>Ga0070761_10002379_pt1 | contig 11555 bp, 7 predicted proteins | sample HubBroMetageREF1_FD_66724 | JGI IMG/M metagenome (GOLD analysis project Ga0070761, IMG submission 66724) | Reference soil microbial communities from the Hubbard Brook experimental Forest, New Hampshire, USA - Hubbard Brook CCASE Soil... | ecosystem: Environmental > Terrestrial > Soil > Temperate...
GACCGAGGGGCTGTTGTCCTTCGCGCAGGAGCAGGGCGTCGGCTTGGTCGTCTACTCCCCGCTCGCTCAGGGGCTGCTCACCGACAAGTACCTCGACGGCGCCATTCCCGCCCACGCCAGGGCCGCGGCCAGCCGGTTCCTGTCACCGGCCGACATCACCCGGGAGTACATCGGTCAGGCGCGTGCTCTGAACGAGCTGGCCAAGGGACGGGGCCAGTCCCTCGCGCAACTGGCGCTTCAGTGGGTGCTGCGCCGTCCTCAGGTGACCAGCGCCCTCATCGGCGCCAGCTCCGCCTGGCAGCTGGACGACAACCTCAGGGCCATTGAGTTCCCGCCACTGACCGACGAGGAGCTGGCCTTGATCGACGAGTACGTGACCCGAGAGGCGACCGTCGGTGCCTGAGCAGTTTCACGTGAACCTCTCCCTGCTGACGCCGGGACAGCTCAGGACCGCTTGGCGGCTGCCCGAGCGTGATCCGTTCGCTTACCTGGACGTCGGCCACTTCCGGCGCCTGGCCCGCATCGCCGAGGACGCCAAGGTGCACGCCGTCTTCCTGGGTGACTCACCCGCGGCCGGGGCGATTGAGCAGGCGCCGTCGTCGGGCATCGACCCGCCGATCCTGATGTCGCATCTCGCCGCCACCACCGAGCGGATCGGCTTCGTGGCCACCAGCACGACGACGTACAACCACCCCTATAACCTGGCCCGGCGGTATCTCGCCCTCGACCACGTCAGCGGCGGGCGCGGCGCGGTGAACTTCGTCACCACGTACGCGCCGGACGCGGCCGCGAACTTCGGCTGGGCCGAGCCGCCCCCGAAGGAGGAGCGCTACCGCCGGGCGACCGAGTTCCTCGAGGTCGTGACCAGGCTGTGGGGGTCCTGGGAGGAAGGCGCCCTGGTTGGCGACCAGAGCTCGGGGCGCTGGGCCGACCCGGCCAAGGTCCACGCCATCGACTACCACGGCGAGTTCTTCGACGTCAGGGGCCCGCTGTCGATACCTCCCTCGCCCCAGGGGCGCCCGGTGATCGTCCAGGCCGGAGGCTCGGAGGGGGGTCTGCGGCTGGCCGGGTGCTTCGCCGACGTGGTCTTCACCGTCGCCCAGACCAAGGCCAAGGCGGTTGCCTTCCGCGAGGACATCCGGCGCCGGGCCGTCGCCGCCGGGCGCGAGCCCGAGGCCGTCAAGGTCTCCCTCGGCGTGGTCGTGGTGACCGACGAGACCGAGGCGGCCGCTCGGCGGCGGGAGCACCGTCTGTACGAGACCATCGCCATCGGTTCGGCGACGGCCGCCGTAGCGCGTGGGCTGGGGCTCGACCCGGCCGATCTCGGCCCGGACGACCTGATCCACCGCGGCGACCTGCCGGACCAGCCGGCCGGCTCGGCTCCCGAAGGGTTCCAGATCAGCACGCGGGCCCTGCTCGAGGAAGGCCCGCTCACCCCCAGGCAGCTCATCTACCGGTCCGCGGGGGGCGGCGGCCACCGGCTCGTGGTCGGATCCGGCCGGCAGGTGGCCGACGACCTCGAAGACTGGTTCACGGCCGGGGCGGCCGACGGCTTCACGGTCATGGGCGCCGATACGGGCGCCGACTTCGAGAACTTTGCCCGCCACGTCGTGCCGGTGCTGCAGGCGCGCGGGTTGTTCCACCGCGATTACGAGGGGGCGACGCTCCGAGAGAACTACGGCCTGCCGCAGTCCGGGCAGACGGCACGTCCGGCCGTGAGCAACGGGGCCGGCCGTGCCTGAACGTCCCCGTCAGCTGCACATCAACGTCAACATCCTGCAGGCCGGCGTGTTCGGCGGCAGCTGGCGCTTCCCCGGGACCGACCCGCTCTCCAGCTACCGTCTCGATCACTACCTGCGCATCGCCAGGAAGGCGGAGGCGGCGCTCCTCGACGCGGTCTTTCTCGCCGACGGAGCGGCGATCCGCGACAACATCCGGTACCGGCCCACCAGCAGCCTCGAGCCCACGATCGTGCTTACCGCCATCGCCCGGGTCACCGAGCGGATCGGGCTGATCGGCACCCTGTCCTCCAGCTTCAACGACCCGTTCAACGTGGCCCGGCGGCTGGCCACGCTCGACCAGCTGAGCGGTGGCCGGGCCGGCTGGAACGTGGTCACGACCGCCGATGCCGCGTCGGCCCGGAACTTCGGGCTCGACCAGGCGGTCGAGCACGGGCTCAGGTACGAGATCGCCGCCGAGTTCGTCGAGGTGGTCCGGGCGCTGTGGCGAAGCTGGGAGCCCGACGCCCTCGTCGCCGATCGTGACCGTGGCGTGTTCGCCGACACCAGCAAGATCCACGCCATCGACCACCGCGGCGCGTACTTCGCCGTCGCGGGGCCGCTGAACGTGCCGCGGTCCCCGCAGGGGGAACCGGTCATCGTGCAAGCCGGCGCGTCGAACGACGGCCGCGCCCTGGCGGCGCGGATCGGCGAGGTCATCTTCACCGCCGCCGGCACGCGTGCGGCGGCCCAGGGGTTTTACTGGGACGTCAAATCCCGCACCGCGACCTTCGGCCGCCGGCCCGACGACATCGTCATCCTCCCCGGGCTCTCCACCGTGGTGGGCAGCACCGAGGCGGAGGCCAGGCAGCGACGTGAGCTGCTGTCCGAGCTCGTCCACCCCCGGTACGCGATCGGGCGTCTGGCCGGCCAGCTCGGCCTGCCGGAGGAGAGCCTGGCCCTCGACCGGCCGCTGCCCTTCGACCTGCTGCCCGAGCCCGAGCAGGCCGCCGGCTCCCGGACCTTCTACGGGATAGTCGTCGAGACCGCCCGCCGCGAGCAGCTCACCGTCCGGCAGCTGCTCCACCGCCTCGGCGGCGGCATGGGCCACCGGATCGTGGCAGGCACGCCCGAGCAGATCGCCGACACCATGATCGACTGGGTCGACCACGGGGCGGCCGACGGCTTCAACGTGATGCCCGACGTGCTGCCCGAGGGGTTCGACGACTTCGCCGACCAGGTGATCCCCGAGCTACAGCGGCGGGGCCGGTTCAGGACCGGCTACGAGGGGACGACCCTGCGCCAGCACCTCGGGCTGCGTGAACCCGATTACTCGAGGCCAGGAGGGGAGCGGGTCCATGGGTGATCGCGGGCTGCATTTCCTGGTCAACGTGACCGGCGCGGGCTACCACCGGGCCGCGTGGCTCGACCCCGGCGTCGCGTCGAGCTCGTTCATCGACGTCGGCTACTACCAGGGTGTCGCCGAGACGGCCGAACGGGGCCTATTCGACGCCCTCCTCCTGCCCGACATCCCGCAGCAGAACGCGGCGATCGCCACCGCCCCCACCCAGAGCCTCGAGCCCACGCTGCTCTGCGCCGCGCTGGCCGTGACGACCGAGCGCGTCGGATTCATCCCGACCCTGTCGACGTCGTACAACCGGCCGTACAACCTGGCCCGGCGGGTCCTCAGCCTCGACCACGCCAGCAACGGGCGGGCCGGCTGGAACGTGGTGACAACCGCCGTTCCGGGGGCGGCCGCCAACTTCGGCCAGGAGCGGGTGCTCCCGCGGGAGGACCGCTACCGCCGCGCCGCCGAGTTCGTCGACCTGACCAACCTGCTCTGGGACGGATGGGAGGACGGCGCCCTGGTCGGGGATCAGGAGTCGGGTGAGTTCGCCGACCCCGCCAAGATCCACCCGGCCGCGCACCACGGTGAGTTCTTCGACGTCGAAGGCCCCCTCAACGTGCCCCGATCACCCCAGGGCCGGCCGGTGATCGTCCAGGCCGGTGCCTCCGACCCCGGCATCCGTTTCGCCGCGACCCATGCCGAGGTGGTCTACGGGGCCCAGCTCAGCCTCCCGGGAGCCGTCGAGTTCGCCCGGCAGGTCCGCGCCCTGGCGGCGGCCCACGGCCGCGATCCCGACCAGATCCGGTTCCTGCCCGCCCTGGTCCCGGTGGTCGCGCCGACTGAGCGGGAAGCCGAGGAGCGCTGGGAGGACCTTCAGTCCAGGCTGCCGCCCGGCCCGACCGAGGCGGCGAGGCTTGAAGCGGCCCTCTCGCTCGTCCCCGGGATCCTGGGCGGCAACGTCGACTCCCCGCTGGCTCCGGAGATCTTCGAGCACAGCCAGGTCCCGCACGAGGGGTTCCCCCGCGCGGCCGCGAGGTTCGCGGCCGAGACCGGCTACTCCGCCCGGGAGTTCGCCCGCCATATCTCCGGCGGTCACCGGCTCGTCATCGGCAGCACCCAGCAGGTCGCCGACCACATCGAGGAGTGGTGGCGGGCCGGCGCCGTCGACGGCTTCACCATCGCCCCGCCCGCATTCGCCCACGACCTGCGGAGTTTCGTCGATCTCGTCGTCCCCGAATTGCAGCGGCGCGGCATCTACCGGGACCGCTACCCAGGCCGGACGCTGCGGGCCAATCTCGGCCTGCCCGTGCCCGCCAACCCCTTCACCGCCCTCGTGAATACCCCGCAATAGGAGGTCGAGCCCGTTGGACCCGCAGTTCCTCTGGTACATCCCCAACACCGTGGAGCCTGGCCACCGTCTCGATCCGACGACCGAGGGCTGGGGTTCGCTCGAGTTCTCGACCGACCAGGCCCGCGCGCTGGAAGCGCATGGCTGGGGCGGAGCCCTGCTGGGCACCAGCTGGGGACGGCCGGACACCTTCACGGTCGCCACCGCGGTCGCCGCTCAGACGACCAGCTTCAAGCCGCTCATCGCGATCCGCCCGGGCTACTGGCAGCCCGCTCATTTCGCCAGCGCGACGGCCACGCTCGACCAGCTCACCAGGGGCCGCGTCCTGATCAACATCGTCACCGGGCTCGACAACCTCGCCGCTTACGGCGACGGCAAGGCCGACCCGGCGCAGCGATACGACCGGACCCGCGAGTTCCTCCATCTGGTCCGGCAGCTGTGGACGCAGGAGAACGTCACCTTCCGCGGCGTGCACTTCCAGGTAGAGAACTCCACCTTGGCACCGCGCCCGTACGGGGCCGCGGAGGGCAGGCATCCGACGCTCTATTTCGGTGGCGCGTCCGAAGCGGCCCAGCGGGTGTCGGCGGCCGAGGCGGACGTGCAGTTGTTCTGGGGCGAGCCGCTGGACGGAATCGCCGAGCGCATCGGCCAGCTCAGGACGCTCAGCGACTCCCTCGGGCGCGAGCACGCGCCGCTGCAGTTCGGGCTCCGGATCACCACGCTCGTCCGCGACACCACCGATGAGGCGTGGCGTGACGCGGAAGAGAAGGTGGCCAAGATGGCAGCGGACTCGGGCGAGATACGGATGACCCACGCCCGCCGGGCGGCGGTCGGCCAGCAGCGTCTCCTCGACCTGGCTTCACGAGGTGAGGTGCTGGATTCCTGCCTCTACACCACGCCGGGCAAGTACGGCGGCGGTGGCGCGGCAACGACGTGGCTGGTCGGTTCGCCCGACGACGTCGCTGCCGCGCTGAGGAAGTACCAGGATCAGGGCGTCACGCACTTCGTGCTTTCCGACACCCCGTACAAGCGGGAGATCATCCGGGTCGGCGATCAGCTTCTTCCCCTGCTTCGCGAGCCGGTCACCTGAAAGGCCAGACGCCACCGTGTCAAGGCAACTTCACATCAACGTCAACATTCTCAACGCGTGGAATTGCGGCCTTCGGACGGTCGTGCCGGAGCCCTCACCGTCGTGCACCACGTGCTTCCGCGCCTGCAGCCCTCTGCCGGAGCCAGCTTGCGGGCCGCCCTGGGCCTGCCCGAACTGACAGGAGTCCGTACATGACCGTCACCGTGGCTGGCATCCGCGCGGCGATTTCCCCCGTGGTGGCGGAGTTGGCGAAGACCGCTCGGGCCCGCGAAGGCACCAGGGACTATCCGTTCGAACTGGTCAGGGAGCTCGCCGAGGCCAGGCTGCTGCTTCTCGGCGTCCCAGCGCGGGACGGCGGCGCCGGGGGCACCGTGCGCGATGTGATCGAAGTGGTCATCGAACTGGCACGGGCCGACTCCAACGTGGCCCAGGCGCTCCGGGCCAGTTTCTTCACCGCTTACCAACTTGCGTCCCGCCCGGATCTGCCCGGCCGGCAGCGTACGCGTGAGCGGCTGCGGCACGGCGACCTCTTCGCGAGTACGGGCAATGAGCGTACCGGCGGCGCGAGCGGTTCAGTGAAGACCACTGTCCGCCGCGAGGGCAGTGATTACGTCCTGAACGGTACGAAGTACTACAGCACGGGCGGGTTGTTCGCGGACTGGTTCAGCGGATCGGCAGTCGACGAAGACGGCCGGGTGGTCGGCTTTACCGTACCCACCAGCCGGCCGGGCGTTGAGCTTCTCGACGACTTCGACGCCGTCGGTCAGCGGCTTACCGCCAGTGGCAGCACCCGGTTGCACGACGTGCGCGTGAGCGAGGACGAGCTGGTGCGCCGGGACCAGGGCAGCCCCCCGAATCCGTGGCGGTCGTTCGCCCAGCTCTACCTGGCCTCGATCGAAGCCGGGATCGCGGCCGCGGTCCTGGACGACGCGATCTGGTTCGCTCGCGAGAAGGCCCGTCCGATAAAGCACAGCACGGCCGGCAAGAGCATCGAGGACCCCTACGTACGGCATGCGGTCGGCGAGATCGCGGCCCGCGCGCTCGCCGCCCGGTCCGCTGTGCTGCTGGCGGCAGAGGCCCTTGAGGACGTCGGTTCCGCCTCGGACGCGCAAGTGCGTGCCGCTGGCGCGCACGCCGCGGTAACCATCGCCGCGGCTCAGTTCATCGCGATCGAGTCGGCCTTCAAGGCGGCTGAATTGCTCTTCGACGTCGGCGGCGGCTCGGCCACGAACCGGGAATACGCGTTCGACCGACACTGGCGCAACGCACGGACCATCGCCAACCACAACCCCCGCGCCTGGAAGCTCGCCGTCGGCGGCGCCTACTACCTCACCGGAGAGGAACCGCCGACCACGGGACTGTTCTGAAAGATTCCACCACCGCTGGGCCGGACTCCGGCTCAGGAAGGAGAACTGCCGTCATGACCGTCACGCAATCGTTCACCAGCCTGGACATCGCGCCGACCTCGGGCTACATCGGGGCCGAGATCTCCGGCGTGGACCTGAGCAGCCGGCTCGACGCCGCCACCGCGGCCGAGATCCGGTCCGCCCTGCTTAGGTACAAGGTGATCTTCTTCCGCGACCAGCAGATCGGGCACGCGGAGCAGATCGCTTTCGCCCGGCTGTTCGGCAAGGTCACCCCGGCCCACCCGCACGAGGAGAACCCGCCGGAAGGGTTCCCGGAGATCCTGCCGATCGACAGCCGCCGGTACGAGACGCAGCTCGGCCGCAGGCGGACCTCCTACGACAGCAGTTGGCACACCGACGTGACCGCCCTGGTCAACCCGCCGGCGGCGTCGATCCTCCGGGCGCACATCCTGCCGCCGTACGGCGGGGACACCGCCTTCGCCAACCTGGTCGCGGCCTACGAGAACCTGCCCAAGGGCCTGCGGGACCTGGCCGACACGCTGGACGCCCGCCACGCATTCTCCGCGCGGGCCGCCACGGGCAGCCAGCGGGACCGCAAGATCCGGCAGACCGCCCTGGTCGCCTGGCACCCCGTCGTCCGGGTCCACCCGGAGACCGGCGAGCGGGCGCTCTTCGTGAGTCCGGGCTTTACCGCCGGGCCGCGCGAGCTGCGCGGTTATACGCCATCCCAGAGCGACGCGATCCTGCGGCTGCTGTGGGAGGAGGCCACCCGGACCGAGTACACCACCCGGTTCCGCTGGGCGCCGGGCAGCGTGGCGTTCTGGGACAACCGGGCCACCGCCCACCTGGCCGTCTTTGATGCCGGGCACCTAGGCCATGACCGTGTGCTGTACCGAGTCACGCTCGAAGGCACAGTGCCTGAGGGCGTGGACGGCCGCACCTCCGAACTCGTCTCCGGCGAGCCGTTCTACGGCAGCTGAAGCGAAAGGCCCGCAGCAGGCACCACGGCCCGTTCGGAGTAATAAGGACTTTTTAATTCCCGAACGGGCCGTGGTGCGTGATGCCGGTACCGGCAACCGCCAGGGCGGGGCTGTCCTCGGTGGAATTCGAACTCGACGCGATCGTCTCGTCATAATTGCACGCCGTGACACCATTCACCGGGTCGCGGTGTCACAGATTCCCTCGAACGTGCCACCACCGGCCGTTCGGATAAAAGAACTTGATTTTGACGATGGGGACCTCACGAATCGGGTTGCTGGCGCGTTTTCAACGTGTACGGGCCGCCGAACGAGAGGAAACCGGGTGACACCACCGCGTGTACTACGGAAGGGCTGGCTGCTAGGCGTATTGCTGGTGGCCCCGTTCATGGCCCAGGCAGACGCCACCATCGCCAACGTCGCCACGCCGTCGATCCACGCCGATCTGGGTGCCTCGGGCGCCGTACTGGAGCTGGTCATCGGCGGTTACCTGATCGCCTTCGCCGTCCTGCTCATCACCGGTGCCCGGCTCGGCCAGACCTATGGCTACCGGCGGATCTTCCTGCTGGGAGTCGGCGTATTCACCCTCGCGTCACTGCTGTGCGGCCTGGCGCCAAGCCCGCTCCTGCTCGTCCTGGCGCGCGTCCTGCAGGGGGCAGGCGCCGCGCTGATGTTCCCGCAGACGCTGACCGGCATCCAGCTGAACTTCACCGGCGATGAGCGCAAGCGCGCGATCGGGCTGTACGCCATCGCGCTGTCCACCGGCGCGGTGACCGGGCAGATCCTCGGCGGCGCGCTGATCGCCGCCAACCTCGCGGGCAGCCATTGGCGTGCGATCTTCCTGGTCAACGTCCCCGTCGGTGCGGCGGTCATCATGGCCGGGCTGCGATACCTGCCCGCCGACTCACCAGGCAAAGCTCGGCGCCTGGATCTGCCTGGCGTCGCGACGCTCTCGGCCAGCTTGCTCCTGATCGTGCTGCCACTGGTCCTGGGCCGTAGCGAGCAGTGGCCGGCCTGGGCCTGGATCTGCCTGGGCGCGGGCTTGCCGGCTTTCGCGCTCTTTCTCGCCACCGAACGCCGCATTGCCGCCCGCGGCGGATCGCCGCTGGTCAACGTGCGGGTCCTCGCGCGGCCGGCCATCTGCTGGGCCCTGCTGACCCTGCTGGCCGCAACCGGCACCTATTACGCGCTGCTGTTCACACTGGCCCAGTACCTCCAGCAAGGCCTGGGAGACAGCCCGCTGGTCTCCGGCCTGGCGCTCGTCCCGTGGGTCGCGGCTTTCGGCCTGGCCGGGCAGCTCGTGCGCCGCCTGCCGCCGCGCATGGCGCCCCTCACACCAGCCGCCGGATGCCTCCTGCTGGCCGCCGCCTACTCCGCGATCAGCATCACGCTGTTCAGCGGCCACCATGTCCAGGCGCTGCTGATCGTGCTCCTCGGCGTCGGAGGCCTGGGTTTGGGAATCCAGTTCAGCGCGCTGATCAAGCACCTGACCACCGCCGTGCCCGCGGAATACGCAGCCGACATCAGCGGTGTCAGCACCACCGCCCTGCAAATCGGCGCAGCTATCGGCGTGGCCGCATTCGGCACCCTCTACCTGAGCCTGACCACGCGCGATAGCGTCGGCAGCCCTGCCACGCATGCTTTCGCGATCACCACAGCCGCCTTCGCGGTCGTAGCGCTCCTCGCCACCGTCACCGCTGCCCTGACCACCCGGCAGGCATCGCCACCGAAATCGCGCACCTGCGAGCCACGAGCCGAACCCGGCGAAGCCGGGAACACGGGCCGACCTGCCGCCAGGACTTCTCTTGCAGCCTGACCTGGAGACCCTGCGGGGACTCGGGAACGCGATGGGAGTACGGTTCCACGTCATCGTTGGCGACGAGGACGCCGAGCAAGAAGAGAACCTTATGGTGAGCCGCTAGAGCCTGGGCCACGGCCAGCCATCAGCGGAAGCTGACGCCGCCGAACGCTGCCAATGTCGCGGTGGCCGAGCTGGCGCTGTCGGGCCGCGAAGCGGAACTCCGGTAACGATCACGTCCGCGGCGGTCTCCTCGGTCACCGCCGACCAGAACCAGCCCGGGTCCTCCTGGTACGAATTCGTGGTCGCCTTTCCCACCGCCGACGTGCCGGCGTTGACAGCGCTTTACCGCCTGCTGGTCCCGTCTGGCTGGCCGCCCCACCGTCGCTCGCCGCTGACCCGACGGGATCATTGACGCAGGCCGCTACCCTTCACAGACCGACGACGACAGACTTGCTTTCCAGGTAGTTGCTGAGCACCTGGTGGCCCATCTCGCGGCCCCAGCCAGATTCCTTGTAGCCGCCGAACGGCAGGGCTGCGTCGTAGACGTGGTAGGTGTTAACCCAGACCGTGCCTGCGCGGACCATCTCGGCGGTTTTGAGGGCTTTCGAGATGTCCTTCGTCCAGACGCCCGCAGCAAGGCCATAGTTCGTGTCATTGGCCGCGGCCGCGATCTCCCGTGGGTCATCGAATGACATCGCCGGAAGGACGGGGCCGAATATTTCCTCGCGGACGATCGTCATGTCCTGGTTGACGTTTGTGAGTACCGTCGGCTCGATGAAGTAGCCTTTGTCGCCGCGCCGTCCTCCGCCGGCCAGGGCAGTCGCTCCGCCGGCGAATCCCGCGGCCAGGTAGCCGTTGACACGCTCGAACTGTTCACCCGAGATCAGCGGACCCATCTGCGAGCCTGGATCGAAGGCCGGCGCGACCTTGATCTTCCCCGCCTGTTCTGCGATGCCCGTCACGACGTCGTCGTAGATGTCATGCTCCACGTAGAGCCGTGACCCTGCCGTGCAGCACTGCCCGTGGTTGAAGAACGCCGCGGTGGCGGCATTTGCGATGGCGTTCTCGATATCGGCGTCGCGGTAGATGATGAGCGGTGCCTTGCCACCCAGCTCAAGGGAGACCTTCTTGAGATTGCCCGCGGCCGCCTGAACGACCAGCTTGCCGACCTCGGTGGAACCGGTGAACGCGACCTTGTCCACGCCGGGGTGCGCGGCCAGGCGAGCGCCGGCGTCGCCGAAGCCGGTGACGATGTTGAGCACCCCGTCGGGCAGGCCCGCCTCTTGGAAGAGCTCTCCCAGGCGTAGCGCCGATAGCGGCGTCTGCTCGGCTGGCTTGAGTACGACGGTGCACCCGGTGGCGAGCGCCGGGCCCAGCTTCCACGCCGCCATCAGCAGCGGGAAGTTCCATGGAATGATCTGCCCGACTACGCCCACGGGCTCCAGCAGCGTACAGGCGAATGTGCTGGGGACGGAGATCGGAATCGTGTTGCCCTCGATCTTCGTCGCCCACCCGGCCATGTAGCGGAAGTGGTCGATGGCCAGGGGAACATCGGCGGTGCGGGCAACGCTCAGCGGCTTGCCGTTATCTAGCGCCTCGAGTTCGGCGAACTCGTCGGCGTGCTTCTCTAGCAGGTCGGCCAGCCGCCAGATGATCTGGCCCCGGGCCGACGGGGTGATCGTCCGCCACGGCCCTTCCTCGAACGCTCGCCGCGCGGCGATGACGGCGCGGTCGATGTCCTCGGCCTCACCATGCGCGACATAGGTGATCTCCTGCTCGGTGGCCGGGTCAGTCGTCACGAAGGTCTTGCCGGAGGCGGCCTCGACCCACTGCCCATCGATGAGCAGGCGGCGTGTGGTGCCGACAAAGTCTCTGGTGGTCTTGCTTACCTCAGTTGTAACAGTCA
>Ga0070761_10002381_pt1 | contig 11551 bp, 7 predicted proteins | sample HubBroMetageREF1_FD_66724 | JGI IMG/M metagenome (GOLD analysis project Ga0070761, IMG submission 66724) | Reference soil microbial communities from the Hubbard Brook experimental Forest, New Hampshire, USA - Hubbard Brook CCASE Soil... | ecosystem: Environmental > Terrestrial > Soil > Temperate...
GGGCACCCGTGAAGCGACCGTGACGATCAGCAGGCAGCCCGCGATGATCAGCGCATACTGCCAGGACAGCATGAGATGCGGCATGGCTGAGCCCCCGTAATGTCAGGCGATCACCCCAGCGACAACCCAGATGATCATCACAACCGGAGGCACACGCCGTTTAGTCCCCTGAGTTAGCGGCCGTTACGGCTCAGCCCGGAGGGATCGGGCTCGCCCTGCGGCAGGGACACGTCCCCGGTCACGTCCGCGGCCAGCCGCACCCGGTCCCCGTCGACCAGCCGAACCTCCGCGCCGGGCAGCACCCGGTCGTCGTTCACGTAGGTGCCGTTGGTGGAGTTCTCGTCCTTGATCGAGGCGTGCCCCCAGTCGTCCACCTGAACCGTGGCGTGCCGCCGGGAGACGTTGTCGAAATGGGCGAACGCCGCGGCGACGAGCGATTCAGCGGGGTCGCGCCCGAGCAGGACAGACGTTCCGGCCGGGATGTCCACGTTGCCGGTGGGGAAGGTGATCCGCATGACGACGGGGGAGATGCGGCGGCGCCGGCCGGTCGGCAGCGGTTCTCCGCAGACGGTGCAGACCACATCCGCCGGGTCGGACACCGCGGTGCCGCAGCGCGGGCAGCTTGCCGTGGGATCGCCCGCCGCGATGAACCTCTGCGAGATGGTCGGGGTCAGCAGATCATCCTCGGGACCGCTGACGTGCGGCAGGTTCGCGCCGCACCGGAAGCAGATCAGATCCTCCGGCTGGACCTTCACGCCGCAATCGGGGCAGCTCAGACTGGCCATGGCCTCACTCTCAGCTAGGAATACGGGCCCACGTTAGATTACCGCCGTCGCCGAGCCCTAGCAGCGAGGTGTGCGAAGGTTGTCCCATGGTCAGTTATCAGCTCGCGCCGGAGCAGCAAGACCTGCGGGACTCCGTCGCCCAGTTTGCTCGTGAGGTGGTCGCCCCGGTGATCGGCGGCTACTACGAGCGTGGCGAATTCCCTTACGACATCGTGGCCCGGATGGGCAAGCTCGGCCTGTTCGGCCTGCCGTTCCCCGAGGAGTACGGCGGCATGGGCGGCGACTACTTCGCGCTCTGCCTCGCGCTGGAGGAACTGGCCCGGGTCGATTCCTCGGTCGCGATCACGCTGGAGGCGGGGGTGTCGCTCGGCGCCATGCCCATCTACCGCTTCGGCAGCGAGGAACAACGCCGCCGGTGGCTGCCCGAGCTGTGCGCGGGGGACCGGCTGGCGGCCTTCGGCCTGACCGAGCCGGGCGGCGGCTCCGACATCCCCGGCGGCATGCGTACGACAGGAAGGCTCGAGGACAACACCTGGGTGGTGGACGGGACCAAGGCCTTCATCACCAACGCGGGCACCGCCATCACCTGCCTGGTGACGGTCCTGGCCATCACCGGCCGCGACGAGGGTGGCCGCAAGGAGATCAGTTCGATAATTATTCCGAACGGAACGCCCGGTTTCGTGCCGGGCCAGGAATACTCGAAAGTCGGCTGGTGCGCCTCTGATACCCGGGAGCTGTCCTTCACGGGCTGCCGCGTCCCGGCGGAGAACCTGCTCGGCGAGCGCGGCCGCGGCTACGCCCAGTTCCTGCAGATCCTGGACGAAGGCCGGGTGGCGATCGCCGCGCTGGCCACCGGGCTGGCCCAGGGCTGCGTGGACGAGTGTGTCAGGTACGCCCGGCAGCGCGAGGCGTTCGGCCGCCGGCTTGACCAGCACCAGGCGATCCAGTTCGCCATCGCCGACATGGAGGTGCGGGCCCACACCGCCCGGCTGGCCTGGTACGACGCCGCGGCCCGGCTGGTGGCGCGCCAGCCCATCAAGAAGGAGTCCGCGATCGCCAAGCTGACCGCCTCGAACGCGGCCATGGACAACGCTCGCGCCGCTACCCAGGTGTTCGGCGGCTACGGGTTCATGAATGAATCGGCCGTCGGGCGCTTCTACCGCGACGCGAAGGTGCTGGAGATCGGCGAGGGCACATCGGAGGTCCAGCGTATGCTCATCGCCCGCGAGCTAGGCCTCGGCCCAGAAGGGTAAGCTCAGGCGGGTAATCCCAAATGACCTCATAATTGCAGGCAATTTACATCATTACGTATTAACGGAGAGTCACCATTAGGTCACCCATGAGTCAAGAACTGCGGGCGTGCCGCGGTCCCGAGGCCGGAGCGGTAACCTACTTCGTGAAGTTCTCGACCCGTTTACTGGCGAATGCCCCGTGGCGCCCACCCAGAAGATGATTATATGTCCTTACCCGTTTTGTAACGCGAGATGTGGCCTCGGCTGCCCTGTTAACCCGGGCCGCGGCGGTCGTTGACGGGGCGATCGTCGGCGGTGGGAAAGAGGGGTGCGTATGTCGTGCGGCTTCTGCGGTAGCAGCCCGATATACGTCCAGGCGAGGCCAGCTGATGCGAGGTGCGAGCGTAGTGCGTAGACGATCGGTGGCGAATCCCGGTGACACCGCTGGGTCCGTCAACGGGGGGCAGACGGATGGGGGAGGGTCAGGGCTTCTAACCGGAGGTAACGGCGACGGTCCGGCCACGGCCAGACGGGACAGCGCCCAGCCGGACCCCTCCGGCGCCACAGGCGGCCAGGCCAGCAGGGCCGCGCCGCAGGTCGGTGCGGCGTCTCCCCTTGCGCTGCCTCCAGGCCCCCGGGGCACGGGTCCCGCGTCCGGGCCGGCCACGGCCCACTCGCGGCGGCAGGCTTCCGGGCAGTCCCGCTTCGCGCTGACCAACTGGCGCGTGCGCTGGCGGCTGACGGCCGTTATCGCGATCCCGACGCTGATCGCGGCCGCGCTCGGCGGGTTCCTGATCTACGGCGACGCCCACACCTGGGTCGCGAGCGGGCGCATCCAGCACCTGGCGCAGCTCAACGCCTCGGTAGTCAAGCTCACCCAGGCACTGGAGGACGAACGCGACCTGTCCGCCGGGTATGCGGCCGACCGGGTGGCCAACGCGAACCTCGTCGGTCCGCTGAAGCAGGCGCAGGCCAATACCAGTGCCGCGGCCCAGACGGTGCTGAGCGAGTCCACCGTGGTGATCGCGCCCGGCGCGGGCTACCAGCCGGGCACCGTCGACAACCTCAACGCGCTCATCTACAACATCAACGACCTGCCGTTCATCCGCCAGAACGTGACCATCTCGTCGTTCCCGGCGTCGCAGGTCATCCGGACCTACACCAGCGAGGTCATCGCCTCGGCGAACGCGTTCAGCGCCTCGGTCGGCACCGGCGCCAACGACGCTAACCTGCAGGGCAACGTCGCCACTCTCGGTGCGCTGCTGCGGGTCGAGAACGACATGTCGGTCCAGCGGGCCGTCCTGTACACCGCGCTGCTCTCGCCGACCAGGACGTTCGGCCCGGGCGACCTGGGCACCCTGCAGCAGGCCTCCGAGTCGCAGACCGCGGACCAGTCGGAGTTCACCGCCTCCACGAACGAGAACGAGGTGGAGTACTTCAACAACACGGTCAGCGGATCCGGGGTTGACCTGGCGGAGGCCCAGGAGACGCTGGCCGGCGAAGTCGGCAGCCAGGAGCCGAACTCGCCGCTGACCGCGCACGGCCTGAGCGCCGCGGGCTGGTACCAGAACATGCAGGCCATGATCGGCGGGACCCGCACCGTGGCCGACGGCCTGGTCACCAGCATCACCGCCCGGGCCAACACGCTGCGATCGCAGGCCACCCAGAACTTGCTGATCACCAGCGTCCTGGCCCTGGCGCTGCTCGTCCTGGTGCTGTTCATGTCCACCGTGGTGGCCCGCTCGCTGACCCGCCCGCTGCGCAAGCTCCGCAGCGACGCGCTCGACGTGGCCGGGCACCGGCTGCCGGAGATGGTGCGCCGGCTCAGCCAGAGCGAGGGCACGGACGAGAGCGTGGACATCGAGCCGATCGGGGTCACCTCTACCGACGAGATCGGTGAGGTCGCGCGGGCCTTCGACCAGGTTCACCGCGAGGCGGTCCGGCTGGCGGCCGACGAGGCCATGCTGCGCGGCAACCTGAACGCCATGTTCATCAACCTGTCCCGGCGCAGCCAGTCGCTGATCGAGCGGCAGCTGTCCCTGATCGACTCGCTGGAGCAGAGCGAGCAGGACTCCGGCCGGCTGTCCAGCCTGTTCCGCCTGGACCACCTGGCCACCCGCATGCGCCGCAACTCTGAGAACCTGCTGGTCCTGGCCGGCCACGAGGTGACCCGGCGGTGGAGCCAGCCGGTTCCGCTGGTCGACGTGCTGCGCGCGGCGATCTCCGAGATCGAGCAGTACGAGCGGGTCGTCCTCAACGTGCAGCCCGGGATCGTGGTCGTCGGCCAGGCCGTCAACGACGCCGTGCACCTGGTCGCGGAGATCGTCGAGAACGCGACCACGTTCTCCCCCGAGGACACCCAGGTGTACGTCTCCGGCCAGCCGCTGTCCAGCGGCGGCGTGCTCCTCGACATCACCGACAACGGCGTGGGCATCTCGGACCAGGAAATGTCGCACGCCAACTGGCGGCTGGACAACCCGCCCGTGGTCGACGTCGCGGTATCCCGCCGGATGGGCCTGTTCGTGGTCGGCCGCCTGGCCGCCCGGCACGGGGTCCGGGTCCGGCTGCGGCACGCCCAGGCCGGCGGCCTGACCGCGCTGATCTGGCTGCCCGACACGGTGGCCGCACCCGAGGTCGCGCCGCCGCTCGGCCGGCTGCGCCGCTTCGAGGCCGACGACTACGGTCCGGTGCCGTCCCTGTCCGCGCCGACCCAGACGTCCGGCACGGGCTCCCAGGCCACCGCGGCCGCGCGCATCCCGAGGTTCTCGCCCATATCGCCGTCGGCACCGTCGTCTCCGTCCTTCACCCCGGCCGTGGGTGCCGGCACGCCGGGAGCCACCGGGCCCGGCCCGGCGGACGGAAACGGCTGGGACGCCGACGAGCCGGCCCAGGCCCTTCCGGTACGCGGTAAGACGAACGGCAGCGGCACCGCGACGCCCGCGAACGGCTCGCCCGGCGACGGCGCGGACCAGACGGTCCCGTGGCTCCCCGCGGCCTCGGCCGGCCCGGCCGGTCCCGGCCCGGGCAGCCCAGGCGGCTTCGGCTCCGGCCCGGGTGGTCCCGGCTCCGGCCCGGGTGGTCCCGGCTCCGGCCCAGGCGGTCCCGGCCTAGGCGGTCCCAGCAGGCTGCCGGCGTTCGGCGGGCAGGTGCCCCAGGCGCCCAGGATCCCCCCGATCGGCGGCGACAGCGTCCGCGGCGGCGACGGCCCCAGCGCGGGCGGCGGCACCGGGGCGAACGGCGCCCAGGTGACCGACGGCCCGGCGGATCCCGGTCAGGTGACCGTACCGCCGCCCGCCACCCAAGATCAGCGGCTGCCGATCTTCGACTCGCTCGAATCCGACTGGTTCCGCCGCAGCGGCAAGACCGTCAACGCGCCCCGTCCCGCCCAGGGAGTCCAGGGATCCCAGGCCGCCCAGCCGGCCACGCAGTCGACGTGGACCTCGCCGGCCGACGAAGGCTGGCGCGCCGCCCAGGCGCTCGCGGCGCCGTCCGCGGGAGATACTACGCAGGCGGGCCTCCCGAGGCGGGTGCCGAGGGCTAACCTCGTCCCCGGCTCGGTCGGTAGCGGAGGCGGCGACGCCGAAGCCGACGCACCCACCAGATCGCCGGATGCGGTCAGAAGTCGCATGGCCAGCTACCAGCGAGGCGTGCGCGAGGGCCGCGCCGCCACACCCCAGACCGAGGAGCCGTAGGACCGATGAACTCTGAAGGCCCAGGCAAAAAGGGAGGCACCTGTATGGACGGGCGACGAGAGGAGTGCCCATGAGCACGCCAGGGCGCCCAGCGCAGGACCTCAACTGGCTGATCACCAACTTCGTGGAGCGGGTCCCCGATGTTGCGCACGCGGTGGTGGTCTCTTCCGATGGCCTGCCGCTGGCGTTCAGCGCCGGCTTCCCGCAGGAGCGGGCCGATCAGCTGGCCGCGGTGACGTCGGGGCTGACCAGCCTGACCCAAGGCGCCTCACGGGTGTTCGAGGGCGGCGCGGTAGTGCAGACTGTGGTAGAGATGCAGCGAGGTGTGCTGGTGATCATGGCGATCAGCAACGGTTCGAGTCTGGCCGTGCTGGCCGCTTCCACCTGCGATCTCGGTCTCGTAGCCTACGAGATGACCCTGCTGGTCGAGCGGGCCGGGCGCGTACTGACGCCCGCCACCCGCAGCGTCATGCAAGCAGCCATCCCCGGTGACGGGCGAAGGTGACCGGAGGTTTAAGTGGCGGGCCAAGGGCGAGGTGACGACCGGTCACCATTCGTGGGCTTGCCCGGTTCCTGGCAGGGTGCAGGGGCCCGGGCGGGCCTGTGGGATGAGGGGCCGGGGCCGGCGCGATCCGGTTTCGGTTTCGCGACCGAAGAAGACGGTGCCACTAGGCTCGTCCGGCCGTATACGGTTACCGGTGGGCGCACGCAGCCCCGGTACCAGCTCGCCATCGAGGCTCTGGTGACCGCCACCGTCCTGGAGCCTCGTGATCTATCCGTGCTGGCACCAGAGTGCCAGGCGATCTTGCAGTTCTGCCGGGACTGGAGGTCGGTGGCGGAGGTGTCGGCGGTATTGCGTCTGCCGCTCGGCGTGGCCAGGATTCTCATCGCGGACATGAGCGCGGACGGACTGGTCCGCATCCACCAGCGCGATGACTCGGAGGGCCGTCCGGACCTCCATCTGCTCGAAAGGGTGCTCAGTGGACTCCGTAAGATCTAGCGTCGCCCAGCCCAGGTCCGACGCGCCTGCCGCCATGACGTCGGTCAAGATCGTGGTGGCTGGCGGATTCGGCGTCGGCAAAACGACCTTCGTGGGCTCGGTCTCGGAAATCACCCCGCTGACCACCGAGGCCGTGATGACCGTGGCCAGCACCGACGTCGATGATCTGTCACACGTGCCGGACAAGTCCACGACCACGGTGGCGATGGACTTCGGGCGGATTACCCTGGACCGGGATCTGGTCCTGTACATGTTCGGCACGCCGGGCCAGCACCGGTTCTGGTTCATGTGGGACGACCTGATCCAGGGCGCCATCGGCGCGGTCGTGCTGGTCGACACCCGCCGCCTGGCCGACTCGTTCCCGGCGGTGGACTACTTCGAGGCGTCCGGGCTGCCGTTCGTGATCGGGATCAACGGGTTCAACGGGCAGTTTCCGCACCGGTCCCGGGACGTCAGTGAGGCGCTGGCCATCTCCCCGGACGTGCCGGTGATCCCGTGCGACGCCAGGAACCGGGAATCGACCAAGGCGACCCTGGTCACCCTGGTCGAGCACGCGATGTCGATGCAGACCGCCGGACGGTACTGATTGGCGGCCGCTGGTTACTACACGACCAGCACGGCGTTTCTCGAGGCCCTGACCGAAGCCGGCGTCAGCTACGTCTTCGCCAACCTCGGCAGCGACCATCCGGGCCTGATCGAGGCGTACGCACAGGCCAAGGCGCAGGGGCGGGAAGACGCTTACCCCCGGCTCGTCATCTGCCCGCACGAGATAGTGGCGCTGTCGGCCGCGCACGCCTACGCCAGCGTGACCGGCCAGCCCCAGGCGGTTGTCGTGCATGTCGACGGGGGCACCCAGAACCTCGGCGGCGAGGTCAGCAACGCCATGCGCGCCTACATCCCGGTGCTCATCTTCGCCGGCGCCTCCCCGTACACCCTCGACGGCGAGCTGCCCGGCAGCCGCAACGAGTGGATCCACTGGATCCAGGACGCCCGCGACCAGCGCGGCATCCTGCGCGGCTTCGTCAAGTACGACAACGAGATCCGTACCGGGCGGAACGTCAAGCAGCTCGTCCACCGGGCCCTGCAGATCGCACGCAGCGAGCCAGCCGGCCCGGTGTACCTGGTCGGCCCCCGCGAGGTGATGGAGGAGCCGCTCGAGCCGTACACCGTGGACCCGGCGCAGTTCCGCCCGGTCGAGCCCGCCGCGCTCACCGCCGAGGTGGCCCGGGAGATCGCGACCGCGCTGGCCGGCGCGCAGCACCCGCTCATTATCACGTCCTACCTGGGCCGCAACCCGGCCGCGGTGCCCGTCCTGGTCGAGCTGGCCGAGCTGCTCGCGATCGGTGTCCTGGAGTCGGCCGCCTTCTGCGTCAACTTCCCCGGCGACGACCCGCTGCACTGCGGCTACCAGTTCACCACCACCGAACAGAACCCGGTCCTGGCCCAGGCCGACGTCATCCTGGTCGCCGACAGCCACGTGCCGTGGATCCCGGCCACCAGCCGGCCCGCGCCCGACGCCGCGATCTACGTCATCGACGTCGACCCGCTGCGACCCACGATGCCCATGTGGCAGATCCCCGCGCGCCGCTTCGCCGCCGCGGACTCGAAGGTGGCCCTGGAGCAGATCACCCGGCTCGTTCGGGATGAAATTCTTTACGAGGCGGGCGTGGTCGAGTTCCGCCGGGAGGAGGTCACCGCCGCCAACCGGGCCCGCCGCGCCGCGCTCGACGCGCTCGAGCGGCCCGAAGCCGGCGCGATCACCCCCCAGTACCTGACCGCGTGCGTGCGCGACCTGCTGGCCGGCACCGACTCGCTCGTGCTGACCGAGGCGATCACCAACTACCAGATCGTGGCCGAGCACCTGCGGCCCGCCACGCCCGGGTCCTACCTGGCGTCCGGCGGCGGTTCCCTGGGCTGGGCCGGCGGCGGCGCCGTCGGGGCTAAGCTCGCTTCTCCTCCCGAACGGACCGTGGTATCCCTGGTCGGCGATGGCTCTTACCTGTTCGGGGTGCCAGCCTCGGCTCAGTGGGTCGCGCGCCGGTACGACGCTCCGTCGCTGACCGTGATCTACAACAACCGCGGCTGGGCCGCGCCCAAGTTCTCCACGCTCCGGGTGCACGGCCAGGGCGCCGCCGCGGCGGCGGACGACTTTCACGTCTCGTTCGATCCCGAGGCCGACCTGCCCGGCGTCGCGGCCGCGGCCGGCGGCGCCTACACCGCGACCGTCGCCGACCCGGACGAACTGCCCCAGGTGCTCAAGGACGCCCTAGCCGTCGTCCGCGGCGGCCGTTCCGCCGTCATCAGCGTCCAGTTGCCGCCCGTCTGACGGGTGTTCACCCAGCCTGCTGGGCGGCGCGGAGCCGCTGGACGATGCGCTTGGCCATCGTGACGGCGGCCGCTCCGTCGTCCCGGCCCGCTGAGCTGTCCAGGCAGGTCACGATCGCATTGCCGACCCTGATCGCCGTCAGGGTGGTGCCTCCGTACAAGACCGGCGACGTCTGTATGGCCGTGATGCCCCCGTCGCCTACCCGGCGTAGCCGCGCCCGGGTCATCGACGTCCGCGCCGTGGTTCCGGCCGCCTGCTGGGTGAAGGACCGGCAGTGGCCGAACACCGACCACAGCCGGGACATCACCTTCGCCGCGTCACCGGGCTGGAAGTAGTCGATTTCCTGGGCGATCTCCGCCGTCTTGCTCGAGTTGGCGTAGTCGTTCTGGGCGAAGTCCGCCGAGCTGATGCCCGCGGCCAGAATCCACGACGTGCCGGTCAGCAGGTTGCAGGCCTGGCTGGCCGACACCGGCTGGGACATGTCCTGCGGGAGACTCTGGCCTGAGTTGCGCGTTCCCGACGAGTCGATCGAGAAACCGGAGGGCATGGCGCTGGCCGATAGCAGCAGCCGGTACAGGGTGTCCCCATCCAGGACTACCGCGCCCGGGCTGGCCGTCGCGGACCGGGCTGGTGCCGAGGCGGTGGCCGGCGCCGACCCGCTGCCCGTGGCATGCCCGCTGGCGGTGCTTCCGCTGGCCCCGCAGCCGACGGCGGCTAGGACCAGCAGGCCGCTCGCCCCGGCGATCATCCCCTTGTAATTCAGCATGTCATCTCCGGTCAGGCCCCCCGGATTGGACACTCGCAGGGGAACGGTAACAGGCGAAAACCACCCACCATGCCGTTTCCGATATCGATTCAGAGAAGACCCGTCCCCGTGGCCGACTCCGGCTTCACTCCGTCGGGTGGACGTCGGGCAGCGTGGCGAGCAGGTCGTTCAGCCGGTTAACGAAGGCCGCCGGGTCGTCGATCCGCGCTCCCGAAGTAAGCACCGCCTGGTTGAACAGCACCGACGCCCAGTCGGCCAGGTGCGGGTCATCCTGATGGCGGTTGAGCCGTTCCACCAGCGGGTGCTTCGGGTTGATCTCCAGCACCGGCTGGCTCGGCAGCCCCGAGCCGCGCAGCCGCTGGGCCAGGTTGATATCGGACGTGGGCTCGTTGGCCACGATGCAGGCCGGCGAGGTGGTCAGCCGGCTGGTCACGCGCACGTCCCAGGCCTGGCCGTCCAGCAGTTCCTTCAGCTTGGCCAGCAGCGCGGCGAATTCGGTGCTCGCCTGGTCCTGGGCCGCCTGCTCCGCCTCGTCCGCCAGCCCGCCCAGGTCGCCGCTGCCCTGCGCGACCGACTGCAGCTGCTTGCCTTCGAACTCGCGCAGGCTGGTCACCAGCCAGTTGTCCACCACGTCGGCCAGCAGCAGCACCTCGACGCCCTTGGCCGCGAAGGCCTCCAGGTGCGGGCTGCTGCGCGCGGCGGCCAGGGTCGGCGCCAGCAGGTAGTAGATCTTGTCCTGGCCGTCCTTCATCCGCGCCACGTAGTCGGCCAGCGGGATGTCCTCGCCCTGAGTGGTGGTGAACCGCGCCAGCCGGGCGATCTCGTCCCGGTTCGCGAGGTCCTCGACGATGCCCTCCTTCAGCACCGCGCCGAACTCCTTGGTGAACGTGGCGTACTTGTCCGGCTCCTTCTCGGCCAGGTCCTTCAGCAGCTGCAGCACCTTCTTGACCGCGCTGGAGCGGATCCGGTCCACCACCCGGCTGCCCTGCAGCAGCTCCCGCGACACGTTGAGCGGCAGGTCGGCGGAATCGATCACGCCGCGGACGAAGCGCAGGTAGCGCGGCATGAGCTGGCCGGAGTCCTCCATGATGAAGATCCGCCGGACGTGCAGCCGGACGCCGCGGGAGGAATCCACCAGCCACAGGTCGAACGGGGCGCGCGAGGGGATGAAGAGCAGCAGCGTGTACTCGTAGGTGCCCTCGATCTTGCTGTGCACCCAGGTCAGCGGGTCGGTGTAGTCGCTGGCGATGTGCTTGTAGAAGTCGATATAGTCCTGGTCGCTGATCTCGTTCTTGGGCCGGGTCCACAGCGCCGAAGCCTGGTTGACGGTTTCGTCGACGCCTGCCTCCGAGGGCATCACGATCGGCAGGCTGATGTGATCGGAGTACTTGGCGATGATGGCGCGCAGCTGGTACCCGCTCAGCAGGTCACGGTCGTCGTCGCGGACATGGAGCACGATCGTGGTCCCGCGGTCCGGGCGTTCGGCCGCCTCCAGCGTGTACTGACCTCGGCCGTCGGAGCTCCACCGGACCGCCTCCTCCGCGGCTAGCCCGGCGCGCCGGGTGATCAGCTCCACCCGGTCCGCCACGATGAACGCGGAGTAGAAGCCCACCCCGAACTGCCCGATGAGGGTCGCGTCCTTCCGCTGGTCCCCGGTCAGGGCCTGGAAGAACTCCCGCGTCCCCGACTTCGCGATGGTCCCGATGTGCTCGATCACCTCGGCCCGGCTCATCCCGATCCCGTTGTCCGC
>Ga0070761_10002383_pt1 | contig 11537 bp, 6 predicted proteins | sample HubBroMetageREF1_FD_66724 | JGI IMG/M metagenome (GOLD analysis project Ga0070761, IMG submission 66724) | Reference soil microbial communities from the Hubbard Brook experimental Forest, New Hampshire, USA - Hubbard Brook CCASE Soil... | ecosystem: Environmental > Terrestrial > Soil > Temperate...
CCCGAGCGAGTAACACGATTTCAGACCCTCCTTACTTATTGAAAACAATCGCCTAGCATCGTCGACCGCTCCAAATTTCAGAAAACCTCGTGCTACTCTGGTGTCGGGACCACAGATCTCCGTTGTCCGAAGGGCTCCCCGCACTCGCCGCCAGGTGTTCTGCCGGAGAGAGCCCCCTTGTTCTTTGATAATTTGCCGAAACACCCTACCCGCCCGCCAACCCTAGCCGCGACCAGCCCTCCCCGGTGGCCTTGCCCGGAATTCGAGCATTATAAAATGTCAACTCATTGATTATAAAGGGTAAATTGGGTTCGTCTGGTCAGATTTATATGCGGCCCGCCACGCACCCGCAATGCACAATTCTGCACAATCCCGCACAATTCTGCACAATTTCCCCAAAATCAACCGCCACGGGCCACCGCACCCCAACCCGGCCTCTCAGCGCCCGCCCCCTCCTGCGGTGCATCCAAAATCGCCCGCATCCGCGCCAGAAATCGCGCTTCCGAAAACTGCTCCGCCCACCCCTGCAACTCCCGCGGGCGCACCTGCGCTTCCACTTGCTCGAAGCGGTGCAACGCCTCGATCAGGTGCGCTTCGTCCGGCTCGTCGAAAAAGACCCCGCCCAACGGATCGGCCGTGGGCACGCTCTCCAGTGTCCCGCCGCGCCCCAAAGCTACCACCGCCTTGCCGCTGGCCAGAGCCTCCACCGGGGTCATCCCGAAGTCCTCCTCACCCGGCACGATCAGCGCCCGCGAACGGGCCAGCAGATCGCGCAACTCCCCGTCCGGGACCCGCCCGCAAAACTCGACACAAGGGGCGGCCATGCGCTTAAGCTGCTTGAACTCGGGCCCATCGCCCACCACGCGCAAACGCCTGCCCAGCCCCGCGAACGCGCGCACCGCCACGTCTACACGTTTGTAGGCCACTAACTCGGACACCACCAGGTAGTAATCTTCCGGCTCGCGCCAATAGAAGTTCTCTACAGCCACCGGCGGGTGCACCACACGCGCATCGCGCCTCCAGGCTTTTTGAATGCGGCGGCGGACATTGTCGCTGTTGGCGATGAACTCATCCACACGCGCGGCGCAGGCGTAGTCCCAAAGCCGCATATAGTTGCTCACCGGTGCGAACAAGGCGCGCTTCCACGCGGGGAGCCACTCCTTGGAATACGCGGGATATAGGTCCCAGATATAACGCATGGGTGTGTGGCAGTAACAGATATGCCGCGCGCTTGAGGACGTCAGCACGCCTTTGGCGGGGCCCGACTCGCTGCTGATCACCAGATCGTAGCCGCGCAAATCGAACTGCTCCAGCGCCAGCGGCATCAGCGGCAGCAGTTGGCGGTAGCACCGGCGCAACGGATTCAGAAAAGACGCCGTGACGTTGTGCCGCCGGATTTCGGGGCTGACCGCGCGTGGATCGTAGAACAGTGTAAAAATATCGGCATCCGGCAAAAGCCGGCAGAGGGATTCCAGCACCTTCTCGCCGCCGCGCCAGTTCAACAGCCAATAATGTACGATCGCGGTCCGCATCCCCATCCAGCATAACCGCTCCAACGGCCCGCCGTGTGCTTTGCGCGCATGTTTTTACTCTTCTTACTTATGTGCCTGTGTTATTAGTCGAATAGATGCCCGGAGCCAACGCCATCGAGACCAGAATCAACGACCCGCTGCTGTACCGGGCGCCGCTGCCCTATGTAGGCCGCTATTATCCATACGGATTCCCCGTGGAAGTCGCCAGCGATAGGCGCGAAGTGCTGGATGCCGCCCACGAGAGCTTTGGCGCTTACGCGCCCAGGTTCGACGTGCGGCCGCTGCGCATACACGTGATGGTAGGCGAGGGAAGCGGCGGATCGCCGCCCGCGCCGGTCTTGCGCGGCCAGCGGCACCTGCTGACGTGGGTATCGGACCGCGAGAATTTCGCGGTTGTCGACCGGCGCGAACGCTTCGGGTATTCCTGCGTGACGCGCGCCACCTTGGCGGACCGGGTCTTCTTTCGCTGGCATTTTCTGGACGCATTGATCTATATGTTGCTGGAATTGAACTATATCGCCTCGCTGCACGCCGCCTGTGTTGCCTGGGAGGGCGCCGGCGTGTTGCTTTACGGCGAGTCGGGTGTGGGCAAGAGCACCTTGTCTTACGCATGCGCGCGGCGGGGTTGGACCTACATCTCGGACGATTCCAGCAGCGTGTTGTGGGATGGCAGGCGCACCGTAATTGGCGAACCGCACCATTTCCGGTTTCGCGCCGAGGCTCCGGAGTTGTTTCCAGAACTGCGCGGCCGCACCGTCGGTCGCCAACTGGATAGCAAGCCTACTATCGAAATGCTCACGGCGGATCTGACGATTCGCACCGCTCCGGAATGCCGCGTGGAGCACATTGCGTTCCTTAACCGCCGTCCGGATGTCCAAGCCGGCGCCACACGGATCGGAAGAGAGGAGACACTGGACCGCTTGCAGCAAGATATGCCGGCTGTCGATCCGGAACTGGACGCGCGGCGTAAAGAGGTGGTCGAGTCCATCGCCGAAGCGCCGGCTTTCGAACTGCGCTATGCCAATTACGCCGACGCCGTACTCTTGCTTGAGCAGATCGTGCGCGGCGGAGGTGCGGCGTGATGGTCTTTGGAGGGCGGGCTTCAGCCGGCGCGGGGCTTAAGCCCCGCTCACTCTACTTCCTTGGCACAGCAATGTTACTAATCCCGCTAGTCGCCGGTTACGCGCGCGCGCAGATGGCTTCCGCAACCCTTTCCGGCATCGTACTAGATGAATCGGGGGCCGCGGCGCCGGGAGTGGCGCTCACGGCCACGGAAGAGAGCACTAGCTTCACGCGCACTGCTGTGAGCGGCGCGGAGGGCAACTACGTCATCGAGGCGCTCCCGCCGGGTATCTACACAGTGACCGCGCAAAAACCGGGCTTCCGTACCACCACATCCGAACACGTGGCGCTGGAAGTGAATCAAAAAGCCCGGCTCGACCTTAAGCTCAAAGTGGGCGAGACGCGGGACAGCGTGACCGCGGTGGCCACGGTATCGCCGGTGCAGACCGACGAAGCCTCCATCGGATATCTCTTCGACTCTCAAACCACCGAGGAATTGCCGCTGGACCCGCGTAACATAGCGGGTTTGATTACGCTCGGGCCGGGCGCCATCCCGCGCCAGCTTGGCGGGTTCACACATGACATCATCAACGATGTCCAGCAAGGCTCGCGCGGCTCGGTGGCCTTCAATCCACCGATCAACGGCAGCCGCTCCACCATGAACGCTTTCCTTCTGGATGGCGCTTATGACACGGATCGCAACACCTTCTCGATCGCTGTATATCCGCCCATGGAATCGGTGCAGGAACTCCGCATCCAGACTTCGCTGGCGCCGGCCGAGTTTCCGCAGGCGGGCGGCGCATCCATCGATGTGGTCACCAAATCCGGCGGCCGGCAATTCCACGGCAGCGTGTTCGAGTATCTGCAGAACGAAGCCCCCGACGCGCGCAATTACTTCGACGATCCCACCATGGCTGCGCCAGTGGTGCGGCAGAACCAATTTGGCGGGTCGCTGGGCGGCCGCTTGCCCATCGCCAACACATTCTTCTTTGCCACATATGAAGGCTTGCGGTCGGAAATCGGCAGTCCGGTGGAAAGCAGTGTGCCGCCCGCCGCGCTGCGCACCGGCGACTATGCCGGACAGCCTACCATCACGGATCCCCTGGACGGGGGCGCGCCTTTTCCGGGTAATGTCATTCCGTCAAATCGCATCGATCCCATCGCCAGCAAGTTTCTCTCGATGTATGAACCCTTGCCGAACCTGAACAATTCCGACGGGACCAACTATGTGGACGAGACACCCAATACGGGCCGGAACGATTCCTTTTCGACCCGCATCGACCACCAGTTCCGTAATCAAAGCCAGTTGAGCGCTCGGTATACTTATAACGGCGAGCAGAATATTATTGCAGGGTCGTTTCCGCTCCGCCCCACTGAAGAGAATGTGCGCGCGCAACAGGCCGCGCTGAGCTACATCTACACCGGCAAATCGTGGTTGAATGAGGCGCGTGTGTCCTTCACCCGGCTGAGCGTATACGACACGCCCGAGAGCGCGTTTCAGACCAACGTGATCCAGCAACTGGGAGTGGAGGGACTGACCGGCAATCCGGCAAACTATGGCCTGCCCTATTTCCAGTTGACCGACTATTCACTGGTGACCGACGATCCCACGTTGCCGCAGGTGCAGCGCGACAACATGTGGGACGCCTCCGATAGCGTTTCGTGGGTGCGGGGCGCGCACACCGTCAAGACCGGGGTCGACTGGATTCACTTCCAATTGAATTACTTGCAAAGCGAGTTGGCGCGCGGATCTTACACCTACACCGGCGTCTATACCGGCGAGGCGCTCGCCGATTTCCTGTTGGGGTATCCGCAGGACACCAGCCGCGATGTCGGCGACACGCAGGCTTATATGCGCCAGAACAGCTTCGGCGGCTTCGTGCAGGACGATTGGCGGGTGAGCCCGCGGCTCACGTTGAACTTCGGCCTGCGCTATGAGTATGTGACTCCGTTCACGGAGACGCGCGGCAACTTGCTGAACCTGGTGTATGCGGCTGGGCCGAATCCGCCACCGCCGCAATTAGAACGCGTCAGCCAGGCGGTAAGTCCGGACACTCACAATTTCTCGCCGCGGGTGGGGCTGGCGTGGCGGCTTCCGCAGCTCCCGTTCTCCAAAGGCGAGACGGTATTCCGCGCGGGTTACGGCATTTACTACAACCCGGAGATTGCCGTGGAGACTTACGATCTCTTGCTCAATGGCATCCTGGTGCAAAACAATGTAACCAGTGGAAGCCTGCCACCTATCCTGACCACTCAGAACGGATTTCCGCAGACATCGTCCACCGGATTCCCGACTTACTTCGGCATCGATCCGCACGCGCCCACGCCTTACGTGCAGCAGTGGAACGCAGGCTTCCAGCATGAGTTCGCGGGACATATCCTGGGTGACGTGTCGTATGTGGGAAGCAAGGGCACGCACCTGGGACGCTTCCGGCAGTTCAATACGCCCTTGCAGACCGAAACCGGTGCGGATCTCTCGCCGCGGCCGGGCGAGTTGCAGTCGCTGCGCACGTGGCCCAGCTTGGGTGAAATCATCCAGCGTCAGCACATCGCGAATTCGTCGTACAACGCGCTGCAGGTCAAGGCCGAGAAGCGGCTGACCGGGCACGTATCGTTGCTGGCCAGTTTCGTGTGGTCGAAATCCATTGACGACGCCGACACCGTGATTCCGGGGTCCTACGACAGTGTGGGCGCGCAGGACGAAAACAATCTGCGGCTGGAGCGGGCCCTGTCTTCGTTCAACGTGGGACGCCGCATTAGCGGCGGTTACGTGATCGGACTGCCGGCGGTGCGCGCCTTCGGGCCGCTGCTTCGGAACTGGCAATTAACCGGAACCGTTACGCTGCAGGACGGCGTGCCGGTGGACGTCTTTTACTACGCTTACGACCCTGCCAACACCGGCTTGCCCAACCGGCCCAATATCGTGCCGGGAGTCAGCTTGACCTTGCCGCGCAGCCAACGCACGACAGGAGAATTCTTCAATACGGCCGCCTTTACGGCCCCCGCGCCTTATACATTTGGCGATGCCGGACGGAACATCGTGAATGGCCCGGGCAACAACGTCTTCGACATGGCCCTGCACCGCCGGTTTCAAATCCGCGAGCGCGGCGCGCTGGAATTCCGCGCCGAAGCGTTCAACATATTCAATCACCCGAACTGGGGTATTCCCGGGCCGTATGTCGATTTCGGACCACCCTATTTTGGAGGGATACTGGGCGTCGGCGACCCCCGCCGCCTGCAGTTCGCAATTCGGTACGATTTCTAAGTGACTCCCCGGGTTCCGCGCGCGGTGTCGGCGGTGATGGCGGCGCTGCAATTCCCCTCATCCGAATGGAGGGCGGGCTTTAGCCGGCGCGGGGCTTTAGCCCCGCCGGTACCGTGGCCCGAAATACTCGACTTCTGCGATCGCTCCTCGCTAACCCTTATCTTCGGCGCGGCGGCTAGCGACACGCTGCCGGATTGGGCGCGCGAACGCATCGCCACAAACCTGGCGGAAAATACCGAGCGCCTGAAACGCGCCCGCGCCCTGCAGCTTCAAGTCGGCGAGTGGCTGGATGCGGCTGGCATCCAGTACATCTTCATCAAGGGCACCACACAATCGCCCCACTTTGTTTCGGATCCACGGCTGCGGCCGCAGTACGATGTGGACCTGTTCTGTCCACCGGAATGCGCGCGCCGTGCCTGGGATCTGCTCATCGAGCACGGCTATGAGCCGGTCGAGAAACCCGGCGATCACGCCACAGACCACCTGCCCGCCCTGGTCCGCAAGACTGGATGGGAATGGCGGGGCGGGAGTCATTTCGATCCCGAGATCCCGCTCGGGCTGGAAGTACACGTCCAATTCTGGGACGAGCGCACGGAGCGGTTGCGCGTGCCAGGCTTGGACCAGTTCTGGACACGTCGCAACGGGTGCGCCCTGGACACGCCGGACGCGCTGGCATACGCCACGTTGCACCTGCTGCGGCATCTGCTGCGGGGCAGTGTGCGTCCCTGCCATATCTACGAGATTGCCTGGTTTCTGGAGAACCACGCGGGCGACGCGGCATTCTGGAATCGCTGGCGGGAACTGCACGCGCCGGATTTGCGGCGATTGGAAGCGATCGCGTTTCGATTTGCGCGCGCGTGGTTCGGCTGCGCGCTGGGTCCAGTGGCGGAAGAGGAAGTATCCGGGTTGCCTGCGCGTGTTGCGGAATGGTTCGAGGCGTTTGCGTTCTCGCCGCTGGAGTCCCAATTTCATCCCAACAAAGACGAGCTGTGGTTGCACCTGGCGCTGCTCGATTCTACGCGCGACAAAATGGCGGTGATCCGGCGGCGGCTGCTGCCCCCGCTCCCGGGGCCAGTGGACGCGGTCTGCATCCCGAAACAACAGCTCACGCTCAGCCGCCGCATGCTCAAATACGCCCGTACCACGCGATTTCTGGCCGGTCGGGCCGTGTTTCACACGCGCGCGTTTGCAGCGTTGTTCCAAAGCGGCGTTCGCTGGCGGTTCCGCTCCAGCGGCCTGAGCGGCGGTTACTGGCTGTTTCTGGGCGCCAGTTCGTTCTTTGTGCTGGGCATGTTCATCTACGTGCTGTTGTATAACCTCTACTTGCTCGACTTGGGCTTCCGCGAGGACTTTGTCGGCCAGGTGAACAGCGCGTCTACGGCCGGCATGGTGGCGGCCATCCTGCCCGCCGCGGCCTTGGCGCGGCGTTGGGGATTGGGCAAGATGTTGTTCGTGTCGTTTGCATCTGTGGGCGCGATCTCGGCCGTGCGGGTGCTGGTGACGAGCCGTGCGCCGCTGCTGGCGCTGGCATGCTTGAGCGGCGTGGCGTTTTCTCTGTACGTCGTTTCGTTGGCGCCCGCCATCGCGCGGCTGACCAGCGACAAAGCGCGTTCCACGGGCTTCAGCGTCTCGACGTCCAGTTCCATCGCGCTCGGGATTTTCGGCAATTGGCTGGGGGGACATCTGCCTGGCTGGTTGGGAGGCAAGCGGCCCGCTATGCTGGCCGGATGCGCGCTAGTGGCCATGGCGCTGTGGCCTTCGGCACGGCTGCGCATCGCGCCCGCGCCAGCCGAGGGCGCCAAGGTCTATCCGCGCAGCCGTTTCGTAGTGCGGTTCCTGATCGTGTGGGCCATTTGGAATCTGGCCACGGGATCGTTCAATCCGTTCTTCACCACGTTCTTCGCGCGCTTGCAGACGCCGGTGAAACGTATTGGGACGATCATGTCCGGATCGCAGCTGGCGCAGGTATTGGCGCTCATGCTGGCGCCGCGGATCCTGCGAAAGATGGGGTTGGTGAGCGGCACGGCCGCCATGCTGCTGGCCACCGCGCTGGCGTTGGGCGGTCTGGCCGCCGGTCCCACGGGCTGGGCCGCGGCGGCCGTGTTCATGACTTACACGTCCTGTCAGTGGATGAGCGATCCGGGCATCAACACGCTAGTCATGGATGGCGTGCGCGAGCAGGAGCGCACCGGCGCGTCGGCGCTGATGATGCTGGTATCGTTCGCGGCGCAGTTAGTGGCCTCGCTCATGGGCGGGGCGGCGATTGCGAAGTTCGGATATTCGGCGATGCTGTGTTTTGCGGCCGGGTTGGCGGCGGTGGCGGCGGTGGCGTTCCGGGCGTTGCCTGCGGGCGGCCGTCGTCTTTCGGCCGAAGCACTCCCTACCGCGGCGGCAAGCCCGCGTTCAGGCTGAATACCGTGCCGTCGGCGAACTGACCTGTGGAGGCCGTACCATACTGATAGCTGGACCCCCATAGGGTCCCATCCTTCGCCTGGATTAGCTCTACCGGAAACCCTCCAACCGATGATGACCGGGAGAAAGGTGAGAGCGTCTGCAGCAGCGACCCGTCGGTGGGCGAAACCGTCATGATGTCTCCGTAGGTGTCGTCGCCGGAGTAATTGGCGATCCAGAAGTTGCCATCGCTGGCCAGCAGCAATCCGTCGGGGGAACCGCCGCCGGTAATGGAGTCGTACAGGGGAAAAAGCTGCAAATTATTGCCGTCTGGTTGAACCTCGAAGAGCCCCGTACCGGCCGTCGCGTAAATCGCATACAGACCATAGAGGTTACCGTTTGGACCAAAGGCCAGTCCGGACACCGGTGAGGAATTAAAGAAGCTATTAAACGTCGGGAAATTCAGCGTAACCGTCGTTAAATCTCCGGTGGATGGCGTGTAGTGGAACAGGAACGAGGGAATTGTTCCCAGAGCGATCGCGTAGAAAGTGCCGTCCGGGGCCGCGGTGAGGCCGGAGGGGTATCCCTCGCCACTTGAGAAATTAAAATTGAGCACAGTCTCATAGGATCCGCTGGACGGGGTGATCTTAAAGATAGAACCGTAGGGCGTGCCGTTGCCGGCAATCGTCCCATACAGATTGCCGTCCCTTCCCGCCACCATAGCGGTGAATGCCGGACGAAGGTCGCCACAGTTCCCCTCGGAGCAGAAGCTGGTGATGACTTGAAAACCTTTTCCATTCCTGTCCATTCGATACAGCACGCCATAGCCGCATTCGCCGTTGCAGCCATCGAACCCGCCGAAGGTGGTGTAGCCATAAAGTTTTCCGTCGGGACCTTCAGTCAGCAGGCCGGGGAAGTTGCCGTTGGCGTAGTTCTTATCGGGTCCGGCAACAAATCTGTGCAGCACCGTGAGCGTCCCGGTGGGTGTGAGCGAGAATACAACGCCACCGGTGGACGTTGATTCTCCTTCCGGCGCTTGGCTTCCTTCAAAAAATACTTGCGCGGCGCCGTAGAAATTGCCGTCGGAGCCTAGGATTAGAGAATCGGGCCTGCCACCGTTGGGACAGGGCCCCATCCCCCGCGGTTGACTGCCGTTGCAGGTGAAGGTATAAACGGCGACTGCCTGCGGTTCGGCGGCCAAGGCAGAGCTTGCCAATAGCGCGAAAAGCAGGACAGATGGGAGCGCTTCTTTCATTGAGTATCCTCCACGCGCAACCTGTGGCCGCGCGATTTGTGTCGGGCGATTCCCGTCCTTATTCATATTGCGGCAGCGGGACCGCAAGCAGCTATAGAGAGATGTAAAAAGTGATGTAAACAATTAAGAGCCTACGCGGATAGAATATTGGAGGGAGTGAAACCGTCAATGCCCTGTCGCGCCTTGTTTGGCTGGATCGTTGCAATGTCGGCTTTCCGAGGAGGTGCGCCGGCTCAGACCCCTCCGCAGACTTCCGGGCCGGTCCGGGTTGAGATCGGTGGCGGTCCTTGCGTTATGAACCCGATCGCCCCGGATGCGCCACGCTATCGGGTGACTGGCCGCGTGGTCGACGACCTGACGCGTGCGCCAATCCCGCACGCGGCTGTGCGTCTTGAAGGCATTTGCAGAGCGCCGGAAACCACAGGCCAGCCCGCGCGGGATCACTGGCCAATTGACGCGGTGAGCGATGAAGAAGGCAAGTTTGTATTCGAGAATGTTCCCGCGATCACAGTGAATCTCACGGCGCACCAGGACGGGTACCAGCAGATTTGGCCGTTTCGACGGACTGCGGACGATCCCATTGGGACCTACAGCATCGGCGCCGATACAGGTTCGATCACACTGCGGCTGGCGCCCTCGCCTTCCATTTCGGGCGCCGTGCGCGGGCCGGACGGTCGAGCGATGCCGCACGCCTGGGTCACGCTGTGGTGTTATCGCACCTGGGCCGGGTGGCGACGGCTCGAGTATTGCAACAGCCTGGAAGCCGCGGCCGACGGATCATACCGTTTCGAACCGTTGCAGCCCGGCCGCTATGCTCTGGTCGCGGCAGCATGGCTGGCCAAACAGGAACCGCCGGAGCGCGATGCGCAGGGTCGCACCGTAGGCTATGTGCCGGTGCGTTATCCGGCGTCGCCCGAAAGCGGCGCCGATTCGTTTATGGAAATCGCGGAAGGGCAGCAGGCGCGGGTGGATTTTGAACTTCACCGGCAAGAGATGCACCGCATTTCGGGCGCGGTTTCCGGACGCGAACAATGGCCGCCGACCATAGACGTGGTGGATGGCAGCGGTTCCAAGTCTTACGTCGTGAAAATGGGCCTGGTATGCTGCGGGTTCGAGGCTTGGGTCCCCAGCGGGCGCTTCCGGCTGGAGTCGCAGTTTACGAGCGGCGATGGCGAGTTCATAGGATCGCTGCCGGTGGAGGTGGCGAATACGGATATTGAGGGGGTTGTGTTTCGACTGGGACGCCGGACCAGCGCGGAGATTCCGATCAAAATCACCGCCGCGCCCGCGAACGACGCGGACGCCATCCGTCAGGCTTGGTATCTGCAGTCGATCGATCTCAAGCCCAATGGTTATGCGGAAACCGGTCCGCAGTCTACACAGGCCGGCTGGATGCGGGATACGGGCGCGGCCCGAACGGAATCGATCCAAGTTCTTCCCGGCTCATACGCGGTCGCATTGACGGCCACCGGCAACGTTTATGCGCAAAGCATTTCCAGCGGCGGGACCGATCTCTTACGGGAACCACTGGTAGTGAATCCCGGCGATACACCGGACGTGATTCATTTAATCGTGGCTGAGGGTGCGATCGCTGAGGGCGTTACGCGCCGCGAGGGGAATCCGGTGCGCGCCTGGGTGTACGCGGTTCCCGCACAGGCCGATGCGAGGCTGTTGCAGGCAATCGGTTCCGATGCGGATGGAAAGTTTCGCCTGCAAGGCTTGGCGCCCGCCCGATATCTGTTTTTCGCGAGCGACGTCGAGGTTCCGCTGGACATGCACAATGCGGCTGAACTCGAGTATTGGCAACGCCGCGGACAGAGCCTGACGCTCCAGGCCGGCAAGACAGCGCTGTTAGAATTGCGGGTGAACGGTCCGTGAGCAGTGACTGGCGCCTGGTAGAAGTTATCGATCGGTTTCGTCCAGCCTGGCGTACAGCCAGGATCGTGCAAATTCCCAGTGACGCCGGATTCTGGCGACGTTCTTGCCGAGTATCTCCGCGGTCTCGCTATCCGTATAGCCGCCAAAAAAGCGA
>Ga0070761_10002384_pt1 | contig 11535 bp, 7 predicted proteins | sample HubBroMetageREF1_FD_66724 | JGI IMG/M metagenome (GOLD analysis project Ga0070761, IMG submission 66724) | Reference soil microbial communities from the Hubbard Brook experimental Forest, New Hampshire, USA - Hubbard Brook CCASE Soil... | ecosystem: Environmental > Terrestrial > Soil > Temperate...
CGATGGGTTGAAATACATGTAGACCGGAAGCGAAGTGGCCCACCAGATTCCGATCGTCGCGAGGAATGCCCATCGCTCCTCGAAGTATTTGCGAGCGATGCAAAACGAGAGCCAGAGTCCCAGGAATCCATATATCGAGGTTGCCACCGCCATCGTGATCAGATAGGGGGCGGAGAAACCGTCTGCCGGGATATGGGCGCCGAGCCGATCCAAAATCAACACGCCCGCATGTGTGACGATCAGAAAAGGCGCCCATAGCAGTGAGGCGCCGATCGACCACAAATTGAAGATGTGACCCGTTGAAGTGTATTGGTTCGGAAGCACGTGCCCGCTTGAATCCAATCGGCCCATGACAAAGCTTTCATTCCCGTGTTCCCAATCCTTTTCAAAGTCGAGGTGTTTTTCGACCAGCAAAGAGCGCACGTAGGCGTAATAGCCCACCCCGTCGCCCCTTACCCAAGGGTTGCTTAGCGGAAGCGTGAGAACGAACACGAGGATGAGAATCTTCTGGTAATTCGTAATCTGGACCAATCGCCCTCGTTTTCGCGGTCCCACTTGCCGGCCACGAATCTCAAAATTGATCTCGCGGGCTTCCAACGGGCGTAGATCCCAAGTCCGAATTCTGGTTCTGCGATGCCGCGTTCTAGTCTTTTCGGAATATGCCGATGATCGACAACGGCGGCAAAGGAAGCCACGAATCCACCAGGCGAAACACCGGCGTCAAGACATTCAGGATCCGGATTTGCCCGAGCCCAAAGGTTCTGCGGTGAAGCACCTTTCCGTTCAACCACCATGCAAACGAGCCGGTCCGATTGAACCTCAGCACCTTCTCGACGCGGAAGCCCGCATTTTGCGCCACTTCGACAAGTTGCTCCTCGGTGTACCGTCGGCAGTGTCCGAGAACTTCATCGAGGCTGCCGTACAGCTTGGGTCCGAACGGTACCAGGATGATCGCCCGCCCTCCGCCTTCCAGCGTTTCCCAGACATTTCTCAGGGTTCCCAGATCATCCTGAATATGTTCGACAACATTGCAGCAAACGACCGTGTCAAATTTCTGTCCCGTCGGATACGTGCTGAAATCGGTGGCATCGACGTAAGCCACTCGCATATACGGACGCGTCGAGCGAAGGGAACTGAGTTTTTCAAGATAGTGGGGGTTCACGTCCGTCGACCAATAGACGGAACGCGGCATCAGGTGAAAGGACATGTTACCGATGCCCGCCCCTATCTCCAGAACGCGCTCTCCTAAATAGGGCTGAATCACGTCCGCCATCCAGCATGTGAACCGGGGCGCGCGATTGAGGCGCTCCAGAATCTCAGCCCCGCTCTCATCGCCGGAGTAGATTCGGTCGGAAAGGGCATACCGAAGAATCGCCCACAGAGCTCGAACGCCGTCCTTCCAACCGATCTTTTTTCCTTCGCCGTACGTCCGGCCCGAATAACTGATGGGCACTTCGAATATCCGGGCGCCTCTCTTGGCCAACTTTATGGCCAGTTCGGGTTCCACATCGAAGGTGGAGCTTTCGAGCGGGATGCTCTTGAGAAGACCGGCTCTCACCATCTTGTAGCAGGTCTCCATGTCGGTCAGATTCAAGTCACACACAAGATCGCACAGGAAAGTGAGGAATCTGTTTCCCAAGGCGTGCCTGAAAAAGAGCGCGCGCTTGTAGCCTCCCGGCATGAATCGCGACCCGAACACCGCATCCGCATCTTCGTTCAAGAACAACTCCACCATCTGCAGCAAATCGCGGGGATGGTATTCGAGGTCGGCGTCGTGAACGACCACGAGTTCGGTATCCACGTGCGACAATCCCGTCCTGATCGCGGCGCCTTTCCCCTGATTCTTTTCGTGACGAATCCACACCCAGCTTAATTTCGGATCGGTCGGCCCGGATTCCAGCGATTCACGAAAATCCGCAATTGCCTGAGCCGTGGCATCGGACGATCCGTCGTCAACCACGATCACCTTCACCATCTCAAGGAGCGCTGATTCGCCTAAGACTCGAAGTCTCGCCAGGCTAGTCCCGACAAGATACTGCTCGTTGTAAGCAGGCACGATCACGGATAGCGTTGTGCTCGCGCGCTGGGCAGGCCGTGATGCAGATTTGTGGACCCTGTTTGCGGTTGATGCGACACTCATCGACTTGGACGCTCACCAGTGACGACAAAGCAATATGCCATGAAATGGCACTTCGGGACAGCCCTGTAGCGCCGGGGTCTTTCTTCGGTGTCGCTGCGCGACTCGAAGATTTTCTCGGTGCTGTGCTGCGTTTGCTTGCAGATACCGTGCGGGACGAACATGGCCATCTCGAGATGGCCCATTAGGGGGCCGCTGTGCCAGTCGCCAGGGGCCGATCGGTCCTTCTTGGCTCGGTTCGCAGCGCGGATTCTTCATCCACTTTCTTTCGAAAGTAGTCGACCACGCGGTCCACGATCTCAGTAAGTCGCGTCTGGGGCCGAAAGGAGATCAGCCGTTGCAGTTTATCGAGGCAAGGCACCCGGCGCAGCATATCCTCGAAGCCTGGTTCGTAAGCCTGGTCGTAGGGAATGTATTCGATTGGCGACGCGCTGTTCGTCCGTTGCTTCACGAGTCGCGCCAGGCCCTCAACGGATACTTCCTCGTCGCTTCCGATGTTGATCACCTCTCCCACCGCTGCATCGGTGGACAGCAGACGGAGGATTGCTTCCACCGTGTCCCGAACGTCGCAGAAGCAACGAGATTGCCGGCCTGTTCCGAAGACGGTGATGGGCGAGCCGGCAAGTGCCTGCCGAACAAAATTGGGCACTACCATGCCATAGCGGCCGGTCTGCCGCGGTCCGACAGTGTTGAAAAGCCTGGCCACGATGACGGGCTGTTTTCTTTCCTTCCAGTATGACAAAGCGAGGAACTCGTCCAGCGCCTTGGAGGCCGCGTAACTCCAGCGGCCCTTTGTGGTGGCTCCAAGAACCAGGTCTGCATCCTCGTGAAACGGGACCTTTTCGCTCTTCCCGTACACTTCGGAGGTGGATGCCGTGAACACGAGCTTCTTCTTCTTCGAAGCCGCGTCGAGGACCAACTGTGTGCCATACACATTGGTCTCGAGCGTGCGGACGGGGCTTTCCACGATCAAGCGAACGCCAACCGCAGCAGCGAGATGAAGAACGACGTCGGATTCGTCCACCAGTTCGGCAAGGAGATGTTTGTTGGTGATCGAATCGAAGACATAGTGGAAACGATTGAAGCTTTTCAAGTGACGCACGTTCTCGACGCTTCCAGTGGAAAGATCGTCGAGGATGAAGACTTCATCGCCCCGGTTCAGCAGTGCCTCGGCCATGTGCGATCCGATGAACCCAGCTCCACCGGTTATTAAGTAGCGCAAGATCGGCTCCTTCCACTAAGCTTTCGGCGCATCATCATCTCCCGACGGGAATGGGGCGCCTTTGCCGACGTCCTCGCCGTACCCGTAGCCGTAGGCGTAGGGATAGTATCTGTAGGAGTAGTAGTAATCGGGCGCGCTTGAATCCACCGCGTTCAGCACCACCCCAAGCAGGCGGCACTTCACCGCCGCAAGCAGATCCCGTGTGCGCGTGAAAGCTTCCTTTGGAGTCTCGCCGCTGCGCACGACAAGGAGCACACCGTCAGTGAGCGCGGAAAGGATCACGGCGTCCGTCGCAGCCATCACCGGCGGCGAATCAATGACCACAAACTTGAATCGGCGGCGCACTTCCGTAATTGCTTCGCGCATTTTATGAGATGAGAGCAAATCAGCGGGGCTCGGGGGAACGGGGCCGGTCGTCAGGGCCGTCAGATTGCTGATCGTCGGATGAGGAATCAGGACTTCGTCGAGCGTCGACACACCGGCCAGATAAGAACTAAGCCCCGCTTCTTTGCCGATGGTTAGATTCAAGGCCCTTCGAATGCCCGGTTTTCGCAAATCCGAGTCCATCAGCAGGGTCCGGTCTCCCAGCTGGGCCAGCGTAACCGCCAGATTCACCGCCGCCGTGGTCTTTCCTTCGCGTGGCAGCGCGCTGGTCACCAGGATCACCTGAGGCGGGTGCTCCGCCTGAGACAGCAGCAGCGACGTCCGGAGCGCGCGAAAGGCTTCCGATATCTGCGACTTCGGCTGCACGTACGACAACAGTTCCACCCGCGGGCCCAAGGCGGCTTGCGGCGCTGCTTCGCGAGCGAGCCTCGAGAGTTTGCCGTGGTGACCGTTCAAGCCCGGCAGCGACGGGACCACCGCCAAAGAGGGAAGCCCGGTCAGCGACTCGATGTCGTCGGGAGACTTCACCGTGTTGTCCAGATACTCGCGGAAAATCGCCAGGCCCACTCCTCCCACCAGGCCGACCAGGAACGCCAGGGAAATATTCCGCGCTTTTTGCGGGCGCGACGGGCTCGTCGGCGCAAGCGCCGGATCGACTACTCGTATGTTGCTGGAACGCAATCCGGCGGAGATACCCGCTTCCTTCAGTTTTTGCAGCAGACCGTCATACAACTGTTTGTTTGAATCCGCATCGTGCTGAAGAATGTGGTAGTTCACCAGCTTCTCGGCAAGATCGTTTGCTTCCGCCTTTTGCCTGTCGAGCGCTTCTTGAAGTATCGCTACGTGGCTTCGCGCCGTGTCGTACTCGGTCTTGATCGTTTCCACCATCAGATTTCGCTGCTTCGCCAGATCCTCGTCCAGCTCCTTCTGCTGAGCGGCAAGCCGCTGCACCTTCGGAAAATTCGGGCCGTACTGATTCACGGCCTCCGCATAATCTTCGTCGAGCTGCGACTTTCGCTTGACCAGATCCTGAATCACCGCGTTATCGCGCGCGGCGGGCAGCGAATCCACGTTGCCCGAGACCGCCATGCGGTAGAGAGCCTCTCTTTCAGCGAGCGCCGTCTGCGCGTCCGTTACGGTTTTGCTGAGGTCAGCCAGCTTTTGTGTGGTGATGTCCTGCTTCTCATCGATTTGCCAGATTTGGTTTTTCCGCTCGTAAGCGATCCGCTCATCCTCCGACTTTTCCACTTTCAGCCGAAGCTCTTCCAGTTCCGCGGAAAGCCAGGTCGAGGCCTGCGTGGTCGCGTCGTACTTGCTCCTGAAGTTCTGTTCGATGAAGTCTTGCAGGTGCGTGTTCACCACTAGCGCGGCAAGCTGCGGATCTTCGGCTTCGAATCGGACCTCGATCAACCGGCTGTTTGGAACCCGCTTTACGCTCAAACCTCCCAGGAAAGCTCCCAGAATCGCGGGGCGCTTGGACGCCGTCCCGCTTTGAGCGAAGGTCAGCGAATTCACCGAGCCCCCGAACTCGGGGTAGCGGCCCAGGTCCAGCGACTTGATTGTCTGCAACGCGAGCGTTTCACTCTGCAGAATTTTCGCCTGCGTCTCAATGTAGTCCTCGGAATCCATGAATTCGTCGTAGGAATTGTCCTGGAAGCGCAGTACGTTCTGGGACTCTTTGTCTACTTCCACGCGCGCGGCCGCCTCATACACAGGTTTCATTTTGAAGGAGGCGATGGTGACCACGGTGACCACGGTGAGGAGGAAAGTGAGGATCAACCACTGGTGTTTCCGCAGGATGATTACGTAATCGAGCAGGTGAGCTTCGCGAGGCAGCTGATCCCAGGGCAGCACCGACGGTGCCGGTACCACCGCGAGAGCGTCCCCCGCCTTGCGATCACGCAATGTTAGTTTTGGTGCTTCTTCCATTGGCTCGCGATCCGCTTGACCCTATTGATACGCTGCCCGATAGACCACAACCGCCGTGGTGATGCCGAGCGCTGCTTCGCCGCCCTTGGCCAGAATCTTTTTCCCCGTGCTGTCGGGGACGTACAAAATATCATTCGACTTCATCGCCAGATCGTCTGCCTTGTGCTTTTCAATTTGCTTGATGTGGACCGCAATCTCGTCTCGCTTCCCCGTTAAGGGATTCGTCCGCATGATCGTGGCGTCGTCTGACTTTGCAAAGCCCGTCAGACCGTGTGCGAGGGCGATCGCCCTCAGCACCGTGATCTGATCTCCGTGGCCTTGCAGAACGTAACCACCGGGCTGCGCTACTCCCGCGCCCATCACATAAACAATTCCCGCCTTCGGAACGCTAATCACGTCGCCGCCATAAACTGAAATGTTGAACTTGGAGTCGCCGGAGTCGAGCAGATCCATGAGCCGGATCGTGATGGTCTGCGTATCCTCGGCGGGGTCGGCAGGTGGGTCAGCGGCAGCGCCGGAAGGTGCCTCGACGGGGTCCGCGCCAGCGTGTCCGGAACGCGTGACGATCACCACGCTTCCGGCATCGTCCGTAATGCCGCCGGCGTCCGCAAGTACTTCCAGCAAAGTCGTCGGTCGAATCACTTGATAGACCATCGGCTTGGCCACTGCGCCCACAACGGAGATCGGCTGGCTGTTTTGTTCCTTCACGAAAACGGATACTTGAGGATGCGACACCAGGCCGTTTTCGAGCAGGAGTTGCTCCAGCTGGCTCTCGAGTTGAAATGGCGTCAGGCCGGCAGCATGAACTCTTCCCGGTATCAGCGGGAAGCTGATTTCTCCGGTATCGCTAACCCGAAGCTCGCGGGAAAGTTCCGGAACGTCAAACACGTCGATATGCAATAGATCGCCGGTGCCGATGGGAGTGTCCACCGCGCGAGTCCGCGCCAAGCTGGCAAGCTGCTGGATTTTCTCGTTTGTCTGCTTCGGAGTTTCGTCCTTTTGTTGGCTTCGGGCGCTTTGCAGCAGAAGAAACGTCAAGCAGATTGCTGCAGACACAAGCTTTACCACGAGCCCGTCCGAAACTCCACGGACCTTCACTGCCATTGAGAGAGATGACCCCGCAACACTATGGCCCAGCGCACATAACACTGTCAACGTCAGATTGAAGGCTAGCGGATTACGTTCCGCGTGTTGCTTTTATCGCTCAGGCGTACTAAAAGAGTCCGCGAAACCGAGGCGCGCCCAACCTTGCTTCCTCGATTGTATCGAGCGTGGCCGGAAGGCGCTCCTAGCAGATCGTGATCCAAACCGCTCAATCGCCACATCCAGTCCCCATCGAAGGCCGCCACACGAAGCGCACGACAAATAGCCCGCCCCGCTTTTCAGCGACGCTTTCTCATCCACTCAGAGAGGCTCAATACTCAGGCAGCTCGGGAAATCCCTCGGAGGTGAATCCCCAGCGCATGTTCGATGGTGAGCGCAACCGGAGCGTCTTATTGAAGTACGGCGTGCAGGGAAGCGCGGCGTCCCAGCACTGATTTCCGGTCCCGGGCAAGTAAACGGTCAATCCAGACAGCGTTTGGCGCGCGACAACAGGAGACTCGGGAAGCCGGACGAATCCATCTACTGACTCGAGGACCTGATACGAATGCCTCCAGCCGAAGGAGAAAAGGCACCAGGCGATCGGAATCAGAAGCCCTGTTGCAATCACCCGGGGGCGCAAGAACTGGACGCTGCGGGCCAATGTGGCAATCCCAAGACTGCCAAGCGTCGCCGCGAGTGTCCATATGGCCGCTTGGCCGAATCTCACGTCCGGGCCCTTCCAGAACCAAAACAAAATGCCGCTCAGCGATGGCAGCAGTAACCAAAGACCGCGCAAGCGAATCCGCCGCTCGGCCAGGCGAAAGAACGCGAGAACCACGGTTGATCCTGCCGCTATTGCCATCGGTACCTGGAAGCCTGCACGGTTCCTGACAGCGTCATGAAACCAGGGCCGTAGCCATGCAAATCCCGCGGTCGTTGCAACCCTCGCGAATGGAATGCGCGCCCATGAACGAACCCACAGCTCGTAGAGGTCTGCAGCGCTGCGGGGAACACGCCAGTCGACTGGAAAAGGGAACGAAGAATTCGGAAAAAATGGATAGCCGCTGAGAATAACCTCCCGTGCGAGCCAGGGAACCAGTATCACAACGGCTCCTCCGAAAGCCGCCCACGTATATCGAGACTCGCGTCGCGCTGACCAAAGAATTGCAACCGCGAGCACCCATCCTAGGAACGCGAAAACAACGGCCGACAACTTAAAAGTTACGGCTAAAGCAAGCAGAGTTGCCGCCACGAACACTCTGAGATACCCATCCGAGTCATCGCTTCCGCTCGATTCATCGCGCTCCATGTGCTGAAACAGGATGCCGGCGGCGATCAAGCAGAGGACGGCGCTGGGCTCGTCCGTCGTTGTGCCAACCAAGCTGGCCCGGCTGGACCACGTGGATGCGGGGATGACCAGGATCGCGTAGAACCAGTCGGATGGCGTAACTTCGATCCCTTGGAGAACTCGCTTGCAAGCGGGAAGGATCGTTGCACAGAAGGCGCAAAAAACGAGCCCTCCAAACAGATGGAAATAGATGTCCCTCCACGGCCCTTGATCGAGAGCCGCGTGAAAAAGGAACACGGAGCTGTTGAACCCGAGCCGGTGGTGGACGTTCGCGAGTCCGAAAACCGCCGGATACGAACGAATCCAACGAACGGCTTGAGCGCCATAGAGGCCCGTGTCGTAGTATTCGCACGGTCCCGCCGCGCGCAGCGCAATCCCGATAGCCAAGACCGCGAAGACGATCAACAACAATTTGCTTGATGCAACTTCCCTCGCTCTGCGCGATAACCAGCCGGCACTCAGCCACAGACCGAGAATGCCGGCGCCTGCCAAAAGCAAATCCGCGGCGGCAGTTACCGGACCGAACAGATTCCAGAACTCGAGAAGCGCAATGGATGCCGCGAGGCCCGTCCAGAAAGCGTCAGTGAGACGGAACGATTGGCTGAATTTTCGAAGTACGAATGATCCAATGCCGATCAGGATCGCCGCGCACACCACCCACGTGACAAGTATGCATCCCGCGACGACACCTAACACTTCTCGTCCCCAACGACCGGGATTCTTCCGTCTCGGCGACCGGCTGAGGAAAAGATCCTCATTAAACCGGGACCTCGTCGGCGTGATGTTTCCTGTGTCTGCGCCTCGGTTGGACCTGGGCCTCCGATGGCAAGGGAGCCGAAGTTGCCAGATGGACTTGTAACAGGAACAGCAAGGCGTTGGACGGAAGGTGCAGATTGAAGTCGACAAAGCTGTGCAGGAAGAGTCCGGAAAGAGCCACAATCGCCCCAGCGTGCAGTCCGCGCGAGAAGTGTCCCTGTTCCGCCTCGAAGTTCTTGCGCGCCTGCCGGTACAGCAAGGTCAGGAACGCCAGCCCGCAGAGTCCCCCCACCAGGCCTGTTTCCGCCAGAGCTTCCATGTAATCGTTGTGGACATGCTCGACGACCCTGCCGTCGTAGAACGTTTCGTATCGTGGGTACACGACCACCAAAGTTCCCAAACCTGCTCCCAAAATCGGATGGTCGCGAACAATCTGTGTTGCCGCTCGGACCATAGTTCCGCGTCTCGCCAGAGACGTATCGGAGGTGGGTAGAGTGGAAAATCGTTCGATTGCCTTTCCCGCTCCGATCCACGCGATCAGCGCCAGAGCGGCGAGCGCAACCATCCCGACGGCCGCCATGTGCGGCCCTTCGCGGGATTGCCGGCTGCGGACCAGCAACGCCAGCACTCCCAGCTCGAACGCAAACCCGACAATCCCGCCGCGAGAACCGGAGAGGATGAGCGCGCTCACCGGAATAATGGTCAGCAGCGTGGCCAACGGGAAAATATCTCTGCGTATACCGCGGAAAACCATCAAACCCAGGCCCACGGGCACCACTAACTCGACAAATCCAGCGAAATGGTTGCGATTCACGTACGGGCCGAAAAGATCTCCTCCAAGCGGCAGCTCGCGATACCAATAAATCTTGGAGCCCGACGTGAAGTGTTGAATGATGCCGAACAGCGAAACGCCAAAACCCAGCAGGATCAGGAACCACGCAAGCTTCGTCAGGTCCGGACGCTTGCGGAACACCTGAGTTGCCAGAAAAAATATGATGGCGTATGCCGAAAGTTTCAGAAGTTCCGTCCGCGTGAAGTACGCGTAAGAGGTAGTGCGAAAAAGCAGCTGCACCAGGCCGATCGCCACGAAACCCAGCAGGGGCCAATTGAGCGGATTCCACTCCACCTTGGCGTCGGGTTGGCGATACGTGATGACTCCCCACACCACCAGAAGCAGGGCAGCTCCAATTTCCATCACCGATAGAGCCCAAACCTCGACGCCGCCGAAGGCGAGCACGCAGAACGCGAAGAGAAAACACAAGCCCGCGCGGATCGCTTTCACTGTTTCGATCCCTTCGCCTGCGCATCGGAAGGGATCAATGAAACGTCGGCCACCCACGCGGTGCCGCTCAGCTTGTTCTCAAACAGCCTGCTCGGGTAGCGATAGAGCCGAACTAGAAGAAAGTGTGTCTGCGGTCCGGTGGAAATCTGCTCATTCACTTCGGTCCACGAGTTTGTACCCGTCAGGTTGTCCGTCAGCATGCTTACGTCGGCAGGATGGTGGGGATCGGCGATCGAAAATCGCAACCCGCTCTCGGTGCTGATCCCCTCCGTCCGCAAATAGCCGCGAAAATTGTACGTGCGGCTCGGCTCTACCGGCACATACTGGTAAGGTCCACCTAGCTCCAGGTTCGTGCCTCCGCCGAAGTCGAGCCGGACGGAACGGGCGCCGCTCGCGTTCCGCGGCCGATCGAAATCGATCGCCACGCCCAGCGGCGGGTCCCAGCGCCAGCCGAGTCCTCCGTTCGGAAACGCCTGGTTGAAATTTCCGTCCCACACAACGGAGTGATCCGCCGGGGCTTCGTGCGGAAGGCCAGCCGCGGCCAAAGCCCCCATCCAGACGCGTCGCGCGTCGTCCGAACGGTCTTCGCGGATGAGCTCTTCGATGAAAGGAAACGACCGAGCGAGCGGGAAAGGTTTTTCGAGCGTCAGCAGCTTTTGCCAGATCACAAGCCCCGGCTCCGCTTCATGAATCGAATTGAAGAAATCGAGCGCTCCGAAATACGACTCGAGATTTGCCGGTAGCACCTGATCGAGCGCGTTCACGTCATGACTCGACCGCCAAACTCGCGACACGGCCTGCGGAAGCAGCGACGCATCCGACCGGACCGCTCTCTGAATTTCCGTCATTCCTTCCGCAGACTCTTGTTGTCGCAGCAGAAAATTTCCGTAGTGCCAGGCCACGTCCGCGGAAGCCGGATAAACCTCCTTCGCGCGTTGGAATGCGTTTCGCGCGTCGGCGATGTCACCTGTGTCCTCGTACGCGCTTGCCAGGTCCATCCAGTAGTAAGGAGACGACGGCTCGTGCCGCACCGCGTTCTGGTAGTCGACGATGGCCGCGGAGATGTCCGGATCCATGAGGTCCCATTGGCGGAAGCGGCCCAGGCGATCCCATGCGTCGGCGTCGCCCGGCACCAACTGCACGCCGCGTTGAATGGTATCGGAGTCGCGGGATTGAATGCGGCGATTTGCCAGCCAAATCCAAGCCGCTTGCGCGGCTAGTATTCCGGCGATCGCAATCGATCCAAGAAGCACGGACCGGCGCGCGCGGTTACTTTCGAGAGGGAAGTCCACGACCCGTAATCTGCTACGAGCGTCGCTCACTCCGCAAGGGCAAATTCTCCGGCCCGGAATTTTTGGCGAGCGGGCCTGTGACCTCGCGTGCGCGCTGAGCGA
>Ga0070761_10002385_pt1 | contig 11530 bp, 10 predicted proteins | sample HubBroMetageREF1_FD_66724 | JGI IMG/M metagenome (GOLD analysis project Ga0070761, IMG submission 66724) | Reference soil microbial communities from the Hubbard Brook experimental Forest, New Hampshire, USA - Hubbard Brook CCASE Soil... | ecosystem: Environmental > Terrestrial > Soil >...
ATACGGGAAACCGTATCGTGGGTTCGAATCCCACTCCCTCCGCCAAGCGTATTCGAAACTCGCTCTCCGGTTAGAAACGGGCTCCAAACAACCATCGGTCTCGCGCGAAGGCGAAATTTTGTTTACATCAATTCGCCGCCTTGGCCGGCTCGCCGACAACCACGAACGGCGCCCAGTATGCAGGGTCGGCCCACCGCAACTATCATTTCAGCTCGGTCACGCCGAATGGTGGCGTGTTGCCATTCTGGACAAAGATCGGTCGCTGCGCTTGTTGAGAAAGATCCCAAACCTTACCGCGCACGAAGCTTGAGAGGCTGCCCTGATTCACGGTTTTGTTGTAGACATGACCGTTGCCGGAAAGCGCCTGACCCAATACCCACGCGAATAGGCGTGCCCGGTGTCTCGATAGCTATCCTTCGCAGATTGACCGCGCGAGATGTCCGCTGCCTGGGCAGAGACGTCCAAACAGCTGACCGCCAGACCAGCTAGAACGGCCAATATTCCGCCGATCACGGAGAGGGCCGCTCTATAGCGGAGCTTCATTGTCGATACGTCACGCCCCGCTCACGGTATACCGGGCGGGCCCCAACCGATAATCCCACGGGTTGCCATCCGCTTTCCAATGTCGGCATTGCTCAAATGCAACGCTATTTGCCGCTGCACTAGCGCTGCTTGTTCGTTGGCGCATTGCTGGTTTGGAGGCTGGGTGTTTGCTCCCACGGGACCGCAAGTTTGCACGTGGGCTTTGATGTCTTGAATGAGATCCACCGCGCTGTCGGCCAGCGCGCTCGAGGCGAAAAACGGGCCTTGCGCGATGAGGCAAAATCCAAACGCAAACCCCATACCTCGTGTCTTAGGCATCCAAGCCTCCCTTGACTGCCGCCCCCAGGAATTATCTTATCATCGAGCTGAATAGGGGGCGAGGGGTGGGGACCTGGTAACCGTGTACTCGAATGGGTGTGTTGGTCCATTGCATCGCGCAATGGCTCACGTTGCACGCACGATCGATTGCGCGGCCCATCACGAAAAATTTGTGCGTTGGGGGTCGTGGTGGCAGTCGCGCGTGCTCGCAATTTCGTAGTCGTGGCGTTCGTCCTTCTCGTCGCCGGCGGATGCCAATATGTTGGCCCGATTGCGATTGATCAGGGTCGAGACCGGTACAACGGCGTCATCCAGGCGACATCAAAGGAACAAACGCTTTCCAATATTATCCGTGTTCACAACCATGAGCCAACGTCATTCATGGATGTGAGTGAGGTCGATGCGACGACGACGCTTTCCGCCAACGTTGCTGGCGGGGCGAGTAGCATCGGCGCCGTTCCCAACCCCAAAAGCGCGTCGGCGGGCACGATCACAGGCACTCTCGGATCTGTGAGCGGCGGCGCGACCTACACGGAACAACCGCTCATCCGCTACGTGCCCTTGTTGGGGCAAGCGCTGGTCGCGCAATTGGTCACGCCGGTCAGCGCCGACGCATTGAGCGATTTGTACGACTCGTCTTGGCGAATTTGCCCGCTGCTGGACCTGGCCGCTTCCAATCTGACGTCGAACGGCGTGAGCGAATTCTATCCGGTATTAAACGTCCTTTGCGAACTTTCCTACGAGGAGGCTATTTCGGTCGCTCCGACCAAATCAGAACTCACCAAAGAGCAAAGCGAAAGCAAATCCGCCCAGGTTGGGACGATCCAGGTGAGCACGAAATCCAGCGGCGGCGGCATCGACGACTCGCTGACGATTTATCTTAATCCCTTTACGCGGTTGCACCGCCCGCAAAACAGACAGCTTACCTGGCGGCAGTTGCAATTGTGGATACGGCTTCTTTGGCTATATTCCGGGACGCAACCGGCGTTTACTCCGAAGAATCCGACGGCCTGGTGCGCGCAGCAATTTCGCACCGAAAGCGAACTCAGGGCCTGGGATTTGTCGATCGGGCAGCACCTATTCCATCTTCATACGCTGCCAAGCCATGATCCGGAGTCAATCCTTGACTGCTTGCCGACTGCCATCGAGCTGCGTACCAAGCCCGTGCCGATGGCCAAGGTGCGCAGCGAAGGTTTAAGAAGCGGCGCTCCGCTTCTCACGACCTACTCCGCAATCGGAATTCTCAAGAACGCAACGGAGCTGCCCACGCCGCGAGTAGAATTTGTCACTCGCGAGAGATACCAGGAAATCATCAATCTCAGCTGGAACCAGGTGGCGGACAATCTGAACACGCTGGTTTCCTACACGCTGACGCCAAGCGAAGCTTCGGCCGGCGATCCGTATACCAGTACCGCGGAGCGTAGATCGGCGGACGATCAAATAACTCGTTATCTCGGTTCGGAAACAAATATCTTTATCTTTGATCCGAAAAAGGCGAGATCCGCATTGTCCGTCGACGATTATTTGATCCTAAATCGCAGACTAGCGAGTTTAAGGCGTTTCATTCTCGTCATTGTCGACGACCATCTGCCCACTGACCTGCCCTACGTCTCGCATTTTGATCATGGCCAATGGTATTACATCGACGCGCATGATCAGGTGTCGCAAAGGAATTTTGACTTGATATCTCTGTTCCTGACCATGATGGCAGTGCCGTCCGCGCTTCCGCCGATAGCCCCGACCATCAGCGTGGGCGGGGGCTGATAATCAAGTCTGATGTTAAATCTTCGTAAGCTTCGCGAAATTCGCGGATTTATGAACCTTCGCGCTACGCTCTCTCTTGACAAGCAAGGACGCTTGCTCGAGATACCAAACAAATGGCGCGGGGTTCATTCCCTGACGGTTCGATGGCTCCGGTGAAGACCGGCGCCATTTCGCTATTGGGAAGCCGGCCGGCCATTCGTGGGGTGTCGGCAGGCCGGCCGAACCTCCTTTTTCGAAAGGAGCCTTACATGAGCGAGGAGAGAGATCGTGAACGGTGCGGCGAGGCTATTCCGGCTCGCCGACTGGAAGCGTTACCGAACACGCGGCTTTGTATCGAGTGCAGCCAGGCAATTGGCGGTGACTACGTAACCTACGTCATTCCCGAACACACGCAACAGCAGCGTCGCGTGCGCCCCAAGGAAGAACAGCGCGACGTCTGACCGCTGCGACGCCCACAACACCAGAATGGCAAAAAACGCTAACAGCGATGCAAAATAGACGCTTGCGCCCCATTGCCCGGGTGAAATCCAGACGTCCTTGGTAGCAAACAACAGAACGACAATGGCAAAACCGGCAGGATTGAAAACGTGCTTGCCGTCGACGCGAAGCGCTAATTTGGAGGCGATAGCGAGGACGCCGGCCAGTGCCGGTAGCCGAGGTGAATCGGCGCGCAACAACAGGCTCAGCGACAGCCCGCTGATCAGCGCCGAGCGAAGATCGGTGCGCGGCAGGCCGAGCAGGCGCGAACCGACGAGCTGGGTGCCGAGCGCGCTCGCAATCGCAAGTGCGCTGTAAAGCGGCTTCGCGCCGAAATCGATCCATACAAAGTTAAGGGTCAATAGTGTCGACAGCGCAATGATCTGAAAGTAACGCGCGTCTATGTGCTGCCAGCGCAGCTTCAGCGCCTGCATGGAAAATTCCTCTTTGTAAAAGCGAAGGCTGTTGAATAAGGACGCACGCGTGGCCGAGGAATGGCCGGATCGCGGCAGACCGCGGAAGAATTGCGCCTGCGTTCGCCACCCGCCAGGAAGTGCGTCAAGTGGAGACTGCATCTGCCAAGGGCCGTTTCGCTTGTATTCGCGTTATTAGACTGGCTTCGACAAAAGCGTCGCTTTCCCCTGGGCTGGGAAAGGACGGAGCCGATTGAGACGATCGCGCGCTCGAACTACGGATACATCGCAGTGTTATTGCGCCTTCAAAACCGCCTGCAGTAAGCTAAGCGCTGGGTGGGTAAACCGGACCGCAGAACGGAGAATAACGATGTGGCGACCGAACGGACGCGGCATCCAGAGCGTGATGTTTTTCAGCCGCTGGCTGCTTGCGCCACTCCTTGTCGGGCTGGTTTGCGGCGTTGTTCTGATTATCGTTCGATTTTTTATCGATCTATACAAATTGGCAATGCATCTGCCGACCTACCCATGGCAAGATTTGCTCGTCGGCGTCTTGAATTTGATCGATCTCACGCTAACGGCAAATCTGATCCTCATCGTCGTTTTCTCTGCTTTCGAGAATTACATTCGCAAGGTCGCACCGGCGGACCAGCCCGAATTCCCGTCCGGGCTAATCGACATCGACTTCTCTGCGGTGAAGCAAAAGCTACTCGGATCGATTACAGGAATTGCGGCAGTTGACGCGCTGGCTTGGTATCTTCATCTCGAAGAATACGCCGATACCGCCAAACTGATCTGGGTCGTCGTGTTTCCGCTCATGTTCGTCGCGGCCATGGCGTTGCTAGCGCTTGCCGACTGGTTAGGACGTCGCTGACGCAAGACATCCGATACTATTGAACGGCGGATCAATAACCGTTCATTCGCTCTCCATTAATCGCTTTTCTTGACGTCGCGCATATGCGCGTGCCGGGCACGCCGTTTTAGCTCGGCAGGTTCTCAAAAGCAAAAATCACATTTTGCAACTGTGATTAGTCACAGTTGCCCCGACTCCGCCGCTCAATCATTACGCTGCAAAGTTTTCTCAGCTGGGGGCATGTCGTCGCCCGGCGGCTGACCCTGCCTGATTTCGGCGTGGAGGTGCCTACCCATTCGACGCTTCAAGAGACCATTGAAATGAAACGGGATCAGCGTCGAGCATCCCCCAACCGTCAGGAGATTTTGACCGACCCGCGTGCGGTGGAATTTCTGCAACGCGGAGTCCAGTGCCACCAGGCTGGCTTGCTCGACCAGGCCGAGGATTGTTACCGCCGGGTGCTGGCCGTTCAGCCCAATCATGCCGACGGGCTGCATCTCTTAGGCGTTCTCGCGCATCAAGGCGGCCGGCCGGAGACGGCTATCGATCTGATCCGCCTGGCACTTCGACAGCACGACCAAAACCCTATTTACCGCACCAATCTCGCCGTTGTGCTGCGCGAGCAAGGCGAGCTCGTTGAAGCCGTCGCCCAATGCCGCAAAGCAATCGAATTAAAAGCCGACCTAGCAGACGCTCATTGCGTCCTTGGCGCCGCTCTGCACAATCAGGGCAAGCTCGACCAATCGATTGCGGCCAGTCGTCTGGCCATCCGTCATAATCCGCAATACGCGGACGCTTATTCCAATCTCGGCGGTGCGCTGCGCGATCAAGGCAAGTTCGCCGAAGCGCTTCGGGCTTTTCGCCAAGCTGTCCAAATCAAGCCGGATGCTCCCTTATTTCATTTCAACTTGGGAGCGGTCCTGCATCAATGCGGTCAGCTCGATGAGGCGATCTCGGCTTATCGGCAGGCGATCGAGCGCAAGCCTGATTGGGCGGAGGCCGTCTCGAATCTCGGCGCGGCGCTGCGCGAGCGCGGCAGGCTCGAAGAGGCGATCGCCGCGTGCCGCGACGCGATCCGCGTCAAGCCCGATCTGGCTCCGGCGCATTCTAACCTCGCCGCCGCGCTTCGAGATCAAGGTCATTTGCAGGACGCCATAGCGTCATGCCGCGACGCGATCCGTCTCAATCCGAATCTCGCGGAAGCGTATTCCACCCTCGGTGTGGCGTTGCGCGATCTAGAGAAGTTCGATGGAGCGATCGCCGCCCAGCGCGAGGCGATCCGCATCAATCCGGGTTTTGCCGTTGCTCATTGCAATTTGGGCGGGACATTGAGCGAGCAAAGCAAGCTCGAAGAGGCGATAACAGCGTATCGTCACGCGATCTCATCGCAGCCCGATTACGAAATCGCACACGCCAATCTCGGGCAGGCGCTTACCCATGTCGGCAAATTCCCCGAAGCTCGCACGGCTTTCGAGCATGCGATCCGTTTGGCGCCCGACAAGATGATGTACCGGCGGCACTTAGGCGAGCTTATCCGTTTCACCCCCGGCGATCCGCATCTGAAATACCTGGAAAAGCTGCCTCGGAATGGCGCCGCGCTTTCAGTCGAAAATCAGATCGAATGGCACTTCGCCCTCGGCAAGGCCTACGAAGACGTCGGCCGGTACGATCTTGCGTTTCGCCATCTGCTCGAGGGCAATGCGCTCAAGCGTCCGCAGGTGTCCTACGCGGAAGCCGCGACTCTAGGCTTCTTTGATCGCGTTCGCGCAGTGTTCACATCTCGCCTGGTCGAAAAATTCAATCGCATCGGAAATCCCTCGACGGCTCCGATTTTCGTCATCGGGATGCCACGCTCGGGAACCACGTTGATCGAACAAATTCTTGCCAGTCATCCGCTCGTGTTCGGCGCCGGCGAGTTAAAGGATTTTGAAAGGGCCGTTAAAAGCATTCTGGCCGCGGCCGGCAGCGCGACGGAATATCCGGAAGCAGTGGCGGGAATGAAAGGCCGAGATTTTGGTGCATTGGGCGCTACTTATGTCACTCAGATCGGAATGCTCGCCCCGTCAGCTGCACGCATCGTCAACAAGATGCCGCACAACTACTTGTTCTCGGGCCTCATCCATCTCGCTTTGCCTAACGCATCAATCATCCATGTGACGCGGGACCCGATCGATACCTGCGTCTCCTGCTTTTCCAAGCTTTTCACCGACAAGATGAACTACGCCTACGACCTCGCCGAGCTCGGACGTTACTATCGCGGCTATCAGGCGATGATGTCGCATTGGCAGCGCGTGTTGCCCCCCGGCCGGATACTCGAGGTCAGGTATGAGGACGTGGTCGGCGACCTAGAAGGCCAAGCACGGCGCCTCGTTGCCCATTGCGGCCTGGAATGGGCGGCTCGCTGCGTAGCCTTTCATCAAACGCCGCGTACCGTTCGCACCGCCAGCGCGGTACAGGTCCGCCAACCGATCTACAGCGACTCGGTTGCGCGCTGGCGCCGATATGAGTTGTGGCTCGGCCCTTTACTGGCGGAATTGCAATGAGGGTCGAGGACCGCCAGGTGTCCTAAACGCGCGTTGCGAACTTTAAGCCGCGCCGTCGGACGACGGCCGCCACGCAGCCAAAGATGCCGGAAAGGCGCACGTTACAGGACGGATAAGCTCGCCCGATTTTCCCGCACGATTGAGATACGCGATAGCGCCTGGACGCTCCGTCCGCCGGAACCTCGCTCTCAAACGATTGCCTTCTGGCCCTGACGTCAATTTCGCTGATAAAAGCAGGCGTCCGGCTGAATGTAAGCGAGGAGGGCGGAATGATCTTGGTGCTCATACAAATCTTAATCACGGTCGTCGTCGGCGCGATCCTGTTCTGGTTGATTGACAGGTTCATCCGCGACGGGCGGCTTGCAAATTTGCTCAAGATTTTGGTGGTATTGGTGTGCTTGGCATCGATTCTGCAGCGGTTGTTGCCGATGCTCGGGGTCGGATTCTAAAGCCACGCCGACAAACCCCATCGCCCCAAAAATTGATTGGCGAAATGCCTCTGGCGCTTACCTCGCCGATTTTCAGCTCGAGCTTCGAGCTACCCCGGATCGCAGAAGACCTGAGCGAATTACCTGATTCGCTGACGTTTCTCCGCACGAGGTGCGTGAAGGCTGTGGCGCTTCAGTTGGGCGCCTAGCAGGCCGATTTGGCCCGGTATGACTCAAAATCGCCCCAAACAGCAGTCGGAATGCGGCCCTCGATGTGCTCTGGCGGCCACAGTCAAAATATGAATAGTGGTTCGTGGAGGTAAATTGTGGAAAACAATTGTGTTTTGGGGGTCTGACCCGTTGAATCGGGCTTCCGGCGTCGGTCACGGGGGCGTTTGTTCCGGGCGAGGCGGCGGAGCAACATGGCTGGCGAACTGAACTGATGAAAGGCATGCGCACAGCAGCGATTGCGGCTGCAATTGTTCTCTCGACAAGTCTTTGCAAAACGAGCGCCGGGGAAGCGCCAATTTTGCAGGAGAATGGGCCTACCCGGCTTCTTGCAGAACAAACCGCGGTCGATGCCTTTGGGTACCTTGGCGGTTTGCTCGAGGCCCGCTTTTACGAGCCCCACGCGACCACTGACGAGCCGCGAGAAGAAATTCGCCGGGCGGCATTATTGTACGGCATCGATTTGCCGATGATGCTGTCGATTGCCAAGGTGGAAAGCGACTTCAATCCTCGGGTAAGAACAGGTTCATACAAAGGGCTGTTTCAACTCAGCGATTTCGAGTTTGATAAATACGGCGACGGCAGTATCTGGGACGCGCGCGACAACGCTCGGGCGGCGGCGCACATGTTTTTGGTCCAGGCCGAGAAGTTCAAATCGGCGCTAGGGCATTTCCCGGACTACGCCGAGCGATACATGGTGCATCAGCAGGGGATTGAAGGCGCCATTGAACACTACGAGCACCCCGAACGCGTCGCCTGGCAATCCATGTGTGCGACGAGCGAAGGCCTGCTCAAGGGCGAGCATTGGTGCAAAAGATGCATTTGGGGAAACCTTTTGCCCCAATGGAAGCATTTTTTCGGAAGCGTTGAGAAAATATCGAGCGGCGACTTCGTCAATGTATGGACGGGACGGATTAATCTTCTCGCGGACAGATACGCTGCGGCCGACGACCAGAGCGTCACAAATTCGACCGGTCGCGTCACAAATTCACTCAGCTCCGTAAATTTACCGAGCTCCACCAATTCGCGCAACGTCACACATTCCGGTCGCTTTATAAATCCAAGGACCGCCCGAAGCCGTCTTCCTGTGATCGCTAGAAGGACAATCGCTCCGGTGCATCAAGCTTCCGAGCGGCTGAACCGTGTGGCTTCGCCTTTGACAGATGTGGGCCGGCTTGTTTCCCGGGCGTTTGCCCCGGCAAAGGGAGCGGCGACGCAAGCTAAGTCAAATCCAAACGTAGCAACGGCTGTTGCAGAGCGAAAACGCGGAGGCGCCGTGAGTTTGCGCCGTCCTCAAAGACAAGCGTCCGCCGTCGCTCGGTGAATAGAGGCGCGGCGGCGCCCTCACATCTCGATACGGCGGCCGATCTCGACCAGCGAATCCGCGGGCAATCCAAATCTGTCGACCGCATGGGCCGAATTACGGAACATGAAAGCAAATAAGGCTCGCCGCCAGCGCCACCAGTAAGAAGCGTTACGCCTGCCCGCGATTTCGTCGCGCTCGACGAAATAGAGCGAGCCCTCGAGAGAGATCTGTCCGGCGGCAAATGTTTCGCACGCTTTCGCCAAGGTTGTCGCGACGGCAGGATTTTCAAAAAATCCGTAACGAAGCGTGACGTGCCAAAATGATGGCCCGAGCCGCTGCCATTCGACGCGGTCTTCGTGCCGCACGCGCGGTCGGTCGACGAATTTTACCGTCAAGGCGACGAATGTCTGCGGAATAGCGCCGATCTGCCGGACGTGCTGCAGAATGAGCGGGTGTACGCGGCGCGACAACCGCGTCAGAAAGACCGCAGTGCGCGGGACGCGCGTGCGGCGGTCTTTTTCGATCTCGCGCAAGAAATCTGGCACCGATTCTGAGCCGCGATTCTGTACACGACGCATAGTGTCGATACCGGCGTGCCACGTTGTCATGGCGATGAACACGATCGCCGCGAGAAGCAGCGGAATCCAGCCGCCTTCCGAAATTTTCAGGAGGTTCGCGGAAAAGAATGTCACATCCACGAGCATGAAGGCGCCGAAAACCAAAAGCGCCAGCCATCGCGGCCAGTGCCATATGCGGCGCATGACATCGTAGAGCAGAACGGTGGTCAGCATCATGGTGGTGGAGACCGCTGTGCCGTATGCGCCGGCAAGGCGGTCGGAGTTGCGGAAGGCGACCACAAGCGCCACCGTCAAAATCATCATCGTCCAGTTCACGGCCGGAACGTAGATTTGGCCGTATTCTTCGCGCGATGTCTGTCGGATTTCGACGCCGGGAAACCAGCCGAGCTGCATGGCCTGGCGTGTCAATGAAAACGCTCCGGAGATGATGGCCTGACTGGCGATAACGGTCGCGAGCGTCGACAACGCGACGAGGGGATAGAGAGCCCATGTTGGCGCCAGATGATAAAAAGGATTCGCCGCGGCATCGCCGCCATCGAGCAGGAGCGCCGTTTGCCCGGCATAGTTGAGAACGAGAGCGGGCAGCACGAGACCAAACCACGCAAGGCGAATAGGTGATCGGCCGAACTGTCCCATGTCGGCGTAAAGCGCCTCGCCGCCGGTGATGGCGAGAAACACGGCGCCTAGCATAGCGAAGCCGATAAAACCTCGTTCGGTCAGGAACTCAGCCGCAAACACCGGATTGGCTGCAGCGAGGACTGCGGGATGTTGAACAATTCCGACAATCCCGAGCACGGCGATGGTAACAAACCAAATGAGCATGATCGGCCCAAAGGCGCTGCCGACCCGCTCCGTGCCGAGAGACTGGACCGCGAATAATCCCACCAGCACCACGGCGGCAATCGGCATCGCGTAATCGGCTAACCCATTGGTCGCAACACCGATGCCTTCGAGCGCGCTCAACACCGAAATTGCCGGAGTGATAACGCCGTCGCCGTAAAGCAACGCGGCGCCAAACAGTCCGCAAGCGATGAGCGGCCATTTGCGACCGCGCCAGCGCAACCGCGTCACCGCCATGAGCGCCAGGATGCCGCCTTCGCCATGATTGTCCGCACGCATGACGAACCAGCAATATTTGACCGAGATGGTGATGATGAGCGCCCAGAAGATCAGAGATAGGCTACCAAGCGCGGCAGATCGATCGAGCGTGCCTCCCGTTGCCTGGGCGATTGCTTTGAATGTGTAAAGCGGACTGGTTCCGAGATCGCCGAATACGACGCCCAGTGCCGTGACGACGACGGCGGGGTTCATCCGGTGCGGACGTGGCGCGTACTCAACCGACGCGTCGTCGGTGGCGTCCTTGGCCGGACCCTTCGACGCCACCACGACGTGGCGTCTTTGATCACGAGCGTCACCGGCCATTTGCGATTTGCCACCGCAGCAATATGAAAAGGGCAGTCTTTCGGCTCAAAAGGGCCGTTCGCTCGCTCAAAGCTCGAGAATGTGTTGCGCTTGGCGCACGCGCTTATCCGCCTTTGCTGTCCGGCTCGGGGATGGCCCGCGCCTGAAGGCCGCTCTTGGTGCGGTGGTGCTCGCGATGGAGAAGCTGTGCGATCGGCTCACGCATTCCCTCGCCCTCACTTTTCACGGCTGCCTCGAAAAGCTCCTGTTGTATCGGCTGCGGGAGATTGCTCCACGAGTGGGCGACGCCCTGGCCAAGAATGCGGTAAATGCGCTCCTGCGCCTCGCCCGATAATTCCTTTGAGCGGTCCTGGCTTTCAGGCATCACGATCCGAACGCTTTCCCCCGCGGAGTGCTAGTTAACCTCCAGAAACAGAAATTAGTTCCGCACATAGACCTACGACAGGCCTGATCTGAGTTTGGCGGTTGTTCGCTGACCAATTCTCAACAGGTGTCTCAAATGTTCGCCCAGCCCGAAGGTGGCTTTTTGCCCGGATGGACGGCGCCGCATTTTTTGCAGATCCGCGCCTTCTTGTCGTTGAAGAATGCCTCATAGAGCGGCGGCAGGTCGCGAACGAGATGTGTCACCTTCACCTCAACGCGGTGCACCAGCGCGCC
>Ga0070761_10002387_pt1 | contig 11522 bp, 10 predicted proteins | sample HubBroMetageREF1_FD_66724 | JGI IMG/M metagenome (GOLD analysis project Ga0070761, IMG submission 66724) | Reference soil microbial communities from the Hubbard Brook experimental Forest, New Hampshire, USA - Hubbard Brook CCASE Soil... | ecosystem: Environmental > Terrestrial > Soil >...
CTCGACTCTTCGAGCACGCGAACCAGTTTCAGTTCATTTGTGGGCCCGGACGGCGTGGCTTCGACTAGTTCACCTGGAAGTGTGAAAGGAACGAACGACGTAGTTTGCGAATCGGATTCTGCGCAGGCAGAGCGCGCAAGCCCAAATCCACCGTACACAACGCGTTCAATGCGAAGCTGCACCGGTCTCATTCGCCAACACTCATATAAAAGAGGCTAAGCCGTGGAAGCAAGTGCATCTGCAACAAGCGACGCGTAAGAAACTGCTGTTGCACCTGGCGGAGCTGTACTGAGCTCATCTTCGAACGGAACGGCGCGAGCTCGCTATCCGCCTGTTGGCGAAGCGTGACAAGCTCTGCTTCGCTGGCGTTCGCTCGCACCGCGTCGACCATCCGCTCTTCAAGAACCGTGAGGATGCGATCCAAATCCTCAAGTGGCATCGCGTCCGACTCGTGCATGCTCGACGCGAGTTCGCGAAGGCGCGTCGCAATCGGAGCGAGGGCTTCATTCGACGATCTCTCGCTTGCAGTCGCAACCCCGTCCGCATTGCGCTTCAGATACACAACGACGCGCTCATTCTCAAATCCACTAGAGCGCGTGGCGGCTTCGCGCTGCGGAACGGCACCGGTAGCCGCCTCAACCATCTCCTCAGCTGCAGCCATCACAGCCTGCGCACACCATGCGAGCCCGTTAACCTTGCGCAATCTGCCCTTCGATCGCGTAGAGCGCGTCTCATATCGATCGAAGGCAGTATCGATGCCACGCAGTACTGCCTCCAGTGGAACGCCAGCTTCGCGCCAGCTCTCAATCAGTGCCCAGTCCAGTGTTGAGAGCAGCAGTAACGAACCGCGCCTGCGGCTGAAGCGATCCTCAATCTCCGTGAAGTAATGAAAGTAGTTCTGCATAGAGCACGCAGCAGAGAGCCAGACGACTCCTCGCGCTCCTCAGTTTACTTTCTCGTTCCTGGTCTCGTGCTTATTCTCATTACGTCGCCGCTGACGATCATGGTTGCGCTCCCAGATAAGTCGCAAGCCTGTGAGAGTAAGCATCTCATCCACGCGAGAGATGTACTTGCTGTCGGAAGAGATTAGCTTCGCCAGCCCACCTGTGGCGATGACCTTTGTCTCCGGTCCCAGTTCGTGAATCAGTCGTTCGAGGATTCCATCGACGAGGCCGATGTAGCCATAGTAGAGACCGATCTGAATGTTGTCGGTCGTGCTCGTGCCAATAATTTTTGTGGGTTTCTTGATCTCGACGCGAGTGAGGCGGGCGGCCCGAGCAAAGAGTGCGTCGGCCGAGATGCCAAGCCCCGGGGCGATTGCTCCGCCGAGAAAGGCTCCCTGCTTCGAAATGACGTCGAAGGTTGTCGCAGTGCCCATGTCCACCACTATCGCAGGTCCACCGACCAGATCGAATGCAGCCACACAGTTCACCACGCGGTCCGCGCCGACCTCACCTGGATTGTCGGTCAGTACCGGCAATCCGGTCTTGACGCCCGGTTCAACAAACAACGGCCTGATCTTGAAGCAGACTTCGCACACGCGCCGTAGCGAGGCATCCAATGGCGGAACGACGGAAGCAATCGCAACTCCGCTCACATCCTCCATCTTCACGTTGCGCATTGCGAAAAGCGTCTGCAGCAGTACTCCCAGCTCATCCGGGGTCTGTTTGTGTGGCGTCGTAATTCGCCAGTCTGCAACAACGGACGCAGGAGCATTCTCGCTCGTGAGCTGAAAAAGACCCATTACGGTGTTTGAGTTACCCACATCGATTGCCAGGAGCATGGTTGGTTTTCCGTGAACCTCGGAATTTAGCTTCCGCGGTTTTTCTTATAACTCACGAACCCCACCGGAGAGCACAGTTCGCTGCGTGCCATCGTCATCATCGACGACGAGAAAGCCACGAGCGTCCAGACCAGCAGTAAGGCCAGTATATCCGCCCTCCTCAGGGACCTGAACCCGCTTCCCGCGAACCCATGACGAGGCCTCCGAGAAGCGGGTTAGCAGACTCGCGCCGCTTCCCAACCCCGCATACTCTCGATCAAGCTCATCCAGCTCCCGATCGAGTGCTCGAAGGAACGCGATGAGGAGTGCCTGCCGGCTGACCTTTTCCACTCCCTCGAGTTGAAGCGAGGTAGCGACTGATGCAATTTCGGGAGGAAACGATCGGTGATGCACATTGATGCCGACTCCAAGTACCGCGTACCGGAGCCAGGCAGGCGCAGTGGATGGTGGGTTCGCAACGGAGCTCTCGACGAGAATTCCACCCAGCTTTCGCGGGCCACAGAGCAGATCGTTCGGCCAGCGCAGATCAATGCCAATGCCGGTGGTGGCCAGGATTGCTTGTTGCGCCGCAAGACCTGTCGCGAGCCAGAGCCAGAGCGCGCGGTCCAGCGGAAGCTCCGGCGTCACGAGCACAGTGACGTAAAGGCCATCGCCCCGGGTGGAGTGCCAGGAATGACCGCCGCGTCCTCGCCCGGCTGTTTGCTCATCCGCCACCCAGATGCCGCGCCTCGCGCCTCCCTGCGCGGCCTCAAGCGCCATCTGATTCGTCGAACCCGTTACCGGAAGCCAAGTCAATGGACCGCTGATGGCCAGCAGTTCGACCGCGCGCTCTACTGCGCCGGCGTCGATCGCGTCTGATTCTTGCTGTATCTCCATGCTCCCCATGATGGTACCTGCATCTCACTTAGGCAGGCCGGCGAATGTCGGCTCGTGTACGCCATGATCGAAGACCTTCCCGTCTCTCTTTTGCATCAGTCTGCGATGTTGCTCTTGCTCGCGCTCCCGGTGGCGTGCGTATCGTGGACCGTGACACACGAAGAGGTCTTTCGTGAACCGCGCGAGTTCTGCAAGCGCCAGAGCGAACAGGCAAGGGCTGTTTCGAAGAGAAAATTCTTTTACCTGTTCACGTGTGAGTACTGCTTCTCGCACTATGTCGCTGTGTTAGCCCTTTGGATCTTTCGCTTCAAGATGGTGTTTGAGGGCTGGCGCGGCTACCTGGTTGCATGGTTGGCGCTCGTTTGGATTGCCAACGTTTATATGTGCCTCTTCAACAGGTTGCGACTCGATATCAAACACGAAAGCGTAGCGATCGCGGTGGATCAGACATCCCTGCCGCAGGGCGCTCCACAGAGAAAATAGCGGCAAACGTCTGCAACGGGTGCATCGTCTTAAGGAGGAGCAGGAGGTGACGATGGCGGACCATTCACCACGGCGAGAGAATGCGGTCGAGCCGCGCGGATTCAGCGAGCACTCGCGCGGGCTTTCTGGCGAGTATGCCCATGAACAGGGGTGGGGGCTTAATATTGAACAGCGCAGACGTCAGTCGATGCAGCCGCAAAACATTGACGGTGGCACCGACTACGACTACGGGCCTCAAGACTTCGGTGACGAACCGGTGAACACACAAATCGACCCCGACGGTCCTGCCGGCGATGGGCCTCGCGATGATGACGAACCCTAAGGAGAAACCAATGTCGAAGACGCGCAGCAAAGCCAACGAAACGGCTATGAAGGACATGGATCGTCACGCGGTGGGCGAAAAGAGCAGCATTCCCATTGCGGGTACGCGAAGCCAGACAACGCGCGCGCACACGAAGCCGGTCGGAGATCTTCGGAGTGTAGAAATGAAGGAAGAGAGCAACCGCAGAATCAGCCGGATGGATCAGTCCCGCGTCGGAAACAAGAATCGCTAAGGACATAAAGAAGAGAGGCGCAGCCAACGGCTGCGCCTCTCCTGTAAGCGTCCGTTGTGGCTATCAGTGCGGCGGAAGCGAATCGAGTCCGTCCTGCGCCTTCTTTCTCAGCGCACGCAATTCCGCAATCTGCTTCTTCAATCCTTCGATGATGTGTGCAGGAGCCTTCGCCACAAACCCAGGGTTATTCAGTTGTTTCTCGGCACCCAGCAAGCCCTTGTCATATTTCGCTAGCTCTTTGTTTAAGCGTTCACGTTCCGCAACAACATCGATCTGTCGCTCGTAAATGACTGCAACATCGAAGTTGGGCGTAGAACGTGCATTGATTCCGGTCTGCGCTTCGTCTGCAACCTCAACGCCGCTCACACGTGCCAACCGCGAGAGCATGTCGGCGTTCTCCTGCGAAAGCCGTGCGATGGCCTCCGAGCTGTGCAGGCGGATCGGCGCAGACTCCTTCTCGGGTACGCCGAGATCCTTACGGAGTGCACGCACTGTGACGATCAGCTCCTGCAGCGTCTGCATCGCCGCAACGCTTGTATCATTTCCCGCAAAGTCAGTGGCAAGCGGGAATCGCGTCAGTGCAATCGACTTCGTAGGAAGCTCCTGTCCGATTGCTGCGTAGAGTGCATGCCAGAGCTCCTCCGTGAGAAACGGCATGAATGGCGAAAGCAGACGCAGAGCCGCCTCGAAGACACTCACCAGCGCATTTAGCGTCAGCTGCGTCGTGTCATTCTTCGGCGCATTGAAGTCGAGCCGTAGTTTCACGAGCTCGACGTACCAATCGCAGAACTCGCCCCAGAAAAATTGATAGACAGCATTCGCAGCCTCGTCGAAGCGATAGCTCGCGAGTGCCGTTGCGATATCCTCCGCCACGGTGTGAAGCCGCGCCACAATCCACCTGGTCTCGAGCGGCGTGCTACTCAGGTCCTTCGGAAGAGACAGTCCGACCTTGTAACCTACCTCACCCGCGCGATCGATCTGCATCTGCACAAACCGTGCCGCGTTCCAGATCTTGTTCGCGAATGCTCGGTAACCTTCCGTGCGCGCCTCGCTGAATGCGATGTCCGTACCCGGCGAAGCCTGCGACGCAAGCGTGAATCGCACTGCATCCGTTCCGTACTTTGTGATGACCTCGATCGGGTCAATCACATTGCCCTTGGTCTTCGACATCTTCTGGCGCTCAGCATCGCGCACCAGGCCGTGAATATAGACCTCTCGGAACGGCACTGACTCAGCAAGCGAGCGCGGACTTCCATCCGGCATCGGCACATCCAGCATGAAGTGGCAGCCGAGCATGATCATTCTCGCCACCCAGAAGAACAGAATGTCGAATCCCGTTACGAGCAAGTCGGTCGGATAGAACGCGGCCAGATCGTCCGTCGGCTTCGAGTTGTCTCCATCCCATCCCAGCGAAGTGAACGGCAACAGACCCGAGCTGAACCACGTGTCGAGCACGTCGGTCTCCTGCGTAATCTCGGTCGAGTCGCAGTACTCGCATGCCGCTGGCGTCTCGCGCGCCACAGTGATTCCGCTGCACTTTCCGCAGTGCCACGCTGGAATGCGATGCCCCCACCACAGCTGCCGTGAGATGCACCAGTCATGAATGTTGCGCATCCACTCGTCGTAGGTCTTCTTGTAGTTCTCCGGCGTAAAGCGGATGTAGCCTTTGTCGACGGCCTCAATCGCCTTGTCTGCCAGCGGCTGAATCTTGATGAACCACTGCATCGACAGCCGCGGCTCAATCACCTCGCCCGTGCGCTGCGAGAGCGCGATTGCGTGCTGATGCTCCTTGATGTCGACCAACGCACCACTCGCGCGGAGATCTTCGACAACGCGTTCGCGTGCAACAAAGCGGTCGAGACCGTCATACGGCGTACCCGGCAGTTTGATCTTCGCGTGCTCGTCCATGATGGAGAGTTGTGGCAGATTGTGCCGCAGGCCGATCGCGAAGTCATTCGGATCATGCGCCGGCGTCACCTTCACTGCACCCGTGCCGAATTCCGGGTTCGCCCACTCGTCGGCGACAACCGGAATCTCCCGTCCAACGAGCGGGAGGATCAGCGTCTTGCCAAGATACTTGTGATAACGCTCGTCGCTCGGATTCACCGCAACGGCAACGTCACCGAGCATCGTCTCCGGCCGCGTCGTAGCGATCGTGATCGACCCCGAACCATCCGCGAGCGGGTATCTGATGTGATACAGCTTGCCCGCGCGCTCCTCGTGCACCACCTCCAGGTCTGAGACCGCTGTCGCCAGCACTGGGTCCCAGTTCACGATGTACGCGCCTCGATAGATGAGCCCCTGCTCCCACAGGCGGATGAACGCCTCTCTCACCGCTCGGCTCAGCCGATCGTCCATCGTAAAGTACTCGCGCGACCAGTCAACGCTAGCGCCTAGCCTCCGCATCTGCTCTGTGATCGCGCCGCCGTATTGCTTCTTCCAGCACCACACGCGTTCGACGAACGCCTCACGCCCCATCTCCGTGCGGCCGGGTCCTCCCTCGGCTGCCAACTGCCGTTCCACCATCATCTGCGTCGCGATGCCTGCGTGGTCTGTCCCGGGAATCCAGAGTGCGGTCTCACCGAGCATCCGGTGCCACCGCGTCAAGATGTCCATCTCCGTCTGGTTGAGCATGTGGCCCATGTGCAGACGGCCGGTCACATTCGGCGGCGGAAGCAGCTGGACAAAGCGCTCCGTCGGACGCGCGCCGTCCTCGGGTGTGGGGACGTGGAACAACCCCTGCTCCACCCAGAACTTCGCCCACTTTTCTTCGATCAGGGAAGGCTCATACGCCTTCGGCAACTCAGAACTCATAAGCCTTAAGCGTAGCAGGACGAGCCACCGGAATCCGAACTCCACCGCGCTTGCGACAGCAGAAAGGGCGCCCGAGGGCGCCCTTCTGGTCTTCTCTCTTCCCGCGACTAGAACGGATTCAGCTTGTCCAGACCCTTCTTTTTCTTCTTGGTGCTGGAGCTCTCATCGTTCTTATCGTAGGCCGGCTTCGGATTCTTCTTTTGGTTGGGGTCCTTCGCCTCAGCGGCAGGCGTCGACTTGCCCTGCACGTCGTTCACCTGGTCCGGAGCCGGAGCAGGCGCCTCGACCGCCGGCAGCGCCGAGTTGTCCTTCGGCGCCACAGCCTTCAGGCCAAGGTTCGGGTCCGCGGCGCCGGTAGCTGCGGGCAGTGAGCTCGCGGCGCCAGCGCCTGAATTCACCACGCCCGGCGTCAGCACCTCAACCCCCACCCCGGTTCCGCCCGGTGACCCGGCAGACGAAGCCGGAGCCATCTCGGTCGGAGCTCCCTCGATGTTGCTTGCACCCGCGGCCGGCACGTCAGAGAGCGCCGGCGCAGCGGCCACAGTGGGCGTCGCCGGCTGTGCCGCGGCCGCGCTCGGCTGCGGTGATGCCTCACCGGCGGCTGGCGCAGGGGTCTTCACGTCTGCCTTCGCAGCTCCGGGGTTCAACGCAGTCTTGTAGCTATCGAGAATCGCGTGCGCCACCTCTGGCGCCAGCACAGGCGGCGGGTCGTCCAGACTAGGATTGCCGATCTGCGCGGCCGTCACCGTGTCAGGCTTGCGCATCACCAGCAGCTCCAGGCGCTTCTGCATCGTGTACTGCGCGCGGCTGCCCTCGAGCTTCTCACTCTCTGCAACATCCTCAGCCGTCGGTGTCGGGATCGGCTGGTTCATCTCTGCGAGCCGCTCTTTGGCAAACTCCATATGCGGCGCCGCCGAGTGCTTCAGGACTACCTCGCGATACGCATCGGCTGCCTTCTTGTCATACTCCTGCTCAAGCGTAGACTTCGCGCCCTCAGGCATGCACTGCGTGCCGCGTGGCAGATTCGGCGCGCAGACCACTGCGTTGCGCGCAATCTTCGCCTCCGTCTCATAGGCGTCGCCCTCGCCAATCAGCACATCGTCCATGTGGCTGTACTGCGGGTAGGTCTGATGGACTGTCTCGTAACGCGCCAGCGCCGCCGGCCAATCCTCATGCGACGCGTAGAAGGCGCCGATCTCCGCCTCACGCTGCGCCAGCACCTCCTGCACATCGCGCAGCTTCTGCTGTGCCTCCGCCAGAATGTCCTTCGGAGCATCCGGGTACTGCTTCAGCATCGTCCGGTACTCCTCTTCGGCGTGTTCTGCCTTGGAGTAGTCGCGGTCCGGAACGTCCATCTGCTTGAAGTAGATATCGCCCACGCGCATCTGCGCCTCGGCGGCCTCCGGAGCGTTTGGGAAGAACGTGATGAAGTCCTTGTACTCCTGTTCGGCCTGCGCCAGCGCCGCCGATCCACCCTCGCGATACCATGCGTCCGCAATCGCCAGCTTCGCGCGCATCTGGTACTGCGAATCCGGATAGGTGCTCAGCAGCGTGTTCAGGTCCAGGCGCGCGACATCGAAGTGTCCGTTCTTGATCTGCGCCAGTGCCTTGTCGTAGAGCTGTTTATCCGGCAGGTCGGCGTCTTTGTTCGCCAGCGGATCCAGCTTCTTGTCCTTCTTTGCTTCGGCGCGCGTGTCCTTCGTGGCCTTAACCTTGTCGTCCTTGGACACACGCTGCTTCTTCGATGACGTGTCGACGCTGACCGTGGCCGATTGTGTCGCCTGACCCTGGGCATCCGTTGTCGTCTGCGTCGTCTGCGTCGTCTGCGAACTGCCGGTCACCTGCGCGCCGGCTGCTCCAGTCAATGCCAGAGCCGCGGCCATCACGCCCATGGCGAGACGTGTCGTACTAGGAGAAGAAGTGGAACGCTCCATCGTGAAAAACCCTCGATCTGTCCCGGGCGGCGGGCGCACCAGGACTTGCTCTGATTCTAAATGGCGAACACCCCTCTGGGGGCTCGCCGCGGGGCCTCAGGAACGGCTTTTTCTGCCGCGGGAGCGGCTTCTTGTTAGACGGAGACCTCCGTGGCTCGGCGAGCAATCCGCAGGAACTCCCGGGCCTTTTCCTCAGCCTTCCCCCCGGCAAAGATCGCCGACCCGGCCACCAGCATATCCGCCCCGGCTCGCACCACCGACTCCACAGTGTCGTCAGCCACCCCGCCGTCCACCTCAATCCGGAAGTTCAGCCCCATCTCGTGCCGTAGCCGCCGCAGATGGGCAATCCGATCCAGGGACCGCGGGAGGAACTTCTGCCCACCAAATCCTGGGTTAACGCTCATCACCAGAACGTGATGCACCATCGGCAGCACTTCGATGACCATCTCAACCGGGGTCGCCGGGTTCAGTACCACCCCCGGCGCCACTCCGTGATCGGCGATCAGCTGCAGCGTCCGGTTCAGGTGCTTGCACACCTCCACATGCACCCCGATCATGTCCGCACCCGCAGCCGCGAAGTCCGGAATGAACTTGTCCGGGTCCTCGATCATCAAGTGGCAGTCCAGCGGCAGCTTCGTAATCGGCCGGATCGCCTGTACCACCGGGGGCCCGAAGGTGATATTCGGCACAAAATGCCCATCCATTACGTCCACATGGACGATGGTGCCGCCACCCCGCTCCGCCCGTGCAATCTCATCCGCCAGGTGCGCAAAGTCCGCCGCCAGAATCGAAAATGCCAGTTCAACCAAAGCGATCGCCTCGCCGTTCAGGATGCTCCAAGTCTACCGCGACGCCTAACCGGCACAAGATAAGAAGGTCCCGTGCTGAGGCCCTTTGACCTGCCCTTCACACAAGCCCGATTGAATCCTTACCTATGCGCTTTAGGATCCTCGCTCTTTCCTTCTTCCTTTTTGCCTCGTCAGTCACAGCGCAACAACGCCGCCCCGTCCTGATGATCTCCATCGACGGACTGCGCCCGGACTACGTAACGCATGCAGACGAGCACCAGCTCAAAATCCCCGCACTGCGCCGATTCCTGACTGAGGGAACCTATGCCGACGGAGTCGTCGGGGTTTTCCCGACAGTCACATATCCCAGCCACACCACACTCGTCACCGGCGTTTGGCCTGCGGAACACGGCATCCTGAACAACACCCGGTTTGACCCCGAGCGCAAGCTTGGCGGCGCCTGGTACTGGTACGCAGACCAGATCAAAGTCTCCACGCTCTGGTCCGCCTCTAAGGCCGCCGGCCTCCACACGGCGAGTGTCTCCTGGCCGGTAACGGTTGACGCCACCGCCATCGACTTCCTCATTCCCGAGTACTGGCGACAGTCCGCCGCCGAATCCTCCAATCCGGACGACCGCTTCATGATGAATGCGGTCTCGCGCCCCGACGGAGAACTCCAGCGAATCGCCGAACGCGTCAACGCGCCTTACATGAACGGCAACGACACCTCACCCGAGGGCGACGAGACCCGCACGCTGTACTCGCTCGACATCCTGAAGCAACACAAGCCCGAGTTCATGACGATCCATCTCAGCTCGTTGGACGAGGAGGAGCATCTCCACGGCCCGTTCAGCGCCGAAGCCAATGCCGATCTCGAGCGCATCGACGGCATGGTTGCGCGCCTGATCTCTCAGGAGCGGATCAACAACGCTGACTCCGTCATCGTGATCGTCTCAGACCACGGCTTCGCACACGTGGATCACGCACTGAACCTATACATTCCGTTTCTTCAGGCCGGACTAATCCAGACGAAGAAGGATCCGTCGGGTGCAGTCACCGTCACCAACTGGATCGCCGAGCCATGGCCCTTAGGAGCCATGTTCGCCATCATGTTGCATGATCAATCGGACACCGCGACGTATGAGAAGGTCCATTCATTGCTCATGCGACTCGCCGCCGAACCCAACGATGGCATCGAGGCCGTTCTCGATCAGAAGCAAGTTGCAGCCCTCGGTGGTGTGCCGCAGGCATCCTTCGTCGTCACATTGAAGCCAGGTTATACCGCTGGTGGCTCGCTGACCGGTTCTCTCGTTGGCGAGAGCCCCGTAAAAGGCACTCACGGCTACAACCCGCAGACGACACCGGAGATGCACGCGTCGTTCTTCGTAATTGGCCCCGGCATTCACGCCGGGAGGGACCTCGGCATCATCGACATGCGCCGCATCGCGCCGACGATCGCCGGTCTTCTACAAGTCCCGCTGCCGACGGCGACACAGCCGGTGCTGGATCTTCATTGAGACCCGATAACTCAGCGTCACTGCTCGTTTGTGGTTGTCGGATTATGAGGCTGATCCGACAACGTGGTTTTCTTCCTCTGACTGCGCCTCGGCAGCACCGGCACGACGCGCTCCACCCCCTCGCGCCCTTCATGCAGCACGCGCGTTTTCATCTCCTTCGCGGCTTCTCGGTCCACCGGCGCTGCCTCACGCGGGGGCCCCAGCGCCTCTCGCGCCGCCGCGTTCAGCAGCCGACGCACAGGCCACGCGCCTTCCGGGTTGGGGAAGAGAATCGCCCCCGCCCGCTGCTTCTCCGGCCTGTAGTACCACCGCCTCAGCAGCGCGAGATAATCGCAATGCTCATCAATATCCGGCGATCCCGCCTCGCGCACCCGCTTCTCCAGCCGCTCGATCACTACCCGCGCCCGCTCCTCCGGACTTAGCACCGCAGCATCGGCGACCTCATGGCCCGTGTCTTCCAGCGGCACCGCCGCGATCATCAACGGCTGCGCAAATAGCGAGCTCCCCACCGCCGTCTGCTCTCTCACCGCGCGCACACCCAGCGTCGAAATCCGCTCCGGTCCCGCGATGCGTCCCTCTTCGAACGCGAACACATTTGCCGCGTCGCGCGCACTCTCGTCAGCGGTCGGCGCCGCAGCTTGCACGATCAACGCCCGCAGCTTCGCCAGCGGCCCCACAATCTCATCCGCGAGCTGAGTAGCAGCCTTCACCTTCTCCCACTGCTTATGCACCGCCGCCGCGCCCTCGAAGTCCATCGCCTCGCTCGCTTCATC
>Ga0070761_10002389_pt1 | contig 11513 bp, 13 predicted proteins | sample HubBroMetageREF1_FD_66724 | JGI IMG/M metagenome (GOLD analysis project Ga0070761, IMG submission 66724) | Reference soil microbial communities from the Hubbard Brook experimental Forest, New Hampshire, USA - Hubbard Brook CCASE Soil... | ecosystem: Environmental > Terrestrial > Soil >...
CGCCTGGTCCTGGGTGATGTCCTGGCGATCCGTGCGGATGTCAGCGCGGTTCTGAGCGATGTTGCTTTGGTTGGCGCGCACGTTCGCGCGGTCCTGGGCGATATCCTGGCGGTCCGTGCTGATGTCGGCGCGGTTCTGAGCAATGCTGCCCTGATCCGCGCGCATGTCACGACGGATGCCGTTCTCGTTACGATCCATGTTGCGCTGATCCGCCGCCATGTTCGCGCGGTCCTGGGCGATGCCCTGGTGCGCGGCCTGCATATCGGCACGCCGCGCCTGGATGGCACTCTGGTCATTTACACCGTCGCGCTGCTGCTGATAGTCCTGACGCAGGTCGCGGTGGTCGGCACGCATGTCGGCCCGGTCCTGCGCGATGCTTTGCGCATCGGCACGCATCTGCGCCTGGTCGCGCCGGATGTTGCGCTGGTTGTTGGCAGGGTTGGGACCGGCCTGTCCCACGGCCGGTGCAGTCGTCTGCGGCGCGGCCGGACCGGCCTGGCCCACCGCCGGCGCAGTCGTCTGCGGCGCGGCAGGACCGGCCTGGCCCACCACCGGCGGGTTGGCCTGTGGCGCTGGCGCAGCGCTGGAGTTCTGCGTCTGCGCATATGCTCCAGGCAACGCCGCTCCGATAATGGATCCAACGGCAATTGCGATAAGCGTCGTGCGTTTCATAGTGGCCTCCTTCGTCACCTGACAATCGTCCGTGTAAGCTTGTGGCCGGCAGCAAGCTCGGCCGCGCGGCGCAGCTAATGGCGCCTATTGGTTCGAGCCGCCTGCAGGCGCGGGCGCCGCGGCCGTGCTGTCAGCCGCTGGCCGTGAACCCTGCGCGAGGTGCTCCTGGTCCACATACCCCTGCACCAGGGTAAAGAACTGATCGTAGAAATCCGGATTGGTGATGGTGGCTCGCCCCACCGTTCCCAGCACCTGCGCCGAGCCGGCCGGCATGGTCAGGGTTGCAGGTCCGACGCCCACGCTGGTTGACTGCTTCATCTTCTGCAGCCGACTCTCCTCGCGGACCGCCGTCACGAACACGATGCTCGTGCCATTGCGATTGTCGGCGCAGCTGGTCTGCAGCCGGATCGAAACGTTCAGCTTCTCCTGTGGCTGCTCATCACGCGAGCCGGTGAGAACGCCCGCATCGCTCGGCCGGTCGAGCATGTAACCCTGGCTGAGGAGCGCGCGCTTGACACTCCAGCACACTGCATCCCCGGAACCGGAGAACGTGCGGCTGAAGGGCGCGCTCGCCGTGAACTGTGGGGGCGGCGGGCGGTGTGCACAGCCAGCCAGCAGCGCGACCGCGACCGCGTACACGCACACGCGTCCGGGAGCTGTGGTTCTTTGATAGTGCATGCGGACCTCCACCTTGGCCGTTTTCCACCTGGCTACCAGTATGACTTTCCCCGGGGGGCCTGTAGTTCCCCACGGCCGCGCATGCCCGCCACGGCGGTTTCCGAAGCGAATGTGAGACGACGCTGACGTCGCTGATCGCCAACACGTGCGCTGCACCTGCGAACCTGGTGCCGCTGATGGTTCAGCCGCGCAAGGCGGGCGACGGCCCAGTACCTGCGCAGAATCTCCGCTCCAGGACAGTGACGCGCGTCGCAGCCCGACGCACAAACGGCAATCAGCGATGTTGCATTGCCGTGTCAGGTCGAGTTAATCGCCCGTTCAGGTCGCGGGCCGATAATTCAACAGACGACGTGTCCGCGCCAATCCCGCGATTCCGCGGGACGCGCTTTCTTTAAGAGGGGTCAGTTTTATGAAGAAGGCATTACTCGCTATCGCCGCCGGCGCCGCACTTACGGCCGGAATGGCTTTTGCCGCGCCCGTCAGGGACTGGCACGACCTGGATAAAGTCCACAATCACGTGGTCGAGTCCATCCACGAAATGGAACGCGCGCGTGCCGCGAACCACTACGACATGGCTGGCCACGGTGCGAAGGCCGAAGACCTGCTCCGCCAGGCCGAGAAAGAGCTGCATGAGGCCGTCGAAGCGGCCAAGGCTGCCAAGTAACCGTCAGTTGCGAGCCCGGGCGGTGCGACGCAGCGCCGCACCGCCCGGGACGCTTTACTGTCAGCCGCGTGGCGCGCGCTGCACTACGGTCAGTGCCAGAGCCCGATCTACCAGTCGTAAACAGCCCTGCGGCCTGGCGAAGGATGCTGTTCCCGGCCAAAAAAGTCCCCGCGTGTCGATTCCGGGGTGACTCATTCGTCGTAGAGACATAGGGCAGCGAAGTGAGCCTGCCGGAAGGAGGCGCATATGCGAGTCATGGTGATCATTAAGGCCAATAAAGATACCGAATGTGGCGTGCTGCCCAGCGAAGAGATCCTCACCGAAATGAGCAGCTTCAACGAGGAGCTGGTGAAGGCCGGCGTACTGCTGGCGGCCGAGGGGCTGCACGCCAGCAAGAGCGGCGTGCGCGTAAAATTCGGCGGCAGCGGCAAGAGCATCGTGAGCGACGGGCCGTTCACCGAAACCAAGGAACTCATCGCCGGCTTCTGGCTGTGGCAGGTGAAGTCGCTCGCCGAGGCGGTGGAGTGGATCCGGCGCTCGCCTTTTTCCAGGGGCAACGAGGAAGTCGAGATCCGGCGTGTGTTCGAGGCCGAGGATTTCGGCGACAACGCGACACCTGAGCTGCGGACGCAGGAAGCGCGCATGCGCGAGCACGTCGCCGCCAAGAACTGAGCGAGCCGCAGCCCTCCAACCGCCGCAGCCGCGAGACACCTGGTCGCCCTTGGCTTGCGCAGTCCCCGTCCCGATGGTGTCATCCTTGGCCATGACGGCCACGGACACCCATCGCGCCATCGAGGCGGTCTGGCGGATCGAGTCGGCCAGGCTCATCGCCGGCCTTGCCCGGCTGGTGCGCGACGTCGGGCGCGCGGAGGAGCTGGCGCAGGACGCGCTCGTGATCGCGCTCGAACAATGGCCGCGCACCGGCATCCCGGACAACCCCGGCGCCTGGCTCATGGCCACCGCGAAGCACCGCGCCATCGATCACCTGCGGCGCGAGCAAATGCTCGCCCGTCAGCACGCGCTGCTGGCGCGCGAGCTTGAGATGGACGAGGGCACGAGCGGCGGCAGGGTCGAGACGGCGGCCGACGATGAGATTGGCGATGACCTCCTGAAGCTCGTGTTCACCGCCTGCCACCCGCTCTTGTCGCGCGAGGCGCGGGCGGCGCTCGCGCTTAAGGTCCTCGCCGGGCTCACCACGCGGGAGATTGCCCGCGCCTTCCTGGTCCCCGAGTCCACCATGGCGCAGCGCATCGTGCGTGCCAAGCGCACGCTGAGCGACGCGCGGGTGCCGTTCGAGATTCCGCGCCGCCAGGAACTCGCCGCGCGGCTGTCATCCGTGCTCGAGGTCATTTACCTCGTCTTCAACGAAGGCTATGCCGCGACCGCGGGGGACGACTGGATGCGGCCGGCACTGTGCGAAGAGGCGCTGCGCCTGGGCCGCATCCTGGCCGAGCTTGCCCCGCTCGAAGCCGAGGTTCACGGCCTCGTCGCCCTCATGGAAATTCAGGCATCCCGCATCCGCGCGCGCGTGAACGCGGGCGGTGAGCCGATCCTCCTGATGGAGCAGAACCGCGCGCGCTGGGACCGGCTCCTCATCCACCGCGGACTGCTCGCGCTCGCGCGCGGCGAAGCGCGCTCGGCGCAGCGCGGGCCGTATCTGCTGCAGGCAGCCATCGCGGCATGTCACGCGCGCGCAGTCACCCCCGCAGACACCGACTGGGTGTTCATCACCGCACTCTACGATGAGCTCGCCCGCATTGAGCCCACGCCGGTCGTGGAGCTGAATCGCGCGGTAGCCGTGTCCATGGCCTACGGCCCGGCCGCGGGTCTTGAACTCGCTGACAAACTCGCGGCAGATGGGGCGCTCGAGTCCTATCACCTGCTGCCGAGTGTGCGCGGCGATCTTCTCAGGAAGCTCGGCCGTTACGAGGAGGCGCGCGGGGAGTTCGAGCGCGCGGCGCTCCTCACCCACAACGCGCGCGAGAGCCGCTTGCTGCGTGAGCGTGCCGCCGCCTGCATGCCTCGATCTTAAGGTGACTCCATGCCGTTTCTGCTGTTGATTGTCGAACCCGAGGGCCAGCGGCGCGCACGCTCGCCCGCGGAAGGGGGCGCGCGCTATGCGAGCATGGTGGACTACACGGCGCGGCTGAAGGACCGGGGCGTGCTCATGGCGAGCAGTTCGCTGCGCGAGGATGCCGTGCGACTCAACATCGAGGCCGGGCGGCAGCGCGTGCTGGACGGTCCCTTCGCCGAATCAAAGGAACTCATCGGCGGATTTTTTCTGCTCCGCTGTGATACGCGTGAACAGGCGCTGGCCTTCGCCGGCGAGTGTCCGGCCGCCGGGTGGGCGAGCATCGAAGTGCGCGAGACCGGCCCGTGCTCCGAATGAGGTGAGTCACTTACAGCTGCGCCGCCCACGATGAGCACCAGCCGGCGGCCTTGACCACCTTGCCCGGGAACAGCTGACACGGGCCCTGCGCAGTGCCGGATGCGCCCTGGTACAGGCCGCAGTTGGCGCAACTGCTGTCCGGCACCCTGTCCTTCGCCTGCTGCGCGTTTTCCACGTACTTCACCGCCTTCGCTTCCGGCGCATCGACGGACAGCAGCGGCAGGGACGCACCGGCGGCGGCAGCGGCCTGCCGCCACGAGAGCGCCGCAACCGGGGCCAGCGCCACGCCGAGCGCGAGACGTTTGAGAGCGCCGCGGCGCGTGAGGGTTCTTACTTCAGTCATACGGAACCTCCTTAGCGTGAATACAGGGTAGCACCTGTCGGAAGTCTGTCGGATCTACAAGCATGACGAGGATTTTCAACGAACTACGTGCACATAAAACCATAAGCATCTCCGCAGCCGCAGGCTATTGCGGCGCGAATGTCTCCCGGGGAAAAGAGCGCAACAAAGCCAACGACCCGGGGGGAGAAAAATGAATCTGACGGCCAGCCGTGCAGACCTCGTCACCTTCCCGCGAACCCTGTGATCCCCGCAACCTGGAGGTAATCGAGCATGCTCATTTCGTCGACCAAACCGACCCGGCGTGCGCTTTTGGCTGTGGCTGCCCTGGTGCCCCTCGTGGCACCCATGGCCGCCGCGGCGGATGACGACGCGACGCCCCTCATGGACAAGGTGCACAACGCGACGGAACGCTACGTTGACATCAACGTCGCGTTCTCGGAAGGCTGGGTGACGGCCACGCCGTGCGTAAGCGGTCCGGATACCGGCGCCATGGGCGTACATCTGGTACTTAAGTCTCGCCTCACTTCGCTCGTTCTCAATCCGGCACAACCGACAGCCCTGATCTACGAGCCCATGACGAATGGCGCGATGCGACTCGTTGGCGTCGAGTTCATCGTGCTGGAAAGCGTGTGGCTAAGCAGCAACCCGCCAGCCGGGGCTACCCCGGCCCTGGACGGAAATCTCATGAACTACATTGCGGCTCCCAATCGCTACGGCCTGCCGTCGTTCTACGAGATGCACGTGTGGGCGTGGGAGCACAACCCCAAGGGAAGCTACGCGGACTGGAATACGCACGTGACGTGCGCACATCAGCCGCTCGGTTGAGCTGCACCGTCAGATGCGCCGTTGACACCACTGTAAATACAAGCTTGGAGACCACATGAAAACCGTGACCACTCTTTTCGGCTGCCTCATTCTCGCCGCTGCGCTTGCGGCCCACGCACAAACCCCACCTGCCGCAACAACTGAGGCGAGTGCCGGCACTCATCGCTACATCGTCGAGCGCACGTTCAAGCCGGGCTCGCTCGATGGCCTTGATGCGGCCCTCAAGGCCAAGGTCAACGCCAACAACGCCAAGTACGACGTGCATTGGGTCATGTCGTACGCCAACGCCGAGAAGACCAAGACCTACTGCGTGTACGAAGGGCCGAGCGAAGCCGCGATCCGCAAGGCGGCGGCCGCTAACGGCCTGCCGGTCGACTCCATCATGGAAGTGCCCGTTACCTTGCTGCCGAAGTGAGGCGCGAACCAGCACCTGCGGAGCACACCCATGAGCAGAATCGCCGCATTTCTCTACGGAGCGCTCGTCTACCTGCTGTTCCTCGTCACGTTCCTCTACGCCATCGGCTTTGTCGGCAACCTCGTGGTGCCCAAGTCGATCGATTCCGGCGTCGGGGTGCTGACGTTCCCGGCGCTCGTGATCGATGCGCTGCTCCTCGGCCTGTTCGCGATCCAGCACAGCGTGATGGCGCGCCCGTGGTTCAAGCGCGCCTGGACGCGCATTGTTCCCGAGCCCATCGAGCGCAGCACTTACGTGCTGTTGGCGAGCACGTGCCTCATCGTGCTCTTCTGGCAATGGCGGCCGATGACCGAGGTGGTGTGGGACGTGCGCAACGACACCGGATACCTGGTGTTGAGCGCGCTCTTCTGGCTAGGCTGGCTGACGGTGCTCGCGTGTACGTTCCTCATCAGTCACTTCGATCTGTTCGGGCTCAAGCAGGTGACGGACCACCTGCGCCGGGTACGCTACCAGCCCGCGCCGTTCGCGACGCCACTGCTCTACCGGCTGGTGCGTCATCCGCTCTATCTCGGCTTCCTGATCGCGTTCTGGGCGACGCCGCGCATGACGCGCGGGCACCTGCTGTTCGCGCTCGCGACGAGCGGCTACATCCTCATCGCCATCCAGTTCGAAGAGCACGACCTGGTCGGCTACTTCGGCGAGACGTACCGACGCTATCGCGAGCGGACGCCGATGCTGATCCCGTTCACCAGGCGGGCAGGGGGCGCCGCACGTCCGCGGTCTACTGCAAGCCCGCGCGGTGCATGAGGTCGATAAACCGCGGATCGTTACGCAGGAAGTCGTACACCGGGTCGACCTTGAGGGTCGTGGCGAGATTGCTGCGCTCATTCCAGGCCGCTTCGAGCGTCGCCAGGAGCTTGTCGGTGTCGGCGACCCCGGCGTAGGCGAGCGCCCGCATGGGCAGCGGGTCCTCCTTCGGCGGCCGGTTGGCGTCGTCCATTTTCCGGATTGCGGCCTCGGCGCCCGCCCGCTGACCCATGCGCCCGCGGATGTAGGCCTCGTTCGCCCAGATCCACGGTCCGGGCTGCAGCGCACGCCAGGTCTGCAGGTAACCTAAGGCCTCCGCGGGGCGGCCGGCTGCGACGTAGGCCTGGATGATCAGGCGCCCGCGCGCGAGCCTCGGGTCCATGGCGAGCACCGCCTGGAACGCCTGGATGGCGCGGTCGTACTGTCGCGCGTAGTCGAGAATCACGGCGCGGTCCGCCGCCACGATCGGCGACAGCGGATCAAGCGAGCGCGCATGGTCGCTCTCAGCGAGCGCCTGCGCGAAGTGACCCTCGTAGGCAAGGCAGTCGGCATACCACTGGTGCGCAGTCGCGTAGTTGGGGTTGAGCTCGATGGCGCGCTGGAATTCCTTTTCGGCCGTGCGCCAGTCGTAGTCGTAGTCCTCGGCGATCACGGCGAGCGCGTTGTGGGCGGCGGCGAGCTGCGGGTCAAGCCCGAGGGCGCGCACCGCCGCCGCCTTGGCCTTGGGCATGGTCTCGGTCGGCACGGCGAACCCGTAATTGCTCAGCATGGCGTAGGTGTCGGCAAGCCCTGCGTAGGCCGGCGCGTAGCGCGGATCCTGCGCGATCGACTGCTGGAACAGATCGAGAGCCTTCGAGAAGCCGGCGAGCGAGCGCTGGTTCCAGTAATAGCGGCCCTGCAGGTACAGGTCGTAGGTCGCGTAGCTCCCCGGCGGCGGCGCGGGCTCCGCGGCCGGCGCCGCAGGTGCTGTGTGCTCGCCGAGCGTGCTGTGGAGCTCGTCAGCGATCGCCGCCGCGATCTCGCCCTGCAGCGCGAGCACCGAGGCGAGCTTGCGGTCGTACTGCCGCGCCCACACGTGCGCCTGATCCGAGGCCCGCACGAGCTGCGCTGTGACGCGCACGTTGTCGGCGTCGCGCCGCACGCTGCCCTCGAGGATGTACTGCGCGCCGAGCGCGCGCCCGATCTCGTCGACCGGCGTGTGCGTGTGCTTGTAGCGCATCACCGAGGTGCGGGCGATGACGCTCAGGCCCTTCGGGTCGACGTCGCCAAGCTGCGCGATCAGCTCTTCCGTCAGTCCGTCGCTGAAGTAGTCCTGCTGCGCATCTCCCGTGAGGTTCTCTAGCGGCAGCACTGCGATCATGGTGACGGGCGGGGGCCCGGGGGTGGTCGTAGCCGCGGCCACGTGGCGCGTGTGCTGGCGCTGCCACAGCACGATAACCACGATGATCGCGAGCACCGCGATCGCAACCGCCCAGGGGACCCATCGCGGGCCGGCTCCCGCCGCCTGGGCCTGCGCCGTTGCCGTAGCCGTTGAAGATGCCGGCGCCGATGCCGGCGCCGATGCCGGCGCCCGCGCTTCGGCGGCAGCCGGTAAGGGCTGCGCTGTAAAGCGATAGCCGAGTCCGGTGACGGTCTGGATGAAGCGCGGATTTTCCGGATCGTCGTCGAGCGCGTGGCGGATCTTGCGCATCGCGCCGTTGATGCTGTTGTCGGTATCGAGGAACACGCGCTTGCCCCAGATCTTTTCGACGATCTGTTCGCGGCTCACGAGCTGGCCGGGCTGCTGCGCGAGGAACAGGAGGATCTCCATCGGAATGCGCTCGAGCCGCACCGCGCGGCCGGCCCGGCGCAGCTCCCAGGCGCGCGGGTCGAGCTCGAAATCCGCGCCGAAGCGGATCGTCGAATCGGGTGCCGCCGGATCCAACGGACGCCTCTCCCTCCGGATGATCCGGGACGGATACTATAGGCTCGTGGGCGAGGCGGGCCGCTGGTGCGGCGCACAATGGGGCGGAGCGGTCCGGCTGGCCGCCTGCGCGCTCGCAGCAGGTTCGTGAGCAGCTGTGCGTCGGACAAATTTACATTCGCAGGATCCGTCAGCCGCCAGAGCGTTGATTGCCAACAACAATCCCCCGCGGCCCGATCCTTGCTGGTATCAGTGCCGAAGCCTGTTTGACAGGTCCTGTGGCCGTGCATACTGGTGTGAGCCGGCACCCGCACTGAGGAGCAATATTAATGAGATCCCGAATCCAGTGCGTCGCGGCTACGGCGGCCCTGCTGCTTTGCGCGGCCGGCGCGCATGCAGCCAACCCGATCGCGAACGGGAACTTCGATACCCCGGTGGTGACCCCCGGGACCTTCACTAACTTCTACGTCGGAACTACGACGCTGACTGACTGGACCGTGACCGGACCTTCCTCCGGGGCGAACGTATCCATCATCAGCGGCACCTTCGCGCAGAACGGTGTGACCTTCGAAGCCGCGCCCGGCAACAACCAGTGGCTCGACCTGACGGGAGACGGCAGTAACACCACTGAAGGGGTGTCGCAGGTTGTCAGCACCACGCCTGGAAGGGAGTACTCGCTGTCCTTTTACATCGGCAACACGACCGGCGGCGGAATTTTCGGCACCACGAGTACGGTCGACGTATCTGTAAACGGCACCATGACCGCCTTCACCAACAGCCAGGTAAATGCCACTGGCCTGAGCTGGCAGCAGTTCACCGACACCTTCGTCGCGACCAGCACGTCGACCACGCTGCTGTTCCAGAACGGCGATTCCGGTAACGACAACAGTAACGGCCTGGACAACATCGTGCTCACCGCCGGGGGAACTGGAACAACACCCGTTCCTGAGCCGGCGACGCTCTCGCTGTTGGGCCTTGGCGTTGCCGGGATTTTGATGAGGCGACGAAGAGCCGCCTGAGCGAGACGCCCGATGGATAAGACAACCCCGGCCACGCGCCGGGGTTGTTGTTTCAGGGGTCCGCAGCCGTCAGTTTGAGGCCTGCGCGAAGCTCTCCATCATGAGCCCCGTGCCGCCGCGCGAGACATGCGCGACTACCGCGGTGCGCCGATGCAGCTTGGTGATGACGCCCAGATTAATGGCGAAAGACAGAATGACCTGCTGGCCCTTGCGCAGGCCCAGGTTGGTCGTCTCGATGAACACACCGGTGGCGGACAGATTCATCGCCTTGCAGAGTTTTCTGCGGCCGCCCGGTACGTTGATGTAGACGATGGTGCGTGCGCGATGCCTTGTATGCAGTCGGCGTTCCACTGCTGACCCTTACGGCTTAGTTCTTGTACTGGCGGCTTGCGCCATTATGCGCTGCTCCTGGGCTGGCCACCGCGGCCAGTGAACTTAATGCCCAAGGAATGCGCCGATCTCGGCACCGAAAGTCTTAAGGTCCACGAGAAAGGCGTCGTGCCCTTCGATGCACGACAGCGGCGAAAAGCGCGTCGGGGTTCCGGCAGCCTTGAGCGCGTCCGCAATCGCGCGCTGCTCATCCACCGAGAACAGCAGGTCCGTCTTCACACCAATGACCAGCGCCTGCTCAAGGCCGGCGGCGCGAAACAGCGCCACCGGCTCACCGTGCGCGGCGAGGTCGAAGCGATCCATGGCGCGCGACAGATACAGGTAGCAGTTCGCGTCGAAGGCGCTCACGAAGCGCTGTGCGAGGGATTCCATGTACCCCTGCACCGCGAACTCGGACCTGAACGGACCGCCGCGTTTCATATCCGCGCGAATCGGCTCGCGGCCGAAGCGCTGCTGCCACTCCGCGGCAGAGCGATAGGTGATGGTGCCGAGCTTTCTTGCCAGGCCCTGCCCGGTGGCAGGCGGGTGATCGGCGCGGTAGTTGCCGTTCTCCCACGCCGGGTCGTTGGTGATCGCTTCGCGCTGGATGGAGCGCAGCGCGATGGTGAACGGCGCCGCCGCCATCGTGCCCGAAATGCACAAGAGGCGCCGCGCCGCGCCGGGAAACATCGCGGCATAAGCGAGCACCACCATGCCGCCCAGCGACGGACCCATGACGATGTCGAGGCGCGTAATGCCCAGCGACCGCACGGTCTCAAACCCCGCGCGCGCGATGTCCTCGATCGACAGGTCCGGAAAGCCAAGCCGGTAGGGCTCACCCGAGGCCGGATCAACCGAAGCGGGTCCCGTGGAGCCGAAGCAGCTGCCGAGGGAGTTCACGCACACGACAAAGAAGCGTTCGGTGTCGAGGGCGAGCTTCGGGCCCACCATGCCCTGCCACCAGCCCTCATCCGGGTCCTGTTCAGATGCGGCGGCGTGTGCAGGCGGTGACAGGCCGGTGAACAGCAGCACCGCGTTGTCACGCGCCGCGTTCAGTTTTCCCCAGGTCTCGTAGGCGACGCGCGCCCCATGCAGCGCGCCACCGCGCCACATGGGAAACGGGTCGGGGAGCGATGCGTACTGGCGCGCATCCATGGCGGTGGGACTTGTCGGGCCTGGCTGCGGAAAAACTTGAGCGCAGCTTAGCGCAACTGCCTAGCTTTCCGCGTCGCTGCCTTCGGCAATGCCCTCGAACAGTACCGTCGAGAGGTAGCGCTCGCCCGTGTCCGGCAGCATGGCGAGCAGCACCGAGCCCTGCGGCGCCTCGGCCGCCACTTTCAGCGCTGCGGCGAAGGTGGCGCCTGAGGAGATGCCGCAGAAAATGCCCTCGCTGCGCGCCAGCTGGCGCGCCGTCTCGATGGCTTCCGTG
>Ga0070761_10002392_pt1 | contig 11511 bp, 11 predicted proteins | sample HubBroMetageREF1_FD_66724 | JGI IMG/M metagenome (GOLD analysis project Ga0070761, IMG submission 66724) | Reference soil microbial communities from the Hubbard Brook experimental Forest, New Hampshire, USA - Hubbard Brook CCASE Soil... | ecosystem: Environmental > Terrestrial > Soil >...
CCGAGGCGATAACGCACTTCGGGCTGGACCTCGCGGAGTTCGAACGACGGCACGCACGGGTGGACGCCGACTTCGAGACCGGACGGCTCGACTGGAACGGATACCTCGACGCGACCGTGTTCTACGAACCGCGGCCGTTCTCGCGCGAGGAGTTCCGGGAGTTCGTCCGGGCGCAGTCGCGCCCGTATCCGGAAGCGATCGCGACCGCCCGAGCGATTCGAAATGCCGGGCGGTACCGGATGGCGGTACTGAACAACGAGTCGCGCGAACTCAACGAGTATCGGATCCGGACGTTCGGGCTGGGCACGATCTTTGACGACTTCTTCAGCTCCTGCTACACCGGTCAACTGAAGCCCGCCCCCGAGGCGTATCGCCTGGCGCTGTCGGTCACGCAGCATGCGGCCGACGAGAGCCTCTTCCTGGACGACCGGGCAGAAAACGTCGAGGCGGCGGCGCGGCTGGGCATGAGGACCCTCCGGGTGGACGACCCCGGACGGCTGCGCGAGGCGCTATCGTTGATCGGGGTATCGGCCAGTTAGGGAGGAGAACAATGGAACTTGGAATGGTGGGCCTCGGAAAGATGGGCGGCAACATGACCGTGCGATTGGTCCAGGGCGGCCACACGGTCGTCGGCTTCGCGCGAAAGAAGGACGTGGTCGACGTGGTCGTGAAGCAGGGCGCGAAGGGCGCGGACTCGCTCGCGAATCTCGTGAGCCAGCTGAAGCCCCCGCGCGTGGTCTGGTTGATGATCCCCTCGGGCCAGCCGGTCGACGATGCGCTCGATCAGCTGCACGGCCTCCTCGCGCCGGGCGACTACGTGGTGGACGGGGGCAATTCGTACTACAAGGACACGCTCCGACGGGCGGCCCGGGTGACCTCCTGGGGGTTCCGATTCGTGGACGTCGGAACGAGCGGTGGCGTCTGGGGGCTCAAGGAAGGCTACTCGATGATGGTCGGTGGCGCGGAAGCGGACGTGGAGCACATCCGCCCGATCCTGCAGACCCTCGCGCCCGGGCCGGATCGGGGCTGGGGCCGCATGGGTGCGGTCGGCTCCGGCCATTTCGTGAAGATGGTCCACAACGGGATCGAGTACGGCATGATGCAGGCGTACGCGGAGGGCTTCGCCGTCATGCAGGCGAAGCAGGTGTTCAACCTCGACCTCCATCAGATCGCGGCGGTCTGGCGCTACGGAAGCGTGGTGCGCTCCTGGCTGCTCGAGCTGACCGAGGAGGCGCTCGCCGAGAATCCGACGCTGAAAGGGATCGCGCCGTACGTCGTCGACTCGGGCGAAGGTCGCTGGACGGTCGAGGAGGCGATGGACCTCAACATTCCGGCGCCGGTGATTACCCTCGCCCTTCAGCAACGGCTGCGTTCGAGAGAGACCGACCCGTTCACGGAGAAGCTCCTCGCCATGATGCGGAACAAGTTCGGCGGCCACGACGTGAAGACGGAGTAGCCGAATGGCCGACCCCGCCCCGGATCCCCACCTGTTCGTCGTCTTCGGCGCGACGGGGGATCTCATGCAGCGGAAGCTGCTCTCCGTGCTCTACGCGCTGAGCGCGAAGGGGAAGATCCCCGAGGGGAGCCGCATCCTCGGCGTGGCCCGAAAGCCGATGGACGACGCGGGGTTCCGAACGTTGTGCCTCGCCGCCCTGAAGACCGCGAAGTCCGGACCGGAGAAGAAACTCGCGGCCTTCTGTGCCGCGACGCTCGCCTTCCAGTCGGTGCCGGATGAGAGCCCGAAGAGCTTTGACATTCTCAAGACACGGATCGACAAGATCGAGAAGGAGGCGAAGCTCCCCGGGAACCGGATCTTCTACCTCGCGCTCCCGCTCGAAGGATTCGGGCCGACGATCACCGGCCTCGGCCGGGCCAAGCTCAATCAGGCTCCCGGGTGGACCCGACTCGTCATCGAGAAGCCGTTCGGCCGCGACCTCGCGTCCGCCGAGGAACTGAACAAGCTCGTGCACCGCCACTTCGACGAGAAGCAGGTGTACCGCATCGACCACTACCTCGGCAAGGAGACCGTGCAGAACCTGCTGGTCTTCCGCTTCGCGAACATGTTCATCGAGTCGCTCTGGGGTCGCGAACGGATCGACCACGTGACGATCACGGTCGCCGAATCCCTCGGGGTGGAGAATCGAGCCCAGTACTACGAGACCTCCGGGGCGCTCCGCGACATGATCCAGAACCACGTCACCCAGGTGCTCACGCTGGTTGCGATGGAGCCGCCGGCGACGCGCGACGAGGATTCGATCCGGAACGAGAAGGTGAAGGTGCTCCAGAGCATCGTCCGGCTCGGTCCGAACGACGTCGTCCGCGGGCAGTACACGGAGGGCACGATCGACGGAAAGCCGGTGCCGGGCTACCGTCAGGAACCGGGGGTCAACCCGAAGTCCGATACGGAGACGTTCGTCGCGCTTCGGTTGAAGATCGCGAACTGGCGATGGCAGGATGTCCCGTTCTTCCTCCGCACGGGGAAGCGGCTCCCCGCGAAGTCGAGCGGGGTGACACTCACGTTCAAGGCGCCGCCCGTGACGTTCTTCCAGACCGCCGAGGAGTACAATGCCAACCCCGACCGGCTGTCGATCCTGATCCAGCCGGACGAGGGGTTCTCCCTCGCGTTCGAGGTGAAGGTGCCGGGCCGCGAGATGCGCGTCCAAACGCACCGGATGAAATTCCACTACGAGGACGCCTTCGGGCCCCTTCCGGACGGGTACGAGACGCTGCTCGACGACGTCATCCTCGGCGACCCGACGTTGTTCGTCCGGGCGGACGAGGTCGAGGAGTCGTGGAAGCTGTACGACCCGCTCTTGCGCGCGCCGCCGCCGCTCAAGTTCTACCCCGCGGGGACGTGGGGCCCGGTCGAGTCCCAGACGCTCGTCAAGGAGTGGGGGCAGCGGTGGTACTACGAGGAGTAGAGCGTCGGGTCCATCGATTCCCCGACCTGGCCGCCGCCAGTGACGCGCTGGCCGACCGCCTGATCGCGAGCGCCACCGAAGCGGTCGAAGCCCGCGACCGGTTCCGGCTGGTGATCTCGGGGGGCCGTACCCCGCTCGGGCTGTACACCTTGCTCGCGGGGACGTATCGCCAGCGCATGCCCTGGAGGTCCACCGAGTTGTTCTTCGCGGACGAGCGGTGCGTCTCCCCCCGACGGGACGAGAGCAACTACGGCGCGGCCTGGCGGACGTTCCTTTCCAAGGTGCCGCTGCCGCGCGCCCGACTCCATCGGATGCGCGGGGAGCTCCGGCCCATCAGCGAGGGCGCGCGCCGCTACGCGAAGATCGTGGGTCCGCTCCCGGACCTCGCCCACGGAGACGCACCGCGGTTCGATGTGGTACTACTCGGGATCGGACTCGATGGGCACACCGCGTCGCTGTTCCCCGGACAGCCGTCCCTGCGCGAGAGCAGCGCCCCGGTGGTGGCGGTCCCGCGGGCCGGACAACCGCCGGAGGTCCCGCGGCTCACCCTCACGCTTCCGGCGCTCTCCAGCGCGCGAGCGGTCTGGTTCCTGGTGGCGGGGGACGACAAGGTCGAGCCCCTCTCGAAGATCTTCGGAACGACCGACTCGGCGCTCCCCGCCGCGCGCGTGCGACCTCCGACTCCGAGCGAGTGGTTCCTGGATGCGGCCGCCGCCCGGGGGATCCCCGCGTCAGCGCGCGTGTGATCGTCGAACGACGCTCGGGTCGAGCGACGCTTCGACCGCGTCGTCCCACAAGCGGACCCCGCCCGTGATCGCGTCGCGGTTGTCGCCCCGCTCGCAGTGCGGAGGGAGCTTCTTCAGTTTACGGACGTTCCCACCGCCGATTGTGACGTAGTCCGGCTCCAGGGCGCGCGCGAGCGTCTCGACGACGGTGAAGACTTCCTTTTGCCACTTCTTGCGGCCCATCCGCTCGAGACCGGCTTCCCCGACATACTCCTCGTACTCGCGCTCCTTCTTGTACGGCAGGTGGGCCAGCTCCATGGGGGCGACCTTTCCGTCGATGATCATCGCGGATCCGAGACCGGTTCCCAGCCCGAGGAACAGCATCCGGCCGCCGCGGTAGCACCCGAGGGCCTGCATCGCGGCGTCGTTCACGATGCGAGTCGGCTTCCGGAAGCCCCGCTCGAAGTCAAAACCGATCCAGCCGGGTCCGAGATTGACCGGCTCGCGAGCGATCCGGCCGTGGGAGACGAGCCCGGGGTAGCCGATCGACACCGCGTCGTAGCGGTGACCTCGCACGGACCGCAGTACACGGCGCACCATCTGGCCGGGCGTCATCTTCGGACCGGACAGGAACTTGATCTCCGTGTGCTGGCCGGAGAAGGCGATCTTCACGTGGCTGCCGCCGACGTCCAGGATCAGGATCCGTCGCGTCGCGGCGCTGGCCTTGCGGACCACGTCCGGGCGACCCTCCCGGGCCGATTAAGTCTGTGGGCTCCCGATTGCCACTCGAGCGCAGCTTGAAGAACGAGGGTCCGGCGTCCCCGGCTCACCGTGGCGAGCGCTCCGTCGGGCCGAGGGTTCGTTGGGTATCTGAAAGCGCATCCGATCCTGTGCATGGCGATCCTCACCCCGGGGATTCCGGAGTATCTCTCCACCTCGAGTCCGGTGCTGGCGATCGCCGAAAACCCGGCGTTCTTCTTCCTTCAGCTCGCCATCAACGTCGCCCAGTACACCGCCGGCGCCCTCCTCGTACGGGAGGCGCTGCTGCGATGGGGCAAAGGCTGGGGCACCGGCATCGCCCTGGGATTCGCGTACGGGGTCGCGGAGGAGGGCCTCGGCGACAACACCCTGTTCAACAACACGCACGGCACGGATGGATTCCTCGGTCTCTACGGCCACTTTCTCGGAGTGAACTGGGTCTGGTCGGTCGGAGTACTTGCGTTCCATGTGATCTACTCGACCGGGCTCCCGATCGTGCTGCTCGGGCTGGCGCTGCCGGCGACGCGCGGTCGATCGCTGCTCGGCCGTCGCGGGATTGTTCTCGCCCTCGCGTCGGTCAGCGCCGCGGCCGCCCTGGAGATGGCCATTGTGTGGGGAACCGACCACTACTGGATGGGGTGGCCTCTGTTCGTCGGGAGCCTCGTCGTGATCGCCGGGATGATCCTCGTGGGATACCGACTGCCCGCCTCGACGCTGCGCCCCAGCTCTGACACTCCCTCGATCGGACCGTGGACAGTTTTCGCTCTGGGCTTCGCGTTCTTCCCGATCGCGTTTGCCCTCGAGTACGGGGCCGCCTACGTTCTGCCCGCGGCCGCGGTCATCGCGGTCGAGCTCGTGATCTTCGCCTGGCTGCTGAACACATTCCGTCGGGGGATCGGGCGCCGGGACAACGAGTTTCTCTGGGTTCAGCTCGCCTTCGGGTTCGTGCTGTGGCAGGGGCTCTTCGGGTGGCTCCTGACGCTCGGACTGCCGTACCAATTGCCGCTCGTGGCGATCGCGGTCTACTTCTTCGTCCGGCTCCGCCGCGCCTACCGGCCTCGCAACGCCGGGAACGTGTCGCCGCCTCGCTCCGGTTCCGTGCCGCCCGGAGTGTTCGGGCCGCCGGCTAGTGGAGCACCTTGAAGGCGGTACCCCAGTCGTTGAGCTTGAGGGAGACCCGCACCCAGAGCGGAACGAGGGCCTCGAGCCATCGAGCGTTCTCGATGACCCCGAGGTCGATCGCCCCGGACCAACCGAACTCCTTGAGGAACGTCACGACCTGAGCTTTCGCGGCCTCGTCGTTCCCCGCGATCATCATCGTGGGCTCCACGCCTTTGACAGCCGGGTGGACCATGAGCGGGTTCGGAACGATGTTGAAACATTTCACGACCTTCGCGCCGGGGACTCGCTTTTGGACCCGCTCGCCGAGCGAGTCGTTCGGCCCGGTGAACAATCCGGGCGGCATTCCCTTCGAGAAATCGAGCGCGTTCGTCGCGTCGATCAGTACCTTGCCGTTCAGGTTCGCGGCACCGGCCAGATCGATCACTTCGTTCACGGCCGTCCCGAGGCAGCAAAGAACGACGACCTCGCCGTGCTTCGCCGTGGCCTCGAACGAGCCGATGGCCACCCTGCCCTGCACGGTGGCTTTCCACGTCGCCAGCGCCGGCTTGTCGGGCGACCGCGTGCCGATCATCACGTCGTGCTTCTTCTCGGCGAATCCCTTCGCTAGGGCCTGACCCACGTCTCCGCTCCCGAGTACACCGACGCGCATGCCGCCGCCGACCCGGCTCCCGCCTAAAGCGCTGCCGTTCACCATCGTTTACTAACTCACTCGCGCCGATTCGGACGCACCGGTAGCGAGCGTTCCCGGTGAGTTCCAACCTTATCTGCGGTCGAGGTTCGACCGATTGACTACGATGGCGGACCCCGTTCTGGCTCAGAACCTCGAGAAGGTCTACAAGGGCAACGTTCACGCCGTCAACGGGGTCGATATCCAGGTCCACGAAGGCGAGCTCTACGGTTTCCTCGGACCGAATGGTGCCGGAAAGACCACGACGGTCCAGATGCTCACCGGGAACCTTCGGATCACGAAGGGCACGGCGACGGTGGCCGGTCTTGATGTTGCCAAGAATCCTCTCAAGGTGAAGGAGCGTATCGGTCTCGTATTCCAAGAAGGAACTGCCGACCCCGACCTGACGGGCCGGGAGAACCTCGAACTCGCGGCGGCTCTTTTCCGCGTTCCGCTGCGGGAGACGAAGAGCACCATTAACGGGCTTCTCGAGCGACTCCAGATCGCCGACGCGGCCGAGCGATTGGTCAAGACTTACTCCGGCGGGATGCGCCGCCGCCTCGAGCTGGCCGTCGGTATCATCCACTCTCCGAGCGTACTCTTCCTCGACGAACCGACCCTGGGACTCGACCCGCAGGGGCGCGCGGGGTTCTGGAAATATGTGCTCCAGCTCCGGACGGATCGGAAGATGACCGTCTTCGTCACGACACACTATCTGGACGAGGCCGACGAGATGTGCGACCGCATCTCGATCATTGACCACGGGAAGATCGTTGCGACCGGCACCCCGTCCGAACTCAAAGACAAATTGGGCGGAGACATCGTCACGGTTCGGCCCGTAAGCAAGACCGGCCCCGAGGTCGAGACGCTGCTTCGGGGACTCCCCGGCGTCACCGCCGTCACGATGGCGGACGGCGCCTTTCGGGTCAAGGTCCAGAAGGGGGAGGAACTGATTCCGCACTTGGTGGACGCGTGTACGCGCGCCGGGGTGGCCCTCGCCGGAGTCTCCCTGAAGCGGCCGAGCCTGGATGAGGTGTTCCTCGAATTCACAGGTCGCGAGTTCCGAGAGGACGAAGGGATGAACGCCACGGACCGCGCCGTCCGAATGGGCCAGGTGCAGCAAGCGTTCGGGAGGGCCCGGCGATGATCCGCGAGCTCGGCGCGCTCACTCGGCGAGAACTCAAGCGGCTGGCCCGGAACCCCCAGGCGATCGCGACGTCGCTGATGATCCCCATCCTGTATCTGCTCCTCTTCGGCCAGGCGTTCGACATCGGCGCTGCGTTCCCCAATACGCCGGCCGGACACGCCGAATTGCTGGTCACCCTGCGGGGCGCTCCTACCTACTTCTCGTACTTCTCGGCGGGAATGGTCGGGTTCGTAGCCGTCACGGCCACTCTGTTCGTCGGCGCGAACGTGATCTTCGACCGGTTGTTCGGCGTGCTGAAGCGCACCGCCGCGTCACCCGCCACGGCCACCTCGATCTTCGGCGCCCGGCTCTTGGCCGGCATGCTGCAGCCGGTGGGACTCGCCTTCCTCGTCCTCGGTCTCGCGGTACTCGTCGGGCACCTCGGCCTCAGCGGTCTGCAGATCACCGCCTCGTTCTCGATCATCGGAATCGGCGAGATCGTCCTCGCGATCCTGATCCTCTCGGCGATGTTCGCGTCGCTGTTCCTGGCGATCGGTTTCTCGATCGAGCAACCTCAGAGTTACTTCGCCGTCGTGAACGCGATCAACCTGCCCGTCCTCCTCACTTCGGCGGCGTTGTTCCCGTGGGGGTTGATGCCGGCCTGGTTCAAGGATGTGGCCTCCTACAATCCGATTACCCTCGCGGTGAGCGTGATCCGGGAGAACCTGTTCGCGGGGGCGAGCGGGTACTACCCGTACGGACCGGCCATCTACCTGGGGGGGCTCGCCGCGTGGGCCATTGCCATGTTCATCCTCGCGACGTTCCTCGCTCGGCGGGCGCTGGCACCACGAGCGTAGGCGTCAATCCCCGGGCGCCGGCGCGGGTTCCGCCGGCGGTGGGGGTGTCTTTCCGCGCACGAGGATCGGGATCAGCGACAGCAGGATGAGACCGGCCGAGACGAAGAAGATCAGGTGGATGGCGTTCAGGAATCCCGCGGCGTCGCTCGTCGTCCCGCCCGTGACTGTCCCGCCCGTGAGAATGACCTCGAGCACGGACCGGGGGACGACCGAGGCCATGATCACGAGGGTGACTCCCAGACTGACCGTCGCACCCGTGTTGAGGAACGTGGTACCGATCCCCGAGGCAACGCCGCGACGATTCGGCGGGACCGCGGTCATCATCGCGGCCCGGTTGGGCGCCGCGAAGAGGCCCATCCCCATTCCGACCAGGATGAGCGGAGGGGTCAGTTGAAGGAACGAGTCGGAGGGTCCGATCGTGCCGAGCCACAGGAAGCCGCCCGCCGAGATCAGGATCCCGAAGACGGTGAACCAGTGCGGGCCGTACCGGTCCGATAGCCAGCCGCTGATCGGCCCGAACGTCGCGATCGCCGCCGACACGGGGATGAGGAAAAGGCCGGCCGTGAACGGCGTGAGGTATCTCGGCGGGCCCTGGAGGTAGAACACGAGCACGAAAATGAATGCGCCCCGCGCGATCGAGTTCAGCAACGTCGCCGTGGTCGACGTCGAGAAGATCCGGTTCCGGAATAACGAAAGGTCCAGCATCGGTACGGGAACCCAGGATTCCACCCAGACGAATGTGACCAGGACGAGTCCGCCGGCGATCACGAGCCCGATCGCGAGCGAGCCGCTGATGTCGCCCAGCGCGCCGAGCGTGACCCCCATCAGGATGAACGTCAGGCCGAGCGCGAAGGTGATGTTCCCCAACCAATCGATGCGGGCCCCCTGCTCCCGCAGCGCGATCTCCTTGAGGTCCAATCGGGCGCGGATCGTCGCGATGATCCCGATCGGGACGTTGACGAAGAAGATCCACCGCCAGCCGATCGTCGATGTGATGAGACCCCCGAGGATCAATCCGGCCACCGAACCCACGACGATGGAGATCTGGTTGATCCCGAGCGCGCGCCCTCGCTCATTGGGGGGGAATGCGTCCGTGATGATCGCGGCGGAATTCGCGAACAGGAACCCGGCCCCGACGGCCTGAACGAGCCGGAACAGGACCAGCTCCGTTCCGGTCTGCGAAAGACCGCAGATCAGCGAGCCGATCGTGAAGATGGCGAACCCCAGTACGTAGAGGCGGACCCGACCGTACATGTCGGAGAGCCGCCCGAAGTTGAGGAGCACGACCGCGGTCAGCAGGGAGTACCCCAGCAGGATCCACAGCAGGGTTGTCGCGGTGGTCCCCGGGAGCTGACGTCCGATCGTCGGGAGCGAGATCAGTACGATGTTCGTGTCGATCGCCGCCATCAACGTGGCGATCGTCGTGTTGGACAGGACGAGCCACTTGTACTTCATGGCGGGACGAGCGAGCGCGCGACGCCCGCAGCCCTCGGTGTTCGTGGGGCGGGCGAGCCCGACGTGCGGGCCCGTACCGCCGCTACGGATGACACTCCGACCGTCCGCTCAGCCCAGGGCGTTCGGTGGGGATTGGTACCCGGCGATCTCCGATGAGACCTTGTCCACGTACTCCCGGAACATCCGGAGCACCGTGCGCGCGGTGATGATCCCCAAGACATGGTCGCCGGAGCGGACGACCATCCGGCGGATCCCTCGCTCCGACATGGTCGCAACCACCTCGTCGGTCGGGGTGTCGGGCGCGCAGGAATCGATCTGAGCGGTGGCGATCTCTCGCACTCGTACCTGCGACGGGTCCCGACCCGGCGCGACGATCTTCGACAGAAAATCCCATTCCGTCACGATCCCCGCGAGCGTGCCGGGTCCGCGGGTGAGCACGGCGTATCCCTTGTGCTGTTCCACCATCGTGCGCGCGCACGATAGCGCATCCACCCCCTCGTCCACGGTGAGGACCGCCTTTTCCATGATGTCCTTCGCCAGCAGCACCATGACCCCGGGGATTCGCCCGGGATTAATACCGTCCATGTCTCGAATGCCCGGAGCGCATGGCGAGCACGGCGGTGGCCCCCGACCTCGACCTCGCGCTCGTCTCGCGATTTCGATACGCCTGTCGGCCGGAGTGCGGGCTCTGCTGTTACGCGGAGCCTCGCGTGCTCGCTTCGGAGCGGGCACGACTCCTGCAGATCCGGCCCGAGACGGAGTTCGTCCGTCGGGGGGAGTTCCAGTTCCTGGCCAGCCATCCGGACGGGGGAGCGTGCAAACTCCTCACCGACCGGCGCTGCAGTGCCCACACCGCCCGCCCGCACCCGTGCCGCGAGTTCCCGCTCACGATCCACGTGGGGGATCGTCTGCAGGCGACCGTGGTGCTGTCCTGCCCCGGCGTCGACCTTGCCGGCTTGCAAGGCGCCCCCGCTTCGTCACGGAGCGGCCCCGAGGGGTTCGATTCCGAACTCGCGGCCGTTCGCGCCCGCATCGAGCCGTCCACGGCTCGCCGAATGGACGTCAGCCGGCGTCGTCGGCAGCGCATCGTTCGCTTGCTCGATAACTCGGGCCGCTGGGAAGAGGAAGAGGATGTCCGTCGCTTACTCCGCGATTCCATCCCGCTCCCGGCGGACGAAGACTTCCCCGCGTTGGAACCGCCGTCCGAGGACGATGGCATGGATCGCCTGCCCCTCTTCTTCGACGGACGCGCGGGCCCGGTCGCCCTGTCGGCGGGTCTCGGGGGATGGGAATTGCACGAACTCTCTCCGAGCGGCGGCTTTGTCCGGTCGCTCGGAGTGGTACCGCCTCCGGAGGAGCCGCCTCCGCTCACGTCCGACGCGAGCGAACTGCTCGTCGGGTATCTTCGCTACTGGCTCGAGCGGGACGCATTCTTCGGTGCCCTCCACTACGACATGCTCGAGGGCGCGGACGGAACGGTCTCCGAGTGGGCCGCGGAGGAGCTTCGGTCGATCGGCGCCGTTACCCTCGCCCGGGCCGAGCTCCGCGCGAAGATCGCGCGCGGCGAGGTCGACCGGCTCACCCCGGTGGACGTGGCGAACGGGATCCGCGCCTCGGACCAGGATCTGCTCGACCGGGAGAGCTGGGGCGAGCGGCTCTAGGCCCCCGACGGCTCGGGGAACTTCTCGCCGAGTACGCGTTCGAGCTCGGCGATCAACTTCGTTTCATTCTCCGGGCGCCACCTCGAGCCGGCCGGAGTGACTCCGTCGGCCCAGGTCTTGGGGGCGAGCTCGCCGATCGACGCGCGGTAGCGCTCGCGCCAGGCTTCGGGCAGGAGCGCGGAGCCTTCGGGACCCGAAAGGCCGGCCAGGAGGAGTCC
>Ga0070761_10002393_pt1 | contig 11510 bp, 8 predicted proteins | sample HubBroMetageREF1_FD_66724 | JGI IMG/M metagenome (GOLD analysis project Ga0070761, IMG submission 66724) | Reference soil microbial communities from the Hubbard Brook experimental Forest, New Hampshire, USA - Hubbard Brook CCASE Soil... | ecosystem: Environmental > Terrestrial > Soil > Temperate...
CTGATCGGGCTGGCCAGCGCCGCCGTCAGCGTGGTCACCGCCGACGCGCTCAGCAACTCGCTGATGTCGTCGCTCAACCAGCAACTGCAGGCCGCCACCTCGCGCTGGCAGGCCTGCGTCCACCCCGGCCACGGTGACGGTGACGGTGACGACAACGCGGGCCCGAACCCGCCGCCGAACTGCTACGGCCAGGCCGCCGGCACGTTCGAGGCGGTGCTGACCGGCCGCACGTTCAGCCCGACCATCCTGGTCGGCCGAGCCTGCCGGCTGTCGGCGGTGGACGAGAAAACGCTGCTGGCGCTGCCGACCACCCAGGCCGGGCCCGGCGGGCCTGCGGGACCGTCGGGACAGGCCGGGCTTGGCGCGCCGTACCAGGGACCGCCGGCCTACACCCAGACGCTGACCTCGCCCTCGCTCGACGGCCAGTACATGCTCACGAAGATCCAGATCGCTCCGGGCACCATCCTGATCACCGGGCTGCCGCTGAGCACGATCGAGCCCACGCTGAACAGCGTGGAGAACACCGAGCACCTGGTGTTCGCGATCGTCCTGCTCGTGGTCCTGGTGATGGGGACCCTCTGGGTGCGGCTCTCGCTCCGGCCGCTGCGCAGGATCGCCGCCACCGCCACCCTGGTGGCCGAACTGCCGCTGGATTCCGGCCAGGTCACGCTGCCCGCCGGCGTACCCGACAGTGACCCGCGGACCGAGGTCGGGCAGGTCGGAGCCGCCTTCAACCGGATGCTCGGCCACGTGGAGCGGGCGCTCGGCCGCCGCGCCGCGAGCGAGGCGAGGCTGCGCAGGTTCGCGGCCGACGCGAGCCACGAGCTGCGCACTCCGCTTTCCGCGATCCGCGGCTACGCCGAGCTCGCGCTGCGGCATCCCGGCCCCGTGCCCGAGCAGGTCACGCACGCGCTGCGCAGGGTCCAGTCGGAGTCCAAGCGGATGGGCGTCCTCGTCGATGACCTGCTGCTGCTCGCCCGGCTCGATGCGGGCCGCCCGCTCGAGCGCGCGCCCGTTGACCTGTCCCGGCTGGCCATCGAGGTCACCAGCGACGCGAGGGTGGCGCGTGGCGACCACCGGTGGCGCCTCGACCTTCCGGACGACCCCGTCCTTGTCAGCGGCGACGAGCACCGCCTGCACCAGGTCCTGGCCAACCTGCTGAGCAACGCGGGCAAGCACACCCCGCCGGGCTCGACCGTCAGCGTCGCGCTTGCCGTGCTGGGCGCAGGCGGCGACGGGACCAGCCAGCCGCCGTCCGACCCGGCGGCGCCTGTCAGTCAGTCGCAAGCCGACCCGGCGGTGCCGTTCGTCCGGCGCGGCGTGCTGCCGCCGGTCCCCTGGGTGGAGCTGAGCATCACCGACGACGGGCCCGGCATTCCGGCCGAGTTGCTGCCCGAACTGTTCGAGCGATTCACCCGAGCCGACACGTCGCGGGCCCGGGATGCCGATGCCGCAGGCAAGAGCACCGGCCTCGGCCTGGCCATCGTGGACGCGGTGGTGGCGGCGCATTCGGGCTGCATCACCGCGGCCAGCCGGCCGGGCATGACCCGGTTCGCCATCGTCCTGCCGCTGCTGACCGAGCCGGCCGCACAGGCGCAGGCCTCATCCGTGTGAGTGGTGTGCTAGTTCTAAGGTCATGGACAGCGACGGGCAGCGGCTCCTGGCGACGATGCCGCTGCACGCGATCACCTCGACCTACGGCGAGGCGGGACTGCGGGAACGGTTCGCGCTGGAGATCGCGCCGCTGCCGGACGCTGACCGGGGCCGCCTCGAGCGGGCGCTGGACCTGGCGTCCCGGCTGCACGCCGCCGACCGCAGGGATCGTGAGCCGTACGTCAACCACCTGCTCCGGGTTGCGATCCGGATCATGTCGCACTACGGCGTGCGCGACCCCGACGTGGTGGCCGCCGCCCTGCTGCACGACGCTGTCGAAGATCATCCCCTTGAGTTGTCCGGCGGTGTCGAGGCCAGCCAGCAGGCGGCGCTCGCGGCGCTCGCGGCCGACTTCGGCCCGCGGGTTGCGGAACTGGTCGCCGCGGTGACCAACCCGCCCTGGGTGCCGGACAGGGACGAACACGAGCAGTACCGGGAGCACGTCGCCGACAGCCTGCAGCGCAACCCGTGGGCGCGGGTCATCAAGGCCTCAGACTTCACAGACAACGGGGTCGGACTCATCCATACCACCGGGCCCCGGCTGCGCAAGCTGGCCAGCAAGTACGCGCCGCTCGTCCCGATCCTGCGGGACCTCATCGCCAGGTCAGACACGCCGCTGGACCCGGCGGCCAAGGAGCACATCCTGGCCCAGCTGGACCGCGCCGAGGACAGGTTCGCCGCCGTCCTGCTGCCGGGCGATCGGTGACTTCGTGCCCGCGAGCGTGTTGCCGGCAAGTCACGCAAACCAACACATGGGAACTCATCCGCACGGTACGGTGCCTGCATTAGCGCCAGTGTGACCACACGCGGTATCGCTATCAGCTATGTGGCAGGTATCTACTTGCCCAAGTGCAAGGTGTCGCGTATTCTGAGAACACTGCAGAGGGTACGCCCTCGGGCTAGGGCATCGGAAGTGCGATGTCCCGATCGGACCGGTCCCGAGAGGCTCTACAGAGGAGGCGACCGGGGATGCCGACGTTTACGATGAGGCTGCCCGATGAGGATTATGAGGACCTGCAGGCCATGGCCCTGCTCACCGGGCAATCCATGGCCGAACTCGTTCGCGACGCCGTCTCAGCGAGCCTTACCAACTTCGCCTCCAACAAGCTGGACCAGCGCTACACGGAGGAACTCAAGGCCAGGAACTTGGCCTTCGAGAAGCTCAAGAAGCGACTTAAGGCTGGGCGGCGAGAAGCGGCGGATAATTCCCCGGACCCGGAGCTCGCCGGTGGCAGACGGATGGCCGCAGCTACCTAGCGCACCTCGGGCGGTCCGCTCCGTCATGCAATTAGCCAGCCGGGGATACGGGGACAGACCAGCATTCTCCCGGCACAGGTACCGACGTGGGCGAGGCATAGTTTCGCACTTACCGGTACAGAGCTGCCAGTCGTTGCCGTCGGCAAGAAGCAAGCTCTCGGACATTTTACATAACCTCGATCGTTGTCCGGGTCGGGAGCCTGCCGTTGCGTTGATCAGTGTTGTGCTATCGTTACGCTGCGTACCACATAGCAGAGCCGGCTTCCGTACCAGAGCACGCCGCATGCGTAGTAGGGTTTTCTCCGTACCGCGGGCGCAAAGACGGGCGAAAGAGGAGGGAAAGTGCCAGGCTCTGATGGTATCGCCCTTTCGTGGCGAAAGAGTTCGGCCAGTGCTTCCGGAGATTGCGTGGAAGTGGCGGCTGGAGATAATTATGTTCTGCTGCGCGATTCCAAGGTAAGAAACTCCCACGTCCTCGGGTTCGCATCCGCTGAGTGGCGAGCTTTTCTATCAGACACCCACTCCGGAAAATATGATACGGGTACCCTGAAGAATAGGCCCGGCGCCGGCTAGGACTGAAGGTCTTTTAGCGCGCTCTCGAGGATCGCTTTCGTCTTTGCTTCAGACGTATGTTGCTCAAGTTCCGCGAAGATTTCGAGATATGTTGGCGGAGTCAGTTCAGACCCTGTCTCGCCATCGGCAGCGGGGATATCCTCTCTGACGATTTCCTCCCCTTGCGGATACTCAAGATAGAGGATAGCCTCATCCTCTGGCTGGCCGAATTGAAATACTACAAAAGGAACGCGTATGCTCCTGTAGAAGCCAGCCTCGAAGGGGATGATGCTGATCGAGACGTTATCGTGCTGGCCGACCTCCAGCAGATGACGTATTTGCCTGTCCATGACTTCCGCGCCGCCGACGGGCCTGCGGATGGCCGACTCATCGATCAGGAAGTGTAGATGGATATCCGATCTTGAGAAGACCTTCTCCTGTCTGATGGTCCGCAGTTCCACCAGCCCTTCTATGCGGCTTGGGATCTTGGGCCCACGTACGACCCTTATGATCGACCTAGCGTATTCTTCGAGTTGCAGGAGGCCTGGAACCAAGACGGGCTGGAAATTATAGCTTCTGACGGCCAGTTCCTCGTACGCGAGATAAGAAAGATATGCATCGCTTGCCATGCCCTTATAGCCACTTAGCCAAGACCGCTGACGCGCAAGCTTGGCCATTTCAACTAGGCTGTCGACATATTCCGGGTCAGTGATGCCGTAAAGTTGAAGCAACGCTTTGAGATCATTAACCGAGATAGTCACAGACCCGCTTTCTATGCGGATCAGTTTGGACACAGACCATGACATCGCGGCCGCTGTCCCATTCTGCTTCTTGCCGCAATCCTCGCGTAGTTGCCGCAGGATGTTCCTGAGCTTTCTGCGATGGACGCTCGGGTCAACGTCCTGTTCTGGCATGGTGACGCTCCACTCAAGTTAGGCCAGGAAGCAGGATGGCATTGGGCCAGCCAGCAGACAGCCACTATGCACTAAGCGTACTGGACATCGGCCTGACATGTCAGGGGTCAAGGTGGCCTGGCGAAGCGTCGTATGAGCCATCTTTGACGACTCGCATGAGTCATCTCTGCCTGGCCGCGACCCTTCCCAAAGGGCGGTGCAGGACCCGGCGAGCAGCCGCACTTCCTGCAAGCCAATTTCGAAAACATCGAGCTGAAATGCGGGAGCGCGACATGAGAAGCGATCACACAAGATCAGGCATGTTCTAGTCGCCACCGCGAGCCAGCCCGCACCATGGCCCCGGCCGGCGAGCGCAGGGACACAGGGTCGGCTACCCCTCGATGCTCGCCGAGGGGCCGGTCGTTCACCGCAACCTGTCCGCCCGCTGCCGGCCGCCCGTTCGGCCATTCGGCGGCAGCAAGTCTGGCGCGGTTCCATCCATCATCTACGCAAATGAGGCGGCAGGTTATCATAAATTCTTGTGGTATACAAGTGCAAACTTATTAGACTTTGTGTAAGTGACACTTGCCAGAATGCGCAGTGGCTTGTAAATTTGAGCTCATGCGCTTGATGCGCGCAAGTGTCTCAACCACTGACTGACGTCTGTAACAACGTCGGCTTTTCGCTGGCCACTGAGCCCGCGACATGGCGGTCGGTTCGACGCTAAGGAGGCAGGCGATGTCGACGCTCTCGTTGAGACTTGCCGACGATGACTACGAGGCGCTGCGTGCCATAGCTCTCCTGACCGGCAGGCCGGTTGCGGCACTTGCCCGCGCCGCGATACGCGAGTCCGTGGAAAGGTTTGCCCAGAGCGCCGAGCGTGGTCTGGTACAAGCCGATGACCTCGCTCGGCGGCGGCGCGCTCTGGCTCTGCTCAAAGAGCGGGCGACCAGCGCGGATCCGGCTCGGCTCGTTGCCCTCGGCTCGGTCAGCACACCGAACAGGCCGGGCTAGAACGCGCCGACGCCACTACCCGCTAGTAGCCATGCATGGTGGCATGGGGCCTGAGCGGCGCTGATCGAGAGCGCGCCGGCCGCTGACGGCCGCTGACGTGCATCGGGTATCGCGCCGAGCAGATGACCAACGACATCCCGCCACGTCCGCGCCGGCCGGTGCCTCAGCCGCAGCCTCCGGCGTGAGCTCACCGAGCATGCCACAACGGGTGTTCGTGCACTTGCAGATACTTGAGGTTCATGTAGGCTCGTAATGATGAATACTTCAGCACGCTAGGCCGCGCACCTGCGCTGTCGAGCGCAGGAGGTGGTGAAGATGGCCACGCACGGGTTCGACCGGCTCGTTCACATCGTCTGGACTGCGGCTTCATCCGGCGCAGCCCGGCTCGTTCACGTCCTCCGGGCTGCTGCTTCATCCGCTGGGGCCGGCGCATTCGGGCTGTTGATATGCCTTGCCGGACCTGCCTCGCTGGCGCAGGCTGCGGCGTCACCGGCCGCAGGAACCCTCACCTGCTTCGCTGTCGACGTATCAGGGTCAAACCTCTACTCCTCCAACGGCGAGCCCGCCAGCGATCCCGGACCCGTCTTCGTCCGCCAGCAAGTCGTAGAGCTCTACGCCCAGATCCTGGCCGACTACAGCCAGACGGTCGGGCAGCGGCTTGGCGTGGTCACCTTCGGCACTGCGATCGGAACCGACATCGGCCCGCTCACGATGTCAGGCCCAGCCACTGAGTCGGAACTGGCTGCGGCCATGCCTGGCGCTCTCCAGCCCGCACCCGCCGAAGCGGCTTGGACGGACTGGGTGGCTGGAGTGAATGGCTGCGAGCGAATGTTCGAGCGCTCGGGCGCCACTCACGGCATGGTGGCCGTCCTTACTGACGGATTCCCCCAGGGACCGGCTGGCGGTCCGGCCAGGCAACTGGCGGCGATCTCGCCCATCGCCAAGAAGTTGGGGTCAGAGGGGATCAGCATCCAGCCCGTTCTTTACGGTGCCGGGGCTGACCAGCCCGGGTCCGCCCGACACGCCATGACCCAGCTGGCCGCCATGGGCCATGGGCAGCTGGTACTGGCCGCAACGCCGCTTGACATGTTGCGCAGTGCCCTCTCCCTGGCCTCACACGCCACCGGGCTCCAGCTGGGCGGCTCCGAGATCTCGGTCGATGGCACATCCAGCGTCGGCATGCAGTTGTCGCCCCAGATCGCCACCGCGGTCCTGGTGGTGCTGCGCAGCTCCGACAAGGTGCAGGTCTCCGTGGCCGCCCCCGGCGGTAAGACACTCTCAACCGCTGCCGTCGGCTCAGGCAACCTTGGCCTGGTGATTCCCCTCACCCAGCCCGCGGCCGGAAAGTACCTGGTCAGCGCCGATGGCCAGGGCTCGGTGTTCGCAGCGGAGCTGGTTCTGTACAACACCGTGCCGGTCCCGTCACCCAGTCCGTCCGTCCATCCGGACCGGATCCGCCATGCTGCCGGCTCGAGCCTTATCTGGCTGGTGATCGTGGGCCTCGTAGTGCTGGCCGTCGCGGCGGTGGTGAGCTGGCGGATTACCGCGAGGCGGCGGCGGCCCAAGGGCACCCTCGTGCTGTGGTGGGGGCCGGACCAGCGCATCCTCGACCCCGCTGAGGTCGACGGACGCGTGGACATAGCCGAGCTGCTGAGGACCGGCGCGGACCCGGCGGGGTGGTCCGTCGAGTGGACGCGCCGGTCTCCGATCGTGACCGGCCCCGACGGGACGACCGTTCACCTGCTGGCCGATGAGACCAAGACCGTGGAGACTGATCCGCCTGCGACTTTCACCTGGCTGCCGGACGGTATCGACACTGTTTACGATGAGCCGCCAGGCCGGCCCGCCAGCACCGTACCGTAGCACCTCGCTGACCGCCAGGAATGGAGCACCATGGAAACGGCTAACCGACCCGAAACGATGAACCACGTCATCATGGTCCTCGGGGACACCAGCATCGACGCGTTCGAATCGTCCGGGATCCTCGAGGTGAACGACAACATCTGCACGGTGCTTGCCTCCACGGAGCGGGCGACCGTCGAGGCCCTTGACGAGCCTGGCGGTTTCCGTAGCAGGTTCCCTGACCGGGTCTGGACCGTCTACCTCAAGCCCGCGCCGACTGACTTCGCGCAGGTCCCCCAGCGCATGCTGCCGTGGCTCACCCCCCGTCAGCCATCACAGCGGCTCCGCGGTGGCGCCGAGGGAGCCCTCGACCGCGCCGACGCCGCCACCCGGCTCTTGCTGTCCGTTGAGTTCAGCGACGCGCTGAACAGGGCTCTCATCTGGGCTCATTCCAGGCGGATCACCGGCATCCACCTGGCCGTCGGGGTGATCGGCTTCGCGGTGGCCGGACGGATGACCGGGTCGGGGACCCTGGTGGCGGCCGTGGACATCCTCGAGGAAAGGCTCCTCGACTTCACCGGGAGAGCCGACGAGGTGTGGATCGACCTGCTGATAGGCGCGGCTTCCATCCACCAGCCCGCGCCGAGAGAGTTTGAGGACGCCCAGATCGGCAGCGCGGCCCTGATCGCCGAACTCGGTGCGGCGCTGGCCGACTCCACCCTGGCCGGCCCGAGCGGCCTGTTCGGCACCCATCTCGGCCAGATCCTGGTCCTCGGGCCGCAGGAGGGCGGCGGGATCCTCAGGGATGTCCGGGAAGCGAACGCGTCCATCCAGCTGGCGCTGTCGGCCATCGTCTCCGGTGACTCCCAGCGTGGGCGCGAGGCTTACCGACCCAGTGCGAACCGCACCGTCAACCGCCGTCAGCCCGAGGCCGTCTTCGCCGGCATCGGCGTCCTCGAGGTCGTCTTCGACCCCGCCGTGGCCTCCCAGTTGGTGGCCAGGCGCATCCTAGCCACCATGCCCGAGCCGAAGAAGCCCGTACCCGAGTCCGCGGCCAACACATAAGGAAGAATTCGATGACCATCACCAACCCTGGTAACGCAGGCGAAACGGTGCGGCGCGACGCCAGCGCGGCTGCGCGCCGGATGCTGGGCACCATCAGCCTCGGCTCGGTCGCACCCGAGTCCTTTGCCGGACAGCTCAACTCAGAGGGAAACCTGGTCGGGCTCGTCCGGGCCGGATTCGACAAGGGGCAGGCCCAGGCGACGATCATCGTGGCGGCTGCCCGCGCCGATATCGAGGGGCTCCGTCGCGACGAGCTCAGGGCCGATCCGTTCGCGAACGACTGCCTGGACCAGGCGTCGCGCTCGATCCACCAGCTGCCCGCTCCGCTCGACACCGACGGAATCAAGCAGGCCATCAACGGCCTGATCGGCAAGCATCTCCCGGAGGCTTGCCGTGATGTGGACCGGATGACGACCAGCTGGCTCAGGGCGCGGCAAGGAGCCGACCGTAAGCGCAAGCGCCTGAAGGCCGAGCTTGACCAGTTCATCAACAGGCTCACCCCGGTACTGGCCGACCACATCGCGGGCCTGGTACGCGATGATCTGGCCGCCGAACTCACCCGACGCTACGAGGCGACCGAACTGGCACGGGCTGCCCTTCGCCGTCACTGGGAGGAGGCCACCGATCCGGGGAACGAAATACCAGGCGCACATCGGTTCTCCCTTGGTCCCCGGCTGCAGGTAGTCCTCAAGGCGGCCGCCGTCCAGCGCTCCGACCTGCTGCACCGCGACGGCCGACCGACCGAGGCCATCTGGCCCGCCTTCGGAGCCCACGTTGCGGCCGGAAATCTCGGCGTGATGGAAGACCCCCAGGAGGCCATCAAGGCGCTAGGGCAATTCCTGGAGTCCGCGGTGGCCAGTGCCCTGGACGGGCTGACGCTAGACGCTCTCTACGCCAAGGCCGAGGAGCCGCCGGAGTCGCCAAGCTGGATCGGCCTAGCCGCCGCCCGGATGCTGGTCGGCTCGCCCGTGCAGCCCGACAAGGTGCACCTAGCCCAGGTCCCAGACACCAAGAGCGACGTCCTGATTAACCAGATCCGCACTCACATCCCGACCGCGACGTCCGCGAAAGAAGAGAACCGCCTGCAACTGATGGAGCTCACCTACTCCTTCACCGCCGATGAGGTCCTCGGCATTGATCGCCGCGGGCTTGCGTACGTCCTGGACAGCATCCTCCCGCATGTCTCAAACCCAAAGCTGAAGGGGGCACTGCAAGCTAAGCTCGCGGCCATTCGCTCCGCTGGAACCAATGCCAGCGGCACAGCGGCAGCAAACGGACACTCACCGCAAGGCACCTCAGCGACCGTGCCGTGACGTCACGGCCCTTACATCGCCAACGGCGGCCGATCCGGATCGATGACTTCGCGCCCGGGCGCCCGGCCGCGGCGGAGCGTTGGCCATCCAGGACCAGACGACGACTCCATAGTCTCCGGGCGCCCGCGGGTCGGCGGCTCAGCTGGTTCCCGCCGTTGCCTCTGGCAGGGCGGCTGTCCAGGCGATCAGCTCCGGGTACGGGACGTAGCCGTAAAAGGTGGTGTTGGTGATGTCGTCGAGCGGCCCGGCCACCCGCTCGGCGGAGTGGCTTCCGGCTGGCAGTAGCCACAGCCAGTTATCGCGGACGAACATCAGCGTAGCGTTCTTGGCCCAGATCGGGTCGAGTGCACCTGCACCGGTGCCGGGTATCCGAAGCTGCCCGGTGCCGCTGCCGGCAGCCGACCAGAGCTGCTGGGTGGCTTGCCATCGGGTGACCCACGCCGGGCTGAAGTCGGCGTTGCCGTTCGGGCCGAACGGCCCCGATCCCGAGCCGCGGGCGAAGGTCAGCCTGCCGGACGGGGACCAGCTGGGCTGCATCGACACCGTGCCGGATGGCTGCGGGACCGGCTTGCAGCTGGCCGCCGGGCCGCAAATCGCCATCGCCTTGCCGCCAAGCCAGATCTCCCTGTTTCCGCCGGACACTACCGCGAGCTCGTGCCCGCCTGGCGCAAAGGCGATCCATGAGCCGTGTACCAGCATGCTGGCGACAAGCGTCCTCGGGACACTGGATCCCGGCTGGATGGAGTCAAGTGGCAGCCCGTCGGCGGCCAGAGACGCCGACCCCTGAGGGTCGGGCCAGTACAGCAGGCCGGAGCCGTCCGGCCACCAGCCGGCCAGCTCGAGCAGGCCGCCGGCCCAGGACCGCACGATAGCGGCCTGACCGCCGGAGGCCGGCAGCGTCTCCAGATCGCCGACCCAATGGAAGCTGTTACTGCCCGGCTCGCCGCGCGTCTCCCCCACTCCCGCGGCGAGTGTCCTGCCGTCCGGTGACCAGGCCACCCCTGTTATGGCCGGCGCTGACGACAGCACTCGGACTGCGCCGGTGACCGGGTCGATCGTCTCCAGCCGGGAGGCGGGGATACTCGTCCCGGTGGCAGGCGGGGTAGCCACTGCCGCGAGCTCGTCCCGCGCTGGTGCCCAGGCGTCTTGCTGCGTGGTCCAGCTCTTCGGGGTGAGTGGGCGGATCCCCGATCCGTTGGCGCGGAGCACATACAGCACGGTCGGCTCGGCCTGGAATGGGTTCGAGGCGGGAGTCGGCGGAGTGACCTGCACCGCGAGCCAACGGTGATCGGGCGACCAGCCGGGCGCGCTGGCCAGCCCAGGCAGGCTGACCCTATGCAGCGTCCCGGCGCTCCCGCCGAGCAGGTACAGCCGCCCGGCCGCGACGTAGGCGAGTTCCCCATTCCCGGCCAGCGCGCTCGCGCCGCTCAGCCCTCCGTCGCCCGCCGACTCCAGGCTCACCGGAGCATGACCGGGCTGACCTGCACAGGATGCGCACGCGACGGCACACAAGAGGGCCGCCGCCGCAGCCCACCGTCGCACGGCAGCACCACCGCCCCCGCTGGATTGCTGACTGCTCCGACAACACGGACGCAGGATTTGCTGTCACACATCGTAGCAGCGCAAGGGTACGGTCCCCGGCAGCTTCCTTGCTAGCCGGCGGCGGCCAATCCCGCGCGCCACCGGACTGCTCTAGACGCAAATCCCACGGGCGGCCGGACTGCTACGGTCCCAGAATCCCTCCGGCAGTCGACTGCTACGACCCCACAATCCCTGCGGCGGTCGGACCACTGCGGTCTCAAAAACCCCGCGGCGGTCGACCCCTATGGTCCCACAATTCCCGCATGCGGTCGGACCACTACGACCGCACAATTCCTGCGGCGGTCGGACCACTGCGGTCCCACAGTCCCTGCGGCGGTCG
>Ga0070761_10002394_pt1 | contig 11509 bp, 8 predicted proteins | sample HubBroMetageREF1_FD_66724 | JGI IMG/M metagenome (GOLD analysis project Ga0070761, IMG submission 66724) | Reference soil microbial communities from the Hubbard Brook experimental Forest, New Hampshire, USA - Hubbard Brook CCASE Soil... | ecosystem: Environmental > Terrestrial > Soil > Temperate...
AAATCCGTCGTTATTCCCGCCAATTTATGCAACAATTTTAGGCTGAGTCGGTAGGTCGGCGCCATGCGCTGACCGCAATCTTTCACGGAGGGTGATATGCGACGTATTGGCAATTCTATTTGCGCAGTGCTGCTGGTTGTGTGCTCGACATCGTTGGTTCGCGCTCAACTGGCGACGAAGGCCACGACGGCGGTGCCGCGGCTGGTGCAATTTAACGGCACATTGACGGACGCCGGCGGCAAGCCGCTGACAGGCGTTGTGGGTGTGACGTTCTCGCTGTACGAACAGCGGGAGGGCGGATCAGCGATCTGGGTGGAGACCCAGAATGTGCAGGCCGGCGGTCAGGGCGAATATAGGGTTCTGCTGGGATCCACCCGGAACGACGGCATACCGCCGGAAGCATTCGCTTCTGGCGAACGTTGGTTGGGCGTTCAGGTACAAGGGGATCCCGAGCGTCCACGCGTGTTGATGACCAGCGTGCCTTACTCGCTCAAAGCGGTAGATGCGGAAACGCTGGGAGGCATGCCGGCATCGGCGTTCGCTCTGGCCGGGACTGCGAATCGCGGCGCGCTTGCGGAGCCGGCTGCGGGATCGGTCGCCCAATCGGCGAAGCCGGCCGCGGGTGTCACGCCCGATTTGACCGGCACCGGCACCAAGGATTACATCGCGATGTGGAAGACCGCGACGGCCCTTGAGGATTCGGCGCTGTACCAAACGGCTGCCGGCAACGTGGGCATCGGAACTACGACGCCGGCAGCCACGCTGGAGTCTCTGACCGCGAGCGCCACGGGAACCGCCGTGTTGGGATCCGCCACCTCGACGACGGGCGCAAACTTTGGCGTTTCGGGCGCCTCCGCCAGCAACAGTGGGACCGGCGTACAAGGCTCGGCCACGGCGACCAGCGGCACGAACTATGGCGTATATGGCAGCACGGCGAACCCCACGGGATATGCCGTCTACGGGACCAATAGCGCGACCAGCGGCAGCGCATACGGTGTGTCCGGTACGTCCGCAAGCTCTACCGGCGTCGGCGTCCAAGGCACGGGCACGTCGACCACCGGCGTCAACACCGGCGTTCTCGGCGCTAGCGGAAGCACTTCCGGCGTCGGCGTGCTGGGCCAGGAGACCGCGTCCAGTGGCACGGTTTATGGCCTTTATGGCACGACCGTGAGTCCGAACGGAATATCTGTGTATGGCACTTCCACCAACGGAACCGGCCTGGCGGGTGTCACTTCGGGCGCCGCGGCATATGGGGTGTATGGCAGCAACCTCGCGGCCACCGGCAACGCTTTCGGCACTTATGGCGTTTCCGCCAGCCCCACGGGATACGGCGTATTTGGCACCAACACCACCACCACCGGCCACGCCTTCGGCGTATACGGCACCAACGCGAGCACGTCGGGAACTGGCGTACTGGGCGCGAACACGGCCACCAGCGGGTCCACTTATGGCGTGTATGGCAGCGTGGTGAGCCCCAACGGCATTGCTGTGAACGGCACGGCGACGAGTGGGACCGGCGTGGCGGGTGGCACGACCAGCCCGGCGGGATACGGCGTGTATGGCGGCAACGCCGCGACTACCGGCAGCGCGAATGGCGTATACGGCACGTCCGCCAGCACGTCGGGAGCTGGGATCGCGGGTGTCGCGACGGCCACAAGCGGGACCACCTACGGCGTGTACGGCAGCACGTTGAGCCCGTCGGGAACGGCGGTGTACGGCACTGCCGCCGTTGGGACGGGCGTGGCAGGCGGCACCTCCAGTTCCACGGGATACGGCGTGTACGGCGCCAACGCCGCCACGACTGGCAACGCCTATGGCGTATATGGCACCACGGCAAGCACGACGGGAATTGGCGTTCGTGGCGTGGCGACGTCCGCCACCGGGGCCAATTATGGCGTGTACGGCACCACGGTCAGCCCCAGCGGTGTGGGTGTCGAAGCCACCTCCACCGCCGGCGGCACGGCTCTGGTGGCGACCGCCACGGGCGGCGGCACCGCTGGAAAATTCAACGGCAATGTGACGATTACCGGCAACCTGGCGGTCACCGGCACGGTTTCCAAGGGCGGCGGCGCGTTCCGCATCGACCATCCGCTCGATCCCGAACACAAGTATCTCTATCACTCGTTCGTCGAGTCTCCGGACATGATGAACATCTACGACGGAGTGGTGACGCTCTCACGCCACGGTGATGCGGTAGTCAAGCTGCCGGACTGGTTCGATGCGCTGAACCGCGATTTCCGTTATCAGCTCACCTGCATTGGCGGATTCGCGCCGGTCTACATCGCGAGCGAAGTTTCCGGCAACCTATTCAAGATCGCCGGCGGCCGGCCGGGTATGAAAGTATCCTGGCAGGTGACCGGCATTCGCAAGGACGCCTTCGCCAACGAGCACCGCATCCCGGTAGAGGAGGACAAGCCGCCTTTCGAGTGAACAACGTGGCGCAGACTCTCAGTCTGCCGCGACCGCAGCCAATGCGAGGTTCTAGATATCGCCTCACATAGAGCTAAAGTCGACGAATGTGCGCATTCCCGATCCTCCTGCCTGCCGTCGCGGGCGCCGCCCTGCTCCCCGCTGCCAAGAATCTCGCGCTGAATTTATCCTGGCCCGCCGCGACGACCGCCACATGCTCAACAATCCCGGAGCTGGCGCTGGAGCGGCAGGCGGCCCGGAAGGCGACGCGCTTCACGCGATAGCGCGATCCCTCGCCTCCGCCTTTTCCGTCATGGAAGCCGGCTCCAGCTCTTCAAGCTGCCAACCAAAAAGGGCGTATGGGTGTTAGTAAACCCAAGGTTGTGATCCAGGTCTTTATCTACGATCTCGGTCGCCTGCGCATCGCTGTTAATGGTTCCAAATTCGGCGAACCCCTCGCGATGGATTGCCACGGCCGTCTTATCGCTCTGTACTCCCGGCGCCTGATGCGCCTTCAGATCGAAGCCCACCGGATGCCTCAGATCTACATTGAAGTCCATGCGGATGATAATGCTATTTGTATCCGTGCTGTTTTCGTTTCCAAACGCTTGGACCTTTTCTACTGAGGATGACATCCAATACCGGTAATTATTCGTGTTCGTGTAAGTAAACGCCTCCTTGAACGGATCCGGTTTCCCGTTGATCGCGGCATACTCACCGCCGCTCATCTTGCGGTAGTAAACCCACGGGACGCATTTCTTGGTAACGGCGACCTTTTGCGAGAAGTTGTTGCTATTAAACGCCGCGCTGGGATTGTTGAAAATATTTCTCAGCTCTTGTTTGGTTTCGTCGCGGAGATATTTATTAGTCAGCCAACGGTTGTAGTCGGCCTTCAGGATGCTCTTGTTCTTTGGCTGTAGATTCTGATTGTGCACGTCCTCCATGGAGGGATTCCACTGTTTGGACTTCTCGCCTACTCTTGGTGGCATCATACTCTAGAGACCTTTCTGCTCTCACGCAATTGCAATGGCCGCGCTGGCGGCCCGCTCGGAAATTATCCGCGCAACGATTCGGTGGGGCCAGGCAGCCATACCAGCCGGGCTTCCCGTTCTGGCTCCAAATCTCTAGTCAGTTTACACCGAGCAGCCAATTTTTGATCCTCTAAATTGTGATGTTTTTCACAATATCTTTCTTTGGAGCTACTTTCGGCCTCGCTTACCACCATTTCAGACGCGCTGGAGAGCGGACAAAACGTTGCAGGGCACTGCCGTCAGGGCGTGGGCTGTTGTCTAATTGCAGCGGCAGTTCTCGCAACTGCGGGGATCGATTCCGAGCCGGCAATGGACGCCGTCAGTTCCGCACGCGGCCGGATCGTTTCAGAGACGCCCGAGCAGCGTTCGTGGGTCCAAGGCCTGCCTTTCGGATCGCCGGTCAGTGTTCCACGGCCGGGATGACAGGCCAGGATGATAGGCCGGGCGAGGCCATGATGCCATAACGATGGGTTGAATGCGGGGAACCTCGGCATGCAGATTCCTGTGTTTTAATGGAAGACGAGACGCTCCTTGGATGGCACCGAAGCTGCCAGCGGCCAGTACAGGCATTGATCTTCCAACAACACGGCATGAGAACCGGGGATATATCGAGGTAATAAGATGAAAGCGACACAACTGCTGCACAATCTCGGCCAGAGCATCTGGCTCGATAACATTACACGCGACCTCTTGAATAGCGGTACTCTCCAACGCTATATCGGCGAGCTGTCGGTTACAGGGCTAACGTCAAATCCGACCATCTTCGACCACGCCATCAAGAACAGCACTGCTTACGACGAGGCCATCCGCGAAAAGGTGAGAAACGGCACATCGGGCGAAGCGCTCTTCTTTGAACTGGCGCTGGACGACATTACGCGCGCCGCTGCCCTGTTTCAGCCAATCCACGTTCGGACGGACGGCGTGGACGGCTGGGTGTCACTCGAAGTGTCGCCCTTGCTGGCGCACGACACACCCAGCACTCTGGCGGCGGCCAAAGATCTGCACGCCCGCGGCGGGCAAGCCAATCTGTTCATCAAGATACCTGGCACCACCGAGGGCCTGCCGGCGATCGAGGAGTCCATCTTTGCCGGCATCCCGGTGAACGTCACTCTGCTGTTTTCCCGCGAGCAGTACCTGGCGGCCGCCGAGGCATATTTGCGTGGGGTCGAGCGGCGCATCGACGCGGGGCTGAATCCCAATGTCGGCTCGGTGGCCTCGATTTTCATCAGCCGCTGGGACGCCGCGGTGATGGATAAGACGCCCGAATCGCTGCGTGACCAACTGGGTATCGCCATCGCCAAACGCGCTTATAAGGCGTACCGCGCGCTTCTGGCATCTTCGCGCTGGCAGCGGGTCTTCAATGCCGGTGCGCGTCCCCAACGACTTCTCTGGGCCAGTACGGGAACCAAGGACCCGTTGGCCTCCGACGTGCTTTACATCAAAGCCCTGGCAGCCCCCTTTACGGTCAACACCATGCCGGAGGGTACCTTGAAGGCGCTCGCCGACCATGGCGTGCTGGAAGCGATCCTGCCGGCGGATGGCGGCGATTGCGAGGAGGTGCTGGCGCAGTTCGCCAAGGCCGGCATCGATGTCGACGCCTTGGCCGCCCAGCTTCAGGATGAAGGCGCGACGTCGTTCGTAAAGTCGTGGAACGAATTAATGCAGGTGATCATCTCCAAGAGTGCGGCGCTCGCCACAGCCGCGGCCCGCTAAAGCGGACGTGAAAGGAGCAAGATGGCAACACACGCAGCCGGCGCCACCAGCGACGGTGTCGAACCGTTGACGAAGCTGAAGGCATGGCAGGCTCTTCAAACCCATTATGAGCAGGTTGGTGCGTTGCATCTGCGAAAACTCTTCGCCGACGATCCCGGCCGGGGCGAGCGGATGACCGCGGAGGCTGCGGGACTTTTCCTGGACTACTCGAAGAACCGCATCACCGGCGAGACGGTCAAACTCCTGGTGCAACTGGCGGAAGAATCGGGCCTGCGGCCGCGCATCGACGCCATGTTCCGCGGCGAAAAGATCAACGTCACCGAGAAGCGGGCGGTCTTGCACGTGGCTCTGCGCGCACCCGCGGGAGCGTCCATCATGGTGGATGGCGAGGATGTCGTACCCCAGGTTCATGCCGTGCTGGACAAGATGGCCGATTTCTCCAATCGTGTCCGGAGCGGGGAGTGGAAAGGAAGTACCGGCAAGCCGGTGCGCAACATCGTCAACATCGGCATTGGCGGCTCCGATCTCGGCCCCGTAATGGCTTACGAGGCGCTGCGGCATTACAGCGAGCGGGAAATGACGTTCCGGTTCGTGTCGAATGTCGACGGCACGGACTTCGCAGAGGCCGTTTACGGTCTCGACCCGGCGGAGACGCTCTTCATCGTCTCTTCGAAAACTTTCACCACGCTGGAGACGATGACCAACGCGCACTCGGCCCGCGCCTGGTCCCTGGCAGGACTGGCCGGCGACGAAAAGTCGGTCGCCCGGCACTTCGTCGCTGTCTCGACCAACGCGGCCGACGTAGCGAAGTTCGGTATCGATACCGCCAACATGTTCGGCTTCTGGGATTGGGTAGGCGGGCGCTACTCCATGGACTCGGCCATCGGTCTTTCGACGATGCTGGCCATCGGCCCCGATAATTTCCGGGCAATGCTGGACGGCTTCCACCAGATGGACGAGCACTTCCGCACCGCGCCGTTCGAGCGCAACCTGCCGGTGCTGATCGGCCTGCTCGGCATTTGGTACACGGATTTCTTTGGCAGCCAAACGGTTGCGGTGTTGCCTTACGAGCAGTATTTGAAGCGATTTCCAGCCTACCTCCAGCAATTGACGATGGAGAGCAACGGCAAGCACGTGACACTCGATGGCGATGCGGTTAGTTACCCGACCGGCCCGGTTTATTGGGGTGAGCCGGGGACCAACGGCCAGCACTCGTTTTATCAATTGATCCATCAGGGGACGAGGATCATACCTTGCGATTTCATCGCCTTTGCCCAGCCGCTTAACTCGCTGGGCCGCCACCACGACATACTGATGGCGAACGTGTTCGCCCAAAGCGAGGCGCTGGCATTCGGGAAGACGTCTGAGCAGGTCAAAGCCGAGGGAACACCGGATTGGCTGGTACCCCACCGGGTCTTCGAAGGCAACCGCCCGTCGAACACGATTCTTGCCGGGCAGCTCACGCCGGGGACTCTTGGCAAGCTGGTGGCCCTTTACGAGCACAGCGTTTTCACGCAGGGTACGGTCTGGCAGATCAACTCGTTCGACCAATGGGGGGTGGAACTGGGCAAGGTGCTGGCCCAGCGCATCGTCCCCGAACTGGAGAACCGGACCGAACCTACGCTGAGTCACGATAGTTCCACGAATAACTTAATCCGCCGGTACCGCAAGCTTAAGGAGTGAGCCATGCAGCTCGGAATGGTTGGTCTCGGTTTTGCGAAAATCGGAACTTCGCAAGAAATTGTGGGGCGGACCTCCTGGTCCGCGCGGGTCCCCCCGGACCCGCTCTTCGCTACGGTCGCGACAGGCCGACGAGGGCGTCGGCAGCGGACCAGGGGGTCCGCCCCACAAACCCAAAATTGACCCTCGGCGGACATGAGGAACTAACTGACGATGAGCGATTCCAATGCCGATGCCCTGGTGTTCTTCGGCGCCACCGGCGATCTCGCCTATAAGAAGATCTTCCCCGCGCTGCAAGCCATGCTGAAACGCGGGCACCTGGACGTGCCGGTGATCGGTGTGGCCAAAGCCGGGTGGAACCTCGACCAGCTTCGGCAACGCGCCCGCGAGAGTGTTGAGAAACACGGCGGAGTCGATCCCGCGGCGTTCGACAAGCTAAGCGCCCTGCTGCATTATGTGGATGGCGACTACGCGGATCCCGCCACCTTCCAGGCGCTGCGCAAAGAACTGAACGGCGCGCAACGTCCTGCGCATTATTTGGCCATCCCACCGCTTATGTTCGCAACGGTCGTCGAACAGTTGGCGAAGTCGGGTTGCGCCCAAGGCGGTCGCATGATTGTCGAGAAGCCGTTCGGCCACGACCTTGCCTCGGCACAACAGCTTAACCGGATCTTGCATGAGTTCTTCCCTGAGTCCGGGATCTTCCGCATCGACCACTATTTGGGCAAGGGACCGGTGAACAACGTGATGGTTTTCCGGTTCGCGAACGCCTTCATGGAGCCGTTCTGGAATCGAAACTATATCGAGAGCGTGCAGATCACCATGGCGGAAGATTTCGGAGTGGAGGGGCGCGGCGGTTTCTACGACCAGACCGGCGCTATTCGCGACGTCATCCAGAATCATCTCTTCCAGGTGCTGTGCAATCTGGCCATGGAGCCTCCCGTCCGCACAGATAGTGAGACCGTTCGCGATGAGAAGGCAAAGGTACTGAAAGCCATTCCACCGGTGGAGGCGAACAACTTGATCCGCGGCCAGTTCCGCGGCTATCGCCAGGAGAAGGGCGTTGCGCCGGACTCGCAGGTGGAAACCTTTGCCGCTTTGCAACTGGAAGTCGACTCCTGGCGTTGGAAAGGCGTGCCGTTCTATATCCGTGCCGGCAAGAACCTACCGGTGACCTGCACCGAGGTGCTCGCCCGGTTGCGAAAACCTCCCGCGGTCATCCCGGAGTGCGCGCTGCTTCGAAACCATCTGCGCTTCCGGATCAGTCCCGAGATGACGATCGCGATAGGCACGACTGTCATGCGTCAGAGCGATTTGCTGAATGGCGATCCGGTGGAAATGATCGCCAGCCGTCATCCACGGCCCGAAGAAATGGATGCGTACGAGAAGGTCCTGGGCGACGCTTTGGCGGGGAACTCGACCCTGTTTGCCCGTCAGGATTATGTGGAAGAGGCGTGGCGCATTGTGGATCCGGTGCTGAAGGCCGGCACCCCAGTCTCCGAGTACGAGAAAGGCGCATGGGGTCCGAGTGAGGTCGACCAGCACCTTGTGCCCCCCGGAGGCTGGCATAACCCGTCTGCGGCGGACCAGGAAGACTTCCGCCTCGCGGCTGACTCCGGCTGAGAGCGGGCCGGAGGCAGCCTGCTCATTGCCACTTAGTGCCTGTCATGAAATAACTGTGCCATCTTGAATCTGGGCTGGCTCGATGTGGGGTAGGCAATCGTGCCGGCAGGCGAGCTACGCGCGCCAAAGCCGGCTGAAAGCCGGCTTGCAGCCAAGATTGGCTGCCCCACATCGATATCGTGCTAACGGCAACGCCCCGCGCCGATGGACGCCTGGTAGTTCAGAAACTGCTGCTCGATCTCGCCCACTCTGTCCGGATCTCCGGAGTAGATGCGGGCCAGAATCGGGGCGAGAAAACGGTTATACCGCTCCACCGCCTGCCAGTCAATGCGGGCAATTGCGGATTCCACCGCATGCTGGGTCGCGGGTGTCACTAACTCGATCCGCCCAACGAATACGCGCACGGTCTGCGACGGAGCGGGGTCGACCTGCAGCGGAAGAATGGCATCCACCGTGGAAGAAGGGACAATGTAAATCAGGCGCGAACCTTCCTCGAACCAGGAATCCCGCCAGGTCTCGATCATGGCTTGGGCCTCCTTGGGAAACAGGCCTTGGGCGATGAGCGCGCTCTCAAGATCGTGCCGCAATTGCGGGATGGAGCCGTTGAGTTGGGGCGCATCGAGCGTAACATGATTTGCAATGGCGCCGGCCGTGCGATACCCGATGCGCCCCGCGCGGTTCTCAAATAGGATCGAACTGGGAACGGGTTCCGTGCCGCGGTTTTCGACCGTGACCGTACCGGCGCCGGACACCCACGCCGCAAGCGGAACCGGGAAGCGTCCCACGCCGCGATAGAACAGGAATTTCTCATGCTGACCGCCCACCGCAATGGGAGCGGCATCCGTTTGCCGGGCGGCGTAATAGCGGCTTGGTCCGCTCTCGACAGGCAGAGCGGGGGCCGTGCCCGGCTGAACTTTGACATCCCCCCATTCGATGGCGCCCCCAAGCGAGGTGACCACCCCGTGCTGATTAGCCAGCCCGTGCTGATCGGCTAGCAAAAGGCGCATCGAACTGCCCTGATTGGGTTTGTAATCGGCTTGGGGATACCACTCGGTGATGAGTCCTTGTGGAAATGCGACCTTCACGCGGACGTCCAACTCGTGCGAGCTATAGAAGTACATCACAGGCGTTTCCATGCGCACGGTCCCCTGCAATGTCCACTTGAAGCCGCGATAGCCGTAATCGTTTACGAAATGAGGGAGGTCGCTGCAACCGAGGGCATCCCACTCGATGGCGGAGCCGTCCTCCCCCGCAACAGACGTGAAGGTCCCCCACTCGTGGACCGTGAGGCCGCTGGGGTCGACGGAGTGAATATTGGCCGCTATTAGAAGCGCGGCGGCGCAGATGCCCAGGATCGGGGCGAAAAACCGGACTGTGGATTTCATTTGTTCTCTCCTTTGTTCTCGGATTGGCTAAGCGCTTTTAGTGACGCTTCGATTTCGACTTGAGTGGCCGCGCGCGGAAAGAACTTCGCGGATTCTCTGATGAAACCTTTCGGACCGATGGGAACGATGGCGCCGGCGTTCGCCTCACCGCAGGTTCCCTTGAGGCTGACCACCCACTGGCCTTCCGCGGGCCATGTCTGATACACGGCATAAACGCCGGGTTTCGACATCGCCTGCACATTGAGCGCCACCGACCGCCGCACTCCCTTTACAAGCCCTTCGGCGGTAGCGCCGATTTGCGACTTTGCGGGGTCGGGGCAGCCTTGGGTACGAAACACGAATGCGGCTACCTTTGCCCGAAAATCCTGCGCCGCCACGGGGCTGCCGATGGTAAAGGTAAACTCTTCCGCGCGCGCCAACACGGCGATTGCGCAGGCGGCGCAAACGGCAATAACAAGTCGCAGCATCGTAAACTCCCTCCGGAACCATTAGACGTGCGTCCGCGAATTTTCTTCCCGGCTCACCACGTCCAGGCCAACTCTTCTCGCCACCGCTGTAGCGTACCAGAATCCAGCTTGAGCGCCTGCTCGCGGGAAACTCCGGCCGGGACGGGCGTCAAAGCGGCCATGCGGTCGAATACGCGGCCCCGGTCGGCGGGTTCCACGCGCGAGAGCAGATGCCAGAGCGTCAGCGTATCGCGGACGCGCGATTCGGAAAGGATGGCGCCGAGCGCGTCATATCCGCCTTTTTCGAAGCCGAAGCTCTCCAGGGCCTGCTTTAAACTCTCCGGCGCATCGTCAAAGTAGGGGATGCCGGGTCCGGCTTGCGGCTGCGTCCGGCAGCTCGCGCCCGCGGGCACCAGCGATTCGACCCCCTTCCACTGAAACGACACCCACCCCTTGGTGACGCGGAGTAAGCCGAATCCGCGCTCGTCGGCGCTGAGCGCGTATTCGCAGCCCAGATCCACGGCGGTTCCTGCGGCAGTATCCACGAAGAACAGCTTTGGAGGCGCGGAGATCGTAGCCCGGATCTCCCCCCGCGCCAGCGCGAGCCTGTGCTCGCTTGGCCGCTCCGTCACTACACGCACACGGGTGCCCGGCGCTATCTCGACTGACCCAATCTCGCCAACCTTGACCGTAGCGCGTGACCGCGCATCCGTTTCGATCCATTCGCCGGCTCCGATTCGACCGGCCCCGCGGATCGCTTTCCCCGCTACGGACGGCGAACCGGCCAGCCGCAGCACTTCCCACTGCGCGCCGGGCGGTTGCGCCAGGCGCCAATAAGCAGCGCCCGACAGGGCCAGCATCGCGGTTGCAACGGCGGCCCAGCGCCAACGGATAAATGGCTGCGCTTGACGTGGCCGGCGTGCCTCCAAGGCTGCCTCGATGGAGCGCCATATTGCCTCGGGCGCTTCAACCAATGGAAGGTGCTCGACAATCTGCATTCCCTGCCTGACTTGCTCGCTCTCGGCCCGGCAACGCGCACATTGCCGCAGATGAATCTCGGCTTGTTGCGCCTTTGGCGGCGCGAGTTCGCCATCGAGATGCGCTGCAAGCTGCCGCGAAATATGCCTCGTAAACATCGCTAACCCTTTATGCCGATCGCACCACGCAGGCGCTCCGCGAGAATCTTATGCCCACGGCTGAGCCTGGAAGCCACCGTCCCCAT
>Ga0070761_10002398_pt1 | contig 11503 bp, 9 predicted proteins | sample HubBroMetageREF1_FD_66724 | JGI IMG/M metagenome (GOLD analysis project Ga0070761, IMG submission 66724) | Reference soil microbial communities from the Hubbard Brook experimental Forest, New Hampshire, USA - Hubbard Brook CCASE Soil... | ecosystem: Environmental > Terrestrial > Soil > Temperate...
TGGCTGGCACCTGCTCGCGGTGCTTGAGCGGATCGGCCGGCTGGCCGGGCGTCCGGTTCAGCGGATTGGGTTGTCGGCCACGGTCGGAAACCCTGAAGAGCTGCTCGACTGGCTGCAGGGCTCGGGGCGCGGTTCCCGCCCGGCGGCCGTCGTGAGACCGGACGTGATCCCGCTGTCCCCGGCGGGCGGTTCAGTGCCGGTTCCCGGCCGGCCCTCTGGTGAGGTCGAACTGGACTACGTCGGCTCGGTGGGCAACGCCGCTCAAGTGATCGCCACGTTGCACCGGGGCGAGAAGCGGCTGGTCTTCTGCGATTCCCGGCAGATCGTTGAGGAACTTGGCGCGGCGCTGCGCGAGGCCGGGGTAACGGTCTTTTTGTCGCATGCCTCGCTCGCAGCCGCGGAACGGCACCGGGCCGAGGAGGCGTTCGCCCAGGCACGCGATTGCGTGATAGTCGCGACATCCACGCTGGAACTCGGCATCGATGTCGGCGATCTGGATCGGGTCATTCAGGTGAACAGCCCGCCTACAGTCTCGGCGTTCCTGCAGCGGACAGGCCGTACCGGGCGAAGGTCCGGCACGACCAGGAACTGCCTGTTCCTCGCGCTGAGCGAGGGCGAGCTGGCCCGGGCCGCTGGCCTGCTGTGCATGTGGGCGCGGGGGTACGTCGAGCCAGTCAGCCCGCCGCCCGAGCCCGGGCACATCGTCGCTCAGCAATTGCTCGCGGTCTGCCTGCAAAAACACAGCGTCGGTCGGCGGACCTGGCAGCAGGAGTGGAACGGGCTGCCGCCATTCGACGCCAGCGCCGAGCCGATTATGACTTACCTTGCTGATAAGGGCTTCGTCGATCAGGACGGTGAGCTGGTCTTCATCGGCCCGGCAGCGGAACTGGCGTTCGGCCGTTGGCACTTCATGGGAATGACGGCCGCGTTCACCGCACCGCCGCAATTCACCGTCATCGCGGGCCGCGACGAGATCGGCCGTACCGACCCGACGCTGCTCACCGAGAAAGTGAACGGACCGCGCGTCATCCTCCTCGCTGGGCGGAGCTGGAAGGTGAACTGGATCGACTGGAAGAGGCAGCGCTGCTTCGTCGAGCCCGTCGATGGCGGCGGCAAGGCATTGTGGCTGGCGACTGGTACCGGAGGTGCCAGCTTCGCGATGACCCGCTCGGTCCGGGAGGTACTGCTCGGCACCGACCCGGCCGTGGACCTTACCGACCGGGCGCGCCACGTCCTTGACAAGCTGCGCGATACGGAGCGGGGCACCGTGCATCCCAGCGGGACGGTGATCGAACGCCGCCACACCGACATCCGCTGGTGGACCTGGGCCGGGTTCCGCGCCAACGCCACGCTCGCGGCAACCTTGTCGGACTTGACTGATGGCGAGCAGCGAATTACCGACAGCTACGTGCGGATGCGGTCCGACTTGACGCGGGAGATGTGGCAGGCGGGCACCACCGACGTGACCCAGCGCCTTTGCCTGCCCGATGTCGACCGGGACGCCCTGACCGGTCTGAAATTCAGCGAGGCGCTACCCGAACGCCTCGCCCTGGCCACCGCCGCCGCCAGGCTCGCAGACCTGGGCGCGGCAGAGCAGGTGCTCACCGAGCCGATACGATTCGTCGTCTCCGATGCCAAGGATTGAATGGCTGATAGATCTAAACTTTTCGGCCAAGAAAGCTGCGCCCCCGGTACGTGATGGTCGCCACGCCCAACGGCAACGGCAACAACTGGGGCGTCACGATCTCGCCCAACGGCCAGTGGACCTGGCCCACGGTCTCCTGCAGCACCGGCTAACTTGCCCGTTGCACCCGCCTGATCGCCCGTGATCATGATTCAGGGCAAGATCACGGGCATTCAGGCGGGCGGCCACCCGCCTGATCGTGCGTGATCATGGCTCGCAGCATGATCACGGGCATTGAGGCGGGCGGAGGCCCGCGCCCGCGCAATTGCTGTCGTAACCCGTGTAGGAACAGCACCGCGCCTGGGGGTAGGTAAGGTTGCGGCGTGATCTTCCGTGAGGCTGTCCGGGCTGATCTGGAGGACGTCATCGGCCTGCTTGCCGATGACGTCCTCGGCAAGGCGCGTGATTTCACCGTCGTGGACGAGGCTTACGAAGCCGCCTTCGATGCTATTAACGCCGATCCGCGCAATTTCCTCATCGTCGCTGACGATCACGGTGACGTGGTCGCCTGCATGCAGATCACCTATATACCCGGACTCGGCCGACACGGGGCCGAACGATGCCAGATCGAGGCGGTGCGGGTCAGATCAGACCGGCGTGGTCAAGGGATCGGCGCCATGCTCACCGGGTGGGCCATCGAGCAAGCCGGACATCGTGGTTGCGGACTCGTCCAGCTTACCTCGGACAAGTCACGTACCGACGCGCACCGCTTCTACGCCCGGCTCGGCTTCATCGCCACTCACGAGGGCATGAAGCTAGCCCTCTAGCCCGGGTTGCGAGCGGTGGAAGCAAGGGTACCGAGCAGGCCTGGCACCCCGATCGGAGGCTGGCGTGCAGTCCCGCCGACCGGGGCCTTGTGCTCAAGGTCAGTGCGCCACCGGGCCGCGATCAGGCGATGCGCTTGATGATGAACGTCTCCGGCGACCCTGACAGTCCCTTGGGCGGATCGGAGACGAAGGTCGCCTTGTTGTAGGTCCTCCACAGGGTCACCGTGACCGGGCCCCAGCCGGCGAACGCGCAGCTCGCCGTGTAGAACCACTTCCATCTGCCGGTGTAGACCCTCGGGTTCTTCGCTGACTGGTGCAGATAGATCTGCTTGTTCTGGTCGTTTATCTTGGGGCAGAAGACGTTCGGGCGCTGCTTGATGACCTGGTCGGTGTAGGTGTTCTTGGCTCTCGTCTTATAGAACCGGAAATCACCGCCAGAGACGTTCCATTTTCCAACAATAGTGCGAGAAGTGGCTGTCGCCGGAACCGGTCCGGCTAGGGCCGCGGTTGCCCCTGATCCGATGAGGGTGGCGCCGGCCATGGCGGCGGCGAGTGACGCAACCACGACTGGCCCGTGAATGAAGCGGACTACTCTGCGCATAACAGTCTCCGATCAGGACGGGCGTGGTACGCCCACCAGGTCTTGTCAATGCGAGCGAACACCGCTCAGGATGTCATCGCCGGTGCGGAAGGGGTACGTTCTGACCTGGCTTGTAACCGAACACCCAGTTACGGAAGACCTGGCGGGGTCTGCTTCGCCAGTGAGGATGGACGACATGACCGCGCTCGATACCGGGACCGATGACCTGCGGGCTGAGATCGATGACGGCGTCGCGGTGATCACCATGAACCGCCCTGACCGGCGCAATGCGCTGTCGCACGCCATGCTGTCGGCCCTGGGAACAGTCCTCGCCCTGGTAGAGACCGACGACGCGGTGGGCTGCGTCGTGCTCACCGGGTCCGGCGGCGCCTTCTGCGCCGGGGGCGACGTGAAGAATATGGCTGCCTCGGCGGGCGAGGGCGCCGGCGACGGTCCAGGCCTCGACGCCAGAATCCATCGCCAGCGACTGAGTCAGCGGGCCACCAGCGGCCGCCTCTGGAGCATGCCCAAGCCAACGATTGCCGCCATCTCCGGGCCTGCGGCCGGGGCCGGCCTGTCGCTGGCGCTGGCTTGTGACCTGCGTTATGCCGTCTCGGATGCGGTGCTGACGACGGCGTTCGCCCGAGTCGCCTTCTCCGGAGACTACGGCGGTACCTGGTTTCTCACTCAGCTCGTGGGCAGCAGCAAGGCGAAGGAGCTCTACTACTTCTCTGAGCGGCTGAGCGCCAAGGACGCCGAGAAACTCGGGATCGTCAACGCCGTGTTTCCCGAGGCTGACTTCCAGCGGGAGGTCATGGTGCGGGCTCATCAGCTGGCTCAGGGCCCGTCGATCGCGTTCCGCTACATGAAGGAAAACCTGAACCGGGCCGTGACCGGTGAGCTAGGTGACTGCATGGACCTGGAAGTGACGCATCACGTGCACACGGCGCTGACCGAGGACCACCAGGAAGCTGCCCAGGCCTTCGTGGGCAAACGCGAACCGCGTTTCCGCGGCCGCTAACTCGCGCCGGCCAGCCGGTCGGAGCGCCCGGCTGCCAGTCGTGACCACTGGGCGGTCGGGCGTCCGTTCGTCCGGAACTGTTCACCATTGGTGGCGAATGGCTGGGGCCAGTCGGCTGGCGAGTCCTCCCAGGTCTCCTGCCGGCCGTAGACCGTCATGTCGAGCAGCCCATAGCTGGCAGCCATCGCCTCCGCCGCCCGGCCGGTGCTCCAGTAGGTCTCGAACACCCGGTCACCAGCTCGCAGGTAACACACCTGCATGCCGAACCAGCGTCCGGCGAGCAGGGCCTCGGCGGAGCCCGCGGCCGAGTACCACGGCATGTCCCAGCCCATGAAGTCGCGGTAGCTGACGCTTTCGTCGTAGGGACCCTGGCAGAACGTGGCGTAGGTGACGTCACGCGAATGCAGGTAGGAGAGCTCACGGACGTGGCCGGTGAAGAAGGTGCAGCCCTCGCACTGGGCTTCGGCGGGCTGGCCGTCGTGCCACATATGGAAGTAGGCGATCAGCTGACGGCGGCCCTCGAATACCTCAAGCAGCGGGACAGGGCCGTTGGGGCCGGTCAGCGCGATGGCTGGGTCCACCTCGACCATAGGGAGCCGGCGGCGGGTCGCGGCGATCGCGTCCCCTTCCCTGGTGTGAGCCTTCTCGCGGACCAGCAGATCGTCCAGCTGCGCCTGCCACGAGGCACGGTCGGTGACCGTCGGCCGGGGCCTGGGCACATTATTCATCTCGTTCATCATTGCCTCCATGCAATTCACCCGCTCGTAGTCCTGCTAAGTAGTTAGACGTCGACCAGGCCAGGAACTCATCGCCGCCAGCAACGTATCGCCAGAGCGCGGCGCCGATGAAAGTGGCATTTGGTTCGCCGCAGCGGACGCGCCGCGTCTGACCAAGACATAACATGAGCCTGGCCATCTTCGCTGGTGTGCCGCATCAGAAAGTCTCTCTTCCGTTTGATCTTGGTGAGCAAATCCGCCGGCGGTCATGATCCACTGGCGCTTGACAGGGGAAGCGGTCATGGAACGCAGGGCTGCTGCCGTACGTTCGGCAAGCATGATCCTCATAGGCCGGAAGCGCTTGGATCTCCGGCGTGATGACGCGTCAGAACGGCGGTATCGGTGGGCCTGACTAGCCCGGCTCTTATTGCGGTGCTCGCGGTGCTGGCCGGACTGCTCCTGATCGGCGCCCTCAGCTTCTGGCACGTGCTGGCGCGGCCCGGCGTTGCCCCGGTTCTCGGCCGGATCGCTGTGGTCTGCGCGATGGACATCCTCGTGGCCGCGGTGGTCCTCGCGATCGCCAATGATTCTGGTGGCTTTTACGCCTCCTGGTCGGAATTGCTCGGCACTGAGCACGTGTCGGGTCGCGTCGTCGCGCTGCACGCCGGCCCAGGCTCGGTGGATACCGGCCGTTGGAAGGGTCATGACGGTCAGCTGACGATCACGTCCAGGCTGCCGGTTAACGGGCCAGGACGTTCGCAAGCTCAGGGCGGCAAGCTGCTGGCCGTGACTATGACCGGCCCGGTCTCCGGCCTTACCGCGAGCGGTTACGTCTACGTTCCCGAACAGGTGTCGCGTGCGTCCAGACGCCATACCGCGCTGCCGGTGATCGTGGTCGTTTCTGACCGGCTGGCCGGCAGCAGCGCAGTGACCTTCGCCCGGCAGATCGCCGAGACGGCCGCTCTCCAGATCGCCGCCGGCCAGCTGCGGCCGGTTCTGATCGCCATGCTCCCGCCCGCGATCGCACCGGGCGCTGGCCGGGGCTGCCTGGATGTGCCTGGTGGCCCGCAGGTTGCGACCTTCTTCACCACTGACCTGCCGCAGCTGATCAGGTCCGCCTTCCGGGCCAGCGCCAACCCGGTCCTGTGGGCAGTGGCCGGAGACAGCTCGGCCGCGTACTGCGCGCTGCAGCTGGCGCTGGCCAACTCCCAGGTGTACTCGGTCGCCGCCGCGCCGCCCGGCTACTACACCCCCCCGCCGATACCGAGGAACCAAGGCACGACCCAGCTGTTGCGCGACCAGGACAACCTGATCTACGTGCTCAGGCACCTGCCGATCCAGCCGGTATCGGTGCTGTTCACCGGGCGGGAAGCGGCGGCAGTGCCCGTACTTGAACTGGCCAGGACGCCGATGAGGGTCGCCATCACCCGCGGCACGGGCGGCCAGTGGCCTCCCGCCCAGGTCCTTGACTGGATCGGCCGTTTGCTCGGCACCGAACCATGATCGCGAGTGTGGTGCAATGGGTTTGACGAGCGGTTCGTTGCTGATCGTGATGGTCGCTGCGGCGATCTGCTGGATCGCGCTGACCGTAGTGCTGTGGCCGCGCCTGGTCCGGCGGCGCCGCTCGCGGGCCAGGACACAGGACGGAATCGGGCGGTTCGCTGCCCGGCTGGCCGGGCGGGTCGCTTTGCTGATCGGAAGCCAGGCGCTGGTGCTCGCAGCCTTCCTGGTCTGGCTGAACAGCTATTTCTCGTTCTATGACTCTTGGTCAGAACTGCTCGGCAACAGCGCGCCGGTAGTGGCGGTGGCCCCGAAGCCGACGCCTCCTGACCTGCACATCCTGGGCAAGCTGCCCCCGGCCGGACGACCATTGCGGCAGCTTCCAAACCCCGTGGTGTTCTACGGGTTCGGGCTAGGGCCTGGCCCCGGAGTAGGAGGGCTGGCTCCGCACCCCTCCGGTCACACCGGCCACCGGCTGATCAGGCTCCCGGGAGCAGCGGTTTACGGGGAGATCGCCAGGGTGCAGATCAAGGGGCTGCGCACGGGCCTGGCCGCCGACACCGCCTACATTTACCTGCCGCCGCAGTACTTTCGGCGGGCCTACGCCCATCAGCGGTTCCCGGTTGTCGAGACGCTCACCGGCTATCCGGGCGGCGCGAGGAGCATCATCGAGCGGCTCGGCTTGCCCGAGACGTCGGAGAAACTGGTCGCCGAACAGCACGCGCGGCCTGCCATATACGTCATGATGAACGTGTCGCCGGTGTTTCCTCGTGATACCGAATGCACGAATGTCCCGGCCGGCCCGCAGGTGCTCACGTTTTTCGCGGTCGATGTCCCATTGGCCATCGAGCGGACCTTCCGCGTCGCCACCAGCCGGGCAGGCTGGGGAACCCTCGGCTATTCGACCGGCGGGCTTTGCGCGGCGAAGCTGGCCATGATATATCCGTACACTTTCTCTGCGGCGGTATCCATTGCCGGGTACTACTATGCGGACCGTGATGACACGACCGGGAATCTGTATGGCAGCAGCCAGGCTTACCGGAACGAGAATGACCTGTTCTGGCGGCTCATGCACCTTCCGATCCCGCCGATCTCGATTCTGGTCACCAGCAGCAAGATCGGCGAAAGCACGTATCCGGGTACGCTCAGGTTCCTGCGGCTGATCCGGCCCCCAATGCGCGGGTACTCGCTCATCCTGCCCGTCGGCGGCCACAACTTCGGCGTCTGGCGAGAGGAGTTGCCGCAGACGCTGGAATGGCTGACGACCAGGCTCGGGTCGGAGGGGTCAGCGTCAGGCACCTCCAGTCCCGGCTCGCACCAGGCCGGAGCGATGGCCTAGGAGCTTTGCCGCTGCGGTCCGCCCGCAGTGCCGAAGTCGACAGCGGTGCCGAAGTCGACAGCGGTGGTATTCGCTCCGCTGATCACTACGGCAACGACATCGTCGGCCGCGAGGCTGATCCGGCCGGAGAGCAGCGCGGCCAGTGCGGCACAGCCACCGGGCTCGGCGACGAGCCGCAGCTGGTCCCAGAGCACCTGCTGGGCCGCGCGAATGTCGTCGTCGGTGACCAGGCACGCGCCGCGGGCGCAAGCGGCGATGACACGGAAAGTGTGCTCTCCGATGCGCGCCGGGGCCAGGGAATCCACGGCGATGCCACCGGCCGGGGCGTCGACCGGCTCTCCCGCGGACAGCGCGCGGGTCAGGGTGGGGGCGGTCTCGGGTTCGGCCCCGATAACGTGCGCCGAGTCGGCGTAACCGGAAGCGAAGCCGGCGTACGCCGCGGCGATGCCGGCCAGCAGGCCGCCGCCTCCGACCGCCGCTATCACGGTCGTGGCGTCTGGGGCCTGCTCTTGAAGTTCGATCGCCAGCGTCCCGGTGCCGAGCATTGTCTCGGTCTGGTCGAAGGCGTGAATCTGCAGCGCTTCTGAGGAAGCCGACCAGACCTGGCTCGCCGCCAGCGCGTCGCCGTAGGTCTGGCCGGTCACGACAAGATCGGCGCCGTAAGCGCGGATCCTGGCGATCTTGGCGGGCGAGGAAACGGCCGGCACGAAAATGGTCGCCGGGATGCCAAGGGCGCGCGCGGCGTAAGCGACCGCGGCCCCGTGATTGCCGCCAGAGGCAGCCACGACGCCCGCGGGCGGCACTGGGCGCAGCAGCAGGTTCGCGAACGCGCCCCTGACCTTGAACGACCCGGTGTGCTGCAGCTGCTCCAGCTTCAGCACCAGCGGCCCGGGCGGCAGCCCGAGGTCGGCGCGATCGAGCCTGATCACCGGCGTACGGCGGACCCGCGGCCAGATCAGCGCGGCGGTGGCCTCGATCTGCGACCGGGAGAGTGCCATCGCCAGGAGTTCGCCAGATTCGTTCACAACTCAGCTAATCATTGGCATCGCGTTCCAGGCAACAGCGGTTCAGCCAACCCCCAGCGAGTCCCGGTGGCTGCGCTGATAATAGGCCAGGCGATCACCGGAAGGGCGAGGCTCATGACACACCAGATGACCAGAGCAGGCCGCTCATGGACTTTCCGCTCATGGACTTTCCGCGGGCTGCTGCGCGCCTGTTTCCTCGGTACCTGCGTGCTGGCCGTGAGCTGCGGGCCCGGCCAGATCGCACAGGCCGTGGCGGCAGGCGCGGCTGACCGGCCAGCCGACGCCGCTCCCGCGCTGCACGTGTCAGGGAACGAGCTGGTCGACCGGTCCGGCCAGCGCGTGGTGCTGCACGGCGTGGACCGTTCGGGCGGAGAGTACGCCTGCGTGCAGGGATGGGGCATCTGGGACGGCCCGATGAACCAGGCGTCGGTCACGGCGATGAAGCGCTGGGACGTGAACGCGGTCCGGGTCCCGCTCAACGAGGCCTGCTGGAACGGGCAGTCCTACGTCAAGCCTGCGTATCGCGGCGCGGTCTACCGCCGGGCGGTTCAGGCGTACGTCCGGCTGCTGAACCGCAACGGCATAGTGGCCATCCTGGATCTGCACTGGACGGACGGCGCGTATACCGGTCCGTCGACCGGCTGCGCATCGGCTGAGGCGGTGTGCCAGAAGCCGATGCCGGATGCCGCCGAATCGATTCCGTTCTGGTCTTCGGTGGCCCGCACGTTCGCCAGCGACGACTCGGTCATCTTTGACCTTTTCAATGAGCCCTATCCCGAGCGCGCCATCGGCGGCAGTGAGGCGGAGGGCTGGCGTTGCTGGCTGCACGGCGGGTACTGCCCGGGGATCTCCTACCGGGTGGCTGGCATGCAATCGCTGGTCACCGCGGTCAGGTCGGCTGGCGCGAAGAACGTCATCATGCTCGGCGGGCTTGAATACGCTAATGACCTGACCGGGTGGCTGCGGCACGAGCCGACGGATCCTGACCATAACCTGGTGGCGTCCTGGCACTCTTATGACTTCAACACCTGTGACGTGACGTCGTGCTGGAACCAGCAGATCGAGCCGGTAATCCGAAGGGTCCCGCTGATCGCCGGGGAGATCGGCGAGAACGACTGCGCTGACGCTTATATCCGCCCGCTGATGGCCTGGCTGGACGCGAGGTCCACGAGCTACCTGGCCTGGGCGTGGAACGCCGATTTCGGCTGCGGTTCCGGCCCCAGCTTGATCGAGAACTACGCCGGCCGGCCAACCGCGTTCGGCGCCGGTTACCGCGCGCACCTGCTCTCGCTCCGCTGAGGCTGATGCGGCCCGCCGGAACAGCGGGCCGCATCAGCGGCGTCAGAACAGCAAGCGCAGCGTGTTGGAGTTGTCGTCCACGTAGTAGACACCTCGTCCGCACGGCGCTACGGCCAGGCCGAACAGCGCCCCGGCGCCGGGCGGGCTTCCTGCGGTGTCCAGGTACCGGCTCGCGACCTGGAGGCCGGATGGCGTGGTCTCGACAATTCTGCCGTCCCCGCCGTTGACCGTGAGGATGTTGCAATTCGGAGCGATGGCCAGGCCGAGCGGGCCGTTCAGCCGGCCGCCGGCGGTGACGACCGTGCCGGTGCCCCCTGAGGAATGCCTGGTCAGCGCGTTCCTGATCTGCGTAATCCGGTTATTGACGGTGTCGGCGACGTAGAGCGAGCCGTTGCAGCCGATCCCGACGCCGGTCGGCCCGATCACGAACGCGCTCGAGTTGGTCTGCTGAGAGAAGCCAGACCCGACCACGGTAAAGCCGGTGAGCCGAGGCGGGTAAGCGGGATTGCGGAAGAACCTGAGTGCGTACCTTATTATTGTGCCCCGGTTCACCACGGCGCCGTTCCCGGCGACCGTGCCGTTCAGCACGTTCGTGACGAACAGCGAGGATCGCCAGCCCTGGGTAACCGCGGTGGCGTCCCACGGCCCGTTTATGCCGGCGCCGAAGAAGGTCTCGCGTACCCGGCCCCGGCTGTCGAGCACCAGCAGACACCCGGCCTTGGCGGTGGCCGCCTGCCCATTGGCCGATGGCAGGCTGCCCACGATCACCCAGTCATGAATGATGACCAGTGCCGTGGTGAGACCGATTCCGCCCGGGCAGTAGCCAGGCAGCCGCCGGCGTGAGATCCGGGCGAACAGGCTTACCTTTCCCCTCGGGCTGATCTGCACGATGGTGGATCCCGTACCCTGAAAATTACGGAAGTTGTTGAAGTTGCTGACGAGGATGTCGCCTCGGTGCAGCCGGCCCTGGCTTTGACTGACCACGGCGACGCCGTACGGGTTGAGATCGCCATTGCGAGGCACCGTAGAAGCGATCCGCTTGGTGTAGTGAAATCGCCCAAGGAAGGTCGGGTTCAGATGGGGCGAGGCCAAGGCCGGGCCGGTCGCCATCAGCCCGGCACCGGCCAGGGCGGCCGTGCCGACCGCTGCCAGGGTAAAGCAGCGAGTAAATCGCATAGTCGTGCTCCTTCGGCATTGAACCGGTCGCATTGAACCGGCTGATCACGATTGGCAGGCTTAGCTGCTCAGCAGCTTTTGCTCAGGCAGCCGTTGCTCCAGCTGAGCCCTAAGGGATGCGCGGCAGCTTCAGCCCGCTACACTCTGTCACGTACAGCTACTCTCTGTCGGCAGTCGGTCACAAGAGGAAGTCCGTGTTATGCCGACGCGGGGAGCTGGTACCTAAAACTTCTCGCTCGCGGTGCCCGTCTTTCGGCTATGAAGGTTTGGCGAAGCTCGTGCCAGCTGGATCGCGGGGGTTGATCTTGGTGGGTGGCGGGCGGGCACGCGCCTGGAGTGCCGTGATCATGGTCGGGCGGGTGATCACGGAGGATCGCGCGGGCGGTCACGCGCCCG
>Ga0070761_10002399_pt1 | contig 11502 bp, 11 predicted proteins | sample HubBroMetageREF1_FD_66724 | JGI IMG/M metagenome (GOLD analysis project Ga0070761, IMG submission 66724) | Reference soil microbial communities from the Hubbard Brook experimental Forest, New Hampshire, USA - Hubbard Brook CCASE Soil... | ecosystem: Environmental > Terrestrial > Soil >...
GCCGCGGGCGACGGGAACGTGGTGCACCTGTCCAACCTGTGCACCGAGATCACCGAGGTGACCAGCGACACCGAGACCGCGGTGTGCAACCTCGGCTCGATCAACCTGGCCCGGCACCTGATCACCGGTCCGGACGGCCACGCGCAGGTCGACTGGGACAAGCTGCGCGGCACGGTGCGCACCGCGGTGCCGTTCCTGGACCGGGTCATCGACCTGACCTTCTACCCCAGCGGCCAGGCCGCCGCCTCGAACCCGCGCTGGCGGCCCGTCGGCCTGGGCGTGATGGGCCTGCAGGACGTGTTCTTCGCGCTCCGGCTGCCGTTCGACTCGCCGCAGGCTAGCGAGCTGTCCGCGCGGATCGCCGAGGAGATCTACCTCACCGCGCTGGAAGCCTCGGCCGGCCTGGCCGCCGAGCGTGGCCCGCATCCGGCGTTCCCGCAGACGCGCGCCGCCGCGGGGCAGCTGCAGCCGGACCTGTGGGGCGTCACGGGCACGCAGAGCGCCCGGTGGAAGGCGCTGCGCAAGCGGGTCAAGCAGACCGGACTGCGGAACTCGCTGCTGATCGCCATCGCCCCGACGGCGACCATCGCCTCCATCGCCGGGTGCTATGAGTGCATCGAGCCCCAGGTCTCCAACCTGTTCAAGCGCGAGACCATGTCCGGGGAGTTCCTCCAGGTCAACAACGCGCTGGTCGCCGAGCTGAAGGCCCACGGGCTGTGGACGGCCCAGACCCGGGAGGAGATCAAGCGGGCCGAGGGGTCGGTGCAGGGCATCGCCGCGCTGCCCGCGCCCTCGCGTGAACTGTTCCGCACCGCATGGGAACTGCCGCAGCGGGCGCTGATCGACCTGGCCGCGGCCCGGGCGCCGTACATCGACCAGAGCCAGTCGCTCAACTTGTTCCTGGCCGCGCCGAACATCGGCAAGCTCTCCTCGATGTACCTGCACGCGTGGAAGTCCGGCCTGAAAACCACCTACTACCTGCGATCCCGCCCGGCCACCCGGATCGCGCAGGCCACCGTGGCCATCGCCTGCTCCGTGGAAAACCCCGAGACCTGTGAGGCCTGCCAGTGACCGCCCGGCAGGATCTGCTGGATCCGGGGATGAACCTGACCCTGCGGCCGATGCGCTACCCGCGGTTCTACGACCGGTTCCGCGACGCGATCAAGAACACCTGGACCGTCGAAGAGGTCGACCTGCACTCGGATCTGGCCGACCTGGCCCGGCTGTCCCCCGCCGAGCGGCACCTGGTCTCCCGGCTGGTCGCGTTCTTCGCCACCGGAGACACCATCGTGTCCAACAACCTCGTCCTCAACCTCTACCAGCACGTGAACTCCCCCGAGGCCCGGCTGTACCTGTCCCGGCAGCTGTTCGAGGAGGCGGTGCACGTCCAGTTCTACCTGACCCTCCTGGACACCTACGTACCAGATGAGTCCGAACGGGCGCGGGCCTTTGCCGCCGTGGAGAACATCCCGTCGATCGCGCGGAAGGCGCGGTTCTGCTTCAAGTGGATCGACTCGATCTTCGAGCTGCGCGAGCTGCGGACGCCCGAGGACCGGCGGGCGTTCCTGCTGAACCTGATCTGCTTCGCCGCGTGCATCGAGGGGCTGTTCTTCTACGGCGCCTTCGCGTACGTGTACTTCCTGCGTTCCCGGGGCCTGCTCAACGGGCTGGCCTCGGGGACCAACTGGGTGTTCCGTGACGAGTCCATGCACATGGCCTTCGCCTTCGACGTGGTGGACACCGTGCGGCGCGAGGAACCCGGCCTGTTCGACGAGCAGATGATCAGGCAGGTCCGCGACATGCTTGCCGAGGCGGTCGACTGCGAGGCCGAGTTCGCCGGGGACCTGCTCGGGCCGGGCGTGGCCGGGCTGTCCCTGGCCGGCATGCGCTCCTACCTGGAGCACGTCGCCGACCGGCGGCTGGCCCAGCTCGGCCTCGAGCCGCTCTACGGGTCGCCGAACCCGCTGGCCTTCATGGACCTGCAAGACGTCCAGGAGCTGTCCAACTTCTTCGAGCGCCGGGTCTCCGCCTACCAGGTCGGCGTCAGCGGGGAGGTCGCCTTCGACCAGGACTTCTGACCATCCCGGCTAGCCGCCGCCGGCCGCCGCCCCGGGCGCCACGGTCAGCGCGGCCGCGTCGACCTCGGCCGCCATCGCCTCCTCCAGTGCGCACTCCGCGCCCCGGTCCAGTGCCTGCTTGGCCAGGGCCAGGGACAGGGTCGGCTGGTCCCGCAGCCGCGCCGCCATCTCGGCGGCGGCCTGTTCGTGCTGGCCCGCCGCGGCGACCACGTTCACCAGGCCCAGCTCGAGAGCGCGGGCCGCGCTGAAGCGGTCGCCGAGCAGCACCAGTTCCTTCGCCCGGACCGGGCCGACCAGCAGCGGCAGCAGCCGGGAGATGCCGCCCGTCACGCTCAGTCCCACCGACACCTCGGGGAAGCCGAACTGCGCGTCCTCGGCCGCCACGACCAGGTCGCAGCCGAGCGCGAACTCACACCCGGCCCCCAGGGCGTAGCCGTGCACGGCCGCGATGACCGGGCCAGGGAACCGCCGGATGGCCCGGGTCACGTCCTGGATCTGCTCGACGCGCAGCCGGGTGGCCAGCACCGTCTCCGGCGGCAACGGCTCCTTCAGGTCGTGCCCGGAGCAGAACGCCCGGCCCCGCCCGGCCAGCACGATCGCCCGCGCGCCGTCCTGCCCGGCGCGGGCGAAGGCCGCGACCAGTCCGGCGGCAAGCTCCGGCACGACCGCGTTGAGCCGGTGCGGACGGTTCAGGTAGATCTGCGCGACCGCCCCGGCCAGCTCGTACTCGACGACCACGTCAGGTCCCTTCCGTCCGCTCCCTAGCGAGCACCATAGCGGCGGGTTCCGCTTCCGGCTCCGCTGGGGCACAGATGCCCATAGCGGACACAGATAACCAATCAGGGCAATAGGTCGAAATAGCTAGTTGTAACCGTGTGCGCACCGTCACATTTGGCTATTTTTGTGACTAATGCGTCCCGTGCTGTTGCACTCAGCGACCGGCGGACGGTGAATGGTGCGTAGGACGCGGCTCGCATACAAGGGCCGCCGTACGGACTCGCGGACCTGAGCGGCTGAACAACCGCAGGCCACGCGTTCGCGAAGGCCGGGTCGGCCCTACCTCCGGCCGCGCCGGCCGGTCAGGGGACTCCCGCCAGGAGAGGGGAGGCCGGGGGATGGCACGCAGGTCCACGCGGGCTGCTCGGATCACGGAGCGTCGTCGCTACGGTGCCGGCCTGGTCGACGTGGTGCGCACCGAGCGCATCGCGGGCGTGATGAACGTACCCTCGGGCCGCCCGGCATCTCCCGCCCGCACCATGATCACCGGCTGACCCGGACCGTGATGGCTCCTGCGTCGCCGCGCGCCACGTTCCGCGACGTATTCGCGGTGCGCGAGTTCCGTGCCCTGTGGCTGTCGGTCATCCTGTCCGCGGCGGGCGACCGGCTGGCCCTGGTCGCCCTGGCGGTGCTGGTCTACGACCGGACCAGGTCGCCGCTGCTGGCCGCCGTGGCGTACGCGGCGGGATACCTGCCGTGGGTGATCGGCGGGCTGTTCCTGTCCGACCTGGCGGACCGCCGCCCGCGCCGTACGGTGATGGTGGCCTGCGACGTGGTCCGCGCGCTCCTGGTCGCGGCGATGACCGTGCCGGGCGTGCCGGTCGTGGCACTGGTCCTGCTGCTGTTCGCCGCCACCATGTTCGCCTCGCCGTTCGAGTCGGCGCGCGCGTCGATCACCCCCGGCATCCTGCCCGGCGAGCGGTACGCGCTGGGCACCGCGGTGATCCAGACCACCTACCTGACCGCCGAGGTGGCCGGCGCGGCCGCCGGAGGAGCCGCGGTCATGCTCTTCGGCGTGCGGCCCTCGCTGCTCCTGGACACGGCCACGTTCGTGGCCTCGGGCCTGCTCATCGGGCTGGGCACCCGGGCCAGGCCGGCCGCGGGCGGCCCGGGCGCCGGCCTGGGCTCGCCGCTGGCCCGGGCGGCCGCGGGGCTCCGGCTGGTGTTCGGCGACCCGGCGCTGCGTACCCTGGTCCTGCTCGGCTGGCTAGTGGTGTTCTACACGATCCCGCAGGGCATCGCGGCCCCGTATGCGGCCCGGCTCGGCGGCGGCCCGGTCGCCACCGGCCTGGTGCTGGCCTCCACGGCGGCGGCGACGGCGATCGCCATGCCGCTGTTCAGCCGGTTCGTCAGCCCCGGCCGGCGGCTGTCGCTGATGGGACCGCTGGCGGCGGCCGCCGGCGTGACCCTGGTCCTGACGGCGTTCCGCCCAGGCCTGGCCATCTCGCTGGTGATCTTCTCGGCCGCCGCCGCCTCCGGGGTCTACCAGCTCGCGGTCAACACCGCCTTCGTGGTCCGGGTGCCGCACGAGCGGCGGGCCCAGGCCTTCGGCATCGCGAGCATGGGCGTCGTCGTCGCCCAGGGGGCCGCGTTCGTGGCGGCCGGCGCGGCCGCGCAGGTGGTGACGCCGGCGTCGGTCATCGCCGTGGGCGGCGGGATCGGTGCCGTGGGGGCCGTCGCCCTGACGTTCAGCTGGCGCCGCGCGACGTCGCCGCGGGCTCCAGCAGCACCTTGACCGCGCCGGTGCGCCGCGAGTCCTTCAGCGCCAGGACCGCCTCGTCCCAGCGCTCGAGGGGAAAGCGGTGCGTGATGACCGGGGTCAGGTCCAGGCCGTCGGCCACGAAGTCGAAGTAGTGCTCCATGGAATGCTTGGCCACGCCGCCGACCTCCTCGATGCCGAAGCCGTTGGAGCCGATGACGTGCAGCTCCTTGAAGTACAGCGGGGTCCACTCGAACCGCTTGGGCGGCTCGACGCCGGAGATCACCAGCGTGCCGCCGGTGGCCAGCAGCCGCAGCGAGGTCTCGACGGTCTCGGTCGAGCCGATGGTGTCGTACACCACGGCCGGGCCGTCCTGCAGCCAGTCGTGCTTGCTCCACGGCTGCAGCGGCGTGGCGCCGACGCGGCGGGCCACCTGGGCCACGAGCTCGTCGGGTGACGAGGGCAGGACGGCGTGCGCGCCCAGCCGGGTGGCCAGCGCGGCCCGGGCCCCGGGCCGCGTCGCGGCCCACACCTCGCGGCCCGGATACAGGTGGCGGAGCAGGGCGATCGCCGCGAAGGCCAGCGTGCCCGAGCCGTACACCAGGACGGGCCGGCCATCCGGCGGGGGCGCGAGCAGGATCGAGCGCAGCGAGACGCTGACCGGGTCGGCCAGCACCGCCGCCTCGTCGCAGACGTGATCGGGGATGGCGAACAGCTGGGAGGGGTGCGCGGCGAAGCGCTCCGCGTGCGCGCCGAAGGCCGCGGCGCAGTTGCCGAGGTGGATCGAGACGGGCAGGTCACCGGAGCGGAAGTTACGGCACCACGGGTAGCGGCCGGCCTGGCAGGCCTCGCACGGCGGGTCGATGCCGCGGGGCACGCACGACAGCCACGGGTTGAGCACGACCCGCTGGCCGGTATCGGCGCGGCGTCCCACCACCTCATGCCCGAGCACGTGCGGAAAGGACACCAGGGCGGTGAGCGGGTTGTCGCGGGAGCCGTTCAGCAGGATCTGCTTCACGTCGGAGCCGCACAGGCCCGAGAACGTCGTCTCGACGCGCACCCAGTCCTCGGCCGGGAGCGGCAGCTCGTCGACCTCCTCGATGCGTACCGGCGCGAGCCGGGAGGTGAAGGCGTGCCGGTCGACGCGCCCGCCGATGGTCGCGGCCGCCTCGCGGGCCAGGCTGTGCCGGAACATCAGCGCCTTCACGTCCGCTCCCCTTACTCGTCTATCGCGGACAGGGAAAAGACCGGGCTGGTGAGGATGTCCGCGGGCTCCAGGCGCATGAGGTCGTCCCGGCTGCGGCCCAGCTGCGGATCGCTGGCCAGGCGGTGGGCGTGGCGGAGCCGGGCCCGCTCGAGCTCGTTGCGGACGCTCCGGGCGTTGGCGAACCGCGGCTGCCGCATCCGGAGGGTCAGGTACTCGCGGAAGGCCGCCTCCGCCTCGCCGGACAGGTAGTACGAGGCCTGGTCCAGCATCGCCCGCCCGATGGCCACCAGCTCGTCCAGCTGGTAGGGGGCGAAATCGACGTGATGGGCGATCCGTGAGCTCATGCCCGGATTGCACTCGAAGAACTCGTCCATGCGGTCCTTATAACCCGCCAGGATGACCACCAGCTTGTCCCGGTCATTCTCCATGACCTGGAGCAGGATATCGACGCATTCCTGGCCGTAGTCCTTTGAATCGGACGGACGGTACAGATAGTACGCCTCGTCAATAAACAAGACGCCGCCCATGGCCCGGTCGAGGACCCGTTTGGTTTTCGGTGCGGTATGTCCGATGAATTCCCCGACCAGATCATCTCGCATGGCATGGACGAGATGTCCGCTTTCCAGGTAGCCGAGCCGGTGCAGGAGATCGGCCATCTTGAGGGCGACCGTGGTCTTCCCGGTTCCCGGTTCCCCGGTGAAACACATGTGCAGATTCGGCCGCGGCGCGGACAGGCCGAACTTCTGCCGGACCCGGTCCACGAGCAGCAGTGAGGCGACCTCCTCGACCTTCTTCTTCACCGGGAGGAGGCCGACGAGTTCGGAGTTCAGGCTGGCGAACACGTCCTCGATGCCGGCCGCGGCGCGCTCGCCGGACAGCGTGACCGTGGCGTCCGGGCTCAGCTGCTCGTCGCGATGCCGGCCGCGGGCCGGCCTCGGGGCTCCGGCGGCCTTGGCGGCCTTGGCGACCTTGACGGGCTCGGGTGCGGGCGGGTCGGCCTGGCCGGTCTGACGCCACGCGTCGCGGTTGGCCACGCCGAGCAGCACGACGCTGGCCGCGCAGGCCACGATGACGGCGAACCACAAGTGTGAGAGGAAGGACCAGCCCACGGCCAGGGCCGCCGACGTGAGGATGAGCGCTACGCCCGTTTTGTAATGCTTCGTGGTAAGGCCCCGCATGGTGAGTTGAGCGTAACCAGCACATTTACCCGGGGTCAAGCCAGCCGGCCGGGCCCTGGACGCGCGGGCCGCCCCGCGCCGTGACCTGGACGGTTACCGGTAAAGATCTACTTAATTACCGTCCGCCTTGTTGTCTCGCCCCGAAGATACTGCTACTTTTGGCTCTCCCGCAAATTCCACACGGAGGTACAGGGTATATATGCTGCGCCGACTCTCTGTCATTGCCGCTGCGGCGGCGATGCTCGTACTCAGCGCACTGCCGGCTTCTGCGGCCCCGCAGTCGAGCACGCACAAGCTCTCCTTCCCCGGCCACAGCGGAATTTCTGCCTGGGGCAATTACCACAAGACCAGCAAGGGCATCTACGTGAACGTCTGCGCCAAGGACACCGGCGGCGCGTTCGCGGTGGGTGCGGTCGTGGTGGCGACGAACTCCAGCGGCTCGCGTTCGAGCAATCTGGGCGCGGTGGCCATGGGCCACGGCACGAGCCAGTGCCGGTTCGGGACCATCCCCTACTCCGCGCACCTGAAGACGTACCTCATCTCCTACAACAGCCACGGGTACGTCTCGTACAAGAGCGGATACCACAAGATCTTCTGACGCGACCGGCTGGCGGGAAGACCCGGTGCCGTGGCTGCCACGGCACCGGGTTTCGTGCTGTCGTCCACCGTCTCCCGCGCCTCGCGCTCGCGCTCCCGACGCCATCCCGGCCCGGTTGGCGGGTACACGCACCACCGGTCGTTCGGAATAAATTATCTGAAAAGCCGCAGAACGAGTATCCGCTAGCGGGGCGAATCGCCATCAGATGCGACAGCATCGCCGCAGCCAGGCTTTTTAGGAACACCCGGGAGGGTAGCGTCAAAGTATGCGACTTGGGGTGCTCGACGTCGGGTCGAATACGGTGCACTTGCTCGTGATGGATGCCTACCCGGGCGCCCGGCCGATGCCGGCCTTCTCCCACAAGACCGAGCTCAAGCTCGCCGATCACCTGAACGGCGACAGCTCGCTGTCCCGGCCGGGCGAGCGCAGCCTGCGGGACGTGGTGGTCGAGGCGCTGCGCATCGCCGAGGACAAGGGGGTCGAGGACCTCATCGCGTTCGCCACCTCGGCCGTCCGCGAGGCCAAGAACGGCGAGGAGGTCCTGGGCCGGATCCGCGACCAGACCGGCGCGCAGATCAACGTGATGACCGGGGACGAGGAGGCCCGGCTCACCTTCCTGGCCGCCCGGCGCTGGTTCGGCTGGTCCTCGGGGCGGCTGCTCATCATCGACATCGGCGGCGGGTCGCTCGAGCTGGCCTCGGGCCTGGACGAGGACCCGGACGCGGTGGCCTCGCTGCCGCTGGGCGCGGGCCGCCTGACCCGGGACTGGATCCCCGCCGACCCGCCGTCCGGGTCGGACGTGCGCCGCCTGCGCAAGCACGTGCGGGCGCAGATCGGCCGGGAAACCGGTGGCCTGCTGCGGCACGGTCCGCCCGACCGGGTGGTGGGAACCTCGAAGACCTTCCGCCAGCTGGCCAGGATCGCCGGGGCGGCCCCGTCCGGCGAGGGCCCCTACGTCAAGCGGGTCCTGCGGCACGCCGACGTCGCCGCGCTGGCCGAACGCCTGCCCAAGATGTCGCAGGCCGAACGGGCCAGGCTGCCCGGCGTCTCGGCCAGCCGGGTGGCCCAGCTCCCGGCGGGCGCCATCGTCGCCGACGCCGCCCTGGACCTGCTGGGCACCGACCACCCGCTCGAGCTCTGCCCCTGGGCGCTACGCGAAGGCGTCATCCTGAGGCGCCTGGACCTGCTGGCCCTGGGCCTCGAGGATGACGCCTGATCGAGGTGTTCGTTGTCGCTGTGTTAGTTGTCGCTGGCCGGCGCGACGCGGATGCCGTCGCCGTGCTCCTCGGAGTCCAGCACCCCGGTCCGGGCCGCCGCACGCTTGTCCGGCGCGGAACCCTGACCGCCCTGGGTGCCCTGGGCCGACGTCGGCGAAGGGGGCGCGGACGCGCCGCCCGGACGCGACGCCGCGGTCCCGGCCGGCGACTGCGCGGCGGGACGCGGGCCGGCCGAACCGCCCGGACCCGAGGGACCGTTAGGCGTGGCCGGACCGTTCGCGGCGGCTGGACCGTTCGCGGTAGCCGGACCGTTCGCGGTGGCTGGCCCGTTCGAGGCGGCCGGCCCGCTCGCGGCGGCCGGGGCCCCGGCCGGGCGCGCCGCGCCGCCGGTCTCGCCCGCGGCGATGGCCTTCGCGGTGGCCTGGTCGACCTCGTCCTCGAGCGACATGCGGGCGGTCTCCGCGCTGACGAGCGAGGACACCCCGTCGAGGATGTCGGAGAGCCGCTTGATCGTTTCGGAGTGCCTGGTGGACAGCAGGTTCAGGCGACGCTCGGCCCCGTCGTGAATGGCGGTCGCGCGCGCGGTGGCCTCGTCGAGCGCCTTCTTGGCTTGCCCCTTCGCGCTGGCCAGGACCGCCTCGGACTTCTTCCTCGCGTCGGACGTGGTGTTCTCGGCCTCGCTGCGGGCGGCGGTCAGCGTCTTGTCCGCCTCGGCCCGCGCGGACGTGACGGCCCGCTCGGCCTGCTCCTGGGCGGCGGTCAGCATCCGCTCGGCCTGCTCACGGGCCTCGGCGCGCGTCTTGTCCGCCTCCTGCTGGGCCTCGTTGCGCTGCCGGGCGATGTCTTCGTGGGCCTTGGACTTCTGGGACCGCGCCTCGTCGTCGGCCAGCTTGAGGATCTGGGCGATGCGCTCGCTGACCTCCTCGTGCGCGGGCTTGGCGCCGAGCGCCTGCTGGCGAGCGGTGGCCAGGTCGCGCTTGAGTTCCTCTCCGTCGTCAAGGGAACGGGCAAGTCGCTGCTCTAGATCCCGGATCTGGCTGCGGCAGCGGGCGATGAACTCGTCCACCTGCCGACGGCTGTAGCCGCGCATCTGCATTTCGAATGCGTCTTCGTGAGCAAGGTTCGGCAGGATATCACTGTTGTCATTCATGGCTTTCCGAGATCAAGTAGTCCGAAGGAGGCGGGCAGACGATGTCCGGAGGCTAGCGTGCTCGTGCTCAGGACGGGGGCGGGCGTAGTAATACGAGCATGACTCTCGTCGGTCATCACTGCCCCGCGCAACCCAAACGAACTAGTGCCCCCGTTTATCCCCATCTGTCCGGAATGAGGCCATGTTACAGCACGTGAGTACTTTTGGCAGAGATGCCGCTGTGGCTTGTGTGGTACCCATTACCGGATTGCCGCAAACTGCGCGGCGGTTTGGCGGAATCGTTACCGCCTGGCTGGGTAAAACCGCACGTGAAGGTGGTAAGCGAATGACCCTGATGGGTCATGCGGAGGAGCAGTGTCGGCACGTAACCTGGGCCCCAAGCGGACGGAGTCGCGATCAGCGACGGAGGTGAGCACGATTCCCAGGCAGTTGGACCTTCGTGTTCACGACCGCGTCGCCCTTGATGAGATCGAGCTCTACGCCGAGGTGCTGAGCGCGGTGGCGGCCGCCGACCGGCCGCTGACCGCCGCCGAACTCGACGAGGCGCTGGGCATCCTTGAGAACTGACTGACTAGCTGGCCTGCTGCTGATACATGGCGTCGGTACTCCAGCGGGTGAAACCTAGTCCCTCGTACATCCTGATCGCGGGCACGTTGTCCTCGTCGACGTAGAGCATGGCCTCGGCCAGGCCCCGGTCGCGGAGGTAGTGCAGCCCGGCCAGGGTCAGGGCGCGGCCGAGCCCGGTGCCGCGCTCGCCCGGGTCTACCCCGACCACGTAGACCTCGCCGATGCCGGCGGGTCCGGGGACCTTGGTCCAGTGGAACCCCGTCATGGCGCCGTCCCGCTCGGCGATGAAGAAGCCCGCCGGGTCGAACCACGGCTCCTGCTCGCGCAGCTCGAGGTCGTGCCGCCGCCAGGCGCCCTGCTCCGGGTGCTTGGCGAACGCCCGGGCGTTCAGGCTCAGCCACTCCGCCTCGTCCTGACCGGGACGGAACGTGCGCAGCGTGGTGCCGGCCGGGAAGCGGGGCGGGTCGAGCGGGTCACGCAGGGACCGGCGCATCTGCCACAGGGCGCGGAAGCGGTCAAAGCCGGCCGCCCGGGCCAGCCGGGCCGCCGCGGGCAGGTCCCCGTGCGCCCAGATCCGCACCCGGTGCCCGTCCGCCTGGGCGATCAGCTCCCGGACCAGGGCCAGGCCGAGCCCGTGGCCGCGGTGGAGTGGGTGGATGACCAGTTCGCCGCTGACGTCCGGGTCGCCGGGCCCGGGCGCGTCGAGGTACGCGTAGCCGGCGATCTCGCCGTTCACGGTCAGGACCAGGTCACGGCCCCCGGCCGGGTCGGCACCGGCGCCGGCCGCGTCGTAGCGCAGGTGCAGCAGCACGTGTTCCGACAGCGGCGCCACCGAGTCAGCGGCGGCCGCGGCTTCGGCCAAGTCCAGGACCTGGGCGATCTGGGCCGGGGTGAGCCTGCCGCCGGTGATCGACCACAGGGCCACGGGTCAGCGGGCCGATGCCGCGGTGCGCACGGCGCGTTCGGCGCGTTCGGCCCGTTCGGCCTTGGGCGGCACGAAGCGGTAGCCGACGTTGCGCACGGTGCCGATC
>Ga0070761_10002400_pt1 | contig 11501 bp, 12 predicted proteins | sample HubBroMetageREF1_FD_66724 | JGI IMG/M metagenome (GOLD analysis project Ga0070761, IMG submission 66724) | Reference soil microbial communities from the Hubbard Brook experimental Forest, New Hampshire, USA - Hubbard Brook CCASE Soil... | ecosystem: Environmental > Terrestrial > Soil >...
TACTCAGCAATGGCGTTCTGCAGCTTGCCCTGCTGGACAAACTTTTCCGCGGCGCTGAGGACCTTCTGTTTGTTAAAGCCAAAACCAAACGCCATAAGGTATGCGGACTCCAGCCCTTTTTCCCCGCCGAAAGCCGGCGATTGCCGCCAGCGTACCGAACGGGGCCGAACCTCGCCGGGAGATTCCCAGACGAGACACCGCAAACCGCGCCAGGGGATCGCGGAGTAACTTAATTGTAAGGCCGGGTACCCGCGTTCCGATGGTTACCGACGATTACCGGGGGTTACCGAAAGGGCGTGTACGTCCGGGTTACGGAAAAACCCGGCTCCCCGAACGGGAGCAAGAAAACCACGCCCGGATGTCCCAGCCGCCCGCAATGGTGTATCCTGCTTCCCCGGCCTACTCTATTGCGCAACTCAGGAGCAACCATGAGCTCATCGAGCGCCATTCCTTCGTGCAAGGTTCGAAACGCCCCCGTTTCCCGGAAGATATGGGCCGGCCGCATTCTGAGTGCCCTGCCGGTGCTCCTGATGCTCTTCACCGGCACGTTTGCCTTGTTGAAACCAGCCGTCGCCCTGCAAGGATTCGTTCACTACGGCTACCCCGACGGCGCTTTGCTGCGCATCATTGTATTGGAGATCGCATGCGCAATCCTCTACGCCATCCCTCGCACATCCGTTCTCGGCGCCATCCTGATGACGGGTTATCTCGGCGGTGCTACGGCTACGCACGTGCGGGTGGGTGAGCCATTCTTCCTCCCGATCATTGTCGGCGTCGTGGTCTGGGCGGGGCTACTCCTGCGCGACGAGCGGCTGCGTGCGCTCATCCCATGGCGAGGTCCGACGGCAGCTTCGTAGGTCCTGCAAGCTCAGAGTCCGTGGGACAACAATTCGTTACCGGAGCGGAGAACGATATGCAGAAAATCACTCCCTTCCTAATGAAATAAGGGGCGTGAAGTAAAAATTGCGTGAAATAGAACGAAGGAGCGCGGTATGAGCCAAGTACGAGTTCTGGTCGGTACGCGCAAAGGCGCGTTCATTCTAGAATCAGACGGCAAGCGCGAGAAGTGGAATGTCAGCGGACCGCACTTTGCGGGGTGGGAGATGTATCACCTGAAAGGATCGCCCGCCGATCCGAACCGTATCTACGCTTCGCAGTCCAGCGGATGGTTCGGACAACTGATTCAACGCTCAGACGACGGCGGCAAAACCTGGCACCAGCCCGGAACGCCGCCCGGGGAGCCGCCCGCCCCCGGTCCCCCGAAGGCCGCAAGCAACAAGTTCGTCTACGACGCGTCTGCCCAAACCGGCAAGCCGCTCACCACTCACCAGTGGTACGACGGCACGCAGCACCCCTGGGAATTCAAGCGCGTATGGCATCTGGAGCCGTCGCTCACCGATCCCGACGCGGTCTACGCCGGAGTAGAAGACGCCGCCCTGTTCCGCTCGACCGATGGCGGCCAGAACTGGCAGGAACTCTCCGGGCTGCGCGGCCACGGCACCGGCCCCAAGTGGCAGCCGGGCGCGGGCGGCATGTGCCTGCACACCATCATTCTCGATCCGAGCGACGCCGGCCGGATCTACATCGCGATCTCAGCGGCGGGCGCTTTCCGCACCGATGACGGCGGCAAGACGTGGAAGCCGATCAACCGCGGACTGCATTCCCAAACCATCCCGAATCCCACCGCCGAGGTCGGACACTGCGTTCACCACGTCGCGATGCATCGATCCCGTCCCCATGTGCTCTTCATGCAGAAACATTGGGATGTGATGCGCAGTAATGACGCTGGTGACTCGTGGCAGGAGGTCAGCGGAAACCTGCCGACCGACTTCGGCTTCGTGATCGACGTGCACGCGCACGAGCCGGAAACCACCTACGTCGTCCCTATCAAGAGCGATTCGGAGCACTTTGTCCCGGATGGAAAGCTGCGTGTGTTCCGCAGCCGCACCGGCGGAAACGAATGGGAAGCGCTGACGAAAGGCCTGCCGCAAAGCAACTGCTACGTCAATGTCCTACGCGACGCGATGGCCGTCGACTCACTCGACAAGTGCGGCGTGTATTTCGGCACCAGCGGCGGACAGGTATATGCCTCCGCCGATGCGGGCGACAGTTGGTCACCCATCGTTCGCGATCTACCGGCCGTGCTTTCGGTCGAGGTCCAGACGCTGCCATGAGCCGACCGAGATGATCCGAGTCATACTCCCCCAACATCTGCGAACGCTCGCGCAAGTACGGGGCGAAGTGGAGCTCGAAGTTAGCGGTCAGGTCACGCAGCGCTCCGTCCTCGACGTCCTCGAAGCCCGCTATCCCATGCTGCGCGGTACGATACGGGATCAAGTCACGCAACAGCGGCGGCCGTTCTTGCGCTTCTTTGCTTGTGAGGAAGATTTGACCCATGAGCCGCCAGACTCCCCGCTGCCCGACGCCGTGCGGTCCGGGGCGGAGCCCTTGATCATCTTAGGCGCAATTGCCGGCGGCTAGAACGAAGCCAGAGCTGCGGTGCCCACGGACGACCGCCGAGCTGCGCTCGGCCTGGACGGGCGAGGCGCGCCCGTCCCCACACGAGCGAGCCACGCGCCTCTTACTTCTGCGCTCCAACGACTGACTTCCCCCGCTGTTCTATCGGCACAAACTCCCGCGTCTCATGCCCGATCCATATCTGGCGAGGACGCGCGATCTTCTGTTCGGGGTCGGTCAGCATTTCCTGCCATTGCGACAGCCAGCCGATGGTGCGCGGAATCGCGAACAGGACGGTAAACATGTCCGGCTTGAAGCCCATCGCCTGGTACATGATGCCGGAGTAGAAGTCCACGTTCGGGTAGAGCTTGCGCTGCACGAAATACTCGTCCTCGAGCGCGATGCGCTCAAGTTCGAGAGCAATTTCAAGCTTGCCATTGCGCCCGGTAACCTCGAACAAGCGATCGGCGGCCCACTTGATAATCTTGGCCCGCGGATCGTAATTCTTGTAAACGCGATGCCCGAAGCCCATCAACTTGCCTTTGCCTTCCTTGATCTTCTTCATGTAGGCCGGGACGTGGTCCTTGGAACCGATCTCGTCCAGCATGCGCAGCACTTCTTCGTTGGCCCCGCCGTGCAGGGGCCCGGAAAGAGCGGCGGCGGCCGCAGCCGTGGCCAGGTAGGGGTCGCTCTGCGAACTGCCGACGGCCCGCATGGCGTTCGTGCTGCAGTTCTGCTCATGATCGGCGTGCAGAATAAAAAGGATGTCGAGCGCCCGCGCGATCACCGGATTGGCGAGATACTTCGGCTCCACCATCTTCCACAGCATATTCATGAAGTTTTCGGTGTAGGTGAGGTCGTTGTCAGGATAGACGTACGGGTACTCGACCATGTGGCGGTACGACATGGCCGCGATGGAGGGCATCTTCCCGATGAGGCGCTTGATCTGGTGCAGCCGGTTCTCGGGATCGTGAACATCCCTCGATTCCGGATACACCGTCGACAGTGCCGCTACCGTGCTCACCAGCATAGCCATGGGGTGCGCGTTGTAGCGGAAGCCCTCCATGAACTTCTTGGTGGTTTCATGGAGCATGGTGTGGTGCGTGATGTCGTTCACCCAATTCTTCAATTCACTGGCGTTGGGCAGTTCGCCGAACAGAAGCAGGTAGGCAACTTCGAGATAGGTACAGTGTTGGGCGAGAACGTCAATGGGATAGCCGCGGTACCGCAGGATCCCTTGATCGCCGTCAATGTAAGTGATCGCGCTCCGGCAGGACGCAGTATTCATAAAGGCGGGATCATAGGTCATCAAGCCGAAGTCTTCGGGGCCGGTTTTGATCTTGCGCAAATCCATCGCGCGGATGGTGCCGTTTTCCACCGGAAGGGTGTAGCTCTGCCCGGTACGGTTGTCGGTGACAGTTAAGGTATCTTGCGGCATTCAAACCCTCCTGAGAACGATAGCCAGCGAATATAGCGCGGCACGAAGCGCACCCGCAGCCATAGAATCGACACTATCGACGGTCGGCACTGGGCGCCGTGACCCTGCTCACAGAGGAGTGTTTACGTATCACCACAGCGACCCAAAAGTAATGCTACCAGCACCGGGCGCGGATTGCGCAAGGGCTAGCATTTTCCAATGATTGGCAATCGCACGGGTGAGCGTGTAGGTTGTGAGAGCGCCGGAATCTCGGCCATCTCCGCGCGGAGGCAAATCGAAACCATGACCTGGATTCGCACCATTTCCTTCACGGAAGCTGACGAAGAATTGCGGCAAGCGATGGAAGGACAGAAGTCGCTTTATCCGCAGGAATATGCCGTTCCGATTCATCCGGCTGCCGGCGGCGGCTCCCTGATCGTAGCCTCGCACTCCCTGATTCCGCAGGCGCTCAAGCATGCGTTTTCGACCTTCGGCGCGCTCATGTCTCCTGACCTGCCGCTGCAGCGGCGGCATCACGAGATGATCGCCACCATGGTCTCGGTGACCAACCGGTGCGTGTATTGAATCGAATCCCACGCAGAGTTTCTGCGTCGCGTTACCTTGGATAAGGAACTGGTAGAAGCGCTGGAACGCGACTACACCACCGCTCCCATTCCGCCGCAGGAACGGGTGATGATCGATTACGTCGTGAAACTCACCAAAGACGCCACTCAGGTCTCGAAAGACGATCACGAGAAACTACGGGCTGCGGGCTTCGAGGATCAGGCCATCCTGCAAGTCACGCTGATTGCTTCCTGGTTTAACTACATCAACCGTGTCGCCGACGCGCTCGGCGTGGGGCGGGAGGGGTAATTTCGGTCGAGACGCGGATTGCCGCGTCGGCGAACCTCACTCGTTGGCGACCCGCCGATGCGATTTCACCGCCAGGCAACGCGCAAAGATTGCTGACACCCGCGGAATCTCCTCTTCGTTCAATCGAATGGCGCTGCCCAGTTTCTTCAGAGCCGCATTCAACGGAGCAGCCTGCGTCCCGGTCACTTCCGTGAGTTGCTGCCACTCCCGCGCAACCGGGATGCGTTCGTCGGTTTCGGCGTCTTCGCAAAACTGATCAGCGGCCTCCGCGGGGGTTCCGTACTCGTCGGCAACATCTTCATGGAAGTAGCCCCGCAGAAAGGTATGCAGCGCGGGAAAGTTGGCGGCGGTGAGTTCCGGTTTGGGGTTCATGATCAGCACTCCGGATAGGATGTCAACACATAATAATCGTTCGGCCCGTTATATTTCAGTACGACAATCGCGTGCTTGCACGCACGCGGCTGATTTTCGTCGCGATTGATGGTGCGGCCAATCCAAACCTCGCCGTCGTAGTCCAATACGAGGTTGGGATGTCTTCCCGGCCGGCTGAGCCAATTCTGGATTTGCCCGTCCGAGTTTTCGATGGCCGAGCTCACGACGTCCTCTGCCGTGGAACGATCCGTGTAGGATGACGCGCCGGTAATGCTGCCCGCCCGTTCCAGGCGCTGGCGAAGTTGCTGTTCGCTCTGTCCCGCATGCTTCCGCAAGGTGTGTCCGCCCTCAGCCTCATCGCGGGCGAGATCGCGCCTGGGAGCGCCCGTCCCCGGCCAGCTTCCGAGCTGTACGGTGGCGGGAGCTGACATTGCGGAACGTATGCCATTCGTCGAGGCGGGCTCGTCACACGAGACGAGGCCGCACATTCCCAGCGCTAAAGTGGCGGGAATGGCGAAGAGACGAACTGTAGAGAATCGTTTCATCCAGCCCCAAACAAGGCCAGCGTCCGGCGGTCATTCCGAACGATGCCTGCCCTGCGAAAGTTCCGGCGCTGTAAAGTTCTGGGAATTGTGCTACTAAACAGGGTGTGCGGGCAAGTGTGCTGGATTCGCTGGCCGATTTCGAGCGTTGGGGTGACGACTTCGCCTATGTGTTTCCGCGAGGATACCGGCGCGAGCGCTGGAGCTACCAGCGCGTAGCCGGAGTGGCGTATCAGTTCGCACGGGAGCTCGAAGCACGCTCCATAGGCAAGGGCGATGCGGTGATGTTGTGGGGTCCGAATTGCGCCGAGTGGGTATCGGCCTTCCTCGGATGCGCGCTTTGCGGGGTCATTGCCGTCCCCGTCGATGATGGCGCCAGCCCCGACTTTGCACTCCGCATTAGCGCGCAAGTGCGCCCAAAGCTGGTGCTGTGTCCGCGCGATCGGACGCCGATCTTTGAAAAAATCGCCACCATCGATCCTGCCGATCTGTCAGCCTCGGTCGCAGCGCGTCCGGCCGAACGCTTTGGTCCCGCTCAGATTCAGCCTTCCGACACGCTCGAAATCGTTTTCACGTCCGGCACCACCGCCGAGCCCAAGGGAGTGGTGCTCACCCACGCCAACGTGGTCGGCAACCTCATCCCGATCGAAACCGAGATGAGAAAATACCTGAAGTACGAGCGCCTGGTGCATCCGATTCGCTTCCTCAATCTGCTGCCCTTGAGCCACGTGTTCGGCCAATTTCTGGGAATTTTTCTTCCCCCGCTGCTGGGCGGCACAGTCGTGTTCGAGAACACATTCAATCCCACCGAAGTGATGGCGACCATCCGCCGGGAGCGCGTTTCGGTGCTGGTGGCCGTCCCGCGCATGATCGAGACGCTGAAGCAGAAGATCGAACGCGATCTCGAGGATGGCGTCGACGAAAGTGGACGGCGCGACAAATTTTCCGCGCGCTACGCCGCCGCCGCGAGCCAGCACTTTCTACGCCGCTGGTGGACCTTTCGCGACCTGCGCCGCGAGTTCGGATGGAAGTTCTGGGCCATGATCAGCGGCGGCGCCGCTCTTGATCGCGACACTGAAGAATTCTGGCATCGCTTGGGATATGCCGTGATCCAGGGATACGGTTTGACCGAAACGACTTCCTTGATCAGCTTGAACCATCCCTTCCACACCAGCCGCGGCTCCATCGGCAAAGTACTGCCGGGGCGCGAAATCAAGCTGGCCGAAGATGGAGAAATTCTGGTGCGCGGCAGCGGTGTGGCCAGCGGCTACTGGGACGGCCGCGAACTGCAACCGGTCACCGGCAGAGACGATGACGGCTGGTATCGCACCGGCGATCTGGGCGCGCTCGACGAGCAAGGCAATCTTTTTTTCAGGGGCCGCAAAAAAGAAGTGATCGTCACGGCCGCCGGGATGAATATTTATCCCGAGGACCTGGAAGCGGCTTTACGAGGTCAGAAAGAGGTCCGGGACTGCGTGGTCGTGGGACTCGAGCGCGGCGGAAACGCCGAGCCCTGTGCCGTGCTGATTCTGCGCGACCGCAACGCCCCGGCGGGTGATGGCACGAAGACGGTCGACGAAAACCCCGTCGACGTCAAGACCATCTTGGCGCGTGCCAACGCAACGCTGGCCGAATATCAGCGCATGCGCAGCTGGTTCGTCTGGCCGGACGAAGATTTCCCTCGCAGTTCCACCCAGAAACCGCGTCGCAACGCGATTCGCGATGCGGTTGAGGCTGCCCTCCGCGGAGAATCGGCCGCGAATCGAGCCAGCCCGCTCGCCGAACTGCTGACGCGAATCACCGGCCGCAACGTTCAGAACATGCAGAACCTGAGGTCGGACCGAGACCTGGGAACGAGCCGGGAGCTTGGTTCTCTGGGTCTAAGTTCTCTCGATCGAGTCGAGCTGCTCAGCGCCCTCGAAGATCGCTATCAGATCGACCTGAGCGAAACAGAGTTTGAAACCAGGTTCGCGAATGCGGCGACCGTCGGTGATCTGGAAAAGCTGTTGCAGGGCGAACGAGGCGGTCGGCGCAAGCTTCCTCATTCCGGTCTTCACGATGAAGGTTTTCACTATCCCCGATGGGCCCTGCGCTGGCCGACCACCTGGCTGCGCCGGGCGTCGTATGATCTGCTGGCTCGCCCGGCGGTGTTTCTTCTGGGATGGCCCCGCGTAACCGGACGTGAAAACCTGCGCGGCGTTAACGGGCCGCTGCTGGTCATTTCTAACCACGTCGCCGATGTCGATATCGGCTTCATCCAGTTCGCGCTGCCCGCACGCATCCGCCACAAACTTGCGACCGCAACCCGCGGCGAGGCGCTCGAAATGTTGCGCTCGCCGGGTTCGGATCGCACGTGGTTTGCCCGCATCTACGACCGTGTGCGCTGGACGCTCGGTGTCGCCCTGCTGAACCTGTTTCCGCTGCCACGCCAGTCCGGTTTCCGCAAGAGCTTCGCCTACGCCGGAGAAGCCGTCGATCGCGGCTACAGCGTGCTGGTGTTTCCGGAAGGAAAGCACACCGAAGACGGCAAACTCTGCAGGTTCCGCACCGGAATCGGCCTGCTCGCCAACAATCTGCGCATTCCCATCCTGCCGATGCGGATTGATGGCCTGTTTGAGATCAAGAGCGCCGGAAAGAAGTCTGCGGCGCCCGGAAAAATTCACGTGCTCATCGGCAAGCCGATGCAGTTCGCCCCAGAATCCGATGCGGAGCAAATCGCGCTGGCACTGCAAAAAGCGGTTGGGGACCTCGAGCGAGTCCGCTGAAAAGCTTTCAGTCGGCGGCGCTCGCCAGGGAAAACACCGCCCCGAAAATACAAAAGGCCGGGCAGTTGAGCCCGGCGCTTCGTACTGAGAAACTGTCAATCGCTGAGTTGAGCTAGATCAGTTTCACGTTAACCCCGTTTTACGTATGTATTAAGCCTGTCCCGTTCACCATTGCAACAAGACCCTACATCACCTGCGCAAGCCCTTCCAGTTCGCGTTCGAGCACCGGCAAAGAACAGCCCGCCATTTCCACCCGTCCGGCAGCGTCCATCGCTTCAGTCTGCGAAACGCCATAGCCGCGCCCCATTAAGAAAACCTGCAGCAGTTCCGCTGCTTCGCGGGAATCCACCATGCCGCCCTGGATCAGGTCATTGCGCAACGCGCACAGTTCCGTCACCGTAAATTTTTCCTTCGTGGCCATTCTCACCTGCGACCCCCTGCCAGTTGCTTATATTAGACTCATCAGCAACCCGCTTTGATACATGCAATCGTAATGCCGTAACTTTGGTACCCCTGTCGGAAGCGGCGTTTCCGAACCTCAAGTTCTTAGAACCCAATATTTTGCAAAAGGTTGCGGGGAAATTGCGGGTAGGCCAGAGGAAGACATCACAACCGCCCGCTGTTGCCAGAATGACACTAAGTGTCGCTTCGCCTCGGGAGAAAACCGAACTTTGTCGGTTCCGGTTCAGGCCGCGTCAATCTTAGCGGCGTCCACCAGCATGATCGGGATGTCGTCCTGAATGGGGTAGACACGGCGGCATTCGCGGCATTTCAGACTTTCGCCGTTCGCACTCAGAACCAATGATTTCTTGCAAACCGGGCAGACCAGCAGATCAAGCAGATCCTGAGAAATCATAGAGACATGATTGTAATGCTGCGCGAGGCCGCGCGGGAATCCAAACGCAACCTTTACCACCGGGAGCACAGGGGAACACAGGGGAGTGCAATGCGATAGAATCGCTTTTCAATTTACCGCACGCGGTAGCGAGGTGGGATGGCAGCCAGGATTCTCGACGGTACCAAATTATCCGGTGAAATCCGCGCGGAAGTCACCGCCCAGGCGAAAGCCCTGGCATCATCGGGCGTGCGTCCCGGACTAGCCGTGGTGCTCGTCGGGCACAATCCCGCATCGGAGATCTATGTTCGCGGCAAGGTTAAGAGCTCGGAAGAGGTCGGCCTTTACAGCGAACAACACACGCCTGCTGAGAGCGCGACCACCGAAGAACTGCTCGCCCTGATCGCCGGCCTGAACCGCCGCGACGAAATCGACGGCATCCTGGTGCAGCTGCCCCTGCCCGCGCACGTAGATGCAAAGAAAATTCTCTTGGCGGTCGATCCCGCCAAAGATGTAGATGGATTCCATCCTATGAACGTGGGCTATCTTTCCACGCAGCGTCCCGGCCTGGTGCCCTGCACTCCCGCCGGCGTGATGGAAATTCTGAAGCGCAGCCAGATTCCGGTCGCCGGGCAGGAAGCCGTGGTCGTCGGACGCAGCGACATCGTCGGCAAGCCCGTAGCCATGCTGCTGCTGAATCAGAACGCCACGGTCACCGTCTGCCACTCGAAGACGCGCGATCTGCCCGAAGTCTGCCGCCGCGCCGACATTCTGGTGGCGGCGATTGGCCGAGCCGGCATGGTCACCCGCGACTACGTCAAGCCCGGAGCCACCGTGATCGACGTCGGCATCAATCGGATCACCGAGCGAAAGGAATTCGACCGCCTGTTTTCCTGGAACAAGGCCGGAAACAAAAAGCGCGAAGAAGCGTTTCTGGCCAAAGGCTCAACCCTGGTCGGCGACGTCCACCCCGAGGTAGCAGAAATCGCCGGCGCGATCACGCCCGTGCCCGGAGGCGTCGGCCCGCTGACCATCGCCATGCTGATGTCCAACACAGTAAAAGCCGCCATGATGCGGCGCGGGATAAAGCATCCCGAATTGAGCCGGGTCTAGCAAAAGCGTGGAGGCAAGAGGGATTCGTATCAGTGCATCGTTTCAGCGATGCCACAATTCTTCGCAATCAGAAGCCCCTTTAGGGCGACAACCGTGAGCACCCATTGCTAAAACTCGGCCTCACCGGCGGCATCGCGAGTGGCAAATCCGCTGTCGGCGAGATGTTTGTTCAGCGCGGCGCGCACTTGATTCAGTCCGATGCCGTCAGCCACTCGCTCATGCAGCCCGGCCGCCCGGTCTATGAGGAAGTCGTCCGCCACTTCGGCGGCGAAATCCTAAACTCCGACGGAACCGTCAACCGTTCCCGGCTGGCCGAAGCCGCATTCGGCAAGCCCGGAGGTGCGCCTCCGCGCATTCAGGAACTCAACGAAATTGTTCATCCCGCCGTGATCGCCCACGAAAATGAATGGATGGAAGAAATCGGTCGCCGCGATCCAAACGCCGTTGCCATCGTCGAAGCTGCCTTGATCCTCGAAGCGCGTGCCTCCAGCCGTTTCGACCGTTTAATCGTCGTGACCTGCCATCCCGATCAACGCATTTTGCGTTTTGCCCGGCGCTTGGGAATTTCAGAAGAAGCGGCCCGCGCCGAGGTAACTCGCCGCATGGCGGCGCAGATCCCCGACGAGGAAAAAATCAAAGCCGCCGATTTCGTGATCGACAATTCCGGCTCGCTCGGTGAAACCGAGCGGCAGGTGCAGCAAGCGTTTACCGAGCTGCGCTCGGGGAACAAGAAACTTCCCTAGTTCGCTCGGCGCCTGGGCATGATCAGCCATTGCAAAATCGAACTGACGATGCTCAACAGGATGGCGCCGACAAACGCCGCGAAGAAACTTCGCACTTGGAACCCGCGCACCAGCGACGACGCCAGTTCCAGCATGACCGCGTTGATCACCAGCCAGAATAGGCCGAGCGTTAGAATCGTCAGCGGAAAAGTGAGAATCTTGAGCAGCAAGCCGAGCGTTGCGTTAATCAACCCGATGACGGCGGCCGCGATCAGCGCCGCCTTCGGCCCGGTGACGCTGATGCCCAACCCGAGGTTGGCCACGATCCAGACTGCTACGGCGCTTAGAATCCAATGGAGCAGAAGACGCACGATCGCCTCCTTACAAGGCATGATTGACCAAGTA
>Ga0070761_10002401_pt1 | contig 11498 bp, 10 predicted proteins | sample HubBroMetageREF1_FD_66724 | JGI IMG/M metagenome (GOLD analysis project Ga0070761, IMG submission 66724) | Reference soil microbial communities from the Hubbard Brook experimental Forest, New Hampshire, USA - Hubbard Brook CCASE Soil... | ecosystem: Environmental > Terrestrial > Soil >...
GAGCCGGTTGTGCCGGTTCCCTGGTAGAAGTAACGCGGATCCTGATGTAAGAGTGTTGGGAGAATTGCCCCACCGATCATTATGTCTGTGAAACCGTCCGCGGCCACTGCACCGAAGCGCTCGGCGTATCCCGTGGCACCTTCCCCGAAGTTCGGAGAATTCGCAGCCTGTTTGGCGCCAGAGACCAAGGCAACTCCCGCGATAGTCACTGGATCGGTGCTAACTTTCAGCGCAAGTGCAAATTTTCTCTTGGCCGTGAGCGGCTCAGCATTGGCATCATAAGAAACGTAGAAATTTGGCAGGATGCCCCAAACCCGCTGTGTTTCCTGAAGCTTGAACTGTTCGGTCGCGACCTCAACTGGATCGTAAGTGACTTGGATGGCTGTGTTCTCCGTTCGGACCCGTAGTCTGATCTCTGAAATGATTTTGAATTGGCCCGGCTGGAGAGTGACGGTGGAAGATGTCCATTCTGCAAACCCGTCCGCTGTAATCTTGATCTGATACGGAATCTCCGGCCTCAGATGTGAGAATTGGAACAAGCCGTTCTCGGCAGTTTCAAATACGGAGCGGTCCGTCTCGTTTAGGCCAACTAGTGAAACTGTCGCGTTTGGAACGGTGTCACCGTTTGTGTCCATAACCGTCCCCATAAGCGTTGCCGGATTGAGATCGGATTTGGCTATGAGCTGGCATGCGGCCACCACCGAAAACGCGAAGACACACGCAACCGGGATCGCAAAGTGTAAAGAAAACGCGGCAATACAACCGGGCACACTCGGCTCCCTCGAAACTCCGCTACTGATCCGGTTGTGAGTACTTGAAAACTTGTCCGGCATTGATCGCCTCCTGATGAAAAGGAAAAGCAAGCACCATGCCAGAGCCTCATCAATGCATAATTCGGCTTAAAGTAACCGGCGCAGGCGCAAAGAAAGCATCGGACCGATATTTTTCCGTCACAATTGTCGGAAAACTGGCGATGCTCTAGACGGGATTTGACCCGCGTGCAGCAGCCCCAACTGAATGAGGACGTTGTTTGGTTGTTCGCTATCTAGCCTAAAGCTCGCGAGTTGCCAGTGCCGAGCTGCTGTGCTGGCTACCGGGAGATTCATACCAAGGTATCGGCGATACCATTGGGCAATTGTCTTGCTTCTGTCCGTCTGCTGTCATTGTAATATCCGACCACTCGGAAACACACGGCAGAAGGGCAAAGGAGCGCAATAATGAAAATCCTGCAGGTGCTCACATCGCACGATCAACTTGGCAATACCGGCCGTAAAACTGGTTTTTGGCTTGAAGAAGGTGCGGCCCCGTACTTCGTTTTCAGAGATGCTGGTGCCGATCTCACGCTAGCCTCTCCCAAAGGCGGGCAGCCTCCGATTGATCCGAAGAGCGATTTGCCAGAAAATCAAACTCCGGCAATGGCGCGCTTCAAAAAGGACGAGAGGGCGCAGAAAGCCTTTGCCAACACAGTTAAACTTGCGGATGTAAAGGCGGAAGATTTCGACACGGTGTTTTATTCGGGTGGGCACGGGCCGATGTGGGACCTTGCCGAGAGCCCGGTGTCTATCGCGTTGCTCGAATCATTTTACAGCTCAGGAAAGCCGATTGCGCTGGTCTGCCATTCGCCTGGAGTGCTTCGCCATGTTAAATACCAGGGTGCTCCGCTTGTGAAAGGAAAACGCGTAACTGGCTTTACGAATGGCGAGGAAGAAGAGGTAAAGCTCACCAAGGTTGTACCCTTCCTCGTTGAAGATGAACTGCTAAGCCTCGGCGCCATCTTTGAGAAAAAGGCGAACTGGCAGCCTTTTGCGATCACTGATGGCCGTCTTATTACTGGCCAGAATCCCGCATCATCGACCGGGGCGGCACTGGCTCTTTTGGAGCTCATGGCTTTGAAAGTCGCAGCTTAGGTTTGTGCTCAATCTGCAAGCCCATCGGCTCCTTTCATCAGTTATTTTGGCCAGGGCAAGGAAAGCTCCTACTCCGGCCATATCCTTGTCCTCGAGTTTTCTGCCACCAAGTTTCCAGGCGTCGCGGAGCTCAAAAGTGTACGGGAGTGCTCGTGGCTACCATAGTCGTCGGAAACAATTCGTATCAAGCCTCCTAAAGGGATCCGAAGCTTCAGTTCGTGGTCTCAACAAGGCAGTGGATCGGTGGAATTGTCGAGATTGCCGCATCATGAGTCTCGATTTGCTCAAAGAACTAGTAGGTCGAACCGGATCCTCGCCAGGTCCAACCTAGTCTACGTGCTTCGATCAATAGAGACGAGTCTAAGTGTGAAGAGAAGAGAGAAGCGCGCTCAGCCCGTTCCACATGATCTGTACGCCGATGCAAACCAGCAAGAATGATGAAAGCCTTACGGTCACGATCATTCCGGTTTTCCCGATCAGACGAGCGAGTTGTTCCGCTAGTCCGTAGCAGAGCAGAATACTGAGTGCGACAGCCGTCATCGCCAGGAGCGTGGCAACAATGATAGCTGGGTGGAATCCGTAATGGCGGGTCGAGTTTGCTCCCAAGGTAATCGCAACGGAGATCGAACCGGGCCCAACAGTCAAAGGCAGGGTCAATGGGTAAAATGCGTTGTGAAGCGGGTCTGAGCACGTTACATTGTGCCGAGCAGTTTCAGGAGCGTCGTCCTTTTCCAGAAGAATGCCCCAGCCTATCGACCCAACGACGAGACCTCCGCCGACCTGTACCACCGGGAGCGACACGCCAAAAAAATTGAGTACGTGCGTCCCCACGAAATAGGATCCGACCATCAGAACTAAGCTATCCAGGGCAATCCGCCAAGCCAGCGCTCTTTGAGTTTTTTCTGAATACTGCTGGGTCATCGACAGAAAGATCGGGCTTCCGGCGAGTGGGTCGACGATGGGAAAAAGCGCAGTCAACGTGAGAAGGAAGACTTTCACCGCATCGGCCACAGGTTGTTCCTCAAAACAGCAGGTAGTGGACATGTACGAACTGAAGCTCTTAGCGCACACGTAACGAGCGGATGTCCGGTCGGTCGTGAAAAGAACCAATGAGGATCAGATCTCGAAAGGCGCACTGCCACACTTTGGCGGATTACTTCCGATACACGAAATGGCTGCGACGGTTTTGCTGCCAACAGGCTTCGTTGTGTTCCGTGCAGAACGGGCTCTCTTTGCCGTGGCTGATCGTGTTGATGCGGTCTGCGGTCATCCCGGCGGCGATCAATCCGTTTTTCACGGCATTGCACGCTTGTCCCCCAAGGCAATGTTGCATTCGATTGAGCCCGCTCGTCACAATGACCTTCAATTGTGAAATTGAAGCCCGGATGTTGCGCAAGGAACGCCGCGTCAGCCTCCATGGACCTCTTCTGGTCCGCGCGAATCTCCGATTTGTCAAAATCGACATAGATGTCCTTGATGTTCTGGTTGAACAGATCCTCATCCGCCCAGCATCATAATGGCGCCCAGAGTAACTGCCATTGCGAACCCATACCAAATGGTGACCTAGACCTTTGGATCTGTTTTCGAGCTAACGCAGGAGTGAATGGCCACATTCCGCCGTAAGGGATCTGGGCGCGTGGACCTAGTCGCGAGAAAATCTGACAACAAGTCTACTTTCCGCATGGTCGGACTGCTCCCGCCTGTCAAAGGCGGGTCTTCCAGTTGCTCCTCTTTGGTTATGATGCTCATCCGTCGCGTCGAATATGGCAGCTCCCTCCCGCACTCGAGACAACAAACTTCACCTTCATGCTTTTGTCAGGGCTTGCCGTACACTCGGAGACGTTAAGTTACGGATCCGGGGTCTGAGAGCTCGCCGCATCCACTGTCTGAGTTTCTTGCGTGCGCGCGCCGACCGCGCTTTCACCGTGCCCTGTGGAACGCCCAGAACTCGCGCGGCCTCGCGGATGGACAATCCCTCGATATCACGGAGCTGAAACGCTTTGCGCAAAGTCGGTGTAAGCTGACTTTGGAAATGAGTCAAGCGCCTGCGTAGCTCGGCATTTCGACACTCGTCCTCCGGACTGCGTCTTCGATCGGTTAATTGCCGCAAGGCGTGGTGTTCATCATCTCCTCCGCTGGGCTCGTCGAGAGAAACATGGACGTGGCGCAGCCGCTTGCGTAGCTGCATTCGGGCCGAGTTGTGCACAATGGCTCCGAGCCAAGTCGACATCTTTGATTGCCCCCTGAATTGGTCCAGGTGCGTATAAGCTGCAAGAAGAGCTTCTTGAACTGCATCTTCTGCGTCGGCTGCATTGCCCAGGAGCCGGTGGGCTCCTCTGTAAAGAGACGGCAGGCCGCTGGACAAAATGTCGCTAAATGTCTCACTCGCGGCCTGCGTGCTTAGAACTTCGCAGAATTCATCAGCCTCGACGACGGCGCTTGTGCTTCGCATGCGCAAGTCCTCCTCTCATGAAAACAACGCACGCATTGTTCCAATCGCCCAAGTTGCGAGTAGCTGCGAATTTTGAGCATGCTGGGTCCTTGCGTCCTCGACATTGCCCAGCTGTGCGAAGACAGAAGACAGTCGATAGCGACAGATTGCTGGCAGTCGAATCACCCTCTGAAAGAATCGATGGGTCTACGAGGCTGACAGGTCCGCATAAGAAGCTGAAATACGATTGAAGTTCGAGCACTTGCAGCGAGGCGCCTTCATAGTGTCAGGGGCAGGTAGTAGAAGCAGGCGGGCTATGAAGGCGCCCTGCGCGGTTTTCTAAATACGAATTGCAGTTTTCATGCCGTGATACCGACTCTTGGGGCAACTCAGAATCGAGTAAGGTGCGCGACCCTTAACTCGACGATATCTCGAAGTCTTCGTCCAGGCTGTGCCAGCTTTCGGCTCTCTGATTCGACTCGTTCGCCAGTAACTGACCCCTCTCCACTTCTGGGCTGCGGATTCGTGCTCATTTGAGCCAGCCCGGCTTTCTTTCGGCGATTGTTGTTCTCCCTCGTATGGAATGGCAAATGCAGAATAGTTTGCTTTGACTCTTGGCTGAGTGGAGGCTGCTATGTCATCTGTCACACTGACTCGCTTCGCGCCGATTACAGAAGTAGTTTCCAATATCCTGAATTGGATCTGCCCCGAATGCGGTGGCAGGATGGGAGGCGAGGGGCTTGAATTCAAGTGCCAAGGAAAATGCCAGACGGATTGGCGTGGGCTTTGGAACCAGTTCCAACACGACCGCCGTCCACCTGCGGTTAACGAGATCTAGCACGCCCGGCGCATATTGTTCGAAATAGTCTCCCGCCGGGTACCACGCGAAGCGGCGTATGGAAGCGCAATAACGATTATCAGCGTGCACAATTGAGCGGAGTGAAGGGTCCGTCACAGCGGTAGTAAGACGGACCTTTCATATCGGACTGACAGCCAGTGCATGACCACGGACACCCAAATGCTAGCACGACTGCTATACTTTCGCAGCTTGCATTGAAACCTCTGTTGTTGTCGAAGCGGTTGCCTGCCTGTGTTCAAGTTGGTTCGTGAAGCCCTGGATCAATTCCTGATCGATGCTCTCATCGATCCGCATCGACTGACGAGCGAGCGAGACCGCGAGATCAGCCGCAAATACTTTTAGCTCGTGCCGGGCGCGCCGCGCCACATTGTCCATTTCAAGCTGTGCATACCCCCAAATGCGGCGAGTTTCTTCGGCTGTTTGAGCCGCCAAAGCTTTTTCCTCATTCTCCATTTGCTCTTCGGCAGCAGCTTGCATTGCTGCAATCGCGGAATCGAGTTGCGCCCAACGCTTTTCGACTTCTACCAGCCGTTTTCTGGCGTCTTCACTGAGCCGATGGGCCTCGTCGATCGCGAGACGGATAGATTTCGAGCGTTCTTGAAACCTAGATCTGAGTAATGGCCCACCCTTCCAGACGAGGAGAGCCAGCATCAGTAAGAAATTAAAATCTTCGCACAATCGGAAAGCCGTCTCTGGCGATAACCCAACCAAGTGCGCTAAATGACGCACGGAAGAAGAGAGCTTCAAGTCGACATACTCGTCTTGAGAACAATCCCCCGGTGAATCCGGCGAAACCGTACCTTGTGCAACAGGCCGTCTTCCACAGCTGCTTGAATGCGCTGTCCCCTGCGCGCTAGCCGAAATGGCGATGCCATTAAACATGACCAGCAAGATGACTAGCTGCAGTTTGAGCCCAGAGCGAGCAAACAACAGCGAGATTGACATCGTGTCCTCGCTTTCGCTTTTGAAGCTTTCATCAATTCTTGTTCGCACCACTGACCAAAAGACAATTGCAGCTAAATCACCGAAATAATGGGGATAGGTCAGGTGGCTTCATGTCGTTAATCGAACAACGTCATAGCCCGGGGGAACAGTTAAATGGAATCGTGGCACGGCCTGAATCTGATGCCAGAGATCTGGCCATAGCGTCAGAGTTGCGGCCGAACAAGCCGCGGAGCATCACATCCGCGTTATCTCAAAAAAGGTCGTTCCCGATTCGCCGACTAGATCATCTCTGTTTGCGAGATCCCATCAATAAGTACAGCCTGTGCGAGTTGAATGCAGCCGGGTGGGGTCGGAGAGGATATTCATGCTTGGTAAGTGTGCCAACCCGACGTGCGCTGCTCCTTTTCGAAAACTGGGGAGCGGCAGACTATTTGCTTTCGAGTCCGTAGCGATCGCTCAGTCCGTGAACTCGGGCTCGAGGACTCCAGTGTTTTTCTGGCTTTGTGAATACTGCTGTTTGAGCCTCACACTGAGACTTGATTCCACCGGTCAATTGACCTTGCAGCGGGTTCCTGACGGCGCACGAATCACGATATCTAATGGCTGTCCGCTCGATTACAGTCGGTAAAGTTACCAGTCCGATAGCCGGAGTCTCGGATGGCAAAGATCCTGTGCTCCAATCGTCCTCCCGAATAGAAAGGGGGACTGAAGGCGTGATGTGTTCTTCGAAATTCGGTGGCCGGAGAAAATCATCGTGGCTTCGTCCCCGAACGCATTTCGATGAAACGCTGATCACCGCCAGGATTTGTTCAGCTTGCTACAGGCCGTTCCAGCATCGTTGAGATGAATGATTGAACCGGAGTCTGCGAGCGTCAGAAATGTGCCGTTTCTGTCAAAAATCAAGCACAACGCCTTGTACTGACATGTCCTATTTTCAGTCCAGGAGCCAATAACCACGCCCACATACCTCCCTACAAGCAATGTTTAACCCATACCTTGGTGTCGGTTGATACGTTCGTCCAATAGACCCGTCGCCGCGCACAACGCCTCAATGGCCAGAGTGCGTCGAGTCCTGGTCGAAATTCCTAACCACGGCGAACAGCCATGGGAAGTCGCGGTCAGATTCCCGCTGGCCTGGCGCTGCACGACTCGCCGAAAGTCCATGGCGAACCGATGGGACCTGAGAACGTACGGGCGACGAAGCAATTCTTCGGGTGGGAGCTACCACCTTTCAGCATTCCCCCTGACGTCCAGGTTCACTTTCGTCAAGCCATTCCGCGGAGCTGCGATTGAAACAGAATGGACGGGCATGGTGGGACGTTACTCGCAGAAGTACCCAGAGCTGAGTCATCAGCTGAAGAACATGATGGACGGAGTCTTCCTGAAGGACTGGGATTCCAGCCTTCCATTGTTCTCGCCCAATGAAGGGTCGATCTCGACTCGCGACGCTTCGGGCAAGGCAATGAACGCGGTCGCTGCGGCACTGCCGGGCTTCATTGGAGGCTCTGCCGACCTCGCCGGCTCAAACCGCACGACATTGAAGGGCCTCGGAGATTTTGGCTTTGTCGACAATCAGGGCAGAAATATTCACTTCGGCGTTCGCGAGCATGCAATGGCAGCAATGGTGAATGGAATCGCGTTACACGGCGGCCTGATCCCATTCGGCGCAACATTTTTTAATTTCTCCGATTATATGCGGCCTTCTTTACGTCTTGCCGCCTTGATGGGAGTTCACAGCATCTTCGTCTTTACCCACGACAGCATAGGTCTCGGCCAGGATGGACCGACACATCAACCCATTGAGCACCTGACCAGCTTGCGAGCAATGCCAGGGCTGACAGTGTTCCGTCCTGCAGACGCCAACGAGACCGCAGTAGCCTGGCGCGTCGCGGTTGGGCTACTCGGTCCGGTCGCGCTCGTCTTAACTCGTCAAGCCTTGCCTGTGCTGGATCCGAAACAGTACTCCGTGCGGACAGGAGTCGCGAAGGGCGCTTATGTTCTGATCAATGAGCCCGACCCCGACTTGATATTGGTCGCGACTGGGTCTGAAGTTCAGTTGGCGCTTGAGGCCGCGCAGACCCTGGCCAAATCAGGTATTCGAGCCCGTGTCGTATCCATGCCATCGTGGGAGCTGTTCGCAAAACAGCCCGCCGAGTACCGAGATTCAGTTCTGCCCATCAATATCCCCACGCTGGCAATTGAGGCTGGCGCGACCCTTTGCTGGTACAAGTGGGTAGGTCGAACCGGCGACATCATCGGACTGGATCATTTCGGGGCCTCTGCGCCTGGCGAAGTGGTTATGGAAAAGCTGGGATTCAACGTCGACAACGTGCTCCAGCGAGCTCGCAAACTTCTACGTCAGGCGAAATCGTCCGCCACTGCAGCAGCGTGATTTTGAAGTGATTTTGTGCGCTGCGGTAAGTTGCTTCTCGCCGTATGCGGTCATTACGAAAGGACCACGATCATGGACACATTACGAAATGTTTTGATTCGTTCCCAACAGCAAGGCGCGGCGCTAGGCCATTTCAACGTTGCCGATCTAGTTCTGCTCAAGGCAGTTCTGGCAGCCGCTGTTGAGATCGGAGTTCCGGTAATCGTTGGCGCGTCGGAAGGAGAGCGAAACTTTTTAGGGACGCGCGAACTCGCAGCGCTCGTAAAAGTCATGCGCGACGAACATGGTATCCCAGTTTTCCTTAACGCAGATCATACGCATTCACTGGCGAAGGCAGAGGAGGCAGCGAGAGCAGGGTTCGATTCAGTCGTAATCGATTTCTCCGCTCTTCCCTTCGACGAGAACGTTTCTCGCACAAAGGAAACTGTTGAAGCCATTAAAGCGATCAACCCCGCAATCCTTGCGGAAGGAGAGATAGGCAACATCGGAACCGGCTCTGAGATTCATGAAACCGTCACCAACGATTTCAACAACCTCTCCAAACCTGAAGAGGCCCGTCAATTCGTTGACTTCACTGGAATCGACGTCCTTGCTCCTGCGGTCGGCAACATGCATGGGATGCTAGAAAGCATGGTCGAAGGAAAGACCAAAAAGCACCTGAATATCGAGAGAATTGCCCAGATCAAGAAGGCAACTGGAGTCTTTCTGACCTTGCACGGTGGGTCGGGAACGGATAATCAAGATTTCGTACATGCAATTGCTGCTGGAATCAACATCGTCCACATCAATACCGAACTGCGGGTCGCTTGGCGCCGGTCCCTGGAAGGCAGCCTGATCAGTCAACCAAATGAAGTTGTGCCGTATAAGATTCTGCCGCCAGTCGTAGATTCCGTAAAGCAGGTCGTTGGTTCCCGTCTGAAACTGTTCGGAGCTCAGATGACGTCCAACGAAATACATTTATCCGCTGCGTCATGAGTGAGTCACTTACGAGCTTCTTGGGGATGGACGAAGAAGGTTCGTAGTCTGAATAGGTAGGTTGGAGGTGACTGCGTCCCTCAGCAGCCGCCGGAGATCGGAATTACTGGCAGAGTGCACAATACCCTTTTTGTGAAACCAGAATCGAGTATGTCTTTCCAACAAGTGCGGTATATGGTGAAAGTTCCCAATAGACGCAAAAACGGCGACGGTTCCGGCGGTACCGATGATCGCTGGTCGAACGTCAACCTGTCGTCTTCTAACACAATCGGTACTGAAACCAGCCCTTGGGAGTGGTTCGCCGCCGGTTCGTCACGTCTGATAGTTCGCTTACTCAGGGCGTTAATTGAGTTTTTCAAAGGGAGATGAACTGCAAACGGTTGCGCGGCGGAAAACGCAACCGATACGGACTCCCCGCATCCCACGACTAAGGGCGGCGACCGATGCGAGCAGAAACCGGTCCCAGCAGGGCTGCAGAGGAGAACGCGGGAGAATCTTGTACCCTCCTACTGCCGATCCCGGTGCCGTGAAGGCCATCGTCGGACCTTACCACGGTGCGCCCTTGGATGTCCTTGGCATGCATCTGTTGAACCAGACCGGTGCGCCAACGCTCGTCATTCGAACCTTCCAGCCGCAGGCCACCGAAGTCTCAGTGATTCGAGAGAGCAGAGTCCACCCGATGCACCTCGTTCATCCGGAGGGCTTCTTCGAAGCCGTCTTTCCCGGTGAGGCCGAGTTCTTTCCCTACGAGTTCTCAATCACAATACCCGCTCCGGCGAGGCTCCCGAACGAAGCTACGAAACGGAGGATCCGTACCGGTATCCGCCCGTGCTCAGCGATTTTGACCTGCACCTGATAGGGGATGGGGCGCACTTCCGGATGTACGAAAAACTGGGTGCGCAGTTGATCGAGCACGCCGGCGCGAAAGGTGTGTGTTTTGCCGTCTGGGCTCCCAATGGAGAGCGCGTGAGCGTCATCGGAAGTTTCAACCAGTGGGATGGCCGGCGCCATCCTATGAGGCCCCTCGGCCTGTCCAGCATTTGGGAGATTTTCATCCCTGGCTTGCAAGAGGGGGACTTGTACAAGTTTGAAATCAAGACTGGATACGAGGGTACGTTGCGACCAAAGCGGACCCTCTTGCCTTTTCTTCGGAAATGCGCCCCCATACAGCCTCCATAGTTTGGGATCTCGGCCGCTACCAGTGGCATGACCAGGAGTGGATGGCCGCGCGCAAGCAGCGGCAGAGATTTGAAGGGCCCATGTCGATCTATGAAGTCCATCTCGGGTCGTGGCGGCGCAAGCTAGATCCTATCGGTATGCGCTGGCTCAGCTATCGTGAACTGGCGGAGCGGTTAGTGCCTTACGCTCGGGAGATGGGCTATACCCATATGGAGCTGTTGCCCATCGCCGAACACCCGTACGACGGCTCGTGGGGATATGAGACTACCGGATATTTTGCGCCGACCTCGCGCTACGGATCGCCGGACGATCCAAGTGCCCAGATATAGCTGCTTCGCCGCATTAAGCGAAGGTTAACACAAAGGTGCACGACTGTCGTTATCAGATAGCGCTCACCACCTGGGGTGGCTGGGTTCGGATTCTAGGCGGATCGCGCAATCCCCAGATAATTTCGCTTCAGTTGAACGCCGGTTTTGCGATTTTGCGAACGGCTGACTTGGGATGCTGGCGAGATCAGGGTCTGCGCAGCCTGAGACGCCAGTGTGTTCAGCCTGCTTGGAGGCACCCGCACTATGTCAATCGCCACAACGCCATCAGGCAGTGTTCATGGGAACGGGGAGCAGGCGCGCAAGGGCGAGTTCACATAGTCCGGCCGATGACATGAAGCTTCCTATGTGTTCAATAACATAGGAAGCTGTAGGTGTGAAACTTCGCCATTGCTCCGAGGTAGGAGGTGAGGACTTCACTGTGACCGGACTCCAATGCTGCAACGAGGAAATCCACGGCCTCTTTGGTTCGTGTGTTGACTTC
>Ga0070761_10002402_pt1 | contig 11492 bp, 11 predicted proteins | sample HubBroMetageREF1_FD_66724 | JGI IMG/M metagenome (GOLD analysis project Ga0070761, IMG submission 66724) | Reference soil microbial communities from the Hubbard Brook experimental Forest, New Hampshire, USA - Hubbard Brook CCASE Soil... | ecosystem: Environmental > Terrestrial > Soil >...
GGAGGAGCCGAACTACCGGCTGCTGGTGCAGGGCGAGGCGCCGCGCGAGCGGCTGCTGCAGGACTTTCGCGACGACGGCAACGCGGTGCTGCTGGGCACGGCGAGTTTCTGGGAGGGCGTCGACGTCAAGGGCGAAGCGCTGCGCCTCGTCATCATCGAGAAGCTCCCGTTTGCCTCGCCGGACGATCCGCTGGTGCGCGCGCGTATCGAGCACCTGAGCGCGACCGGCGGCAACGCGTTTCGCGACTATCAGCTGCCGGAGGCGGCGCTGGCGCTCAAGCAGGGCGCCGGAAGGCTGATCCGCAGCGAAGACGATTACGGTGCGGTCGTGATCTGCGACCCGCGGCTGCTCGGCCGCAGCTACGGCCGAGTGTTCTTCCAGGCGCTGCCGCCCATGACGGTGACGCAGGACGAGGACGACGTCCGACGCTTTCTGCGCCGACACGCCCCGCGCGGCGCTCATCGCCCGCGCAGCGCCACCGCGCCGTGAGAATTCTCGCGCTCGACACCGCGACGGAGAACTGCTCCGCGGCACTCCTGATCGATGGCCGGTTGATTGCACGCGAGCGGCTGCTGCCGCGCGCACACGCCGCGCACATCCTGCCGATGATCGACGAGGTGTTGGGCGAGTCGGGCGCGGTACTCGGCTCCCTCACCGCCATCGCCTTCGGCCGTGGCCCCGGAGCATTCACCGGAGTGCGGCTCGCCGCGAGCATCACGCAGGGTCTCGCGCATGCGGCGGGAGTCCCGGTAGTGCCGGTGTCGGATCTGCGCGCGGTCGCGCAACGCCTGCTTGGGCTCGCCCCCACCGCCGCCCGCGTGCTGGTGCTGAACGATGCGCGCATGAAGGAGGTGTATTGGGGCTGTTTCGAGCGGGGAGCGGGCGATCTCGCGGCCGCTCTCGGGGAGGAGCACGTGGGCGCTCCCGAGGCCGTGCGGCTGCCCGAGGCCTGGACGGCCCAGGGCGACGGACTCAGGATCTGGGCGGCCGGGACCGGACTTGCGGCCTATCCGGTACTGAAGGACGCTCTGGCGGGTGTCCTCGAGGAAGCCCGGGATGACCTCCTGCCCTCAGCCGCCGACATTGCCCGACTGGCCGTCCCCGAGGTCATGTCCGGGCGGCTGCAGCCGGCGGAGGAGGCCCTGCCGGTGTATCTGCGCGACGAAGTGACGCATTCCCCAAAAAAGCAGTCATTAAACTGACATACTTCGTTGAGCCGTTGTCATGAATGTGCAACACAGTCCCTCTGTAATACCCGCGCCATGCAGGTGCACGCCGGTACATGCCCGCCAAACAGGTTCTGATCGTCGAGGATGAGCGCCCGATCCGCGAGATGATCGCTTTCGGCCTGAAGCGTGCTGGCTTCGAGGTCCGCGAAGCAGAGGACTGCCGCGCCGCGCGTGCCGCGTTGGCCGATACCCGCCCGGACCTGGTGCTCGTGGACTGGATGCTTCCCGACATGAGCGGACTCGAGCTGACACGCGCATTGAAGCGCGACCGCGAGACACGTGAGCTGCCGGTCATCATGCTCACCGCGCGCGCCGAGGAAGGCGACAAGGTGGCGGGACTCGAGGGCGGCGCGGACGACTACGTCACCAAGCCCTTCTCGCCGCGCGAGCTGTTGGCGCGCATCAACGCGGTGTTACGCCGCAGCGGTCCCAGCAACGTCGAAGAGTTGATCGAGTTCGAGGGCCTGGTGCTCGACCAGGGCAGTCATCGGGTGATGGTGGGCGAGCGCACCGTGGGACTCGGGCCGACCGAGTACCGCATGCTGGAGTTCTTCATGACGCACCCGGAGCGGGTCTACACCCGCGACCAGCTGCTCGATCGGATCTGGGGCGGCAACGTGTACGTCGAGGAGCGGACCATCGACGTGCACATCCGCCGTCTGCGCAAGGCGCTCGAGGAATTCGGCTACGATCGCTTCGTGCAGACCGTGCGCGGGTCGGGCTATCGCTTCTCGGCGCGCACGGTGTAGGCGGCGCGCGAGAGGCTGACGCAGCGAGGGCTTGGGATGCAACCCGCGACGCAGGCATGGTGGTTCGCGGCGGGTCGGCTGGTCGGCACGGTGCTGGTCGGCCTGGGGCTGGGCTGGCTGTTCGGCTCCGTCTGGGCCGGACTCGCGTGCGCGCTCGCCGTGCACCTCGGTTGGGTACTCGCCCAGCTGTTTCGCCTGGAATGGTGGGTGCGCCACCGCAGCCTCACCGATCCGCCCGACGTCGGCGGCGTGTGGGGCGAGATCGTCGCGCAGATCGTGCGCCTGCACCGGCGCAAGCGCTTTCACAAGCAACGTTTCGTGCAGCTCATGCGCCAGCTGCAGCGCTCGACCTCGGCGCTGCCCAATGGCGTGGTGATCCTGAACGCGCAGCGCGAGATCGTCTGGTTCAACCGCACGGCTGGGCAGCTCCTCGACCTGCGCCGTACGGCCGATCTCGGTATGCGCATCGAGCACCTGCTGCGCGAGCCGGACTTCATCCGCTACCTCGCGGGCGGCGACTTCTCGAACTCCGTGGTCATTCGCCCGCCGGCCGGCGAGGACTCCTACCTGTCGCTGCAGGTCGCCCCCTACGGCGACGGGCAGTTGCTGCTGCTGGTGACCGACGTGTCGCGACAGATGCGTCTCGAGGCGGTGCGCCGCGATTTCGTGGCCAATGCCTCGCACGAGCTGCGCTCACCCCTCACCGTGATCTCCGGTTACCTCGAGACACTCGGCCAGGACCCGGCGCTCGATGACGAGCTGCGCGGCCCGGTGGCCGAGATGCAGCGTCAGGCCGAGCGCATGACCGGCATCATTCGCGACCTGCTCGAGCTGTCGCGGCTCGAGGAAAGCGACGCCGTCACCGGCGGCACGAGCATCGAGGTCCCGGCGCTGCTGGCGCTGCTGCGCAAGGACGTGCTGGCGCGGCCGGTGCGACCGCGCGACGTGCGCGTGCGCATCGACTCGGTCGCGGAGCTGATCGGCGACGAGCCGGAGATCCACTCGGCCTTCTCCAACCTGGTGGACAACGCCGCCAAGTACACCCCGCCAGAGGGCTCGGTCGAGATGCGCTGGTGGGTGGATGACGACGGCGGCCACTTCTCGGTGACGGATACGGGAATGGGGATTCCGGCCGAGCACATCCCACGGCTCACCGAGCGCTTCTACCGGGTCGATCCCGGCCGCTCGCGCTCGACCGGCGGGTCGGGCCTCGGGCTCGCGATCGTCAAGCACGTGCTGCAGCGCCACGGCGCTACGCTCGAGGTGCAGAGCAAATTCGGCAGCGGCAGCACCTTCACCTGCCATTTCCCGCCCGAGAGGATCTCGGGCGTGCGCACCGTAAGTACCGCAACAGCTTAGCTTTAACGCGCAACTGCCTAATTTGTAAGAAAGTCTTAGCGCCATTGTCACTCAGCTGTCATGCCCTGCGACCACTCTTGGCGGGCATGGCAAGCAACGCTCGAAGGAGCAGTGCGAAGGCGCGGGTGCGGACCCTGTTCCTCTCGGACCTGCACCTCGGATTCCGCCACTCGAGGGTCCGCGAGCTCAACGACTTCCTGCAGGGGGTCGAAGCCGAGCGCATCGTGCTGGTCGGCGATATCGTCGATGCCTGGGCGCTGGCGCGCCGGGCGTTCTGGACGCCCGAGCACACCCAGATCGTGCGCGTGTTGCTGGCGCGGCAGCGGGCCGGCACACGCCTCGTGTACATCCCAGGCAACCACGACGCGAGCCTCGCCGTGCTGGCCGACATGCTCCAGGGGCAGTTTGAGGTGCACCGCGAGTGGGTGCATCGCACCGCGCGCGGTGAGCGGCTGCTGGTGCTGCACGGCGATCAGTTCGACGATGCCCTGAAATGCCCGGCGTGGCTCTCGCGCCTCGGCGATGCGCTGTACGAGGGGAGCGTCGTGGTGAGCCACGCCGTCAACAACCTGCGGCGCGCGCTCGGCAAGCCCTACTGGCCGCTCGCCGAGCGCATCAAGCTGAGCATCGGCGCGAGCGTGCGGTATATCCAGAGCTTCGAGCAGGCGGCCGTGCAACACGCCCGCGCGCACGGCTATGACGGCGTGGTATGCGGCCACATTCATCGCGCCAACCTGCGCCGCATCGACGGGATCCTCTACTGCAACACCGGTGACTGGGTCGAGTCCTGCTCGGCGCTCATCGAGACTGCGCAGGGCGAGCTGCAGTTGCTGCGCTGGCCGCAGAACGCACGGCCCGTGCGGCGGCCGGCCGCCTCGCTCGCCGCCGACGCCGCGTGAGGATTGCGCTGGCAAGTGATGCCTGGGCGCCCCAGACCAACGGCGTAGTCACGACCCTCAAGGCGACCGCGCAGGCGCTCGCCTCCCTCGGGCATCAGGTGCGCGTGCTGTCGCCGCAGACGCTCGCCTGCGTGCCCTGTCCGAGCTACCCGGAGATCCGGCTGGCCATTTCACCGGGCGGGTATGTGGCGCGCGAGCTGAAAGCGTTTCGGCCGCACGCGATCCACATCGCCACCGAGGGACCCGTGGGTCTCGCGGTGCGTCGCTACTGCCAGGGGCGCGGCGTGCCCTTCAGCACCTCCTATCACACGCGCTACCCCGAGTACCTGCGCGCGCGCTGGCCGATCCCGCTCGGGGTGAGCTACGCCTGGCTCAGGCGTTTTCATGGCGCCGCCGTGCGGACCTTCGTCAGCAGCCGGACGCTCGAGGCGCAACTCGCCGCGCGCGGCTTCGGCAACCTGCACCTGTGGCGTCGCGGGGTCGATACCCGCCGCTTCCGGCCGCACGCTACCTGCCATCCGGAGCTCGCGGGCCTGACGCGTCCGATCATGGCGTATGTCGGGCGCCTCGCGGTGGAGAAGAACCTCGAGGCGTTTCTGTCCCTGATCACGCGGGGTACCAAGCTGCTCCTCGGCGACGGACCGGAGCGCGCCCGGCTCGCCGCCCGCTACCCGGATGCGCTTTTCATGGGCTTCCGCCACGGCGAGGAGCTCGCCGCGCTGGTCGCGTCAAGCGACGTGCTGGTGTTTCCGAGCCTCACCGACACCTTTGGACTCGTGATGCTCGAGGCGCTGGCGTGCGGGGTGCCGGTAGCCGCCTTCCCGGTTCCTGGGCCGCTCGACGTCGTAGAGCCGGATGTGACGGGGGTCCTGCACACCGACCTCGCAACGGCGATAACCTCCGCCCTGCGGCTCGACCGGCGCACGTGCGCGCAGCATGCAGCGCGCTGCAGCTGGGAGGAGGCCACCGCGCAGTTCGTCGCCGGCCTGGTGCCGATCCCGACGGCGCTGCGCGCCAGGCTGGCCGTCAGCCGTAGTTTCGCTATGATCGCGCGTAAGCCCGCGCGCCGACAGACGAGCGGAGCCGGAGAGAGCGTCTGATGGAAACCGCCGACCTCAGTCACCACATCTCGCGTCGCTTCAACGAGGACCTCGAGCGCGTGCGCAGTAAGGTGCTCGGCATGGGCGGCTTCGTCGAGCTGCAGCTGCAGAAGGCCATCACTGCCCTCATCGAGGGCGACAGCTCGCTCGGGGAGTCGGTCGCGCTCGACGACTCCCAGGTCAACAACATGGAGGTCGCCATCGACGAGGAGTGCAGCCGCATCCTCGCGACACGCGCCCCGACGGCCGGCGACCTGCGCCTGATCGTGGCGATCATCAAGACCATCACCGACCTCGAGCGCATCGGCGACGAGGGCGAGAAGATCGGCTACATCGCCTCGCGGCTCGCGACCATGGAGCGCCCGGCGGACAAGTACCGCGAGATCAAGCATCTCGGCCGGGTGGTGTCCGAGATGGTGCACGACGCCCTCGATGCCTTTGCACGCATGGACGTCGACTCGGCGCTGCGCGTCGCGCGGCAGGACCGGCTGGTCGACGAGGAATACGAGGCCATCCAGCGCCAGAGCATCACTTTCATGATGGAGGACCCGCGCACCATCCGGCGCGCCCTCGATGTCATGTGGGTGGTGCGCGCGTTGGAGCGCATCGGCGATCATGCCAAGAACATCTGCGAGTACGTGATCTACATGGTGCACGGCAAGGACATCCGCCACACCTCCCTCGACGACGTCGAGCGCGAGCTGCGCGCGGCGTCTCAGGGCACGGCGGCGTCGGACGCGGCCGGGCCCGTGCCGCCGCACTGACGCGGCCGCGGGCCGCAACTCTTCCCGCGCCTCGCAACCCGTGTCGCTTCGGACGATCAACTTGTTGGGCTTCCTCGTGTGCGCAGCGCTGGCCGGGTACGCGCTCTACGCGCAGTACTACCTGGGGCTCGACCCCTGCCCGCTGTGCATCTTCCAGCGCATCGGCGTCATACTGATGGGATTCGTGTTTCTGTTCGCGGCGCTCCACCACCCGCGCGGGGCTGGGCGCTCCGTCTACGGGGTCGCGATCGGCGTGTTCGCGCTCGCGACCGTCGCGATCGCCGCGCGGCAGCTGTACATCCAGCACCTGCCGCCGGGGTCGATTCCCTCCTGCGGCGCGCCGCTCGCCATCATGCTCAAGTTCATGCCGCTCACCGAGGTGATCCGCAAGGTGCTGACCGGGAGCGGCGAGTGCGGCGAGGTCAACTGGCGCTTCCTCGGACTCGCCATGCCGGCGTGGGTGCTGATCTGGGCGCTGCTGCTCGGGGGCGCCGGCGTGCTCGGCAACTTCAGGGCTGAAGCAGCAGGTTCGCGAGTACGTTGACGTACATGCGGTGCAGCGCGTCGAGGTCCGCGACCGCGACGCACTCGTTCACCTTGTGGATCGAGGCGTTCACCACGCCGAGCTCCACCACCTGCGCCCCGAGCGGGCGGATGAAGCGCCCGTCGGAGGTACCGCCGCCGGTCGAGAGCTGTGGCTGCCGGCCGGTCACCGTGGCCACGGCATCGCCGACCGCGCGCGACAACACCCCGGGCGGTGTATGGAAAGGCTCCCCCGACACGTACCACTCGAGCGTGTAGCGCACGCCGTGCCGCCGCAGGATCTCCTCGACCGCGGACCTGAGCGCCTCGACCGTCTGCGCCGGTGAGTAGCGCAGGTTGAAGCGCGCCTTGAGCTCGCCGGGAATGACGTTGGGAGCTCCGGTACCGGCGTTGAGGTTCGAGACCTGAAACGTCGTCGGCTGGAAGTGCTCCGTGCCCTCGTCCCAGACGCGGCGGGTGAGCTCGGCCAGCGCCGGAGCCAGCGTGTGCACCGGATTCTCCGCCAGCTGCGGGTAGGCGACGTGACCCTGCACGCCGTGCACGGTCAGCCGGCCGCTGAGCGAGCCACGCCGCCCTACCTTGACGGTGTCGCCGATCGACTGTTCGCTCGAGGGCTCGCCGACCAGACACCAGTCGATCTGCTCGCCGCGCTCCGCGAGGGTCTGCATCACTCGCTTCGTGCCATCGACCGAGGGTCCTTCCTCATCGCTGGTGATGAGGTAGGCGATCGAGCCCCGATGGTCGTCGTGAGCGCGAACGAATTCCTCGGTCGCCGTGATCATGGCGGCGAGCCCGCTCTTCATGTCGGCGGCCCCCCGGCCGTACAGCAGGCCGTCGCGGACCGTCGGCGCGAACGGGTCGCTGTGCCACTCCTCGAGCGGTCCGGCGGGCACGACATCGGTATGGCCCGCGAAGCAGAACACCGGAGCCGCGCTGCCGCGGCGGGCCCAGAAATTCTCGACGCTGCCGAAGCGCAGCGGCTCGATGCGAAAGCCGAGGGCGGCGAGGCGCGAGGCGATGAGCTCCTGGCAGCCTTCATCGGCCGGGGTCACCGAGCGCCGCGCAATCAGATTGCGAGTGAGCTCAAGGGTTTGGGACATCAACTGGCTTGGCAGGACCCAAGGGGGAGCGAGCGGTTTGCGTTTATACGGTGCGCGCTGCCTGCGGGCAAGCGCTTCGGGGCTGTCACGGGCCTGCAAACTCCCGGGGCAACACTTAAATGATGTGCTGAGCGCGGGCGAACGGCGCCGTCATGAGAGCGTCATATTATTGTCATCTAATGCGCGGCGACCGAGCAAAGCGGACCAGGAGTGAAGTCATGAGCAGCAGGAACCTGATCCGGATGCTGGCGGCCGCGGCGGGCGCGGTCATGCTCGCCTCCGGTGCGCTTGCCGTCGAGATCTCCGGCGCTGGCGCTACCTTCCCCTATCCGGTCTATTCCAAGTGGGCGGATGCCTACCGGCAGCAGACCGGGATCGGCCTCAACTACCAGTCGATCGGCTCGGGCGCCGGCATCAAGCAGATCAAGGCGAAGACCGTCACTTTCGGCGCCTCCGACATGCCGCTGACTCCCGAGGATCTCAAGGCCGCGGGGCTGGTGCAATTTCCCATGATCATCGGCGGGGCCGTGACCGTGGTGAACATCAAGGGTGTGGGACCGGGGCAGATGGTGCTCGACGGCCCGACGATCGCGGCCATTTACATGGGCGAGATCACCAAGTGGAACGACCCGCGCGTCGCCAGGCTGAATCCGAAGCTGGCGCTCCCCGCCACCAACATCGCGCCGGTTTACCGCTCGGACGGCTCGGGCACCAATTTCCTGTTCTCGCATTACCTGTCGCAGACGAGCCCGAAATTCAAGGACACCGTCGGCGAGAACACCTCCGTGCAGTGGCCGGTCGGTATCGGCGCCAAGGGCAACGAGGGTGTTGCCAACATGACCAAGCAGACCGACGGCGCCATCGGCTATGTGGAATACGCCTACGCCAAGCAGATCCAGATGGCCTATGCGGACCTCGTGAACGCCGCCGGCAAGCGTGTCACGCCGGACGCCGCCAGCTTCCAGGCGGCCGCGGCGAATGCCGACTGGGCCCATGCCCCGGGTTACCACCTGATCCTGACCAATCAGCCGGGAGCGGGGAGCTGGCCGATCACCGGCGCGAGCTTCATCCTGGTCTACGCAACGCCGCCCGATCCGGCGGCTACGGCCCAGGCTCTGAAGTTCTTCGACTGGGCTTACCGCAACGGCGGCAAGATGGCGGCGGACCTGGATTACGTTCCGCTGCCGCAGAGCCTGATCAGCGAGATCCGCGCCACCTGGAAGGCCGACATCAGGGGGATTCCGGCCATCTGATTCAAGGCGGCGGCCGGACAAGCGCCTCCAGGCGACCGTCGCTATGCTTCGCTCGAGGCTGGAGGCGACAGGTTAACCGCTCGCGATGAACACGGTGGCTGCTATCGATCCGCGACACGCCGCCGGACAGAGGCTGCGTGAGCGGGTGTTTCGCAGTGCCACCTTCGTTGCGGCGCTGCTGGTGCTGATACTCCTCGGCGGCGTGGCGCTGTTGCTGCTGCACGGCGCGTGGCCGGCATTCGCGCAGTTCAAGCTCAGCTTTCTGACCCGCGAAGTGTGGAACCCGGTGACCGAGCAGTTCGGGGCGCTCGCCGCCGTGTACGGCACGGTGGTCACCTCGTTCATCGCGCTGCTGCTCGCGATACCGGTCGGCTTCGGCATCGCCATCTTCCTCACCGAGCTCGCGCCGCAGTGGATGAAGCGCCCGGTCGGGGTGGCGATCGAGCTGCTCGCCGCCGTACCGAGCATCATCTACGGCATCTGGGGGCTGTTCGTACTGGCGCCGATCCTGCAGCGCCACGTACAGCCCTGGATGATCGACCACCTGGGTCCGCTGCCCGCCATCGGCCGGCTTTTCCAGGGGCCGCCGTTCGGCATCGGGGTGCTGACCGCGAGCCTGGTGCTGGCGATCATGGTGATTCCGTTCATTTCGGCGGTGACGCGCGACGTCTTCGAGACCGTGCCCGACGTGCTCAAGGAGTCCGCCTACGGGCTGGGGGCGACAACCTGGGAGGTCATCTGGCAGGTGGTCGTCCCTTACACCCGCACCGGCATGATCGGCGGCATCATGCTCGGCCTCGGCCGGGCACTGGGCGAGACCATGGCCGTCACGTTCGTGATCGGCAACGCTCACCGCATCGGCTCCTCGCTCCTGGCTCCCGGCACGACCATCTCGGCCGCGATCGCCAACGAATTTGCCGAAGCGGACGCCGGGCTCTACACCTCGTCGCTGGTGGCGCTCGGTGCGCTGCTGTTCCTGATCACCTTTTCGGTGATCGCCATCGCACGGCTGCTGCTGGTGCGCCTCGAGCGCCGCGCCATGTCCTCCGTATGAGCCGTCGCACCCTGCGCCGACTCCTCAACGTGCTCGCGCTCGGGTTGTCCGGGGTCGCGACCGCCATCGGCCTGTTCTTCCTTGCGGCGATTCTCTGGACGCTGGTGAAGAACGGCGTGGCGGGCCTGTCGCCCCAGGTCTTCAAGGCCATGACCCCGCCGCCGGGCAGCAGCGGCGGCCTGCTGAACGCGATCTACGGCAGCATCGCCATGACCCTGATGGGTATCCTGATCGGCGCGCCGATCGGCATGCTGGCGGGCACGCACCTGGCGGAGTACGGCCGCAACTCGCGCCTGAGCGCGGTGATCCGCTTCGTGAACGACGTGCTGCTGTCGGCGCCCTCGATCATCGTCGGGCTGTTCGTGTACGAGCTGCTGGTGGTGACCATGGGGCATTTCTCGGCGCTCGCCGGCGCGGTGGCGCTGGCGATCATCGCCATGCCGGTCACCGTGCGAACTACCGAGGACATGCTGAATCTCGTGCCCCAGGGCATGAAGGACGCGTCCACCGCGATAGGCGCCTATCCCTGGCGCACCATCACCGACATCGTCTACCCCGCGGCGCGCAGCGGGCTCGTGACCGGGCTGCTGCTGGCGGTGGCGCGCATCAGCGGTGAGACGGCGCCGCTGCTGTTCACGGCGCTCAACAACCAGTTCTGGAGCACCAATCTCAATGCGCCGATGGCCAACCTGCCGGTGGTGATTTTCCAGTTCGCCCTGAGTCCCTACCCGAACTGGCAGCAGCTCGCCTGGACCGGGGCGCTGCTGATCACGCTGTCCATCCTGGTGCTGAGCATCGTGGCGAGGGTGGTGGTGGCGCGGCTCAACCCGGCGGGCAAACGCTGATCATGAGCGCCGCCCCGGAGTCTGCGAGTGCGCCCCTGCCTACGTATCCGGTCAAGTACGAGGTGCGCCACCTCAATTTCTACTACGGCGAAACGCAGGCGCTCAAAGACGTCAACCTGACGCTCGCCGACCGGCGTATCACCGCGTTCATCGGCCCGTCGGGCTGCGGCAAGTCGACGCTGCTGCGGGTGTTCAATCGCATGTACGCGCTGTACCCCAGCCACCGCGCGACCGGCGAGGTGCGGCTCGACGGCGAGGACATCCTCGCGTCGACGATGGACGTGGCCGCACTCAGGTTCCGTGTCGGCATGGTGTTCCAGAAGCCCACACCCTTCCCCATGTCGATCTTCGACAACGTGGCTTTCGGTCTCAGACTGTCGCGGCGCATCTCGCGCAGCGAGCTCGGCGACCGGGTGGAGGAGGCGCTGCGCGACGCCGCCATGTGGGAGGAGGTCAAGGACAAGCTCCACGAGGACGGCCGCAGTCTCTCGGGCGGCCAGCAACAGCGGCTATGCATTGCGCGCACGCTGGCGGTGCACCCGGAGGTGATCCTGTTCGATGAGCCGACGGCCGCGCTCGACCCGATCTCGACGCTG
>Ga0070761_10002403_pt1 | contig 11491 bp, 8 predicted proteins | sample HubBroMetageREF1_FD_66724 | JGI IMG/M metagenome (GOLD analysis project Ga0070761, IMG submission 66724) | Reference soil microbial communities from the Hubbard Brook experimental Forest, New Hampshire, USA - Hubbard Brook CCASE Soil... | ecosystem: Environmental > Terrestrial > Soil > Temperate...
CGCGGTTCCCGCCCAGGAATTCACCGTCTCCGATTCGCCGCTCATTGTCCCGGTGAAGGTCGCTCTGCAGCCGGCCTCGGATACGGTGGCGCCCTGGCCGTAAGATCGTCCTGATCGAGATCGAAGGCCTGCGCGAGTTCGCGGCGCGCCGAGAGACCCGCGGACAGCTCCGTCACATTGATCACGGCGAGACGAAACCCGCCGGGAGGCATGTGGTGCGACTCGGCCGGCCTGTCCGGATGAAAAGTGATTTGCAGGCTGCTCACCCCATCAAGGCCACGGATCCGGGAAGTCAGTTCCCGAGACGGGCAGGCATATTGACGGGCATGCGGCCCGAACAACACGACGCTGTATCCGGTGCGCCGATCCGAATCCGGGTAGTCCCAAACCCTCAGCGAATACAGCCTGACCATCGCATCCAGCCACCCGTTGCCGTAAAGATCCGGCCATTGGTCGGAGAACCTCAGATGAACCTCGATGATCTTTCCGCCGATGGTCTCGACATTCATCATTCCCGAATAGCCGCGCAGATGCGCCTGTATCCACGCGGCGCAGTACTCCTCCAAGGCCGGCAGATGCTCCGCCTCGATGGTCCAGTAGTCGAACGTGCCGCCCGGACGGCTGATGCCGATCGAGTGGCGCACCCAGCGCACATCGCCGTCGATCACCGCGAAGTCGCTGCTGATGTGTCTGCCCGTGAGCAGGGTCATCCACATGTTGCCCGGATGAAAATGGCGCCTGTACTCATCGTGATTGCGCAGCGCGCGGCTGCCGACGCCCATTCCCTCGATGTTGACGATCGGCTTGCTGAACACCGGGTAATGCGTGGGCTCCACGCCGTGGGGCGCGCATTCAAGGCCCTGCGACTCGGCGACGAACAATTTGTTGTACACGCCTCGATGCGCCGCGTTCCAACGGTAGGCATCGGCATCATCCGTTGGAATGAATACATTCTCCGGGCACGCGATGTGCTCGAAGTACTGCAGGCGCCACGGATCTCGCTCGTGAATGGGCATGTGTCTATCCGCGCAGCCGCCGGCCTTGCGGGTCATGGAGCGCTTCGAGCCTGACTATTGCGGTGCGCATCTCGCCCAGTATATCGATCTCGAAGCGCTCGCCGTCGCGGGCAAGCGCGGCCGGCACATAACCCGCCGCCAGGCTCTTGGCTATGCAATGGCCGTAGGCACCCGATGTCACATAGCCGACCGCGGCGCCGTCCTTGAGTATCGACTCGTAGCCGACCACATCGGCATCCTCTCCCAAGACTTCCATGACGACGAACCGGCGTTTGGGACCCGCGGCCCGCTCGGCGAGCGCGGCGGCGCGGCCGCAGAAATCGGGTTTGTTGAAATCGACGAATCGGTCCAGCCCGGTTTCGCCCGGGGTGTAATCGGGCCGGAAATCCTTGTTGAACGAGCCGTAGCCTTTCTCGAGCCGGAGCGAGGACAGCGCGCGGCCGCCGAAGCGCACCAACCCCAGGGGCCGTCCCGCGTCGCAAAGCTCGTCGTACAGGGTTGCGAAGTAGTCAGGCGTCGTCCAGATCTCGTAGCCGAGCTCGCCGGTGAATCCGGCGCGCGTCAGGATCGCCGGCGCGAAGCCGACGGCCGTTTCCACGAGATGAAACAGCTTGAACGCCGCCGCGGACAGATCGACCCGGACCAGCCCTTGCAGCAGCTCGCGCGAGTTGGGTCCTGCGACCGAGACGCCGCATAGCGTCGAGGCCGCGGAGCGGACGAACACGTCGGGCGGCGGGTCCGAGGCCCAGAACCAGCGCAGATGAAACTCCTCGGCGAATCCTGAACCGACGATCAGGTAGCGATCCTGCTCCAGGCACGCGATCGACAGGTCGCCGACAATCCGTCCCGCCGCATTCAGCATGGGCGCCAGCCCCAGCCGCTTAGGGTTGGGAATTCGCGAGGCAAACACCCGCTCGAGCCATGCGCGCGCGCCGCGGCCGGTGACTTCATACTTCCCGTAGTTGGTCGTCTCATACAGCCCGACGGTCGCGCGCACCGCGCGGCATTCCTCGCCGACGATGGGAAAGGCCTCCGAGCGCCGGTAGGTCGGCGTCTCGGTCGGCGCAACGCCGGGCGGCGCGAACCACAGGGCGTGCTCCAGCCCGAAGTTCGCGCCCATGACCGCGCCGGCAGCCAGCAGGCGGTCGTAAATCGGCGACCGGCGCACCGGACGCGCCGCAGGTAGCTCCTCGTTCGGATAGGCGAGCCGGAAGCGCCGCGAGTAGTTCTCCGGTACCTTGATCGAAGTGTATTTCGGCGTCGCGAATGCGCCGAAGCGCGCGACATCCATCGACAGGATGTCCTGCCCGGGATCGCCGTTCGCCATCCAGCGCGACAGCACGAGACCGATGCCGCCGCCCTGGCTGAAGCCGGCCATGACCGCGCAAGCGACCCAGTAGTTGCGCAGGCCGCGGATGGGTCCTACCAAGGGATTGCCGTCCGGCGCGAAGGTGAACGGGCCGTTGATCGCCTTCCGGATGCCGGCGCGCCCCAGCGCGGGAAAATGCCGGAATCCCACCTCGAAACACGGCGCCAGGCGTTCGAAGTCGTCGGGCAGAAGCTGCATCGAGAAATCGTCGGGCGTCTTTACCGGCGACCAGGGGATGCCGTGAGGCTCGTAGGTCCCGATCAGCGCGCCGCCGCGTTCCTGGCGCATGTAGATCTCGCCGGCGTAATCGGTGGTATTGACGATCTCTTGGGCACGCCCCGCAAGTTCCGGGATGTCCTCCGTGATCAGGTAATGATGCTCCATCGCGAGCACCGGCAGTTCGATGCCGGCCAATTGGCCGACCTCGCGCGCCCACAGGCCGGCGCAATTGACGACATGTTCGGCATGTATCGAGCCCTTGTCGGTCACGACATCCCAGGATCCGTCGCGGCGCTGCGCGAGCGATACCACCCGCGTGAAGCGCTCGACCGAAGCGCCGAGCCTGCGCGCGGCCTTGACATACGCATGCGTGGTTCCGGATGGATCGCAATGCCCGCCGTCCGCCCGCCACAGCGCGCCGATGAAATAGCTGGGATCAATCAGCGGATTGAGGCGCAGGGCCTCCTCGAGCGAAATCATCTCGGTCTCCATGCCGAGATAGCGCGCCCGCGAGCAGATCAATTTCAGGCTGTCCAGTTCGCCCTGGGTCGCGGCCAGCATCAACCCTCCGTTCGGATGCAGCCCGCACGACTGGCCCGACAATGCCTCGATCTCTCGATACAGGTCGATGGTGTATTTCTGCAGCCGCGAGATGTTCGCCTCGCCGTTGAAGGTGTGCATCCCGCCGGCCGCATGCCAGGTCGAACCGGAGGTCAACTCGCTCTTCTCGAGCAGGGTAACGTCGGTCCAGCCGATTTTCGCGAGGTGATACAGCGCGCTGGCGCCGACCACGCCGCCGCCGATGATCACGGCTCTCGCTGAAGTCTTCATCGATGTGCTCTCCCAATAAGATCGGCCAGGCTCGGATTCGTGTGCGAGAGCGGCCCGAGCGCGCGGGCGGCCGATTCCAGCCAGTCGATCAGATGCATCGCGGTCGTCGCGGGCGTCAGCAGCAAGAATCCCGGTCCCAACGCTGCAAGCATAATCGAGACCTGAGCGACGATGGTCGCGGCGGCATATCCCGCCGGAAACACATCCGGATCCAGATCGAGCCGGCAGCCGCGCGCCAGTACATCGCGCAGCGCAGGGCCTTCCAGGTATCCGACGGCCAGGCTGGATGACAAATCAACCGCGGCGCCGACGCCGGCACAGTGCCGTTGCCAGTCCGCGGCCGCCGCGCCCGGTGCCGCGGGCGGCGACAGCAGCAGCCAGCGCTCCGGACGCACGCACAGGCTCAAGCCCGAAACGCCGGCGGCGATCCGGCCGAATGTCGGCAGCGTCACGCCCTGCGCGCGCGCGACTGCGGCAAGTTCCGGTGCGCGCCCGCGATACGCGCCCACTTCGACGATGTCCGCGGCGAATCGGCCGATGACCAGCTCAGGAGCGGACACGGGCATTCTCCGGATCGAGGTGGCGCGGACTCACGATCTCGACCTCGATCGATTCGTCATGGATGGGTGAGGCAGCGATGAGCCGCCGGCCGATGCACTGCCGGCCGCCCGCGAGCAATGCGAGGCCGACCCAACCGTCGCTCTCGACCGAGGGAGTCGAGGAAGTGACATAGCCGAGGCTTGAGCTGGCAGCGGCCGGCGCGACCAGCTGCGCGCCGTTGCGCAGGCGCTGCGATACTTTAGTCGGCCGCACGCCGACCAGCTGCAGACGGTCTTGCGCCTTCATGCCGGGCCGCTGCGCGAGCGCGCGGCCGACGAAGTCGCCGCTGCTCTTCAGCATCGATCCCAATCCGAGATCCTCAGCGCTGGTGTTGCCGTTCAGCTCGGCTCCGGTCACATGCCCTTTCTCGATCCTCAAGGTATTCAACGCATCCAGTCCGTAGGGCACCATGCCGAACGCCCGGCCGGCGTCGAGCAGCGCGGTCCATGCCTGCTGCGCATGATTCGCCGGCACGCTGACCTCGTAGGCAAGCTCGCCCGAGAAGGAGATGCGGTACAAGCGTCCGGCGACCCCGGCAATGGTGGCGGCTGCGGCGGCCATGAACGGAAACGCCCGATTGGACAGATCGACGTCGGTGGCGACGGCCGAGAGCACCTCGCGGGCGCGGGGACCCGCGAGCGCGAACTGCGCCCACTGATCGCCGACATCGGTGAGCAGCACATCGAAGCGCGCGCCGGCCGATTGGCACTGGAATTCCAAATGCTCGAGCACGGCGGCGCTATTGGCCGTCGTCGTCGTGACAACGAAATGCTCGGGCCCGAGCCGCGAGGTGGTTCCGTCGTCGAACACCATGCCGTCTTCGCGCAGCATGATCCCGTAGCGCGCGCGGCCGATGGGAAGCGTCGAGAAGGTATTCGCATAAACGAAATCGAGGAATCGCGCAGCGCCGGGTCCCTGCACGTCGATTTTGCCGAGCGTCGAGACGTCCGTGATCCCGACCGCGCGGCGTACGGCGCGCGCCTCCTTCAGCACCGGATCCCAGCCCGGCTGCCTGGAGTAGACGAGCGGGCGCAGCCACAGGCCGGTGAGGACAAAGGTCGCGCCGGCGGCAGTGTGCCAGGCATCGAGCGGCAGCCGGCGCTTCGGCTTGAAATGCTCGCGAACTTCGCCGCCGGCGAGCGCCGCGAAGGGAATTGGTTCGATGTACGGGCGCGGCTTGGTCAGGCCGACTTCCGACAGGGGTAGGCCGCGCGCCTGCGCGAGCACGGCGCTGCCGACGAGCCCGCCAATCCGGCCCTGGTCGGTCGCCATGCCATGGGTGGTGAAGCGCTTCATATGCTCGGCGTGTACGTATCCTTCGCGGCACGCGAGCCTGACATCCTCGGTGGTCACGTCGTTCTGCAGGTCGGCGAATGCCTTGCCCCGGCCGCGAACCTCCCAGAACGCCGCGATCGGAGTGATCTCGGGATCCGGCGGCACTTCAGGGGCGGCCCCCGTGCCGGTCACCCCGCCTTCGGCGCCCTTGAGCTCCTGCGCAATCGCATCGGCTGCCCGCTCGCCGTCCCGAGCCGCGGCCGCGATCCCGAATAGGCCGTTGGCCGCGCCGGCGATGCGTCCGATGGACGGCGCAAGATCGGCGGCGAACGCCGCGATCGGCTCCTGCCACCGCGATGCCGCGCCGAGCTGGGTCGCGAGCATCGTGGCCGGCGAATGGCCGCCCGACATCAAGAGACAGTCCGCCTCGATCTCGGCGCGCCCTGCCCCATCGCGGCCGGTGACGATGACCGCGCGCACGCCGCGGCGCCCGCGGACCGCCGTAACGAGCGCGCCGCTGCGGACTTCAATCCCTAAAGCGCGCGCGCGATCGGCGGCACGCGAACTTTCGCGCACATCGATCACGGCGGCGCAGCGGACCCCCGCTTCGGTCAACGCGAACAGCGCCTCGTAAGCCGGATCGTTATTGACGAAGAAGGCCGGCCGGGAGCCTGCAGCCACGCCGTAGCGGCGCAGATACCCCAGCGCGGCCCCGGCGAGCATCACGCCGGGCACGTCATTGCCTGGAAACGCGATCAGCCGCTCGATCGCGCCGGTCGCTACAAGCACGCGCCTGGCACGAATGATCCGCAGGCGCTCGCGCAGGCCGCCGAATAGCGCCGACTGCTCCGCGCTCAGCGTCTGAAGCGCGCCGAACACGCCGTGGCCGTACGCGCCGATCACCGCCGTGCGCGGAAGAATTCGCACCGTCGGCGCGCCCGCGAGGTCGGCGTCCCGCGCGGCGCGCCACGCCGTCCAGCGCGGATCGAGCAGCGTGCCGCCGCCGATCATGCAATCCTGGTCAACCAGCAGCACCTTGAGCCGGCACAGAGCCAGACGCTGCGCGGCAGCCATGCCGGCGGCGCCCGCGCCGACGACGAGCACATCCGTATGGTCGTGCACCGTTTCGGCGGGCCCCGCCTGGCGGCCGACGATCGCCTCGAGACGGCCAAGCCCTGCCGCGCGCCGGATCAACGGCTCGTAGATCCGCTCCCATGCCCAGCCCGGAGCCATGAAAGTCTTGTAGTAAAAGCCCGCCGGCAAGAATCGCGCGATCCCGTCATTCAGCGCGCCCAGGTCGAATCCCACCGAAGGCCAGCAGTTTTGGCTATGGGCAATGAGGCCTTCGTGCAGCGGCAGAGTGGTCGCGCGAATGTTCGGTTCCCGTCCCGCGGGGCCCATGAGATCGACCAATGCCGACGGCTCCTCGGGCCCGGCGGTCACGACGCCGCGCGGCCGATGGTATTTGAAGCTGCGCCCGACGAGCCGTATGCCGTTCGCAAGCAGCGCGGATGCGAGCGTGTCGCCGGCGACGCCCACCAGTGGCCGGCCGTTGAAGCGAAAGCCGACGGGCCGCTCATCCTCGGTCAGCAATCCACGGGCGATGCGCTTGGGCGCTTGCATCTAAGCATCGCTCCCGCCGGCCGCGCGGATCTCATGCGTCAGGGTATGACGCTCGATCCACAGCAACTGGCGGCAGCCGCCCACGTGAAGCCACCACTCGCGGTGCCAGCCGCAGCGGTTATCGCGCTCATAGACGAATGCCGTGAAGGCATCGATGCCCGCGTCCTCGGCCGGCCGCGCCACGCTCGCGTCGCCTCGATAGCGAAACTCGACTTCGTCGCGTTCGCCGCACCAGGGGCATGGAATTCTAAGCATCGACGGGCCGGTCAGTGCGCGTACGGGAAGGGGCCGACGCCGCGCTCATCCACGGTTCGGCCCGCCGCGAAGCGCTCGAGATTCAGATGGGCGGCGAGAGGATGCGCGCTTTCGCGCGCGATCAAATGCGCGGTGGTCATGCCCCCGGCCGGGATGGCCTTGAAACCGCCATAGCACCAGCCACCGTTCAGGATCAAGCCATCGACCGGCGTCTTCGAGATGATCGGCGAGCCGTCCATCGACATGTCCATCACGCCGCCCCATTGCCGCAGCACCTTGAGGCGCGCCAGACCCGGCATCACGGTCACCGCGGCGGCGGCGACCTCCTCGGCCATCGGCAATGTGCCGCGCTGCGCATAGGTATTGTAGCCATCGATCGCGCCACCGTAGACGAGGCCGCCCTTGTCGGATTGGCTGATATAGAAATGCCCGGCGCCGTAGGTCATCACCACATCGAGCGTGGGTTTGATGCTTTCGGTCACGAAGGCCTGCAGCACATGAGTCTCGATCGGCAGACGCAACCCGGCCATCGCGGCGAGACGCGAGGAGTGGCCGGCCACGGCGAGGCAGACCGTATCGGCAGCGATCGGACCGCGAGTCGTCTCGACTCCGGTGACCCGCGAGCCCTCGCGGGAAATGCCCGTGACCTCGCAATGCTCGACGATGTCGACGCCGGCATTCGATGCCGCGCGCGCATAACCCCAGGCAACCGCATCGTGGCGCACCGTGCCGCCGCGCCGCTGCAGGAAGCCGCCGAGCACGGGATAACGGCCATTGTCCAGATCAACCAGGGGCACGAGATCCTGCACGGACTTGCGATCCAAGGCCTCGGCATCGACGCCGAGCTGGCGCATCATGTTCGCGCGCCGCGTGAACAGATCGCGCTGCGCCTCGGTGTGAAACAGGTTCAAGGTGCCGCGCTGACTGACCATGGTATTGAAATTGAGCGTCTTCTCGAGTCCTTCCCACAATTTCAACGAGTAGTCGTAGAAACGCACGTTGTCGGGGTGGAAGTAATTCGAGCGGACGATGGTGGTGTTGCGGCCGACGTTGCCGAGACCGATCGGACCGCGTTCGAGCACGGCCACATCGGTGATGCCGAATTCGGAGGCAAGATAGTACGCGGTCGCAAGTCCATGGCCGCCGCCGCCGACGATGACCACGCGGTACCGCGGCCGCGGGGAGGCCTTCCTCCAGGCATGCGACCAGCCGCGCTGGCCCGCGAATCCCTGGAGCAGCAGCCGCCAGCCCGAATAGCGGCCGCTCGCGGCAAACTTGGGCGCGTCGCCACTGGGTTTCGGCAACTTGGACATCAAGCGCGTCATCATAGGGCTTCGCCCGGCATGGCACGAGGCGTTAGGCGCCTTCCCATGCATTGCTGCGATGCAACACTCCTCTATGCCATAAAGGCATAAAGCCCGCCGTTTTATGTCTAGCAGCAGTGACGCACTCGTCGCGCTCCGGCGCTTCGGTATGGTAAAAATGACAACGCGGAATGTTCCGATGCCACCCAGTAGTAGATGACCGCGACGACCGAACAATGCCTCCCCTACGCCCCTGCGGCGCGCGGCGATGAGATTGCCGCGATCGAATGGCCCACCTTGGCGCTGATCGTGGCAACCTACGGTAGCTGGCTTGCAATCACGGCATTCTATGGCCACCTGCCGCTGGCAGTGGTCGCCGCGCTCGGCACGGTACTCGTCACGCTGCACGGCTCATTGCAGCATGAAATCATTCACGGTCATCCAACCCGCAGCGCGATCTTCAATCGCTTGACGATCGTCGTGCCGCTGTCGCTGTGGCTGCCCTTTGCGCGCTATCGGCGCAGCCATCTCGCCCATCACATCGACGAGCGGCTGACCGACCCGTTTGACGATCCCGAATCCTTCTACTGGACCCCGGAAGCCTGGACCCGACTCGGCCCGATTCCGCGAGCGGTCCTGCGGCTGCAGCAGACGCTCGCGGGGCGCATCATCATCGGGTCTTTCTGCCGCATCGGAATGTTCCTGGCGAAGGAAGCACGCTCGGTGCTGCATAACCGAAATCACGCGCGGCGCGATTGGGTCGAACACCTGCTGTGGTGCGTACCGGTGGTTCTATGGATCAAGGGCATCTGCGGGATGCCGCTCTGGATCTATTTCGTCACGATCGTGATACCGGCGAACGCCCTGCAGTTGATACGATCGTTTGCCGAGCATCGTGCCAGGGCGACGATGCGCGAGCGGATTGCCATCGTCGAGGGTTCATGGATCCTGGGGCCCTTGTTCTTGTTCAACAATCTGCATGCCCTGCATCACGAAGCTCCGATGATTCCCTGGTACCGCTACAACGCCCGCTACCGTCGCGAGCGCGAGCGCCTGATCGCGGAAAACGGCGCGCTCGTGTATCGCACCTACCTCGAGGTGGTTGCCCGCTATCTGTTCCGCCCGCACGACACCATGCTGCATCCCAGCGGCCGGATACCAACCGCGCCGAGCGGCACGATCGCGCCCAGCGCTTGAAGTCTGGATCAGGCGGGCAGTTCGTAGCCGGCTGACCTAGCGGCCCGGTCCCAATCCAGCAGCACCTCATACGAGGCTGCGTCCACGGCCGCGAATCCATCGAGCCGCAAGGGCTCGGAGAAGCCCGCGAACCAGGGCCGCGTCCGCGCGGCGACGAACGCCTCGCGCAGGCGTGAAATCATTTCCGCAGGCGCACCCTCGGCGGCAACGAAGGCCGGGATCGGGGTCGGAGCGGTCGATGCAAGCACTCGAATATCCGCCGTCAACTGCGGCGCGTGGCGGGCGATCAGCATATGCCAATAAGCATCCAGCGGACCAACGTCGATGCGGCCTTCGCGCACGCTGTCCAGCACCCGGCGCGCGGTCACGAGATTGCCGATCATTTCCCGGTACAACACCGGCCGCTGCGGGGTTCGGTACTGGAGCAAATGGTGCCTGAACGCATTGAATCCGGACTGTGAGTGCCCGACCGTGAAGCCGGCGCGTCCTCCGAACGTTTGCTCGAGCGTTTGATAGGGAGCGTCGCGGCGCACGATCAAGTCGGTCCGATAGACCGGCCGGCCCGCTGCCCAGCCGGCATGCGGAATCGGCGCCGCAATCGGGACCACCGGCGCGAGCCGCAGCGCGATTGGAAAACCGCACATCCATACGGCGCCGAGATCGGGCCGCGACCACAGCGTCTCGAGCGGCTGCGGCGCCGGATAGGGCACGTAGGTCAGGTCGATACCGGCATCGCGCGCGATGTGCGCGAGCAATTCGCGCCATAGGGTCTCGACCTCCGGCGTCACCGAATACATGCGCGCATTGACGATCCAGTCGGTCACCCGCCGCGAAGCCCTATCGCTTTCCGTCGATGTCGCGGATCCGGCGTTCGGCATAGGCGTCGATCGCCTCTTTGACCGACGGCTCCAGCGGCGGCGGCACGTACTCGGCGAGCATCTTCTTCCAGATATCGGTCGCGCGCTGCGTGGCATTGCGGGCGCCGGCATCGGTCCAATTCTCGAAATTCGACCAGTCCGAGAGCAGCGGACGGTAGAACGCCGTCTCGTAACGGGCGAGCGTATGCGCAGCGCCAAAGAAATGACCGCCTGCCACGACTCCCTTGATGGCATCGACCGCGAGATCATCGTCATCGAAATGCAGCGGCTTCAAGATTGCCGCCCACTGACGCAGCATCTCGGCGTCGACGACAATCTTTTCCAGAGACGCGGCCAGGCCGCCCTCCAACCAGCCGGCAGCGTGGTTGATCAGATGGCTGTGGCTCAAGATGGCTGCCTGCAGCGAGAACGCCGTCTCGTAGGTGGATTGCGCATCCACCACCGGCGAGGAGTTGACCGCGCTCGTGCGCACGGGGATCTTCAGGCGGCGGCCGATCTGCGCGCCGGCCAGTACTGCGTGCACGTATTCCGGCGTGCCGAAGGCCGGCGAGCCGGTGCGCATGTCGACGTTCGATGTGAAGCCGCCGAGCACGCAGGGCGTTCCCGGACGCAGCATCTGGCAGAGCGCGACGATGCCCATCGCCTCGGCGGTCTGCTGCACGAGGGCCCCGGCAAGCGTGATCGGCGCCATCGCGCCCATCAGCGTGAACGGCGTGATCACCACGCATTGGCCATGGCGGGCCATGACCATGATGTTGTCGAGAATCTCCTCATCGACGCGGCGCGGCGAATTGACATTGGTAACCGTCATCAGGGTGGGGGTTGCCGCCAAATCCTCGACCGAGCAGCCGTGTTCGATCGCCGACATCGCAATGGCGTCCTCTGCCTGCACGCCGCCGACGCCGCGCGCGGCCCAGACGATAT
>Ga0070761_10002404_pt1 | contig 11488 bp, 9 predicted proteins | sample HubBroMetageREF1_FD_66724 | JGI IMG/M metagenome (GOLD analysis project Ga0070761, IMG submission 66724) | Reference soil microbial communities from the Hubbard Brook experimental Forest, New Hampshire, USA - Hubbard Brook CCASE Soil... | ecosystem: Environmental > Terrestrial > Soil > Temperate...
TTCGCCGGCACTCTACTGGCGGCGACGTTGCTCGCCCCCGGTTTGGCGAGCGCCGCGACTCAGACCGCGCTCTATAACTTCGCGGCCAACTCGGCGGGCGAGTATCTGAAAGGCGCGGGGCCGCAGGATGAGGTGATCGAGGCGCCGAACGGCGACTTTTTCACCACCACGCACCAGGGCGGCGATAGCTCCACCTGCCCCACCAGCAGCTTCGCGCAAGGCTGCGGCGCCGTGGTGCTGCTCAAGGGGACCACCGTAAGAGTAATCGCCAGTTTTCCGGCACCGGCCGCCGGAGGCGTTGACGGATATTTCCCGGTCGGTGGGTTGGTGCAGGGCCCGGATGGCGCTCTCTATGGCACGACCACCGGTGGACCGACACCAGCCAATTTCGGCACGGTGTTCAAGCTTGTCGAGCAACCCAATGGCAGCTGGATCCAGACAACCTTGCATGTCTTTACTGGCGGCAATGATTGCGTGGCCCCGATCGACGGCGCGACACCGCTAGGACGGCTGGCGTTCGGCTCGGATGGCCTGCTCTATGGCACCACAGAGACCGGTGGTTGCGTGATTGAAAGCGGCGACAACGCGTACAACAACCAAGGAACGATTTTCCGCCTCGCCACCGATGGAAGCTCTTACGAGGTGTTGTGGATGTTCAATGGATTTGTCGACACCGCGGATGGGGTGGGACCGCAAGCGGGGCTTACGCTAGGGCCTGGCGGCCTATTTTATGGCACGACACATTACGGCGGCCTCAAGGATACCGGCACAGTCTTCAAGTTCGACCCGGTGGGGTTGGGGCTGACGGTGATCCATTCCTTTAGCGGCCTGAGCCCGGACGGCGGGGTTCCGCTGGGCGCGCTAACCCTGGGCAGCGATGGGCTGCTGTGGAGCACCACTTTCACCGCCACGAATGGCGGTGACCCTACCTATTATGGGACCGTTTTCAAAATCAGTCCGACCTCGCCCTATGCCATAACCTCGTACGGCTTCGCAGGGCTGGCCAATCAGGAGTACTACAGCATGCCAGAGGCCGGGCTGATCCAGGCCAGCGACGGCAATTATTACGGCACCACCGGTAACGGCGCCTTCTACAGTATCACCGAGTCCGGGGTGTTCAGTGAGCTCGGCGCTTATCCCACCACACTCGCCACCACCGCGCCGATCGCTATTCCGCTGCAAGGCAGTTCGGGCGACATCTATACGACCACTTCGGATGGCGGACCGACCAGTTTTGATCTCAGCGATATCGGCGCCATCTACGCCTATAGCGCCGGCCTGGCGAAGCCAAAACCGGTAGTAAGCTGGTTTTTGCCGACGAATGCCCCGGTGGGCGCCAGCGTAGTCATCGCCGGCGCCAATTTTGTTAAGACAAGCAAGGTGATTTTCAAGGGCACAACCAGCACCGCCAAGTTCACCGTGAACGCCAGCGGTTTTATTACGGCCGTCGTGCCGGCCGGCGCCGTCACCGGTCCGGTCAAGATCACCACGCCCGCCGGCCGGGTTACCAGCAGTGTCATTTTTACCGTCCCCTGAGCAGCAAGGAAACGTAGATTTCGTGGACTCACAGGCGCACACAAGGAGATCGCGATGAGAAAACTACTGACCGCACTGTATAGCATTTTGGTTTACGTGCTCTTTCTGGGCGTCTTCCTCTACGCCATCGGTTTCGTCGAGAATATCCTGGTGCCGAAGTCGATCGACACAGGTCCGAGCGGCGATATTGCCAGCTCATTACTGATCAATGCGGCGCTCTTGGCGTTGTTTGCGCTTCAGCACAGCATCATGGCGCGGCCCGGGTTCAAGCGAGTCTGGACGCGCATCGTGCCCGAGGAAAGCGAGCGCAGTACCTTTGTTCTGTTTGCCAGCCTGGCGCTCGCCCTGGTCTGCTGGCAATGGCGTCCACTACTGCAGACGGTCTGGTCCGTCGACGACCCGATTGGCTCCAAGGCGCTCCTAGTCGTGTCGTGGATGGGATGGGGGCTGGTGCTCCTGAGCACCTTCCTCATCAGCCACTTTCACCTGTTCGGTCTGAGCCAAGGACTCGCCCGGATAACTGGGCAGAAGTTCCCGGAGCCAGCATTCGTAACGCCGTTTCTGTATCGGTGGCTGCGCCATCCGCTCTATGCAGGCTTCATTCTTGCTTTCTGGGCGGCGCCACACATGACGCTGGGCCACCTGTTCTTTGCCATCGCCACTACCGGCTATATCTTTGTCGGCATCTGGTTCGAAGAGCGCGACCTTATCGCGTACTTCGGCGACCGCTATCGGCAGTATCAGGGGAGCGTCGGCATGCTGTTTCCGAAGATCCGAATTGCCTCGGGGCGCAAGGGCGTCGCGCGCTGAGCTGAGCTACCAAGCTACCAGCGCGTGTCGAAGCCACGCAGCTCTTGAACTCATGCCTGGAGGATCGCCACGGCGTGGCGGAATCCTTTGATGGCCAAGGCGCCAGCGACGAGGTAAAAAGCCAGCACAAGGGCTTGCGCAAGAACAAATGGGCGCTCCGATCCAGTGGGCGCCAATGCGTGCAGCGGCGGAATCTTCAAGAACGCCTGCACCACCAGTACGAATGAGTTGAAATAGAGTGCGGTTACGGCGCCGACTACGTATACCCACCTCCACGAATGCATCAAATGAAAGCGGTAACGTGCGGCAATCGCCGCTATGAGAATGAACACCGACAGAATGCCCACGCCTAGCGCCGGCGTGAATCCGTGAAAGGGGAAGAAGAATCCCGTCACACTGGTTGCGAGCGTCGTCACGAGGAACAGCAGCGTCCAACTGTTCATTGCACTTGCGGTGATCAGCCCGTATACAACCACGAGCCCCGACCCAATACCGATGAGGCTCAAGAGCACGTGGATGGCGGTGAAAGTGTTCATCGGCATGGCTGCGCCTCCCTTCAAGCGCTACATTGTACGGCTGAATATTGCGGCGTGAAAAGATGATCTTTAATGGGATCGCGAATGGACGTGGATGAGGCCCACGGATCTCTATTTGCTGCCTGGATCGTTTGCCGTACTAACATAGACGGTGTCCGTCGGACCAACGCCCGTGATGTAAACGACCACGGGCTCCGTCTTCGTCAACGCGAAATGCGCCACGCCACCGGGCTCGGTGTAGAAGCTGCCAGGTGGCAATGGCTTTGTGGCTGCCTCGTCCGCGACCCGGCCATAGCCGAAATACCAGATCCCCGACATGACAGTGGCTGAACGGTCATCGCGGTGCGTGTGGGCCTGGATTTTGGTATTGGCCGGAATGCTGAGACGAATGGTGTAGAGTCCGGGCTTCGCCGGATCCCCCAATAGTATTGTCGTTTGGATTCCGGCCACACCGGAGGTACCCGCGCCCGCACCGCCGGATTCTTTGGCTGCGATCTCACTCGGTATCAGACGAATCTGATTGATGGATACCGGTTGCGCGACAGCTCCCAGGGCAATGAGCAATGCTGAAATCGAAACGATCTTGGTCATACCTTTTCCCAGGTCGTGCGCCTGCTACTTGGACAGGAACTCCACGATCAACGTGGTCGTGGCCTCAGGGTTCTCGTCCATAATCCAATGGCCAGAGCCCGGGACGATACCCATGGTGACGTTCACCGCTACGAAGCGCAGGGTGTCTGCTTGTGCGGCGCCGAAAGATTTTTCGGCTCCCAAGGCAAGAACCGGCATCGCCAGCCTACCAACCTCGGCCAGCAGCGCTTTGTTGTCGATGGCGTCCTGATTGAACGCACCGAATTGCTCGAAGGCGTCGTGCATCGCATGCGGCCGCGCGTAAAGTGCGGCATAGTGCCGTCGCGTTGCTTCGCTGATTTTATTGGGATCAGCGGACAGTTCATCATAAAACCGATCGAGATAGATACGCTCGCGGCCGGCAACTAGCCGCTCCTCGTCCGGACCCCGGAAGTTGAAGTGCCAAAGGAGCGGGCTCTGCTTGATCTGGTCCCAATTGCCGATTCCTGGCAGAGGTGCGTCGATCACGACCCATTTGGTGATGCGCGCCGGAAACTGTGCAGCCAGCGCGTATCCCACCATGTTGCCGATATCGTGCGTCACCAAGTCGGCCCGCTCGATTTGCAGCGCATCCATCAGGCCCGCGATATCCAAGGCTTGGTTCTTCTTGGTGTACCCCGCGTCGGGATGCTCCGAGAGGCCCATGCCGCGCAGGTCAGGCACCACGACCATGTGCTCACTCACCAGCGCCGCAGCGGCTGGCGCCCACATGTCACCTGTGTCGCCAAATCCATGCAGCATGATGACCCCGGGTCCGTGACCCCCAATCCGAACATGCAGCGTCGTGCCGTTGGTCTTGATCTCTTGGGTGTGAAAACTCGATGGAAATGGCTCTATGGCAAACCCGGGACCGGCGATGAAAGACGTCACCAGCAAGGCAACCGAATAGCGCAACATAGAATCCCCCCTTAAGTGGCGGATGCTGGCCCCGCGGTCCCGTTCTGTCTAGACTGCACTTGGAGGACCGAGTGTCCTGGAAAACCGAACGATGCTAAAGCTCGATTCCCTTCTTGCCTTCGTGGCTACGGCGGAGGCTGGCTCCATCAGCGAGGCGGCGCGCCGTCTGCAGATCTCAAAATCAGTCGCCAGCGAGCGGCTGGCCGAACTCGAACGCAACTTGGGCGCCAACCTAATGCATCGTTCCACGCGGAAGCTGACGCTGACCGAAGACGGCATCGCGTTTCTTGAACGCGCCAAACGTATCCTGCGCGAAGTATCGGAGGCTAGCGCCGAAGTCACTGAGCGGCGCGGCGCGCTGGTTGGGCCGCTGCGCATCTCGGTACCCGTCAGCTTCGGCATCATGCACTTATCGCCGGCGCTGAATTTGTTCCTCAAACGCTATCCACGCATCGAACTGTCGCTCGATCTCAATGACCGCTTTGTCGGCGCGGATGATGGCTTTGACGCCATCATTCGTCACGGCCCGTTGCCCAATAAGGGATGGATTGCCAAGCGGATTGCGCCCAGCAAGCGCGCGCTGGTCGCTTCGCCCGATTACTTGAGAACCACTGGGATGCCCAAGACCATCGTCGATCTGGAGCGGCACCGTGGAATTATCTATTCCCATCGCGGTGCATCGGACTGGCGCTTCCGGCAATCCGGCCGCTGGTCAGTAGTACGCCCGCGCACAGTCATGCGCGTCAACAATGGAATCATAATGCGCGACGCGGCCGTAGAAGGCTTGGGAATTGCTTTGCTTGCGACGTTTCATTTTCATGATCTACTGATCTCAGGGCAATTGTGCGTTGTCGATGTCGGCGCGGAAGCGGAGCCCGCCTCGATCGTCATCGGCTATCCGACTGATCGGCGCGTTTCCGCTAAGGTTTTGGCCCTGATAGCGCATCTGCGCACCACGTTCGGGACGCCACCCTATTGGGAGCGCCGGGCCTGATACGCTTCGGGTCGACTCACGCCAAGCTCATGCAACCCGGCGCTGATAGACGCAGAGGTGGGCGTAGACTGCGCTAAGCAACGGCGTTTCGATGCCGGCAGCGCAAGCACGTTCTACAAGATCGCCGATGATTTGATCCGCTTCGATGGGCACGCCTCTCAGGAGATCTCGATACATGGATGAAGTCTGCGTCGAACCCGGTGCACCCAAACCAGTCTTGGCCGCGACAATGAATTCGGGGCTCGGGCCCACACCGACGGCCTCCACGACCGCGACGATCTCCCGGAGAAGCCGGCCCACGAATTCGGGGCCGCGCGGCGCTTGCGTTACCTCGCCAATGGTGCCGCGCATCAGGCAGTTGATTCCGCCGAGGCCGGCAAGCAGGATCCATTTCTCCCACATCTCCCGCTCGATGGCATTCGACAGTCTTGCGTCGAATCCCGCACTGCGCATGAACTGATCGAGTCCTTGCATGCGCGCCGAGAGGACGCCGTCCATTTCTCCGTACGCGATTTCCTGAACCAGGTTGTGCTGCACGATACGTCCCCGGTCATCGACGGACGCACTGATTTTGCACGCACATCCGACAACGCATCTCCTGCCAAACCGCTCGGAAAGAATGTCGACATGTCTCATACCGTTCAACACCGGCAGGATCATGGTATCGGGTCCCACGGCCGCCGACATGTCTGAGAGAGCGGATTCCAGTGAGAAGGCCTTCACCGTGAGCAATATGGCATCGTAGGGCCCCGATAGCCGATCAGCAGTGGCCAGTTTCGGGCGCAGGGTGTAGTCGCCGTGCGGACTCAGAATTTCCAGCCCTCGCTCTTCCAGCCGGGCCGCCCGAGCCGGGCGGACCAGAAACGTGACATCTCGGCCGGCTTGAGCCAGCCGGCCACCGAAGTATCCACCGGTCGATCCGGCACCGACGACGAGCATCCGCATGCGTCTCTCCTGACAGGCGTGAGGTCTATTTTAGCCTAGTCCTGCGTCGTTCCGGTCAGCGCGACCGCCTTCGGCTCCGGCACGACTTTCGTCCAATAACATCCCAGAGGCATACCCACTTTCATGCGAATCGCGCTCTAATGCTGAGGGGGAGACTCGACCCTGGGGTATGGCCGTGGGTATGTCCGGCAATCGAAACTTCGTCGCAACCATTGCCGCTCGGTACGGGCCCCGGCTGCGTCGGTTTTTGGCGGCGCGCCTGCGCAATGCCGATGACGTCCCGGACTTGGCCCAGGAAGTCTTCTTGCGCCTGTTGCGAGTCGAAGGCTACGAGGGCATTCGCAGCCCCGAAGCCTACCTTTTTACCATTGCCAGCCATGTGGTTCATCAGCATGCGGTGCGGCGTTCGAGCGAACCCGTTTCGGTCGACATAACGGAAGTGTTCTCGGAGCTCAGAACCTCCGCCGGCGACGAGCCGCCCGATCAGGCTGTTTGTGCCCAGCAAATCGACGAACTCGAACGCATCCTCGCGCATCTTCCTGTGCGCGTCGCGACGGCTCTGGTTCTACACCGGGTCGCGGGTTATTCGGTCCAGGAAGTCGGCGATGAACTGGGTGTATCGCGCGAGACCGCCAAGAAATATCTGGCCCGAGCGGTCGAACACTGTCGAATTCTGCGAGCGGGGGAGAGCATCAAAGGCCTATGAGAATAAGATACACGAACGGAAAGACTCATGCGGCGGTCGTTGCCGAGGCGTCGGAGTGGTTCATTGATTTCCGCGCCGACGATGTAGACGATGAGGCACGGTTGCGTTTCATCGAGTGGCTGCGGCGCTCGCCGGAACACATCCAGGCGTACCTCGAGGTGTCAGGCGTGTGGTCGGAGCTGCCCAGCTCCGATCCCGAGGGCAGATTCGACATCGCGTCCCTGATCGCCCGCGCCAGGAGCGAGCCCGATGTCATACCGCTATCTCCGGTAAATCCCCGGCGGGCCCCTCCCCTGCCCGCGGCGGAACCGCGCGCCTTGCGCAGGCTGTCGCGGCGTCCCGTGCTGGCCGCAGCCGCCCTCGCGCTGCTGGCGTCCATCACGGTTCTGTTTCTTTGGATCGACTCTGACACGGGGCGTTCCTATTCCACCGGGATCGGCGAGCAGAGCACCATCCAGCTCCTGGACGGCTCGACCATCGAGCTCAACGCCCGATCGCGAGTCAAGGTTCGCCTTACCGACCGTCGGCGCGATGTGGCGCTGATCGAGGGCCAGGCGCTATTTCGCGTGGCGAAGGACAAGCAGCGGCCCTTCGTGGTGCGCGCGGGGAATGCTCAAGTGCGCGCCGTAGGAACCGAATTCGATGTCTATAAGAAGCAGGCCGAAACTGTCGTGACCGTCGTCGAAGGACGCGTCGAGACCTATTCGGGAGCGGACGGCGCCAATGCCCCGGCCATCATGCTATCCGCGGGCGAACAGCTTACCGTTCTTCCGCATACCGTGACAAAGCCCACGCCGGCCGACACCGTCGCAGCTACCGCATGGTTGCAGAAGCGTCTGATATTCGAAGAGACGCCTCTGAAAGAGGTCGCCGAAGAATTCAATAGGTACAATCGCCGGCCACTGGCCATCGATGATGCTGAGCTGCAGAGGCTCAAGATCAGCGGCGTGTATTCCTCGACCGATCCGGCCTCGCTCATTAACTTTCTACGCAGCCAGAATTCGATCATCGTCCTAGAAACGGAGAACCAGGTGCGCGTCGTTCGCCGCGAAGCGCACTGAGCATACCCATTTTTTATTTGACAACGCTCTACTGTCATGGGAGCCAGCCGTATCGGCCGGCCGGCAAAAGCCTATTTAGAGGCGTGGGAGCGTTTTTGCGTGTTGCGGTTATCGCGGCTGTTTGCCATTCCGTCGTCGGCGTTGCCACCGCAGACAATGCAGGCACGTCTATACGCAAACCCACCCAAATCGCCGCGCAAGACTTGGGGCCCGCGCTCAAGCAGCTCGCGCAAAGCCGCGGCCTGCAAGTTCTCTATCTCTCCACTACGGTTCGCGATGTGCAGACGCGCGGTGCGAGCGGAGATATCACCGCCAACGAGGCCTTCGACCAGCTGCTCGACGGCACGGGTTTGACCTACCGGTATCTGGACGAGAACACGGTGACCATTGTTCCGCGAAGCGATCCCGCCCTTTCAGAGGGACCCGGGGCATCGCTGCCGCCCCCTGCGGGCGGCGCAATCGCCGCGGATTCGCGCGCGCAGCAGGCCAAGAGCCGGACGTCCGATAAAGTCTTGCTCGCCCAAGCAGTGCCGGGCTCCGCCCAGCAAGCGCCCCCCGTACCGGCGGATTCCGCACCGCTGCAAGAAATCATCGTTACGGGCTCACGCATCGCCGCGCCGAACGAAGTGAGCACCAGCCCCATCCAGGTCATCTCGGCGAAGTCCATCCAGGTGTCCGGCAAGACCGACATTACCGATATCATCAGCCAGCTGCCGCAGATTCTCACCAACGATCTGGGCCAGGATCTAGGCAACGGCACATCGGGTCTGAACAGCGCCGGTGGCGTCGCCACAGCGGACCTGCGCGGACTTGGACCGGGCCGTACCTTGGTGCTCATCGACGGCCGCCGGCTTGGGGTGGGTTCGCCCAATACGGCTATCGCGCAACCGGCCCCCGACCTCGATCAAATTCCCGCCGGCCTGGTGGATCGTGTCGAAGTCGTCACCGGCGGGGCATCCGCGGCCTACGGTTCCGACGCCATCGCCGGTGTCGTCAATTTCATCATGAAGCGGGACTTCCAGGGCTTCCAAGTCGACGGCCAAGTCGGTGAGAACTGGCACGACAATGACGACACGTTCATGCAGGGCCTGGTGCGGCAATTCGGCTACACGCCCCCCACAGGCACGGCACGAGACGGGCGCAATCGCAATTTCGACATGCTGATGGGCGCGAATTTCGCGGGCGGCAGAGGCAATGTCACGGCTTACTTGAGCTACCGAAGCGCCGACCCCGTCCAGAGCAGTCAACGCGATTACGGTGCCTGCCAATTGGACCCGATCCAAGACGCGCACAACAATGTCATCGGCATTCAGTGTGGCGGCTCCACCAACTCGAATCTCTTCATGCCGGTCACCGGACCCGACGCGGGCACCGCTTATAGCGTGTCTGGGCACAGCTTCGTCCCCTGGGGAACAGTCGCGACTACGCCCCCCGCCATCTACAACAGTCAGGGCGACATCTCCCTGACGCGCGAAGATAGTCGCTACAACGCCGCTATCATGGCGCACGAAGAGATCACCGGCTTCTTTCAACCGTACACCGAGTTCTTTTTCATGGACGATAAGACGCGCCAGCAAGCGGCGCCGTCCGCCCTGTTCCAGAACGCCAATCCGCTCGATCCCACCGGCGCAGGCGATTACGACATCAATTGCAGCAATCCGCTGTTGAGCACACAGCAGCAGGCAATTCTTTGCACGCCGGCGCAGATAGCGGCCGACAAGGCGAGCCCGGGGTCGGCCATCGCGCAGGTGAACATCGGCCGCCGCAACATCGAGGGCGGCGCGCGGTATACCGATTTCGAGCATACCAACTATCGCGCCGTGTTCGGCACCAAGGGCGAATTCGCAGACGCGTGGAGCTATGATGCCTATGGGCAGTACTTCTACACGGCATTTTTCGACTCCAATCAAAAGTACCTGAACTTCCAGAGCATCGCCAATGCTCTGTTGGTGACGGGTACCCCTTCCCATCCTGTGTGCATTGGCGCATCCCAGGGATGCGTCCCGTACAACATCTTCTCGGACGGCGGTGTCACGCAGCAGCAGCTCGATTACCTCTATGAGTTAGGCACCGCAGAAGGAGCCTCCACTTTGCGTACTCTGCATGCCGATATCACAGGTAAGCTCGGTGAGTATGGCGTCAAATCGCCGCTCGCGACCGAGGGCGTGGGCATGAATATCGGGTTCGAGCACCGTAACGATCACGAGCTATTGCAACCTGACGCCGCCGAGCAGAGCGGCTTGCTGTCCGGATTTGGCAGCGCCGTCGCGCCGATCGACAACAGTATTTCGGTGGCGGAGGAATTCGTTGAACTGCGGGCGCCGCTGGTGCAGGACAAGCCGGGCGCCAAGGAGCTGCTGTTCGATGCGGGCTACCGCCGTTCGGATTATTCGACGATCGGCGCGGCCAACACGTACAAGCTCGAGGTGCAATATGCGCCGATCCCGGACTACCGGATCCGCGCTTCCTATGACCGGGCTATTCGCGCGCCCAGTGTCGCAGAGGCCTTCACTCCACCCATTGTCGGGATCACCACGGTCGTTCCCGATCCCTGCGCGCCGCCCATCACCTACACCCTCCTGCAGTGCGAGCGCACTGGAGTGAGCGTCACCCAGTACAACAATGGCTCGATCCCCCAAGGCACGGCCGCGCAGTTGTCGGAGGAGACGAGCGGCAACCCCAACCTAAAGCCCGAACAGGCGGACACCTACACCCTCGGCGTGAATTTCGCGCCCAGCCAGATTCCACATCTCAACGGCAGCATTGATTACTACCATATCCAGATCAAGGACGAGATCGGCGTCATCCCCTACCTATTGGTTCTGTCCAATTGCGCCGACACCGGCAACCCGATGTACTGCAGCCAGATCGTGCGCCAGCCGAAGTCCGGAAGCCTGAACGGCAACACCGTCGCCGGCGGCGGCTATGTCATCCAGGAGAATTACAACCTAGGTACCGCACTCAACAGCGGCGTTGACGTGCAGCTGAATTACAAGCTTGATCTGCCTCCGGGCTTTGGTGATCTGGTATTCGGACTCAATGGCACTTACCTGCTGCATAACGAGACGACGCCGCTGCCAGGATCACCTACCTACGATTGCGCCGGACTGTTCGGCTTCACCTGCCAAACCGTCAATCCTCGCTGGCGCCACGTGCTGCGCACGACGTGGGAAACCTCGTGGCATGTGTCGACCTCGCTCACCTGGCGTTACATCGGCCCAGTCTCAGAGGACAACGACAGCTCAGACCCGACGCTGCATTTCTCGACGTTCAATGGATACGACTACGTCAACGCCAGAATCCCGGCGTTCGACGATCTGGACCTCGAGACCACATGGGAGGTCAACGGGATCGTGCAAATCCGCGCTGGCGC
>Ga0070761_10002405_pt1 | contig 11487 bp, 12 predicted proteins | sample HubBroMetageREF1_FD_66724 | JGI IMG/M metagenome (GOLD analysis project Ga0070761, IMG submission 66724) | Reference soil microbial communities from the Hubbard Brook experimental Forest, New Hampshire, USA - Hubbard Brook CCASE Soil... | ecosystem: Environmental > Terrestrial > Soil >...
CCTCCAGGTCCTCCTTCTGGGAATGTAGGAACTCCAGCGAAATCTCGGTCCTCTTGGGCCTGGTTGCCACCCTGGCGTGGGCCATCTACAGTTGGAAGAACCGCGAGCGCACGCCCGTTAAGGCGCTGGAAAAACCCGACTGTGAGTGTACTAAGGAGACCAGTCGCCGCGCCCGATACGTTCTGTATTGTTCGGCATGGTTCGTCATGGGCTTGTAAACCAGTTTATAATCGGGTGAGGGCTGGCAAGCAGGCGCGCCGAGCCCATTTTTTGAGCAGGCAAGCAATATCATGACCGCACTCATACTTCAGAAAGGGGGGCCGCCGTCGTGAGCGTTTGGAATAAGCAGCGCCGGGAGGACGAACCTTCCAGGCCCTTGAATACGAATATAACCAGGCCCGCGCCTCCCGCGCCGCCTGTGGAAACCAAGAAGGAGGCACCAACTTTGTCCAGCATGTCGAGCATGCCCGTGGGGAGGATGGAACCGGAACCGGCACGCGGCGGGTCGGCCACCATCGGAAAGGCCGTGAAAATCGCCGGCCAGATATACAGCCGCGAAGATCTGTACGTAGACGGCGATGTGGAGGGCACCATCGAGTTGATGGATCATAAGCTCACCATCGGCCCCAACGGCAAGGTCCACGCGGGCGTGAAAGCTCGCGAGGTGGTTGCACTGGGGACCATTCAGGGCAACGTGGAAGCCAGCGAGCGGATCGAGATTCGCAAGGATGCCAAGCTGGTGGGCGATATCAAGACCGCCCGTATCGTCATCGAAGACGGGGCGTATTTCAAGGGCAGCATCGATATCGTCAAGTCGGAGCCTAAGGTGGCTCCCAGCCAGCCGCGCCCGCAGCCGGCGGCCGCTCCCGTGCCGGTGCCCATGGCGGCAGCGAGCACGGCGGACGCCAAGCGTTAGCCAACCGGCGGGGATGTGGGGTTGTTGAGCGAACGGCTGAAGGGCTTTCTGCGCGGACCTGGCTCGTCCGGGCAGGCGGGTCCGCCGGCCAATGGCGGAAACTCGCCGCGTTTCGTCTCAAGGCCGGGCCGGGGAGAAGTGTCGGAAACGCGCCAAAGCCGGGGCTTGGACCAGTTCTTCGGCTCTTTTCGCGATCAGACCGGCTTGTCGATTCTGGATCTGGGAGGAGCGTCCCAGGAGAATATTAATTTCATTACCAGCCTGGGACACAAATTCTACTCGGAAGATTTCCTGCGCATTTACCACGAAACGTTCGGCGAAGATATCGCGGACCAAGCCAATCCGGGACGGATCGATTACTTCCTGCGGCGGAGCCTGGAGTATCCGGACGGGCAATTCGACGGCGTGCTGGCATGGGACGCGCTCGAATACATGGGCCCCGCGCTGCTGGCGGCGACCGCCGACCGGTTGCTGCACATTCTGAAGCCCAAGGGCTACCTGCTGGCGATCTTTCACTCGGCGGAGCGCAAGCAGACGGTGCCCTGTTACAGCTTTCGAATTCAGGATCCGCGCACGCTGCACGCGATCCTGCACGGCGAGCGCGCCACCTCGCAGCAATTGTTCAATAACCGGAGCCTGGAGAAACTGTTTCAGAAGTTCGAGTCGGTGAAGTTTTTTCTGACGCGCGACAGTCTGCGGGAAGTGATCGTGCGGAAGTGAGCGCCCGTTCCTGGGGCAGTGTGGGATAGTCACGGCGCCAGCCGGTTGTATCTCTTCAAGACCTCTTGCAGCCGGTCGTGCGGCAGCGCGATCACCGTGTGACCCTCGAAGCCGGTCATCGTCTTGGCCCCCACCATGGCGTTGACGATGGACTCCTCCGTGGCCTGCACAGTGGCTTCGAACAGCTTGTTCATTTCGTCATTCGGCAGCATGGTCAAATTCACCAGGCCCGAAGTGTGTCCGGCATCCGGATTCGCCGTCGAAAACGCGATGAAGATATCGCCGGAACCATTGCCGGAACTCGATCCGGTGCGCGCCAGGCCCAGCGATGCGCGCCGCGCCAGCCGCTTCATCTGATGCGGCAGCAGCGGCGCGTCGGTGGCCACCACCACGATGATCGAGCCAACATCCTCGCCTGGGTGGCGGAAGTTGAGCGCGTAGGGTTCATTCCCCGTGATCTCCTGCCCCACCGGCACGCCCGCGATGCGGAGCTGCGCGCGCCGTCCGCAGTTGCACTGCACCAGCACGCCCACCGTGTAATCGCCCGCCTTGCGGGAACTGGTGCCGATGCCGCCTTTGAATCCGTAGCAGACCATGCCCGTGCCGCCGCCCACGTTGCCCTCGGCGACCGGCCCACTCTTGGCCGCCTCCAGCGCGGCGATCGCGTCGGCCTCTTGCACGTGGAATCCGTTGATGTCGTTCAGGAATCCGTCCCAGGTTTCCGCCACCACCGGCAGCGACCACTCATCGCTCAGGTCGATGCCGGCTTTGCGCGCGCGCGCCACGCGCCATTTAATGTAGGAGTCGCGCACCGTCCCTACGCTGTGCGTGTTGGTGATCATCACCGGTCCATCCAGCAGTCCGGACTCCTCGACCCAGGTAGTGCCCGTCATTTCGCCGTTGCCGTTCAGCGAAAACCATCCGCCAAAAACGGGCGCGCCGGATTGCTTCCCGCGGGGCCAGACGGCGGTGACTCCGGTGCGCACAGCTTGCTGTCCGTCGCCTGCAATCAGCGTGGCGTGGCCCACTTCGAGGCCCGCGACGTCCGTGATGGCATTCAGCGGCCCCGGAATACCGTCAAACGGAACACCCAGTTGGCGGGCGCGCGCCGCGAGCAACGCCACGGCGGCGAAGGTTGTCAGAATCGTGCGAATCCATGCCGGCATGTCTCGCAGTATAATGCATTCTTTGTGCGTCATTGTGCGTGATGGGCAACTTCATCCAACCGCCGGGCTTTCACCGTATGAATAATTGTGTACTCCCTGGCGGCATGGTTTAATCGTATCCGGAACATAATGCTGCTGCTGCCCCTGTTGCTGGCGATCGAATTCGGAGAAAGCGATGCGGACCTGGTCCGGCGTCTGCAACGGCGCGACCCGCGCGCCATGGCGGAGTTGTACGACCGCTATGGACGGCTGGTTTACACGCTCATTTTGCGCGTGGTGCGGGACGGCGGCATCGCCGAGGATCTGGTGCAGGAAACCTTCCTCCGCGTTTGGAACCGGGTACAGGGGTTCGACGCCGATAGAGGCGGCCTGGGACCGTGGCTGCTGGCCGTGGCGCGCAATCGTGCGATCGACTACTTGCGTTCGGCCGCGGGCCGCATGCGAAATGCCGTGGAATTGCCGGAAACCGACCACCCCGCGTTGTTCGCCGACATGGAAAAGGAGCTGCTCAATTCGGATAGAGTGCGGCGCGTGCGGATCGCGTTGGAGAAGCTCTCGGAGAACCAACGCGCGGTGATCGAGCTGGCCTATTTCGAAGGCCTGTCGCAAGCGGAGATGGCGGACCGTATGCACCAGCCGCTAGGTACCGTCAAAACCTGGGTACGAACGGCATTGAAGAGCCTGCGCGACGAACTCGGAACGGCGGTGCCCGCATGACTTGCGACGAACTGCGCGATTCTTACGAGATCTACGCGCTGGGCATCGCGGACGAGCCTGAATCAAGCGAGATCCGCGCGCATCTGGACCGGGATTGCCCAACATGCGTGCCGGGCGTGCGCGGCGCACGGGAACTGACGACCCTGATCGGCGCCGTTGCGCCACTGGCGGAACCGCCTGCCCGCTTGCGGAAGCGTGTGCTGGCCATCGCCGGCGGCCAGAAGTCGTCGCTCTGGAACTGGTCTCCGGTGTGGGCCGCGGTGGCGGCCGGCGCATTGATCGCCGCAATTGTATTCAATACCCGCGCGCAGCGCGCGTCCGCGGAACTGGCGCAGGCCTCCGCGGAACTGCAGCGCGTGCAATCGGAATCGGCGGCCCAGACCCGCGAGTTGGCGCGGCTGAACGAGGCGTTTGCCATCCTCAATCAGCCGGATGCCAAACAAGTCGTCTTCGGCGGCGGCGCGCCGCAGCCTCCGCGTGGGCGCGTGTTCCTCGATCCCACGCGCGGCGTGCTGCTGGTGGCCTCCAACCTGCCGCCTGCACCCGCGGGCAAGATCTACGAGATGTGGGTCATTCCCAAGGGCGGCAAACCGGTGCCGGCGGGCTTGTTCCAGTCCGCGGCGGACGGGACCGCTTTGCATGTGCTGACGGGTCCCGTGGACGTAGCCGGCACTGCCGCCGTGGCGGTTACCGTGGAAGTTGCGGCTGGCGCGACGGTGCCGAATTTGCCGCCTGTCTTCGCGGCTGCGCTGTAGCGTGCCGCGGCCGGGACCCATCCACCCCTTGTTCGTCAAGTAGAATAGAAGCACATGATCAGAACCGCGAATCTGGACAAATTCTACGAAGCGGGCTACGGCCGGACCTACGTCCTGCGGCGTATCGAAGTGGATATCAAGGAAGGCGAGTTTGTGACCATCATGGGTCCATCCGGCGCCGGCAAATCCACCCTGCTGAGCATTATCGGCATGCTGGACGGCGCCTGGACCGGCGAATTCTATTTCCTGGACCATGCCGTACATAAGATGAAGCCCAAGGACCGCGTGGAGTTGAACAAGAAGTACATCGGCTTCGTGTTCCAGAGCTACCACTTGATCGACAACCTCACGGTCTACGAAAACCTAGACATTCCGCTGTCGTACCGGAACATCAAATCGTCCGAGCGCGCCAGCCTGGTGTGCGATGCGCTGGACCGGTTCCACATCGTGGGCAAGCGCGACCTGTATCCCAATCAGCTTTCCGGCGGCCAGCAGCAGCTTGTGGCGGTGGCGCGCGCGGTGATCGCCAGTCCGAAGCTGATTCTGGCCGACGAGCCGACGGGCAACCTGCATTCCAGCCAGGGCAAGGAGATCATGGAGCTGTTCAAGCGCTTGAACGACGAGGGCACCACCATCATTCAGGTGACGCATTCGGAGGCGAATGCGGAGTATGGCAACCGGATTATCAATTTGGCGGATGGCTGGGTGGTGAAGCCGGCGGCGGGATAAGGTCATCACGTCAGGGCAACGCTTTGGCCGCAATTATCGAACTCGAGGATGACGGATTTGTCGCGTTTGTGCCCTTCCATGAATGAGATGCTGGCTTCCTTGGACCAGCGAAGCGGCGCGAGTCCTCCGACGGGAGCATGCGCATTCTCCGTCTCCTGCCAGCGGAAGTCGGGCAATATGTGGTGATGCGTGTCGATCGTCAACGACCTATCTGGGTTGCCCGTCATGCGATCCCCTGTTTCTAGCCGAGAATCAGCTTGGCTGCGCGGCCGGCAATCATATGAGTCGGCGCATTTGTCGGACCTGTAATGATCCGCGGCATGACGGAGGCGTCGGCCACGCGCAAGCCCGTAAGGCCGTGCACGCGAAGCTGTGGGTCGACGACCGCGAGATTATCCACGCCCATTTTGCATGTGCCGACGGCATGTCCGAAGCTCGCCGAGCCAAGCCGGACAAGTTCCCTGACCTCCTCGGCGGTCGCCTTGGGGCCGGGCATGACTTCGATCTCGCGCGCACGGCGGCCCATGCGACGGTATGTCCCGATGGTGGCTCGTATTGCCATTTCTCACCCTTTTTTCGGGATACGTCCAGGTAGTTACGGCCCCCGGCGTGCGCACGTCGCTGGCGGCATTGCCGTAGCTGCCCAGGATTACGCGCGCCGGGCCGTTTCTCGTGAAACGCGATGCATCGATGTATCGGGCCTCGGGATCGCCGTTCTCCTCCCCTGGAGGGAGTGCGAGCCACAACGACGAAAATCATTCGAAGATATCAGCGGCCTCGATGCAGGCTGGCTCAAAGCAAAACATCACTTCGCCCTGGGACCTTACGGGCAATCCGGCCCACACGCCGGTCGGGAATCTCATCGTTCTCAATGACGACAAGATCGGTTCCCACAGGGAATTTGGCCTCCACCACCACGAAAATGTCGAGATCGTCAGCTACCTTCGCGAAGGCACGGTGACGCACCGCGACGATCGTGGGAACGTCGGAAAAACCCAAGCTGGAGATGTCCAGGTAATGAGCGCCGGAACCCGTATCCGTCACTGAGAGCAGAATGACGAAGATGTTCCGATTCGACTGTTCCAGATCTGGGGCTCTTTTGAGCAAATAGATCGTTGTCCTCTTTATCGCGTAGCGGCGAAGCTGCCGGAGACTCGGGGCCTTGAGAGGGATCTTCAGGGGATCAGTTCGAAGGCATTTCCATCCAGGTTGAATGTTGCCGTGCCGTAGAGAACTCCATCGGCGTCGAGAACCAAGCCGCCATGGCCTTCCCCATTCAAGGCCAGCGCGAAGATCTCGGTCCATTGTTCGCCGGGGCTTGCCGGCGGCTGCAGCTCGAACGCCGTGCCGCCGATGGTAGTGCCGTAGAGGACGCCACCGGTTCCCACCACCAAGCTCGAACAGGGTCCCCTGTCGCCGTCTACGCCGGTGAAGCTGTAGACTACGCTTTCCGTCCAGGAGGCTCCCGGACTAGCGGGAGGCGTTAATTGATAAATGGCGCCGTAGTCCGAGGACCCGCCATCTTGGGTCGGTCCGTAGATTACGCCGTCGGCGCCTAGGGTCACGCCAGCGGTGGGCGCGAATCCATCGCCCCCGTAGGGTACGAAGCTGTATAACACGGTCTCGGTCCATGGGCTGCCTGGACTGGGTGGCGGCGTTACCTGGAAGACGGCTCCGTTATTCAAAGATCCGCCGATTAGGGTCGTCCCAAACAAGGTTCCGCTGGGACCGATCGCCAGCGTCGCATTGGGGCCGTCACCATCGAGGGGTGCGCCTGCGAAGCTGTGGAGAACACGCTCGTCCCAAGGGTCGCCGGGAGTGGAGGGCGGTTTCAACGAAAAGACGGTCCCGAAGCTTGACGTTCCTCCCCCCGTGGTAGCGCCGTAGAGAACGCCATTGTGATCGAGGGCTAAGCCTGCCGCCGGATATCTGCCATCATTCGCGCCGTTGAAGCTGTGGATTACGGTTTCCTTCCAGGAATCGCCGGGAGAAGCTGGAGGCGTTAATTTGAAGACCGTTCCAACGCTACCGGTGACGCCGCCATAAGCGGTAGTGCCGTAGAGGACGCCGTTGGGTCCCATGGTCAAAGTACCGGAAGGGTAGTAGCCATCGTCCTGCTTGCTTCCGAAACGGTGCAAGACGGTTTCGGTCCAGTGGCCACCTGGGGACGATGGCGGAGTCAGTTGGAAAGCAAGACCACAACCGTCGGTAGCAACCGGGCAGGGAGACGTCGATAAGCCGCCCTGCTCGGCGGTTCCGTAGAGGACACCGCCCGGACCGATGGTTAAGCCGTTGTAAATGTTCGCGCCCTTCTGGAGGGTATTGAAGTTGAAGATCGTGGCGACGCTGGGGGGAGTGCTTTGGGCGTTTGCAAACGGGGTAATCGCGAAGCCCAGGATAAGAAGCGAAGTCCGATAATCCACGGCTGTTTATCCTCGTTGTTAAGGCTATCAGGTCTGGCAACTCTGTGCGCGCGTCCCGGTACTAGTACGGCGTAGGGCGATGGCGGGGTCGTCGCGGGCGGCGCGGCGACGGGATGTTGGAGGATCGCGGACATCCGTCCGTTTTTGCTGGATCAATACGCGGAGAACCCCATCCGAACCATACCGCCAAACCAGTCGATTACGCCAGACGGTGAGATCAAAGGCAACTATATCCTTCGCCGGAGTCGGCCTCCGATGGCCTATCGAGTGGACCGGGGAGTTTTTGAATTGATTGACGACCCATCGAGGATCGATGGCAATAGTGCGCTGCGAAGCCCAAGGCCGCGAAAGGTGAACAATACGCGGCTCAACATCTGCCTATATGGCACCCCGCGAGTGGACTTGTTTGCGGCCGCGCGGATTGCGATGCCGTGGCAACGGTGTGGCTAAAGAGCAGTGAGGAAGGACCGTACAAGTCCGGGCAACGAATCTTCGAGTTGCCCACGGCGGGCTGCAAAGGTTATGGTTCAGTGAGCTTGTAGCGGGTTAGCCGTCCGAGCCCTTGAGTCGCGACAACGCCGGGATAACGCTTGGTGAAGTCCTTGTCGTTGCGGGAGCGGAGCCGGACCTAGCCGGCACTCTTGATCGCCAACGCCCGATAGCCGTCGAACTTGACCTCATACTGCCAGCCGTTAGTAGACCCGCCGCAACAGCGTCCCGGCGGCCGGAATCCGGCCCCGGCCTTTGCCTGGTGTGCTAGACTCGTTGCGGAAACAAAGTCGGAGGGAGATCGCATGAAGCAGAATTCCAAATGCACACCGATAGCCGCTGTCCTTATGGCGGCGGCTTTCACGAATGCCGGTTTGTCGCAGGAAAGTCCCGCGACTGCGAAGCTGACGACCATCCACACCTTCAAGCAAGGGGTCAAGCCCACCGGCACTATCATCATGGACCAGGCAGGCGCGATCTACGGAGCTACCTCCACCGGAGGAGCATTCGAAGGGGGCATAGTTTACCAATTGACGCCGCCCGTTGCGCCTGGCAGCGGATGGACCGAAACGGTCCTGCATAGTTTTGGAAACTATCCTGACGGAACCGAGCCGCTATCCACAGGCTTGGTGTTCGATACCCAGGGCCGGCTTTACGGCACAACTTACGCCGGCGGGCAGTACGATTTCGGCACGGTATTCCAATTAACCCCTCCAGTGTCATCCGGCGGCGAGTGGAGCGAGGCGGTGCTCTACAGTTTCGCGGATGGCTACGATGGAGCATACCCCGAAACTGGGCTGGTTATCGACCAGAACGGCGTGCTCTATGGCACGACCTTCGATGGCGGTGACACGGTGTGCGCGGGTTACGGTTGCGGGGTCGTATTCTCTCTGACTCCGCCTGCCGTGGATGGCGGGGCTTGGAGCGAAGAAGACATCCTCGCGTTTCCGGAAAGCGGCTTCAACGGGTACGGCCCATCCGGGCCGCTCCTGATGGCCGGCGACGGCACTCTTTACGGCATGAATCCCGGCCGCACGGGTTACAATGGTTCCTTCCTGTACGAGCTGAAGCCACCGGTATCCGCGGGGCGCGCGTGGCGCGAAAGAGTGGTGGAAGGTTTCGGCGCCTATATCCAACCCGAAGGTCTGACATTTGGCCGGCAGAGTGCATTGTACGGCACGACCAATGCCGGCGGCTCGTCGGGTGGCGGTTGGGTGTACTTGTTGACGCCGCCGGCGCGCCCGGGAGACGATTGGCCCGAAACAGTGCTGTACAATTTCGGCGCTCCTGGCGACGGCGCGGTTCCCATAGCGGGCGTGGTGTTCGGCCCCAAAGGCCAGATCTACGGCACTACCTCCGCGGGCGGAGCGAACGGCTTCGGGACGATATATGAAATGAATCGGCCGACGGTATCCGGCGGCCCGTGGAGCGAGACGCTGCTCTACAGTTTTGCCAATGCCGGCGACGGGGCCGCACCTGCGGATCTGGTGATCGACAGCAGCGGCGCGCTTTACGGAATCGCTATTGGGCAAAACTCTCCCGGGACGATTTTCATGTTCGTTCCGTAGCTAACGCTTCTTGTGGGGCGGTCTATGCAAGGACCGAAACGCGGCATTACTGCATGATCGCCGTTCCGGCGCCGTGGGCGCGACACGCCCGGCCTGGCAACGGGTCACAGCCAAGCTGCCGGCAAGATTAGATGCTATGCTATGAGTCCCATGTTGCGAGTGCTCTTAGGGCTGGTATTATTGTCTCCTATCTTCTTCGCCCAAACGAAAACAGATTCATTGGACCAGTTAGCGTCCGAATTCTGGACCTGGCGTGCGCAGTATAGGCCGTTCACGTTTGATGACGTTCCCCGTATGGAGCACGCCGCAGGAATGCGAGAGTGGTCCGCGGCAATGGTTGCCAAACAGCGCGCGGAACTTGCCGCATTCGAGCGTCGATGGAAGGCAATGCGCACGGACGGCTGGCCGGTTGAACGGCTGGTTGACTACCGGCTGATGGGGTCCGCCATTGCGCGCGTCCAGTGGGAATTGGATGTAAATCCACGCTGGCAACGTGATCCTGCGTTTTACGTCGAGCAGACCGTGGACGCGTTACAAGAGGAACTCATGCCGCCGCCGCCATTCAGCGACGCACGTTCGCGCGAGATTCTGACGCGAACCGAAAATATACCCGCCATCCTCGAACAAGCCAAGCTGAATCTGAGGGCTGTTGCGACGTTTGCGCAATTAACAATCGCGATGCTTTCCGATATCGATGCGCGCCTGGCCCGCGTGGAGTCTGGGGTGTCCCCGTTGTTGAGCCGCGATGATCGGCGCGCGCGCTTTCAAATAGCGATCACCCGAGCGAGCAAGGCACTCATTGACTATCGTGAATGGCTGAAACAGAACCTGCCCAACATGCGGCAGGATTTCGCTCTTGGTGACAAAGCGTGCGGATTCTTCCTCCACCACGTCGCCCTATTGCCCTACACGCCGCAGCAATTGCTGACCATGGCGCGCCAGGATTTCGAGCGCGTACTCGCTATGGAAACCTACGAACACCAGCGTGATCTCCGTGCACCGGAATTAAAGATGGCTGCGACGGCGGAAGAAGAATCCGCTCGCATGGCCCGCGATGACGCAAACATTCGCCGGTACATGACCGAGTACGAAATCCTGACGGTTCCTCCTGAATTACCGCATTGGACGATACGCCCGGCGCCGGACTACGTCGCAGCCTTTGATGGGTTCGGAGAGCTCGATGACTTTACCGGACCGTCGCGCCTGCGTCAGGATGGAACGCGCTGGGTACAGCAGCCCTCCCATGATCTCCCCTACTTCTGGAAAGCGTATGCGCAAGATCCCCGCACCACGGGCGTGCACGAGGGCGTGCCGGGACATTTCTTCCAACTGTCGCTGTCCTGGCGAAATCTCGACCCGATCCGCCGCCAGTACTACGATTCGGGCGCGAACGAAGGCATTGGCTTCTACGCCGAAGAGATGATGCTGGACGCCGGGCTGTATGACAACAGCCCAAGATCGCGCCAGATCGTTTACAACTTCGCGCGGTTGCGGGCCTTGCGCGTGGAGGTGGATGTAAAACTGGCGCTTGGGGAGTTCACCATGACCCAGGCGGCGGACTACTTGGCACGCACTGTTCCCATGGACCGGCGAACGGCCGAAGAAGAAGCGGCATGGTTTGCCACCGCTCCCGGCGTGGGCATCGCTTATGAAATTGGCAAGCTGCAAATCGAGCGGATGTTGGCGGAACGGCGTCTTGAGCAGGGCGACAAGTTTACCCTCCGCGCGTTTCACGACTACGTATGGAGCAACGGTAACGTGCCGCTATCGTTGCAACGATGGGAATTGCTGGGTCTTGACGACGATGTAAAGAAGGTGGACGAATTGGCGAAGTAGCCGGATCGCGGCTCCCACCCTTCCTCTTTCGCCAGCGCCGGCAGCTTCCTCTTTCTGCTGTACTCTGCCGGCGTCTTGCCCCTCGACTCCGGCCACCGCCTGAAATCCTTCATCCTCACCCGATGCTCGACGGCGGGCTGCTTGACGCGCACCTTCAACTCCGGTGTT
>Ga0070761_10002406_pt1 | contig 11486 bp, 8 predicted proteins | sample HubBroMetageREF1_FD_66724 | JGI IMG/M metagenome (GOLD analysis project Ga0070761, IMG submission 66724) | Reference soil microbial communities from the Hubbard Brook experimental Forest, New Hampshire, USA - Hubbard Brook CCASE Soil... | ecosystem: Environmental > Terrestrial > Soil > Temperate...
GCAGCGACGTGGCGACCGGCCGTTCGATGAACGGACGAGATGGGCTCATGGCGCTGAGCTCGCGCTCGGGGCCGCAGCCGGCGCAGAGGCCACGACGACCGTCGAGCCATCGTGCAATCGGTCGAAGCTGCTGTTGGCGAGGATGTCGCCGGGATCGATTCCGTCGACCTGGGTCATGCCATTGTCGGTGACGCCCGGCTTGACGCGCCGTACATGAGCGACGTCGCCCTGAATGACATACACGAACGAATCGGGCCCGTTCTGCTGAAGGGACGAGGCGGGAACCAGGGTCACTCCGCGCAAGGTATCGACCAGCAGGCGCGTGTTGACGAACTGGTTCGGGAAGAGCAAGTCATTCTTGTTGTCGAAGAGCGCTCGCGCTCGTATCGTGCCGGTCGTTGTGTCGATCTGGTTGTCGAGCGTGAGCAGGATGCCGCTCGCGATCTTCTTCTGCGCGCTACGGTCGAGCGCATCGACGGTGAGCTTGGCCCCCTGGCGCAGGCGGACTTGCACCGGCTCGAGATTGTCCTCGGGCATGGTGAAGATGACGGTGATGGGCTCGAGTTGCGTGACGACGGCCAAGACGACCGCTGCGCTCGGCTGGACGACATTGCCCGGATCCACGAGCCGGAGCCCGACGCGGCCCGAGATCGGGGCGGTGATGTGGCAGAAGTCGACCTGAACCTGGTCGTATTGCACGGTGCCCTGGTCATTCATGACCGTGCCCCTGTCCTGCAGCACGACCTTTTCTTGGTCATCGAGCGTCTGTCTCGCAATGGCATTGCGTGCCCATGCGGCGCGGTACCGCTCGAGATCCATCGTCGCCTGAGCGAGCAGATTCTTGTCGCGCTCGAGGGTGCCCTGCGCCTGCATGAGCGTGGCGCGGTACGGCCGGGGATCGATGTCGAGCAGCGGATCTCCGACATTCACCCGCTGGCCCTCCTCGTAATGCACGGCGAGGATGAGGCCATTGACTTGGCTGGTGATCGAGGCCGTATAAACCGGTGTGACGGTGCCTATCGCCTCGAGATAGATTCCGATGTCGCCCTTGCGTGCCGGCGCGGTGGTGACTGTGGTTTTGGGCGCCGGGGGTATGGCTTTCTTGGCGTCCCCGCAGTGCCGCACCGTCAGCGCGCTCACGACGGCCAAAGCCAGGACCGATAGCGTCCACAACCCGACCTTCACAAACCCGTGGCGCGCGCCCTCCGGCACGGGAGCAGGGAGTGGATGAGCGGCCCCGACGACCGAAGGCGGATCCGGCGTCAACTAAAGTGCCCTTTGGCGGCATGGATATGGCCAAGGCGAGTCGGACGTGCGACAAGCGCTCGCGGCGGACGCGCAGCTCGGCAGCACGAGAGAAGCCGCGCCGCGGCCGCCACTGCCCGTAGCGCGCTGTGCAGGGCGTCTGGAGCGCTCCTCCATGCTCCCTTACCTGCCCTTTCGGGCGGGGCGGTTGCAAGCTTTTTCGGCCGAGGGCGTCCAAGTCGCGGGACGTGCTCGGCGAGCGGGCCGCGCGCATTCGTGAGCGCGTCGTCGGGCTGCCCCTGCGCGGGCCCTGATGGCCAAGCGGGCGGCTCGGGGTTCGCGTCGCGCTGCACATAAGCGCATATCGAAGCACCGGGAGCCGCACGGAGAACGACCAAGGTGCGTAGGGTCCACATCGCAGGGCTAGCCGGATACGATGCGTCGAGGCCGTGTGGGGGCTTCGTCGCTAGCGACGAGCGGTCCCAACCACCCGACGAGGCCCGCCCTAGTGCCGACCGGGGCCCGCGCTCGAATCGGCCACGCGATGTCCATGGGCAGCCGTGATTCGCCCACGGCCTTCCCGACGCTCCCGCGAAACAAGGGGGCCGTGATCGCTCCGGCCGCCTTGGGTGGGGGTCCGAGCTGGGCGCTGGGCGCGGCGCTCGTGGCCGGCATCCTCGTGCTGCAAGCGACGACCGCTATTGGGTCGCCGGACGCGAGCATGCCCGCGTCCTCGCGCGGCTCACGTTCTGGGGTCTCGAGCGTGCTCGGCGAGCTTGTCGGGGTATGCCCGGAAGAGCAGTCGTCGTGCTCGAGCGCCCTGAACGGTGCTCCGGAAGCACATCGTTATCGCGTAGACCGAGCGCATCGCATCGCCGGCACGGATCTCCGATACGCGGCCCGTGGAGCACACGCGTGCCCGTGGTCAGCGGCACCTCCCCTCGCGTTCGGGACGGGCCTCGGGTCGGACCTCCGACGTCCCCTCGGAATCACCCGCGTAGGCGGCTTGCTCGTGTCTCAGCTCCTGACCGTGTTCACAACGCCCGAGCGTTTATCTCGCGCTCGAGAAGCTGACGACGCGGCGCGGAGCTCGCCCCGCGCTCCAGCCCGCCTGAGTCAAAAACTTGTCAGGTGGGGCGACGCGCGTCAGCATGATTGCGTGAGGGCATTGCGCACCGCGGGCTGGATCCTGGCCGCGCTGTCGCTCGCACCTGCGTGCGGTCGCCCGCAGCTTGCGACGGTGGCGGCCACGAGCGCACCCGTGGACCAGGCCACGAGCCTCCCCGAGACCTCCCACCCCGAGCCGGAGATGCCCTTTACGGCATGGCTCAAGCTACGGCTCCCCAGCGGCGGGAGCGTGACGAGCGAAGGGGGATCGGTCGCGGTCGAGCACTTGGTCACGGCCGACGACACGGCGCTGACGATCGCAAAGGCCTATCTAGACCTCACCGACGTCTACTTCGCCAAAGACCTGGCGGGGGAGATCACCAAGCGCCACCCCAACCTTGCCGTCGGCGATCGGATTGCGATCCCTCATCTTCTAGCTGCTCCGTACAAGACTCCGGAGGAAGACCGTTTGCGTTGGCCGGACGATCGCGCCATGAAAGGCGTCTTCATCAGCGGCATCTTCGCGGGGGCCTTCTGGCCCGAGACCCTGGAGCGATTGGCCTCGCACGGGCTCAACGCCGTGGTGCTCGACGCCAAGGATTACATGGGGACGGTCAACTACCCGACCCAGGTGCCTCTCGCCAAAGAGCTCGGGGCATTCAACGACCCGCCCATTGCCGACTACGCGCGCGCGATTCGCTTCGCGCACGCTCGCGGCATTCGGGTCATTGCCCGGATTCCGTGTTTTCATGATCCCTGGGCGGCCAAGCACGCGCCTCGCCTGTCGCTCATGGCGAGCTCGGGACGGCCGTTCCAGATGGGCTGGACCGATCCCTCCAACACCGAAGTGCAGGACTACATCGTCGCGCTCACCCGCGAAGTCATCGATCTCGGCGCCGATGAGGTCCAGCTCGACTACGTCCGGTTCCCCGTGCAGTCCATTGGCATCGCCCACGCCGTCATGCCCGCTCCCGATGGCCACCGCTCACGGGCCATGAAGGAGTTCGTGCGTCGCGTCCACGAGGTCACCCAGGCGCGCAAAATCCCGCTTTCGCTCGACGTCTTCGGGGTTACCGCGACAGGCGAGCCCTCCGACATCGAGGCGCTGGGCCAAAACCTGGCCATCCTCGGCTCCGAGACCGAGGTGCTCAGCCCGATGGTGTATCCGTCGCACTACGCTCCCGGCTGGAGCGGCTTCGACGTGCCCGGCAACCACCCCGAAATCATCGGGATTGGCACGCGCGCGGCCCTGGGCAAGCTCAAGGCGGGCCATCTTCCCGGAACGCTCATTCGGCCCTGGCTCCAGGCGTCGTCGTACAAGACGCCCAACTACGGTCCGCAGTACATCCGCGACGAAATCAAGAGCGCGGAGACGAGCGGCGCGGTCGGCTGGCTCATGTGGGACCCGAGCAACAGCTATTGGGCCGTGTGGGGGGCGCTGCCTCGCGTGTCGGGCGACGCATCGACGAAGCGAGACGGTTCAGGAGCGGGAGATCAAGCCTCTCGCCCGCCATGGCGCGCGACGATGTCGAGCAGCGCGGGCCCGTAGCGGCGCATCACGGACGGTCCCACCCCGGAGACTTGGAGCAGCGCGCTCTCGCTCGCGGGAGCCTGCGTGGCCACGCCGAGCAGCGTGCGGTCGTTGAGGATACGAAATGCGGGGAGCCCGGCCCTGCGCGCCTCCGTCACGCGCCACTCACGGAGCGCTTCGAAGAGCGCGGCATGGTGGGCGGGGGACTCCTCGGGGGCGACCCGCGCCGGGCGGGGACGCTTGGCTTTGGCCTTTTTCGCCGGACGCTCGCGGCTGCGGCCTGCGGTCATCGGGAAAGCCCAGTCGCGATCTGCGGCGGCGTCCCCAACGCCTCCGGTCACCCGAACCCGCTGAAACGCGATGACGGCGCCGTCTTTGACGAAGGAGTCGTCTTCCAATCGAACGAGCTTGGCGCGCGCGAGGCCCCCAAGCACATGCTCGAGCGAGCGACGGTCGAGCGAGCCGGACGGAAAGACGTCGCGATGAATCTGCCCGACCGTCTGCCCGTCGCGCTGCGCGAGCGCGGTGAGAACCAGCCGCGCGGCTTCCTTTTCGAGAAGGCTCGGCCCACGATGCGCTTGGGCGACGCAACGATCGGGCGCGCAAATATCGCACTGCCCACACGGCAGGCCCGAGTCGTGCTCGTCGCCAAAATGCGCCACGAGCTGCAACATCCGGCAGGTGCTTCGTTCGGCATAGCGACGAGCGCACGCCATCTGCTCGAGGCGATGGGCGATCTGCTTTTCGTACGAAACTCCGTAGTCGGCGTCCCCCCTTCGTATCGATTCGTCGGCCTCGATGCGCGCACCGCCATGCAGCCAGAGCTTCTCGAGCGCCTTTTCGAAGACGGGAGGAGCCAGCCCGCTTGCCGACTGCAGGGCCTCCTTGAATATGGGCCTCTCGCCGAGCTCCACGAAGAGGCTATCGAGGCAGGCCCGAGCGGGATAGTCGCGCTCGTGGAAAAACTCGTGCGTCTTGGTGTCGGCGAACGAGTGAAAGAGCACGGCGCGGGAAGGCTCGCCGTCACGCCCGGCACGGCCGATCTCCTGGTAATAGCCCTCGACCGTGCCGGGAAGCGCGGTGTGCACGACCGTGCGGACGTTGGCCTTGTCGATGCCCATCCCGAAGGCGGTCGTGGCCACGACGACATCGACCGCCCCGCCGAGGAACTGATCCTGGGCGTACGTGCGCTCGTAGGCGGTCATGCCCGCGTGATAGGAAACCGCGCGACGGTCGGACGAAAGCAGCTCCGCGAGCGACTCGGACTCGCGACGCGTGGGGGCATAGACGATGGCCGGCCTCCGGGCGGGGTCCGCGAGTAAGGTGACCACCGCCTCCGCTCGCTCGCCCGGGCTCTTCTCCACGACTTCGACGGCGATGTTGGTGCGGCGAAAGCCGTGAATGAAGCGCGCAGCGTCTTGAAGGCGCAGCTGCCCGACGATGTCGTCTTGCACGCGGGGGGTGGCCGTCGCCGTGAGCGCGATAAAGGGCGCCGGGCGAAGGAGCGGAAGTCTTTCGCCGAGCATCCGGTACTCGGGACGAAAGTCGTGCCCCCACTGCGAGATGCAATGCGCCTCGTCGATGGCGACCAGCGCCGGACGCCGGCGCGCGAGCATCTCGGGAAACCCGGGAACCTTGAGCCGCTCAGGCGCGATGAACAAAAAATCGAGGGCTCCGTCGAGGTATGCCCTGCACGCGGCACGCGACGCCTCGCGCCCGCGGCCCGAGTGAATCCGCTCGGCACGAATGCCGAGCTCGACCAGCTTGGCGACCTGGTCCTCCATGAGCGCGATGAGAGGACTGACGACCAGCGTCGTCCCGCCCCGAGCCAGGCCGGGGAGCTGGTAGCAGAGGGATTTGCCGGCGCCGGTCGGCATGACGAGAAGCACATCGCGCCCGCGCGTAGCCGCTTCGCAGACGGCTTCTTGGTAGGGCCGGAACGACGAAAAGCCGAACCTGCTTTGGAGCAGGGCGATGGGCATGCGTAAGCGTTCTCACTAGCGCACCTCGGCCGCCGAGCGCGCATGGTTGTGCAAATTCGGCCGCACTCGCCGCGCGCAATGCTAGCGATCGGCCGTGGTCACGGTTTCCTTCATGGCTGGAACGCTCGAGGTGCGGGGCTGGCCCGACGGTCTCGGACTGCCTGCCGGGTGCGAGTGGGACGCCCGCACTCGCTGTCACCGCGCCCCTGCCCTCTCGTACGCCGGCGTCATCCGCTCTCTGGTGGCCGGCGGGGCGGCGTATGTGGATCGCGCGCGGAGCTACGAGCAGCTCGAGGAGGCCCCCCGGGTGCATCGCCAGCCGAGGCCCTACCAGAGCGAGGCGCTATCGGCCTGGCAGGTGCAGCAGGGTCGAGGCGTCATCGTGCTTCCAACCGGGTCGGGAAAGAGCCATGTGGCGGTGCTCGCGATCGCCGACAAGCGGCGTAGCACCCTGGTGGTCGCACCGACGCTCGATCTCGTGCGTCAGTGGTTCGACTTGTTGAAGGCGACCTTCGGCGTACCCGTGGGGTTGGTCGGCGGCGGTGAGCACGACGTGCAGAAGCTCACGGTGACGACCTACGACTCGGCGATGCTCCACATGGATCACCTTGGCGCGCGCTTCGGTCTGGTCGTCTTCGACGAGTGCCATCACCTGCCGAGCGCTGGCTATGCCATGGCGGCGCGCTCGTGCATGGCGCCATTCCGCCTCGGGCTTACCGCAACGCCGGAGCGAAGCGACGGTCGAGAAGCCGATTTCGACGCGCTCATCGGCCCCGTCGTCTACCGCAAAGACATCGTCGAGCTCTCGGGCGACTACCTGGCCGAATACGACACCCAGTGCATCTCCATTGCTCTCGCGCCGGACGAGCGCGCGGAGCACGACGAGGCCCGCGCGATCTATCGGGCGTTCTTGCAGAAGCATGGCATCCGGATGAGCCAGCCGAGTGGCTGGCGCGAGTTTATCTTGTTCTCGTCGCAAAGCGCCGAAGGGCGGCGCGCGATGTCCGCGTACCGTAGACAGCGCACCCTGGCCTTCGCGCCGCGCGCGAAGCTCGAGTATCTCGAGCACCTTCTGTCCGCGCATCGAAAAGACCGCGCAATTCTCTTCACGCAGGACAACGCGACGGCCTACGCCATTGCTCGTCGGTTCCTCGTCCCTGTCATCACCCACCAGACCAAAGTGCGAGAGCGGAGCGGCATCCTCGCCGGGCTCGCCGACGGCGGCTACAGCGCGGTGGCCACGTCCAAAGTGCTCAACGAGGGTGTCGACATCCCCGACGCGAACGTCGCGGTCATTCTGTCGGGCAGCGGATCGGTGCGCGAGCACGTTCAGCGGCTGGGTCGCATTTTGCGGAAGAAGGAAGGCAAGCGAGCGATCCTCTACGAGCTCGTGACGCAAGCGACGACCGAAACGTACACCAGCGATCGCCGGCGCGAGCACAGTGCTTACCGCTGATCTGGTCAGCACGCGTCGGAGAGCCGGCGAGCTCTTACTCGTTCCGCTATCCGCGCCTGCGCGAGCGCGTGCTCTCGAGCTCGCAGGTGCCCTCATCGCCCTCGCCGAGGCACGATGGGGCTGTGCTCGTGACGACGTCGAGGCAGCCATCGGCGCCATCGAAATCGGGCCGCGCGAGCACCGGTTGCGAGACGCCCTCGCGAAGCTCATCGAGGACCGCTGCGTCTTCGACCCGGGAGATGCCGACGCCGAAGCGATTCGTCGCGAAGTCTTCACGGCCGCCAGCCGGACGCGGCAGGCGATGGGCGCCGATCGCTCGTTCGATAGAACCGCCATTCTCGCGGAGATCGCCGCGCGTCGAGGCCGGAGCCCCGCATCGATCGACGAGGCGCTGTTTGCCGACCTTCGCGGCGCCCACAGGCTCGTCGCGTTCGACAAGCTGTCGGCCGAGGCTCTCGTCGCGAGCTACGAGCGCGCGCAAGCCCAAGCCGTCCTGCTTCGCGCCGTGAAAGTGACGGTCGACGTTCGCTGCGCCACCGCGGGCGCGCTCCGTGCCGTGTTCCGGCGGCTCAAGTTCCTGCAGTTGCTCTACGCCATCACGCGCACCGAGAACGGCTACCGCATCGTCATCGACGGACCCTTCAGCCTCTTCGAATCGGTGACCAAGTATGGGCTTGCGCTCGCGCTCGTTCTCCCGGCGTTCGAGGCGTGCGACGCGTGGCGGCTCCAGGCCGATGTTCGCTGGGGCAAGGAACGCACGCCGCTCGTCTTTCGGCTCGCCGGGGGCAGCGCGACCAAGGCCGCGCGCGCGCCTGCTCTGCCGGACGAGATCCGCTCGCTCGCGACCGCCTTCGCGGAGCTCAGCACTTCGTGGCGGGTCTCGTCGAGCTCGGACATTCTCGAGCTGCCGGGGGTAGGGCTCACCGTGCCCGACCTCGTGTTCGACCGGGGTGCCGGGGCGACCCGCGAGCGCATCTATCTCGAGGTGATGGGGTACTGGAGCCGCGATGCCGTGTGGAAGCGCGTCGAGCTCGTCCAGGCCGGTCTCGCCGAGCGCATTCTCTTCGCCGTCAGCGCGCGCCTGCGGGTGAGCGAAGCCGTCTTGGATGGCGAGCTCCCGGGTGCCCTCTACGTCTACAAGCGCACGATGAGCGCGCGTGCAATCGCCGCGCGACTCGAGGGGTTCGCTCGACCTTCACGTCCGGCTTGAGCTTGGAGGGCAAGGCGAGCGATAAGAGTGTGCCCCCCATGCCGTCTTTTTCGGAAAAACTCTTCCAGCTCCGCTTCGAGCTCGAAGAGCTCACGCGCGCGGAGAGCGACTGGCAGCGCGCAAGCGTCCTCGCCAAAGCCAGCACCGTCTTCGCCGACTTCTGTACGTCGTTTGTCGGAGGTTACGAAGAGCGTCTCGACGAGCTCTGGCGCGTCGCCCGACGCAATCTGGGCCGGGCCGCTTTGGTTGTCGCCCGGCGGTCCGACCCCGACGCGCCCCCCGAAGTGGAAGATCTCTTCGAGGCGCTGCGCGCCCGCGCGCACGCCATGCGCCGGATGGGTGATTCCGTGTCCGGCATGGTCGATTGCCTTCTGGTGATGCTCGCGACCGAAAGCGTGGGCCTTGGGGCGCCCGCCCCGAGCGATGCGCAGGCGTTTCAAGCCGCGCGGCGGCGTGCTCTCGCGCACCTCAAGAAAGCCAAGCGCCTCGACGACAGGGCCCTGGTGCAGGCTTGCTTTCGAGCCATCGGCTACGAGCGACGCTGGGGCCGCCGAGATCGAGCGCCGGCGAGCCGCCCGAGACGCAAAGCCGGCAAAGTGACGACCCTCAAGCGGAAGAGGTAAGGGAAGAGAAAAGCCGCCAGGGGGAGAAGGGCGTGAGTAGAACACCCCGAAGAGCGGATTGCCTTGGCTCTTCAGCCCCAGCCTTGAATCCTTCTGCGTTGTCGAGCCAGCCGCTGCCGCTCGCTTCGAGGCCCCTCGTGTCCACCGCAGGCCCCATGGAGGCTCGTGATGCCCGGAGGCTCGTGATGCCCGCGTTCAGTCGCGCATGAAGTGACAGCTGTAGCCGCCGGGATGCTTCTCCAGATACTTCTGGTGATAGTCCTCGGCCACCGTGAAGGGCCCGGCGTCGACAACCTCGGTCGTAATCGGAGCTCGCCACTTGCCGCTCGCCGCGACGACCTTCTTCACGCGCAACGCAATCTCGCGCTGCTCGGGCGACGTGACGAAGATGGCGGAGCGGTACTGCGTCCCCACGTCGTTCCCCTGGCGGTTTTTGCTCGTCGGGTCATGCATGCGGAAGAACCACTTCTCGAGAAGGTCCTCGTAGGAGATCTTGCTCGGGTCGAAAACGATCCGCACCGCCTCGGCATAGCCGGTCTTGCCGGTGCGGACGTCCTCGTACGTCGGGTTGGGCATCGTCCCTCCCTCGTACCCGGCGGAGGTCTCGAGCACGCCGGGGATCTTTCGCAGGATTTCCTCCATGCCCCAGAAGCAGCCGCCCGCAAGAATGGCCGTGTCGAGCGTGGCTTTGCACCCCGGCGTCTCCCCCGGAGCGGGAGTCGCGCACGAGTTCGACGTCGCCTCTGCGGGCGTAGCCGCGGCGGAGGTCTTGGCCCCAGGCTCGAAAAGAGCGCGATATTCGCCATAGCCCTGGGCCTCGAGGTCGGCCACGGGGATGAACCGAAGCGACGCGGAGTTGATGCAGTATCGCAGGCCGGTAGGCGCCGGCCCATCGTCGAACACGTGGCCGAGATGGGATCCACCCGCGTGCGACTTCACCTCGGTCCGCGACATGCCCAGCGTGTTGTCCGCTTCCGTGTCCACCCGGTTCGCCTCGACTGGTTTCGTGAAGCTGGGCCAGCCGGTTCCCGACTCGAATTTGTCGGTCGAGCTGAAGAGCGGCTCGCCGGTGGCGACGTCGACGTAGAGGCCGGCGCCATGGTTGTCCCAGAACCGGTTGCGAAACGGGGGCTCGGTGGCCGCGTGCTGGGTCACTTCGTATTCGAGCGGAGAGAGCTTGGCCTGGAGCTGCGCGTCGCTGGGCTTCGAGTAAGCGCGCTGGGACAGCATGACCTGGGCATCATTCCGATTCTGATTGGTTTTCTGGGACGCCATGACGACCTCGGGCTGCGAAGTGGACATCGCCGAGGGGGCTCGCTCTTGCCGGGCACATCCCGCAAGCGCCACCACGCCCAAGGCAACGAAAATCGAGAGTAGCGTCCGCCAGCCAACCGGACGATTCATGCTTGGTTCCACTCGCATTCTACCCATCTCTACGGCCCCCGTCGGCCCGCGTTTCGGCAAAAGAGCGATTTTTCACCCATCCCGCCGAGGTCGCCGTTCGCGCGCCTTTTACGGCGAGGGCACCTTGTCGTCACAGACCGGGTGGTACGAGGGGCGGGTGCGGTGACCGTGCAACCGAACGCATCAGCCACGCTACGCCGGAGCCCCGATCAGCCCGCCAAAGTCGTCTGGCTGACGGGCCTGTCTGGCTCGGGGAAGACGACACTCGCCGAGGCCGTGGCCGGGCGGCTCGCCGAGCGCGGCGTGTCCGTGGAGGTGCTCGACGGCGATGTGCTTCGGGCCCTCATGCCGACGGGCTTCTCACGTGGGGAGCGGGAGGCCCACGCTCGGCGTGTAGCCTTCCTGGCGAGTCGCTTCGCACATCACGGTATTACGACGATCGTCGCCCTGGTCTCGCCGTACCGCGCATCGCGCGCTTTTGCCCGCAGACTCTGCGAGCGATTCGTGGAGGTGCACATCTCGACTCCGCTCCACGTCTGCGAACGTCGTGATCCTAAGGGGCTCTACGTTCGTGCCCGCGCTGGGCTACTCCAGCAGTTTACGGGGATTGATGACCCGTACGAAGCGCCGGAGGCGCCGGACCTCGAGCTCGACACTTCGGACATTGCGGTCGATACCGCGGCCAACAAGCTCCTCGACGTCGTGTTTCCAGAGTCGGCTTCAAACGCGCTCTTTCGAGGCGCCGCATGCCGCCCCTAGGCGACTCTTCGTCGGGGCCGTCACAAGCCGTCACGAACGCATTGCGCATCGCTCGGGGCTATCTCGAAGCCCGTCGGTATGCGGATGCGATCGCGCCGTTGAAGCAGGCGGCGCTCCTGGCCCCGGACGATCCGGCGATGCTCCACGAGCTCGGCGCCGCATGCCTCTT
>Ga0070761_10002407_pt1 | contig 11484 bp, 10 predicted proteins | sample HubBroMetageREF1_FD_66724 | JGI IMG/M metagenome (GOLD analysis project Ga0070761, IMG submission 66724) | Reference soil microbial communities from the Hubbard Brook experimental Forest, New Hampshire, USA - Hubbard Brook CCASE Soil... | ecosystem: Environmental > Terrestrial > Soil >...
CTGCCCGGTGAAGGCCGCCGCGTAGATCGCCGCGACCAGCGACAGCGTGCGCCGGCTCTCGCCCGGCGTCACCGGTGGCCGCCGTCCGGCCGCCAGGCAGGCCAGGACCTCGGCGAACTGCTCCCGGTGCCCGCTCGTCGCGGCCGGCCCAGGCGTCCCGAGCGTCCCGGGGATCCCGGGCGTCCCGGGGGCCGGGGTGATCCGCCAGTCCCGGTCGGTGTACCCGTACAGGTGCGTCACCTCCACGCTCGCATGCTCGAAATCGAAGCGCAGGTAGCTCTCCTCGCGCGGCGACAGCACGCTGTTGACCACGCTGGCCACCGCGCCGCTGGCGAACGTGACGTGGGCCAGCGACACGTCCTCGGTCCGCGTCCGGCGGGCCTGGCGGCGGGCGACCGCGCGGACTTCGGCCCAGTCCCCGAGCACGTCCAGCATCATGTCCATCTGGTGGATGCCGTGGCCCATGGTCGGGCCGCCGCCCTCGGTCTCCCACCGGCCGCGCCACGGCACGTCGAAATACGCCTGGTCACGGAACCAGGTGGTGTGACACACGGCCAGCAGCGGCCGCCCGAGCGTCCCCTCGGCCGCCAGCGCCCTCAACCGCCGCTGCGCCGCCCCGAACCGGTGCTGGTACACGCTGGCGAACCACGGCCCCGCGTCACCCTCGGCGGCGGCGACCTCGTCGAACTCGCGCAGGCTGATCACCGGCGGCTTCTCCGCCAGCACGCTCACCCCGGCTCGCAGGCAGGTCAGCGCCTGCTGGCGGTGCGCGTGCGGCGGCGTGCAGATGTGCACCAGATCCGGCCGGGCCTCCCCGAGCAGGTCCTCGAGCTCGCGGTAGGTGGCGGGCACCTCGTGCTCCCGGGCGAAGGCCGCCAGCCGCCCCGCGTCCACATCGGCCGCCGCGACGAGCACGGCGCCGGGCCCCAGAGCCGCCGCGTGCACCCGCGCGATGCCGCCCGTCCCCACGATCGCGACCCGGATGGGCCCGGCTGGCACGGCGACCTCTGACCCTTCGAAAAACTTTCGAAAACTTTCTCTACCGTTCGATGTTACATCTGCCCCTTCGCCGTAGCCAGCCCTCCCGGCCACCCCCGGGATTTCGCCGGACGACCCAGGCGTGCCCACCTGATTCCGGCCTTCGGCCTGTACCATAAATGATATTAAATAAAGATTCGTACATCAATATCATATTGTCATCAATACGCTATACTGTTCGCACCGTCCCTTCTCTATTTCTTCCGAACGGGCGGTGGTGCATGCCCCAGGACCCCGCGCAGCTGCGCCGCGACTGGTCGCGCTACTTACGTGCAACCGGTTACCCGGCGGCGCCGCTACCTCCCGGTGACAGCATCGGGCAGGTAAGAGGGGGGCATCATGTATGACGTTCTAGCAGAGCTGCGCAAAGCGCAGGCCACCGACAGCCATGAGTCCGACGTTTCCGCGGGCCGGCATTACTGCTTCGTGTGCGGATGCTGGCGTGAGCTAGTCCAAGCTGGACTGTGCGGTACCTGCCTGGAAGGCTGGCATCGCCGCGCGGCGTCCCAGGTAAGCACGGCAGAGTGGTGACGCGGCGGTCGCCACGGCCCCGGCGGCGGCTACCGCCGCCGCGCACAGCCAGGCGTGTTCGTAGCCGCTGGCCGCCGGGAGCGTGACGGTTCCGGCGTGCACCAGCCTGCTGGCCAGCAGCGCCGTCGTCACCGCGCTGGCCGCCGCGCCGCTGAGGCCGGCGGCCGCGCTGGCCAGCCCGACGGCCGGGCCCGCGGCCGAGGGCGGAACCGGCCGGGTGAGGATCACGTACTCGACGGCGAGCGTTCCGCCGTGCCCGACGCCGAAGACGGCCAGCAGGATGATCACCTCAGCGGCCGAATGGTGAAACCCGGCCAGTAGCCCCAGGGCCAGCGCCTCGCAGCCCAGCGTCACGACCGCGATCAGGCGCGCGGAGAACCGCCGGGCCAGCCGGCCGGCCACGAACCCGGCGGCCGTGATCGCCGCCGCGAACGGCAGCAGGTCCAGGCCCGCGTCCAGGACCGACGCCGCGGCTCCGTAGCCGGCCGCGCCGGGAGCCTGCAGGAACGACGGCACCGTGAGGTTGACCACGCCGACGGTCGCCGCGGTGACGAAAAACAGCAGGACTCCGCCGGCCACCCCCGGGAGCGCGACGACGTTCAGCCGGACCAGCGGGTCGGCCCGCCTCAGCGCGGAGACCGCCCACCCGGCCAGCAGCACCACCGCCCCGGCCAGCAGCCCGAGCACCCGTCCGGAGGTCCACCCCCACGACGCGCCTTCGGTGATCGGGAGCAGCGCCGCCACCAGCCCGCCGGCCAGCAGCACGGCGCCCGGGACGTCGGCCCGGCGGGCCGCGAGCGTGCCGCCGGGGAGCGTGACGGCGGCCAGGGCCCCGGTGACCGCGCTGACCGCCGCCATCGCCACGAACACCGAACGCCAGTCGCCGCGACCCGCCTCCTCGACCACGCCGCCCAGCGTGAACCCCACCCCGGCGGCGGCTCCCGCGAAGGCGGCGATGATGCCGAACGACCGGGGCAGGCTCGAGACCGGCCGGTGTTCGCGCACGATCGCGATGCTCAGCGAGCTCGCGGCGAAGCCGGGCGCGGCGAGGATCCGCCCGGCCAGCAATGTCGCGCCATCCGGCGCGGCCGCGCTGAGCACCGACCCGGCGGCCAGGCAGCCCATGGCGGCCGTCATCAGCCGTCGCTGGCCGAGGACGGAACCGAGCGCGGGAAACACCGCGGCGCTGACCGTGCCGGTGATGATGGTCGCGATGACGGTCCAGCCCAGCAGCGGCCCGGACACGTGCAGCGAGGCGCCGATCTGGCCGAGCAGCGTGAACACCATCAGGTAGGCCGCGGTCCCCACCAGCAGGCACAGGCCTGCCACCGGGACCAGCAGCCCGTCCCGGCGGGTGCCCCGGTCAGCGGGGGGCGAGGGCGCGGGCAAGCTGGCCTCGGGAAGTGACGTCGAGCTTGCCGAAGATCTTGTGCAGGTGATACTCGACCGTGCGCGGGCTGATGAACAGCTCCGCCGCGATCTCCGGGTTGGACCGGCCGTCCGCGACCAGCCGCGCGATCTGCGCTTCCTGGGCGGTCAGCGCCAGCACCGGGCCGGCCTCACGCCTGCGCACCCGCTCCCCGGTCGCGGCGAGCTCGCGCTCCGCGCGCCGGGCGAACCCGTCCGCTCCCATCGCGGCGAACATCTCGGTCGCGGTCCGTAGCTGGGTGCGCGCGTCGACCCGGCGTTTCTCCCGGCGGAGCCACTCGCCGTACAGCAGATGGGCCCGGGCCAGGTGCGGCACCAGGCGGGTCCGGCCCAGCCGGGTCACGGCCTGCGCGTACAGCTCCTCGGCCTGTTCCCCCTCGCAGAGCAGCGCCCGGCACCGGGCGTACATGCCCAGCGCCCATTCGGTCCCGCTGGGCCGGGTGGTCTGCTCCAGCAGCGCCACGGCCTGTCCGGCCAGGTCCAGGTGGCCGGTGCGGGCGGCCGCTTCGGCGAGTTCGGGCAGCGCCCACAGCGTGTATCCCAGCTGGTCGGTGCGCTCGCTGATCGCGCGGGCCGCCTCGGCCGCCTCCGGGTAGCGGCCGAGGCCATTGCACAGCAGGGCGGTCGTGTACGCGGAGATGCCGAGGCCGGCGGCCCGGTCATCCGCGGCCCGGGCCGGGTGCGGGTCAGCCCGGCCCTGCCAGGCGGCCAGCGCCAGCCGCCCGTGCGGTCCCGGGACCGATCCGGTGACGGCCAGGGCGGCGTCGAGCTGCTCGACGTAGGAGCCCGCCGCGGCGAAGTCGCCGGTCAGCAGGCAGGCGGTCGCGGCCATGCCGAACGCGGCGGGCAGCTCCTGGACCGTTCCGGTGCCGCGGGCCGCGGCGACGTGCCGGGCGGCGAGCCGGGCGAACGACTCGTCGTCCCACAGGTTGATCGCCACCCGGCAGGCCAGCCACAGGATGCTCACGGCCTCCGGGCCCGGCAGGATCTCGGGTCCTTCGGTGAGGATCCGCAGCGCGTCACGCAGCGCCGGCAGGCCGGCCGGGTAGCCGTCGGTGGCCTGGGCGGTCAGCCCGTCGAGGAGCAGGTCGCTGGCCTGCGGGGGTCCCGGCGGCGGGGGCGCGCCGCGCGCCGCGCGGCCGACCTCCTGCCAGCTGGTGCCGCCGGCGCCGGCGGTGACCAGGGCCGACATGACCGCGTCGAGGTAGGCCCGCCGGGCCAGTCCGGCGTCCCTGGGCGCGAGCCGGGCCGCCGCGGACAGCAGTAGCCGCGGCGCGTCGCCGGGCGCGCCGGTGACGGTGGCGATCCGCGCGGCCAGCTGATCCGCGCGGGCTCGCTGCAGCTCGTTGAGCGGTCCGGCCTGGGCGGCCGCGAGCAGCTCGGCGGCCTCGCGCTGCGCTCCCGAGTCATACTTCGGCTGAGCGGCGGCCAGGTTGCGCCGGGCCCGCTCGCCCGGCTCCGGGCTGAGCGCCGCGGCCCGCTCCAGGAAGGCCGCCGCCGCGGCCGGCCCGCCCCGGCCCAGCGCGCGGTTCGCCGACTGCTCGAGGTCGGCCGCGGCCGCCTCGTCCGGGCCGAACGTGGCCTGCGCGCGGTGCCAGGCCCGCCGGTCCGGGTCCTGCCCGGGGTCGGTGGCCGCGGCCAGCGCCGCGTGCACGGCCTGCCGGTCGGCGGTCGGCGCGGACCGGTAGATGGCCGAACGGACCAGCGGATGCCGGAACGCGACGTGCGTACCGAGCCGCACCAGGCCTTCTGCCTCCGCCGGGGCCAGGTCGTCGATGCTCAGGCCGAGCCCGATCCCGGCCCGCCGGAGCAGGCCGGGGTCTCCGAGCGGCTCGGCCGCGGCGACCAGCAGCAGGCGCCGGGTCGCCGCCGGGAGCCCGGTGACGCGAGCCAGGTAGCGCCCGGCGACCCGGTCCGCCAGCGGGCGGGCCACCCACGGCGACACGCCGAAGCCGCCGGCCAGTTCCCCCGCCTCGGTGATCTCGCGGGAGAACTCGGCCAGCGCCAGCGGGTTGCCCGCCGCCTCGGCCAGGATCCGGGTACGTACCCGCTCGTCCAGCCGGTCCGGGACGGCGGCGGCCAGCAGCGCCCGCGCGTCCGGCTCGGCCAGCCCGGGCAGGGCGAGTTCGGGAAGCCCGGTGAGTTCGGCGCGGACGGTCCCGGTGCGCACGGCGAAGATCATGCCCACCGACTCGCCGTACAGCCGGCGGGCGGTGACGGCCAGCGCCTGCAGCGAGGTCTGGTCGATCCACTGGGCGTCGTCGACGATACACAGCAGCGGCTGGGCAGCCGCCTCCTCGGCGGCCAGGCCCAGCACGCCCAGCCCGACCAGGAACCGGTCGGGCGGTTCGGCCTGGCTCAGCCCGAAGGCCACGCGCAGCGCGGCCGCCTGCGGGGCCGGAAGCTGGTCCAGGTGCTTGAGCAGCGGCGCGCAGGCCTGCTGAAGCGCCGCGAACGCGAACTCCATCTCGGACTCGACTCCGGTCACCCGGATCACCAGGAACCCCGCCGCCGCGGCGGAGGCGTAGTCGAGCAGCGCGGACTTGCCGATCCCGGGGTCGCCGCGGACCACCAGCGCGCGGCTCGCCCCGTCCCGTATCTCGCCGAGCAGCCGGTCTACGGTCGCGCACTCCAGGCCCCGGCCAACCAGTGCCGCGCCGACCAATGTCTCTCCGCTCGCCCTCAGCGCCAGCCTTTCCCCACGTCCGGCACCATGTGGAAGTCTAGCGACGGTACCCGGGCGGCGCAGTAGCAGGACCGGCGCCCACCGGGGCCGAGTAGAACGCGAAGCCCTGATCCGTGACGCCCAGGGCCGCCAGGCGGGGCAGCGCGTACGGGTCGATGGCCAGCACCGTGAGCCAGCCGCCGGTGAGCTCGCGGGCCCCGGCCCGCAGCAACTGGATGACCTCGACCAGGTGGCTGGCGCAGGCGTTGGCCTGCCGCCGGGTGTGCTCGGGGCCGGCCGGGGACTCGATGCGGGCCTGGAAGCACGCCGCCCGGGGGCATGTGCTGCACGCGATGGCCCCACCGGGCGTGACGTGCGCTACGAGAGCGGACATTCGGCATCTCCTACGTGCAAACGGTTGAACGCATCCCGCAGGACCCCGGTGGCCAGGATCATCGCGGCCCGGGCGGCCTGGGTCCCGGACAACGCGTTCAGCATCACGAAGTCGTGGATGGTGCCCTGGAACCTGACCGCGGTCACCGGCACGCCCGCCTCCCGGAGCCTGCTGGCGAACGCCTCGCCCTCGTCGCGGAGCACGTCGGCCTCGGCGGTGATGACCAGCGTGGGTGGCAGCGACGCGAGCTGGCGTGCGGTCGCACTGAGCGGCGACGCGGTGGCCTGGGACCGCTGCGCCGGGTCCGCGGCGTACTGGTCCCAGAACCACTGCATCGTGTCGCGCCGCAGGAAGTACCCGGTCGCGTACTCCTCGTAGGATCCGGTGTCGAAGCGGGCGTCGGTGACCGGGTAGAACAGCACCTGCTGGCGGAACGAGGCCCCGTGTCGTTCCGCCGCGAGCAGGGTGAGGGCGATCGCGATGCAGCCGCCGGCGCAGTCGCCGGCCACCGCCATCCGGCCCGGATCCAGGCCGTGCTCCGCCCCGTGGCTGGCCACCCAGGACGCCACCGCGTAGCACTCCTCGATCGCCGTCGGGTAGGCCGCCTCCGGCGACAGGCTGTAGTCGGGGAACACGACGGCCGCGTCTGCCCCGACGGCGAGCTCGCGGATCAGCCGGTCATGGGTGTGCCGGTTGCCGAACACCCAGCCGGCACCGTGCACGTAGATCACGGCGGGCAGCGTGGCCGGAGCGTGCTGGGGCCGGACGATCCGCACCGCCACCTCGCCCGACGGACCGCCCGGGACCACCAGGTCGCGGATGTCCACCGCGGGCTTGGCCACGGGCCTGCCCTGGATCTCGTCCACCACGGCCCGGCCGCCGGCCGGCCCGAGGTCGAACAGGTAGGGCGGCAGGGCGGTCGCCTCGGCGAACTCCCGGGCGGCCCGCTCCAGCGTGACGGTCATCCGCCCTCGTCCACCGCCCGTCACGGCGTGATCCCCGCGAGCGCCTTACCGGCGCGGACGGGCAGGACGGTCAGCAGCACCGGGCTGGCGGACGAGCACGCGCTGAAGCTGTGGCCCACGTAACCGGCCTGGGTCTCGCCCGGCGGAAACACCCGCAGCCAGTGGGCCGTCACGGGCTGGCAGGTCGACTCGGGATAGTTGCCGGCCACCGTGACCTGCAGCCACGCATGTGCCGTCCCGCCGGGTACGAGGCGGACCGCTACCTTCGCGAAGGCCCGGCTCCGCTGCGCCGCCGCCCCGATCTGCTGGCCGGTACCGGCCGGGGCGGCGACGAACGAGACCCCCGGATAGCCGTACAGCTCGCACGCCTTCGCCGAGGTGTTGGTGAAGTTCAGCGGGTAATAGGCGCTCCCCGCCGACCCCCCGGCCTGGCTGTCGTCGACGCTGATCAGCAGCGACGCGGTGCGGCACGCGGCCAGGCCCGCGCCCCCGGAACCCGGCGATGCCGGTGACGCCGGCGACGTCGGCGCCTGGGTCGGGGCGGCGGACCCGCCCGGGCCCGCGCTCGCCGTCACGGTCACGGTCGCGGCCGGCGCCGGAGCCGTGGTCGCGCCCGGCTGGCTCGGCCCCGGCGCCGAACCGCAGGCCGCCACCAGCCCCGACGTAGCCGCCAGCGCCACCGCGAACGACGCGACCCGCACTGAGGTGCGCGAGAACATAGACATGGCCGTCTCCTCCTGACTTCCGATACAGCTGATAGCCGCAGTCTGAAACGGCGCCTCCCTACCCCGAATCCGTGAACTCCCTAGTCCGGGCGGCGGCACCGTGATCGTGGACCGCTACCTTGTTCTCAGCGAGGTAGCGGTCCACAATCTCAGCGAGGGGCTATGGAACCCAGCGCGACGAGGGCGCCGGTGTCCGCGGCCGGGCACGAGTCGCTCGAGGTGCGGGCGCACCGCCTGGTGGTCGCGCGCCGCCGGGCCACCGCTTTCCTGGCCGCGGTCACCGCGCTGTTTCTCGGCGTGACGGCCGCGGGCGCCCACGGGACGCTGCTCGGCTACGTGCAGGCCGGCGCCGAGGCAGGCATGGTCGGCGGCATCGCCGACTGGTTCGCGGTGACGGCCCTGTTCCGCCACCCGCTCGGCCTGCCGATCCCGCACACCGCGCTGCTCGTCGAGCGCAAGGACCAGTTCGCCGCCACCCTCGGCCAGTTCGTGCAGGAGAACTTCCTCAACGCCGAGGTCCTGGCCGAGCGGATCCGCGCCGCTCGCCTGGTGCCGCGCCTGGCCGCCTGGCTGACCGACCCGGCCAACGCCGCCCGCTTCGCCGGTCACGCCGCGGACCTGGTCGTCACCGTGGCCGAGGCACTGCGCGACGAGGATGTCCAGCGCGTGCTCACCGCCGAACTCACCCGCGCCGTCGACACCATCGAGGTGGCGCCGCTGGCCGGGCGGGCGCTGCGGATCGTCATCGCGGAAGGCCAGCACGCGGACCTGTTCAACGCCGCGGTGACCGCCGCCGACCGCTACCTGGGCGACCACTACGAGGAGCTTCGTGACCGGTTCGAGACCGAGGCGCCCCGCTGGATCCCCGACATGGTCTACCGGCGGGTGTTCGACCGCCTGTACCACCGCGTGCGCGAGCGGCTGACGGCCATGGCCGCCGATCCCGACGACGAGAGCCGCCGTCAGTTCGAGGCGTGGATCGCCGGGCTGCCCGACCGCCTCGAAACCGACCCGGAGCTGCGCGAACGCGGGGAGCGCCTCAAGCGCGACGTCCTGGGCAGCGCCGGCCTGCGGGACTGGTCCTCCACGCTGTGGCAGAAGGCCAAGGAGACGCTGCGGACCCAGGCGGCCGACCCGGACTCCGAGCTGCGCCGCCGGCTGGCCGAAGCGCTGACCGCGGCCGGCCGGCGCCTGGAGTCTGACCAGATCCTCGCCGACGGCCTGGAGCGCATGGTGGAGTCGGGCGCCCGGTCCCTGGCCGACCAGTTCCACGACGAGCTGGCCGGCCTGGTCACCGGGACCATCGAGCGCTGGGACGCCACCGAGACCTCCAGCCAGCTGGAACTGCTCCTGGGCCGCGACCTGCAGTTCATCCGCATCAACGGCACGGTGGTCGGGGCGGGCGTCGGCCTGGCCCTGCACGCCATCGCCCTGGCCCTGGCCTGAAAAGATTTCTTCCGAACGGCCCGTGGCTCGCGCGATGAGGGATCGCGATCGATAGCCGATCTGACGATGTGCGGCCGGGTGGCGGGAGTCAGGCTGACCACATGGTGGTCTGGGACCCGGTGACCCGGGACGACGTGGTGCGCGCGATACAGGAGTACGACCGGCTGGGGCCGCCGGCGTTCTTCGCCGCGCATGGTTTCGCCCCGACCACGACCTACGACCTGGTCTGGGACGAACGCCGTTACCCGCCGAAAGCGATCTTGGGCACGGCTTATGAGTTCGCCACGGGCCAGCGCCTGGCCTCGGGCGATTTCGAGGGCGGGAAGAGCGGAGCCGTCAAGGTGCTCGGAAACCTGGGCTTCACCATCGAGCACGCCCAGCGCTCCGCCACGTAGGCAGTCTCCCGTCCCCTGCAGAATCCTCCGGATCGGACGATGCGGTCTCATCAAGTCGAGCAGGATCCTTAAGAGAAAGGTGAGGCACGACTACGGGACAGGATCGCCGAAATGATGTCCATGCGGGCGCTGGAATGCCTGGTCACCATCGTGAAGCAGGACTCGCTGACGCAGGCGGCGGCGATCTTGCACCTGTCGCAGCCCGCCTTGTCGCATCAGATCGCCGCCATCGAGCGGGAGCTGGGCACCCCGGTCATCGAACGGCTGCCGCGGGGCATCAGGCCGACCGCGGCCGGGCTGGCCGCCGCGGCCGAGGCGCGGATCGCGCTGGCCGCGGCCGACCGGGCCGTGATCGCGGGCCGGCGGGTGGCGGCCGGGACCGGCGGCCGGATCCGGATCGCGTGCGCCGAGACGATGACGGCGTGGGTCCTGGTTCCGGTGCTGCGGGCCTGGCGGCGCCGCTTCCCCGACGTGGAGCTGGACCTGAAGGAGTACACCAGCGCGGATCGGATGCTGGACGTCCTGCTGGCCGGCGAGACGGACCTCACCGTCGGGCCGCGCCCGACGCGGACCGATGAGCACACCGAGCTGCTCGGCCGCGAGGAGCTCGTGGTCGTCGCCTCGGCGGAGCACCGGTTCGCCGGCCTGACCGCGGTGCCGCTGGCGGAGCTGGCCGCCGAGCCGCTCGTGCACTACAACCCGGGCAACGGGTTCGCCGTGTGGCTGGACCAGTTCGCGGCGAAACACGGTGTCGTGCTACCCCAGCCGGCGTTGCGCACGGGCTTCCCGCGTACGGCCGCGCAGCTGGCCGCGGCCGGCATGGGGGTGACGATCGCGCCGTTCTCCGCGCTGAGCCCGCTGCCGGGCGCGACGATCAGGTCCCTGGACCCGCCCGAGCTGCGCGACCTGGTGCTCGTCGTCGCCGCGCCGCACGATGACCTGCTGCGCCGGTTCGTCGGTGACCTGACCCGGCGCGGCCTCCCGGCCTCGCGCCTGCCGCACCCCGGCCAGGCCGGACCGGCCTCAGACCCCGCCTGCGCGACGATGATGCCGGGCGACGCGGACCCGGTTGCCGCATACGCCAGGTGCGCACCATGACCGCCGGGAATTGACCGCGATGAAGATCATCGAACAAGCCGGGTTCGCGCACCGGCGCAGCCGGCTTACCTGCGCCGGGTCGGCCAGGAACGCGGCGGCCTGCGTGGCGATGAAGGCCAGCCGCGGATTCCCGCCGAACTCCCGGTGCCAGTGCGTGTCCGCTCGCAGCCCCGCCCCGGTCACCTGCAATCGCGTGCTCACCGGGGTCGACTGCATGAAGAAGTTGAGGTCCGACACCGACGCCCTCGGGACCGGGCGGTTATCGACCAGCGCCTCGATCATCTCGCGTAGCGCCGAGCGCAGCCGGCGCAAGGCCCGGATGTCGGGCATGTCTGCGCGCGGCACGCGCGCACTCTGGATCCGCCACCAGATTTCGGCGCCGGGATCCGCGGACAGGAGATCGTCCTCGGCCGGCGATCCGGGCGCCGCGACGGTGTTGATGAGATCGACGGCGACGATCGGCTCGCCGGTCAAAGCGAAGCGCCCGCGCCCGCCATCGCCGGCCGGCGTACCGGAATTATAGCCATTAGGGATTTCGATAAGTGCCATGAATTCTTCGAAACCTTAGGTCCCCTGGAAGCTCTTGCCGCAGGCCTTAGTAATGTGTCAGGCTCGTTCTTGTCCATTAGCAATAACTACAGAAGCCTGTCGTTATCTCGGCTTCGACGAGCTTAACAGCCGCCATGACGACCGTACAGCGCGAAATATCAATTCGCCATCCGGGATCTGACGAGGCTCAATCGGTACTGTCAAAGGAGAAAAACAGATGCCTTCCCTTAAAGGCAAGACCGTGCTGATA
>Ga0070761_10002408_pt1 | contig 11483 bp, 15 predicted proteins | sample HubBroMetageREF1_FD_66724 | JGI IMG/M metagenome (GOLD analysis project Ga0070761, IMG submission 66724) | Reference soil microbial communities from the Hubbard Brook experimental Forest, New Hampshire, USA - Hubbard Brook CCASE Soil... | ecosystem: Environmental > Terrestrial > Soil >...
GCCGAGGTCGGCCCCGCTCCGTATCATCACCGGTCGGACTGCAACATCTGCCGGAAACAAGACGGGGCTCAAGACGGGCTCGGCGCTCTTGGACGTCCCCCGTGCTGGGGGGTACATCGTCGAAGGCGAACACCTCCTCGTCGAGCACGCGCCATTGCAGTCATCCAGTGCAGGAACCGTCATCGTCGAGACCAAGCGGCACCTTTTGGATTTTGGAGAAATGACGCCAGCCGAGATTGCGGAGTTCGGTTCGACCGTCCATCGACTCGTCCCAGCGGTCAAGGCGGCCACGGGAGTCCAGCACGTCTACCTATTGGCGTTGATGGAGCGCGCACCCCACTTTCACCTTTGGCTCGTACCGAAGAAGGACGTGGGAGAGCTTCGAGGCGTGGCTTACATGGCCCAACAGCCCCCACTGACGGCCTCGCAGAGTGAGGCAGAGGCGATGTCGGGCGCGATCCGCGCTGCGTTCGAGCGGACTTGATGCGATCTGGTTCTCGGTCTTCGTGCTGAAGCTCGCACGCTGTTACGAGACCGAGGGCGCGTCAGCATCGTACGCGCGAGTGCGTCGTTGCGTGTTCATCGCTCCGCGCGCCACTCGGCGACCGTGCTGTCGTGCCCGCCGCCAATAGCCTGTCGAGCAAACTCATCGTACTGATGGGCGTAGGCTAGCGACACCGCGATTAGGAGCAGGATGCCCTCGTGATCAGCCGAGCATCAGGCGCGCCGCCTCGGCGGCCTGCATGCCGATCGCTACGCCCTTAGCGCGGGCGGGCTCGTTGGCGGTCGAGACGATGCCGTCATGATAGGTGCTGAGCGCGTCGCCGATCCGCGCCGACGCGCTTGAGACCGCGACCGCGGCAAGCCCATGGCGCGCCATCTCGGCCAGCCCCTCGATGCCGCTATCGTCGAGCCCGCGCCCGCCATCGTTGCAGATCAGCCCCTTGGGACGGATGGGCAGCGCGTAGAGCGCCATTGTCTTGGCACCGTGCGACGCGACGCAAAAGACGTCGTCAGGATGCGCTCGGGCCACGCGCGAGAAGGACCAGCACGCGTAGATCTTGCCATTGGGCGTCGCCGCCAATTCGTGGATCGCCTCGTCGATGAGGCCGGAGAAATCGCGCAACTCGCCCGGTGCCGCCTTGAGCATGAGGCGCGCCGCCTGGTCGCCGGTTTGGCCCGCGCACACGCCTAGCCTCTCTGCGGATCTGTTCACGCGGCTGACGTGGCCGGTGAGCAGCGTCCGGCCATCGCCGAGCCGCGCCTCCATGGTGGCGATCGCCGCGGCGGGGACGCCATAGCGGTCGGCGAAAGGGAGCCCGCTCACCCCAGCCTCGTCCTTGCCGGGACCCGCCTCATGCGCGATCCATGCCTTGACGCCCTGACGCATCGCCATCGCTGCCGTGGGCGCACCTGCGAAGGAGGCGCCGACCGCGACATCGCGGATCCACGCCTCATGCTCGTAGAAGCTCAGCGAGTCTGCGACCATAACCCGGCCCTCGGCTCCGGCATCGACGTGGACGGTCGGCTTGTGCGCAGCGCTCTGTGTCATCGGTACCTTCGTACGGTGGTTCGACCCCGCGATTTTGAAAGGTGCGTGGTCAAGAGGAGGTCTTGTGGAGTTTGATGACTCGGCCGTTGACCGGGGTTGCGATGGCTCGCAGATACGCCAGCACTACTTCGGACGCCGTGACGGGGGCGAAGCCGGGGAATGCCGGGTGGTACGCGACCGACTCCGCGAGCACCGTCCCATGGGCAAGTCGGCATCAAGTTCTGAAGCGCACCGCCGTGCCGTGCGGAGACACCACCGTCAACGTGAGCAACTGCTCGTTCTGAGGGTCGTCGTTCTTGTTCCGGGACCGCGCGACCGCTACGTTTTCCCCGTGCGCCCCGCGCATCTACCGACCGCCGAACGGATTGCGAGCTGGCCCGATTTCTCGACGGAGCAGAGACCAAGAAGGCGGTGCGGGTCATCGGTCTTTCGCTGATCGATGTCGGGATCATGGTGGGAGGCAAACGAGCTGCTTGCACGCCCAGCGCTGCGCCTGCGGGTTGTAAGCGCAGGCTGTAATAGAAAACTCGCCTCCATCGACGGAAGGGCAGTCCGTGTCGTTGATGCAAGTGTCCGATGCCGTGTGGCAATAATAAGGGGCCGATGCGCAGTTCTCCGAACCTTGCGCGCAATAATCGCAGCCCTCTGTGGGTGAGCAGTAGCCACCTGGTCCGCAGTCCGAATCGACGACGCAATTGCCTGGGGGCGCACAAACGTTCGGGCTGTTGTCGGACGAAGAGCTACGGCAAATGCACGGCGTTCCCGACGCGCAATTCGAGTCGGTGAAGCACTGGTCGTACGAACACCCGCCGTTCCCTACCAGGCCCGCGAATGGGAAACAGCGGCCGTTGACTGCACCCGTGCACTGGGAGTCCGACGAGCAGCTATCCGGGCCGGGCGACGCTACCCCGGTCGGGTAGGGTTGGGTGGGCGGTCCGGGGCCGCGTTGCGAGGGGCAGCACGCCCCCGTGGCCCGGTGATTGAGGGGAACTTCGGCGTCGCCCGCCGAGGCCGTTCCCGCGTCGATGACGGTCGGCGTGCAGGGAACGGGAGCTATTGCGTCCGACGAAGCGTCGGCGGTAGAGCCGCTGCGGGTTCCCGAGTTGCCGGCGCCGCCGGTCCCGGCGTCGGCGCAAGTCGAACTAGGGTTGCCGACCGTAAATTGGTTTTGCGTCGGACCCACGTAGGCCACGGTCGTCGGGCCGCTGCAACCGTTCGCGACCGTGGTTCCCGAGACGAAAGTCACGTCGGCGGAGTACGTGAAGCCGGTTGCGAAGACTAGATCCAGATGACACGCGCCCGGTGTGCCGCTGGTGAGCTGGAGACTTGCTCCGTTCGAGTTGCTGAACGTGTAATGGGGCAAGCACGCTCCCGAGACGAGCACGCTCGTGATATCCGTCGAGGGGCAAGAAAACTCGAACGTCGCCGTTGTGAGGAACGGGGAAATGTACGGTTCAATGTAGCAGGGCGGAACCACCGAGCTGCTGCACCCAACGGCGAAGGCCAATGTTTCGGCCGCCGTCACGAACGCAAGCATCCAGGTCACGAGCGCGGGACGGATCATCGCTGGATCACTCTCAGCAAGAACCTCGCCCATCGTAACACCCCGAAATCACGGCGTGGTCGTGGGCCAAGCTGTGCCACCGGGGGCGGGGGGAGATCATGCCTCCCCGCCACGCTCGACCGCCCTCGCCATCATCTTGTATGCGGCGGCCAGTTCCGCGACGTCGCGGGCGATGAGCTGCGCAAGCGCCTTGCGCCTCGACGATTCGACGGCGGCGTCGAACATGGCCTCGTGCTGAGCTAGGTGGACGCGGACCTCGTTCATCTGGTCGAGGAAGACGCCCACGAACTCGGCGATGGCGAGCATAGTTTCGGCTCTCTCCGTGGCGGCAGTCTTGCGATCGGTGATGACCAGAACGGACACGGCCACGTTCAGGGTGACCCAGCCGCGACCGTCTTGCCAAGCGTTTCAGCCACCCACTCCTCGGTGCTTAGAATGCGAGGGGTTGTCAGGCGGACATGATTCACGCGATGTGCGAGCCTGACCAACGTGATGCGCCCATATGTCGAGGCACTCGCGTGAAGGCGGTCAAAGATGGGCTATGCTTTTGCTTGATGGCTCCTCGCGCGAAACCCATGCCTCTTCCCTCGCAGGTCGACGCCCTTCGTGCGCTCGCCAAGAAGGTAGAAGCTACCGGCAAAGGCTTGCCGCCGGAGCTCGCCGAAGCCGTGGCTGAAGCGCTGGAAGACCTAGAAGACGCGCAAGCCGTACACGAAGCGCGCGAGCGTCTAGCGAAGGGCGGAAAGACGATTCCATTTGCGGACGTGCGCCGGAAGCTTGGCATCTGAGCGCCGCAGTGCGTACGGAGCGAGCCGGGGGCGTGTGAGACTTTAGTCGCCATGCAGTATCGAGTTGAGGTTGAGCAAGAAACCGACGGGCGATGGCTCGCCGAGGTCGTCGACCTGCCGGGTGTCATGGCCTACGCCGCAACGCGTGACGGCGCCGTGCAAGGCGCTGAAGCGCTCGCGCTACGCGTTATCGCGGACCGGCTCGAGCACGGAGAGCTGCCCGTCGGGCCGACCATCTCTTTCGCAGAATCTGCCGCAGAGTGAGTGTCTGGCCCGCGACACGAGCAAAGCAAGTTCTAGCCGCGGACGTCTGACCGCGATCGCCGCGCTCTACGTTGGAAGGCCCCGGTCAGGGGATTGACCACTCAATGCGGCGAAACAAGGCATCAAGCTTTGCCCCTCGGACCGGCTGCACCTGGCACACCCAAGCCACCGTTCCTTCCAAGTGCGCGCGAAAGTCTGGACGACCGTCTCTGTTCTGGCCCTCCGGGCCGAGGCGCGCGCAGTTGTGCAAGATCGCGCGCAAGCGATCGAATTCGACGCGGCGGATTGCCGGGTGATCATTCACGACGACGCCGGTGACCTCCTGCCGCTGGCTTCGCCGCATGAAGCGTGTCTTGCGGTGTTGCACCTGGAAGCCCTCGTCGAGCGCGATCGCCCCGACCATGGCTGAAAAGCGGGAGGCCATCCTCGCGAAGGATGCATCGCCGGAGAAAACGAGGTCGTCCGCATATCGCGTATAGGTGGCGCCGGCCGCGCGGGCAGCGGCGGCGAGACGAACGTCCATGCCGTAGGCGCATAGGTTCGCGAGGGACGGCGAAGTGGGCGCACCCTGCGGCAGATGGCGAGAGCGATAACGTTGTCGCGTGCGGTGCAGTGCAGCAATCTCGGACAACGTCGGCGATGGGGGCGGCGTCCGTAGCAGCCCGCCAGCAGGGGCTCGACTGGTGCACAGCCCCGTGAGCACCCGTGAGGCCTCTTCGGGGTAACCGATGGCGCGGAACACACCGTAGACACGCGCCGCCGGAATGGAGACGAAGAAGTCCTCGAGATCCATACGGAGCACGGCACCTCGCCCCACATGAGCTCTGGCATGCGAGAGGACGCTGCGCCCGGCTCGAAATCCATGCGCGGCTTCGTGAGGCGGCACCCGATCGAGGATCTCGCGCAGAATGCGGCGCTGGACGGCCTTGAGGCGTGGCTTCGGCGCTTCGAGTAGGCGCACCCCGCCCGAGCGCTTCGGCATCCATCGATAGACGTAGTGATAAAGGCGAGGGTCGCGCTCGAGACGGGCGAGCCCGTGCCAGTCCGCGAGCCAGGCGAGCTGCTCGATCTCGTCACCGAGCCACACCGCGATGTCGCCCGTCGTTGGAAGCGGTGGCACACTCCAATCGGGATCCGTGGCTCGCATGGCTGGCGCGGGCGAGAAAAACCGCCGCACGCGAACGACCTCGCGGCCACGCGAGAGCGCCTTCTCAAAGCCCGGGTCGCGCGCGATCGTCGTAGCGACCTCGCCTAGGCGATCGCGCGGCGCGTCCGGAAAGGCTGCATGCGTCCGTCGCACGGTCGCTTGCAGCCAGCGTGGCGAGCGTCCGAGCGCGAGGGCCCCTCGATCCATCATTGCGGACGGTGTCCAATCGCCATCGAGAAACGCGGCGGCGAGCCCTTCCGCCACAACGCGACGAAACCCCGTCGAACGCATCATCAACGCGCAGCGACGCGCCCCAACGAGTCTCGTGTTGCGTGACGAATCGTGCGCTGATGCGCACCGCCGGTCACGCGCTGAAAGACACCTTCACGAACATCCTTCGGGGTAGCCCCGGAGAGGCGAGAGGCTGCACGAGGCAGCCCCTTTGCCGGCTTGAGGTCGCGCCGCTGCACGAGGCCGATTGTAACACTCCCGGGCCGCTGGTTTCACGGGGACGGGGGCGTTGCCGTGCGGGCGAGTGCGGCGCGCAGGCGTACCACTACGCGAGCGTCGCGCTGTGCGTGCACCATCTCGACTATGTCGTGACTCGACGGCCTAGACAGAGGGCCCGGCGTCCGGTTTGGCCGGTTGTGGCTTCAACGCCCGAAGCAGCACCAGAACGAGAAGGGCACCCGAAGCCGTTGCCGCGACCCAGAACCAGCGAGCCACAGCGGGGCTCGCAGGGGGCGGGGCGATCGAGTCGCCCAACGTCGCGGCCTCGGCGGGGGCGGCGAGAACCACCTGTGCGAGAAGAGCGAGGTCGTGTCGAGCGCGCCCGGCGCCCAGGATTGCCGGTAAGCAGCGTGAGCCTGTCGCCCGGCTCGAAGGCGAAGTCAACTCGGCGAAGGGCGATCTCGACGGCCGCCGGCCCGAGCGCAAGCGCAGGGTTGTCGCCGTTATCGATGGCCACCAAGAAGGTCGGTCCCTCGGGATGGCTGAGGGAGATCCGCAGCGGTACGAATGGTTCACCCGGCCGTTTCTTCCACGTCGCCGTGCCGAGGGTGCGACGCCCCGTTATACCTCGCTGGTCGAACGTCTCTTGCGAAACGACAACCTGCCGCTCGAAGTAGTCGGGCGCGGTCGGGGAAAGCTCCACCACCTCGGCGCGCTGGGCGTCGGCCCCTGCGACCGTCACCTCGGTTGTCTGACCGCGCTCGTTGCCGCCCGTCGCCACAACGTGAGCGAGAGCAACCAACCCCGCAAAAAGCCTTCGTGTCGTCCTGTTGAGGCACGACGGAGGGGCAGGGGAGGGGCAGGGGAGGCCGAAGTCGCCGTCCCGTAGTGTGCCAAAAGGCGGCCGACACGAATTGAGCATCAGCCAGCCTGTCGGTGGTAGAAGTTGAGCGTCCCGCCGAGACGCTCTCGGCGTTTGACGGGGCTTTGGCCGTTCATCGGCATGGGAATGATAATGTTGAGATCGCCCCGCGCCTCAGACGATCGCGGGACCGCGTTTATCGACGCTCGGTTCCACCTTTAGCCAACCGCTCGCTTCGATTCGACGGCGGCGCCCCAATTCGGCCAGAGAAGAACGCCGGGGTAGACCTTGAGCGCCCGTGCCAGCTTTTCCGCGCGATCGGCCCCAAGCGTGGCCCGCCCGCTCTCGATGCTCGAGATCGTCGGCTGCGGAATGCCACACGCCTTCGCAAGCTGGGCCTGCGTCATCTCTTGCAGCTCGCGAGTGACGCGCACCGCGTCGCCTGGCGTGAGGGCAACGCGCGCGCGCGCTGGAGTGTACTCGGCCAACTTCGTCTTACTGATCTTGGATGCCATCGGTTCGCCTCCTATCCCTATGGTCGGTAATCGTGCGGGGTGACGCGATCGACGTAGACGCTCACGCTGTCCGCGTCGACGTGGTAGAGCACGCGCCACTGGTCGCTGAGCCGCGAAGATCGTCGATTCGCAAGTTTGCCAGTGAGCTCATCGTGAAACGACTTGATCACCCGCAACCCATGCGGACCGGATTGACGGACGATCGCACACCAGATCGCGTACTTCTCCGCTACGTGTCGCGGAAGCTTGTCGAGCGCCTTTGCGGCGTCGCGCGCTTCCACGATCGTCCACATGCTCTGTAGCATATATTCTCTATAGGCAATGTCAATGACGACGCGGCCCTCGTCGCGCTGCGTCGGTGTCGAGGTCGACCATGCCCGAAATCGCGACCCTGCGCGCCTCAAGCTCGCTAGCCAATTGCGCTACAGCGTCCCACCGACCCGCTGCTGCGGCGGCTTGGATCAGCGGGCAGATGGGGCCTGCGCTTCGTGCGCCGCCCACAAGGCCATGCGGCGCCGAGCAGGTCTTGGTATTCGGAAACGACAGGCACGCCCACGTTGGCGTTGAAGATCACACGGACGGGACCGACCTCGGCGACCCACGGGAGCGGCTTCCCGCTCGCCACCGCCAGCTCGGCTACCGCATCGATCCCATCCTGATATCGAGTCGTACAAAGACGGTCCTCGGCGATGATGTCGAGGTACGCGATGACGCTGTTTCCGCCGGAAGGGACGGCGGGTTCTGGGGGAGAGCGTCGGACCAAGCGTCCCGGATTCCGCTCGGGCACGGAAAGCGGATCGCTCGTGGGGAACGGGAAGCCCAACTGATCATGAAGGTGCAGGAACGCGTGGACCTCCTCCGCACCCGCTCGACTCCGCACCCGCTGCGCGGTCAGGTACATGTCAGGCCGCCGCTGCGACTCGTCGATGCGGGCCAGTCCCGTAGGTTGTGTCCTCACAGCTCGTCGTGGGCGGGGCCACCCCGCGCGGTGCTGCGACGACCTTCGGATACCCAAAGACGTTCACGAAGTCGGCGTAGCGCTCCGTCGATTGCCTGACCGAGTGGAAGATGATGACCAACAGCCCGCCGGCCGCTTCCTCAAGAGGCTCGCGCTGCCGATCGATCTCGTCGAACAGAGATCCCTGATCCTTCGGGTCGGCGTTGAAAATCTCTAGCGTCCGCTCACGACCGTCGTAGTCGCCGACCAGGCGTCTTGGCGGCGCCCAGCGCACCGGACGCCCAGCCACGATGGGGGAGACGAAGAGGGGAACGCGCTCTCGTTTCATCCGACTAGCCCCCGCACCAGCGTGTTCGCGAGCCCCGCGACCATTTCCGCTTCCTCAAGCTCGACAGGGGCTTCGTCGTAGTCTGCCTTGATCCGCATGCCGTAAAGCCTCTTGAGGTCGCGCCGCCCTTGGTCCTTGAGAATCCCCAAACGAGCCGCATCGTCAGGCAGCGTGGCGTGCCGGTAGTAGCCTTCGGCCGTGAAAATCGATCCCTCGCTCCTGGGCCACATGCGCGACGGCGTGGTACGCCGCAAAATAGGCGCGGTTCGCTACGGCGTTGGCGAGATATAGCTTTACGCCGTCCTCATCGGCGCGAAGGCGCTCAACGGCCTCAAGGTTCTCGCGGGCCTTCTCGTCGAACTCCATCGGCACGGTCCGAGTATACCGCACGTCTGGCTCAGCCCCGGACCAAACCCTCAAGCGAAAACGTTCGACGCGCAGTCCCGAAGCTGGTCGTAGACTCTCGCCATGTCGATTCAGCTGTTGTCCTGGCTCCTTTTTCGTCAGCCGTCGCCACAACGTGAGCGAGAGCAACCAACCTGGAACCGGTCGTCGATAAACGCGGCCCCGCGATCGTCTGAAGCGCGGGGTGCTTTCAAGGATAGCAACGGCGGAAAGCCAGGAGTTCAACCACGTTCCCGATCGCGCCGAACGCGGCCGAAATCCCGCGGAACGCCCTGATCGCTTCCACTGTACCCGCCGACGGTCACAACGCAGGCCTCGATTACAAGCACCTTCAAGCGATCGAAGCTGGTCGAGCGCACTCGATAGTAACCTCTCGCGCTACCGCGAATGCCCAGCGCCTCGCGCTCGAGCAGCCCGCGCGAAAGCCCTTCTACCTGGTGGGGCGACTCGGCGACCGGGACCTGACCATCGCTGCGGCCGGCAGCGGGCTGCGCGTGCAGATGGGCAACGAGCAACCGCAAACCATCCGGTTACCGAGCCTGCAACTCGCCGGCGACAATCGCGACAGCTGGGCGTGGCGTGTGGTCGAGCAATTCGATCAGCGCCAGAGCCCTACCGAAATCGCTCGCATCAATCGCCACCTTCGCCGCGACGCGAATCGCGTCGTCCGTGGTCGTGGGTCCAGAAGCCGAAACTCCGCGTCGCCTATCCTCGTCTTTGGTCGTCTCGTTCGCGTCGATTCGGGGAGACAGGGGCGGACTCAGAAGGATAACGACGCGACCTCAAAGCCTTGGAATTCTCGCAACATGCCACGAAAAACGAGCGATATCAGCTGCTTCTGGCGCGCTCATCAATGCAGCGGGAGCCTAGATCTCTCTTTTCGTCGGTCGCGCCACCGCGAATGTCGGATCCAGGCCGGCCGAAACGTCGCGTCGACGAAAGGCAGGTGCGTCATGAAGATCCAAGGAAGTGTCGCTCTCGTAACGGGTTCCAACCGGGGGCTCGGAAAGGCTCTCGTTTCCGCGCTGTTGGAGGCCGGAGCGGCCAAGGTGTACGCGGCGGCTCGCGACGTCAGGACGGTCACCGCGGACGATCCGCGGGTAGTCCCGCTCGCGCTCGATACGTCGAAGGCCGACCAGATCGCGGCGGCCGCCAGGGCGGCGGGGGACGTAACGCTCCTCGTTAACAACGCGGGCATCTCCACGTCGGCGAACGTCCTCACGGCGAGCCAGGCGGCGATGGAGACCGACTTCCGGACCAACGTCTTCGGCACGCTCGCGGTGATCAAGGGCTTCTTGCCCGTGCTCGAGCGCGCGCGCGGCGGCGCGACCATCGTGAACGTGCTTTCGCTCGCGTCGCTCGGGAGCTTCCCGGCGCTCGGTGGCTACTCGGCGTCGAAGGCAGCCTCGTACTCGATCACGCAGGCGCTCCGTCCGGAGCTCCGTGGAAAGCACATCGAGATCCTCGCCGCGTTCCCGGGCCCGATCGACACCGACATGGTCAAGGACCTCCCGATTCCGAAGACGAGCCCGGCCGACGTGGCGAGCGCCTTGCTCGCCGGGGTGGCGCGCGGCGAGGAGGACATCTTCCCGGACCCGATGGCGCAGCGGATGGGCGCGCTCTGGAGCAAGAGCCCCAAGCAGTACGAGCGCGCGTTCGCGAGCATGTGATTGGCACGACGACGAAGTACCGAAAGGAGACGACCATGAAGACGAAGAATTTCACGACGACCATCCTGGTCGACCAGACGCCGCAGGAAGCCTTCGACGCCATCAATGACGTTCGCGGTTGGTGGTCGGGAGAGATCGAGGGGCGTGCGGACGTGCTCGGCGCCGAGTTCACGTACAGCTACAAGAAGGTCCATCGCACCACCCAGAAGCTCACCGAGCTCGTCCCGGGCAAAAAGATCGTGTGGCGCGTCACGGACAGCCAGATCAACTTCGTCCGCGACACGAGCGAGTGGGATGGGACGGACATTGTGTTCGAAATCGCGAAGAAGGGCGACAGGACCGAGATTCGCTTCACGCACGTCGGCCTGGTGCCTACGATCGAGTGCTACGATAGGTGCTCGGGCGCGTGGGGCTTCTATGTGAACGAGAGCCTTCGCAGCTTCATCGCGAAAGGCAAGGGCCAGCCCAACCCGGACGAGCGTCGTCCGAGTCGGGCGAAGAGTCGCGGCGAGCAGCGCGCGCACGACTCGCGGAGGTGAGGCGGTGGCCGAGTACCTGGTGATGACGCGAGAAGACGAGCACGCCCACGCGTTGCAGTCGCCGAAGGCGATGTCGGAGCTCATCGAAAAGAGCGCCACGTACGCCGACGAGCTGCGCCGCGCGGGGCGGCTCAAGGACAGCGGACGTCTTCGCCCCAGCAAGGAAGGCAAGCGCGTTCGTCGCGAGAGCGACCGACTCGAGGTCCGCGACGGGCCCTTCGCCGAGGAGGGCAAGGCCCTCGGCGGCTATTCCTGGGTCCAGGCGGGCAGCTTCGACGAGGCGACGGAGCTCGCGTCGAAGGTTCCCGTGCTCCCGACCGACGAGATCGACGTGCGCCCGGTGATGAAGGGCATGTGCCCGAAGGACAAAGAGGCGAAGCCGGGCAAGATCTTCGCCTGCGCGGTGCTCGGGAGCACCAAGACGGAAGAGGCGTGGGTCGA
>Ga0070761_10002410_pt1 | contig 11473 bp, 9 predicted proteins | sample HubBroMetageREF1_FD_66724 | JGI IMG/M metagenome (GOLD analysis project Ga0070761, IMG submission 66724) | Reference soil microbial communities from the Hubbard Brook experimental Forest, New Hampshire, USA - Hubbard Brook CCASE Soil... | ecosystem: Environmental > Terrestrial > Soil > Temperate...
CGAGTAGGCCAGAAAACGCGCACTTGGATCAGTCAGCCCCTTTAAACCAAAAATAACTCCATATACACATCCGCGCGCTCGTATGGCGAGGGAATTATTCGGCTCGGATCAATGTGCCTGAATCCCACCGACTCATACAGCCGAATCGCAGGCGTCAGCGTGTGATTGGTCTCCAGATAAAGCCTTCGCGCACCCATATTCCGACCTTCTTGGATCGCCGCATCTAACAGCCTACGCCCGATTCCGGCTCTCTGATACGCCGGCTCGACCGCCATCTTCGCCACTTCGAATTCTGTGTCGCTCATACGAACCAGCGCGCAGCAGCCCACGCATCGTTCACCGGCCGTCGCGAAGAAAATCCTGCCTCCCAGGTCGAGAATAGTTGCTTGCGGATCATTCAGAACGGGCATCTCCTTTTGCTCAATGCGGAAGAAGCGGCCAATCCATTCTTCGTTAAGCCGCCGGAACGCCGCCGCATCCCCCGGCTGAAATTGGCGAATACCGATTTCGGCAGTCGGTGAGGGATGTTCTTTAACGATACTCATGTGCATAAGCCCTCCTTAATCATCCACGATAGAATCTGGTGTGGAGATATGTCCAATATCTGAATTATTGTCACTAAGACGAATTGAATATGAAACAGGAAATTGAGATCAGGCATTTACGTTACTTTCTCGCCGTCGCCGAAACCCTGCACTTCAGCAAAGCAGCAGCCCAGTTGAAGATGGCGCAACCGCCGCTTAGCCAGCAGATCAGGAGCCTTGAACGAATCTTGGGATATGCCCTGTTCCAACGGACGACTCGTGGCGTTCGCCTGACCAGAGTCGGCGAATATTTCAGAGAGCGTGCGCGGAACACTGTCACAAAATTGCAGGATGATGTGGAAATGGCACGACGCTTGGGCAGCGGACAAGAAGGCGTTTTGACTGTGGGATTCAGCGGTTCCGTGATGCTCACCACACTGCCGAAAGCCATCGAACGCTACCGCCGCGTGTATCCCAAGATTGAATTACGGTTGCGGGAATTAGTCACCGCCGAGCAAATTCCCTCTCTGCTCGACGGAACATTGGATCTGGGTTTCCTTCGCGACGGCGAACCGCGCGATGGTCTCTCCATCGAACCGATCCTCCGAGAACGCTTCATCGCGGTGCTCCCGTCTCGTCACCGCCTTGCCAGGCGAGCCACGATTCGCCCTGCAGATCTCCGCCACGAGCCTTTCGTATTCTTCGCGCGTCGGATGGGGCCGCTCGCTTTCGATCGGACTTCCGCAGTGTGCGAGGCCGAAGGCTTCCGGCCAAATATCGTGCAGGAGGCTCCTCAATGGCCGACCGTAGTGCGCCTGGTGGCAGCCGGGTCCGGCATATCTTTAGCTCCGGCCTGCGTTGCAAATTTCGCCATGCCCGGAGTCGTCTATAGAAAACTGCGATCTCGCCTTTGGTCGTCGATTGACATTGGATTGAAGCCGAACCTCGACAATCCCGCAGCGGAAGCTTTGCTGAACATCGTGCGCAAACAATTTTCGAAGTAGCGTCATGCTTCTTCGCCCCACCAGACAGGAGAGTAAGACACGAACGCAGTCGCAGCGTGATGATAAACGGACATATGACGCCATACCCTCGACGTCGGCGGGAACAATCGCCCGTCCTGCTGCGTAACACAGACAGTCGGGTGGAGGTGCGGAGCCAGCTTGCTGAATGGGAGTTTTGAAAGGGCACCGGCTTTTAGCCGTGCCGTAAGGCCTTAACGCACAATGCCCGAGGATGACATGACTTTGGCAAAGCTGTTCACAATCTTGTATTGGGTCTGGGTTGCGTCCGAAGTTCTGCTGCAGGTGTTCACCCGCACCGGTCGCGGCAAGGGCGAAATCAAGGACCGCGGCTCCCTGGTGCTGTTGTTGTTGGTGATCTTCGCCTCCATCTGGGCGGCTACGTGGTACCGCGACACGCACGGACGAACCATGCTCGTCGACCCGCACTTGCTTAGGATCGCGGCGATGGTGCTGCTTGTCGCCGGGCTTGCGATTCGCTGGACGGCAATCCTCACTCTCGGCCGATCCTTCAGCACCAATGTGGCGATTCACGCGACCCAGACCGTGCACAAAACCGGTCTGTTCCGATGGGCTCGCCATCCTTCGTATACCGGAATGCTTCTCATCTTTGCGGCGATCGGCTTAAGCCAGCGCAATTGGACCAGTTTGGCGATTATGCTGGTGTTTCCTACTGCGGCCCTGCTCTATCGCATCAACGTCGAAGAGATGGCTCTCACCGAGGCTTTCGGCAAAGACTACGTGGAGTACAGCCGATGCACAAAGCGTCTGCTGCCTGGAATTTACTGATGAAGGCAGAACGAGCGACCCAACCTGATAGAAACGCCAGGCGACTACGCCATTTGTCCAGCCATCGCGTGAAGCGTCTCAGCCACCGGATGGTGCGCGTCCTCGACGGTAGTTTCTTCCCACAACGTCCGTTCACGCAGCAGCCGCGATACCAACGCCGTATGCATCGCGTGTCCAGCGCGGTCGGCAACCACGTTACCCAGAATCTGTTTCCCCAACAACGCCAGGTCGCCAATAAGATCCAGCACCTTATGCCGCACGAATTCGTCGGCGAAGCGCAAAGGTGGATTTTCTATACCATCTTTACTTAGCACGACGCAATTCTCCCGCGAAGCCCCGCGAATCAAACCCATATTTCGCAGCGTCTTTTCGTCCTGGCGAGAACCGAAAGTGCGCGCCGCAGCAATTTCGCGGAAGTAATTGCCATTTGCCAGTTCCACGCTCAAAGTTTCTTTGCCGATCAGCGGGTGGGGAAAGTTGATGGTATAAGACAGGGAATACGTATCCGCCGGATACACGGCAATAAACTTGTTGCCTTCGCGCATCTCCAGCGCGTGGCGAATCCGGAGATAGGTTCGCGAACGCCGCTGCTTGCGGATCCCCACTTGCTGAATCAGTTCCACAAAAGGCTGCGCACTCCCATCCAGAATCGGCAGCTCCAGATTGTCGAGTTCCACGATGGCATTATCGATGCCAGTCCCTATGAAAGCGGAAAGTAAGTGTTCGGTGGTAGAAATCAGTACGCCTTTCTTCATCAGGCTGGTGGCGTAACTCACGCGTGCGACGTTCCGGCTAATGGCCTCGACTTCGAAACCGTCCAAGTCGACGCGACGGAATACAATTCCAGAACCCGCGGGCGCGGGCAGGATTCTCAAATGAACAGGAGCGCCGCTATGTAAACCTATCCCGGCGCATTCCACCGCTCCACGAATTGTTTGCTCGTGTCTCAGGGTTGCGTTCTCTTATCTGTTGTTAGATGAAGAGATTACAGCCCGCAACCCCAACTCTGGCTGTGGTAATTTAGCCACGGTTCGTGGGTTTTAGCCGACGCAGGTGCTGGCGGCCCGACCGTAAATCCAGTGCCACCAGCAACTTATCCTGTGGAAAAAACTGCCGACCACCAGGTTAGTTCTTGGATGCAGGCTTGTTCGGATCGTAGGTTACATCGGCCGCGAACATCGAATCGTTCAGCCCCTTGTTGTAGCTCACGGCGGTCATGAAGCGTTGGCTGGCCATATCCCCGTTATAAAACCGCGTAACGCTGAAAGGCGTCATCACGCCTTGCACCGGTCGGTAGTTATCAAAGACTTCGTCGTCGACATTGCGCTGCTTATCGGTCGGATCGCGCCAAGTGAAAGTTTTCTTCACCGGCAAATGCGTATTCGAATCGACGCACAACGTAACGCTCTGATCGTTCGCAGTCATGATCGTGACTTGTTCCGCATCTTTCTGTGCCGCGATGGTATGCCCTTCGTAGAACAAAGCGATGCCGGGTTGGTTCAGCCATTTGCGAATCACCCAATCCAGCGAATATTGGCGCCGCCGCACATAATCGCTCACCGCCTTGGGATCGTCGCTGCGAGTGCCTTTGTAGGTGATCTCAAAACCCTGGTCGCCGCGGTATACGTACGCCACATCGCGTTTCTTGGTGAGTTCGACGCGGTCTTTGTCCGGGAATTTATAAAAGCGCCAGAAGAGCACTCCGGTGCCCTCTGATTCTCCCAGATGAAAGCTGTAAGTTCGGCCTTCCTGGCTGACGTCTTCGATATTCAGGTAAGCATTCCCACCCAGCGCGTCCACCATTTGATCAAGCAGAGCCTTGGCTTTGCGGGCGTTTTCCTGATCAACCGGAATCGCCTGCGCCGCAGTCGAAGCCGCGCCCGTGCTCGCTTGCCCAAAGGCCAGCGCGGTCAGAAACAAAAAGGATAAAAAGTATTTCATGCTTCCATCGAGTTAGACGCCTAAACAACCAATTCTAGCTGCCTGCGAAGCCGCGTGGCGCCGGACTCTCCCGCCCGCCACCCTGATTGTCATCCCGAGCAAGCGTTCTTTGCGCGGCGAGGGATCTGAGCGAGCCGCGCGAATCGTCGCGCACTTTGCGACGCAATTATCGCGCGTTTGGCTCGCTTCCTTATCGACCGCAGGCCACTACCCCGCCAAAACAGCCCCACCATTCACGTTAAAAATTTCGCCAGTAACGAAACCCGCCGCAGGCGTACACAAAAACAAAATCGGCGCCGCAATTTCCTCCGGTTTTGCTGCGCGACCCAGCGGAATGGTCGCAAAAATCGCGCTCCGACTCTTGGGATCATTTAGCGCGGCCGCTGACATGTCCGTGTCCACCCAGCCCGGAGCCACGCAATTTACATAAATACCATCCCGCGCCAGTTCGGTCGAGAGCCCTTTGACCATGCTGATCACCGCACCCTTCGTCGCAGCGTAGTCGCAATGAAAAGCCTCACCCCGCTGTCCGGCCGTAGAACTCACCAGCACGATGTGACCCGCCACGCCGCCGGACTTCTCTTGCTTCTTCATTTGTGCAACGGAGTGTTTAACCAGCGCAAAAATCCCATCCAGGTTGACGGCGACGGTATTGCGCCATTGCGAATCTGCCATCTTATCGACAGGCACATCTTGCGCCGGCCAGACCCCATGATTGGCCACCAGGATATCCAGCCGGCCGAACCGCTCAACCGCTCCAACAACCAGTTCCCGCGCCGTCTCTGTTCCAGAAAGATCGCAGCAGACTGCCGCACAATTATCCCCGCCCAACTCCTTGACCAGCTGATCAGCCTGCGCTTTCGACTTCCCGTAATTGAACAGCACGCGCGCACCCGCAGCCACGAACATTCGCACCGCGGCAGCACCGATGCCGCGTGAACCGCCAGTGATCAGAGCAACTTTGCCCGACACGGAAAGATGCATACACTCTAGTTTCAGGGTTCAACTTCGAAGTTGCAAGCGAGAGAAGTTTGGGGTAGTGGGTCAGTTCAAACTCACCCACTACCAAGTTTGGAAGAGCATCACCTCGAAGTCCCGGCCCGTCGGACTCCTCCGGCTAATCCTTCAGAGGCTCCGATCCAAAGCGCAGCACATGCCCGTCCGGGTCTTCGATTTTCATCTCGTACGCCCAGGGATAATTAGTCGGCTGCTCCCGAAACTTCACACCCTTGGCGCGGTACTCTGCAAAAAGTGGTTCGATGTCTTCGACCCCGATCCACAGCCAGGTTCCTGGTTGCCCCTGCTCACCCTGACTTAACATGATCGACCGGCCATCGCGGGAAACCGAAGCAAAAGTCGATTCGACCTCGCCGCCCCAATCTACCTTGAAGCCGAGCACATCCACGTAATAACGGACGCTGACCGCTAGACTATTGACTCTCAGGATAGGAATAACGCATTCGAAGCCGACCTTCCCCGCAGTCAACTTGTCGTCCGACATGAATTTATCTCGGGGGGACACGGATATTCTCAGAACCGGAAATTCTCACAAACGAAAATTCTCACAAAATGACCGAAGTCGAGCTTCAGTTGCCGAAGCTCGAAGAAGCCCGCTCCGTTTTCAATTGCCGCAAAAGGACGCGAACCAGCATTCCGTCATACCGAATGCCGCTCAGGCGTTCCAATTCTGCCAAAGCTTGCCCGCTATTCTTGGCGGGAGCAAACGAGCGCTCCGTGGTCATGTTGACGTAGGCGTCCGCGACCCCCAGGATTCGTCCCCACAAGGGAATCTGCTCCCCCTGAAGACCGCCCGGATAGCCGGTTCCGTCAAAGGACTCATGGTGGCACTCCACTGCTTTTTGCAACTCTTCACTCGCCGGCAGAGTGGCAACAATGGCTCCTCCCACGTGCGCGTGCATTCTTACCAGAGAAAACTCTTCGTCGCTAAGTGGGCCAGACTTCTTGAGAATTCGTTCAGGAACAAAGATTTTCCCCACATCGTGCACCCGGGCTACATAGCCCAGGTCGTCAATTTCTTCTGGCGACAATCCCAGGGCCCGAGCCATGAGTTCGCTGTACCGAGCCACTAGTTCCCCATGACCCGCGGCGTTCACCTCGCGCAATTCTGCGGCCCGCGCCAGAGCCTCAATCGCTTCCCGCAGAATCTGTACGCTGCCGTCTTCGTCCCCGCCCTCCTCGTCGCTCAGCTTGCGGAGCGTGGCCAGCAACTCGTCAAGGTGCTCCGGGCCAGTGTGCTCGCGGTGCAGGAATCCTTCAATATAGCTGGAAATTAGTTGCCGCTGGCCCGCGCCCCCTTCGGCATCGAGAGATTGATCGGTAGCGGAAACGCGATCGCCACCCGCATGCTTGGACACATACATCCCCGCGTCTGCAACCCGAATGATCTCCTCAGCGGTAAACCCGTGCACCGGAAAACTGGCTACGCCGAAGCTGCCGGTAATCAGATGCTCTTGCAACATAGGATCCGTCGAAAGCCACAGGCGGAGCCGTTCTGCCAGCGCCTGGGCCTGCTCCACGCCAGTCTCCGGCATGAGAATGATAAATTCGTCGCCGCCATACCGCGCCACCACATTCGACTGCCGGCATTTTTGCTCGAGTAAACGGCCGACCCGCGCCAATACAAGGTCCCCTTCCAGATGCCCGAGCGTATCGTTCACGTCCTTGAATTTGTCGAGATCGATCAGCACCACCGAAAAAGGCCGTCCGGATCGCGATGCGCGCTTCCATTCCGAACTGAGCGCTTCCCAGAAGAAGCGGCGGGTTTTAATGCCAGTCAGACCGTCAGTGATGGCTGTCTGTTGCAGCTTCTGAAATACGAAGGAATTGTGCAGCGCCGTGGCTAGCAGATCCGCCAGGGTATTCATGATGAGTCTGTCTTCCGGCGCAAACGCATCCTCTTGCCGGCTCTCAACATTCAGTACGCCCAGCAGGGTTTCACCGTATGTAATCGGAATGCACAGCACGGATCGCGAATCTGCTAATACCCCTTGCAGGTTTTCTTCGCCGCTGGTCTGAACCAGCGCACTTTCACCGGTGCGCGCCACCCGGCCGAGAATTCCTACGCCCAGCGGTATGCGCATGCCCAATGCTTTGGCGGTAGCCCCAGCTTCCGCCTTGATTTCGATGTCTTTGCGAACGTAGTCGAAAATTCCGATGCCGATATGATCGAACCGGAACGTTTTCTGGATGTGTCCAACGATCTCCAACAGCATCTGTTCCGCGTCTTCGCTGGAGATGGCGGTTTTGGAAATGCTGTTGAGAAACGCAAATTGGCGCGATCGCCGCTGCTCCTCGGCAAACAACCGCGCGTTCTCCACCGCTACGGACACTTGCCCCGCCACCGTCTGGATTACTTCTAAATCGCGCTGCTCGAAAACATATTCGCGTTCCGTGCTCATGACCGCCATGACTCCAGCCGGTTTGCCGCCCTGCAAAATCGGCGCCCCGCAAAAGCACTTGGACGGTCGCTGCGGTACGTAAGTCGTGCCCAGGCGTTCGCGTGCTTTCTCCAGATCGGCCCGAATCAGCAAAGGTTGTGCAGTGCGCAGAATGTACTCAGTCAGCCCATTGTCAATTTTGCGGGAACGCTTGGGCTGGATCTCACCTCCTTCGACTTCAAACTCGAAGCGGATCTGCTCGCCTTCTAGAAACGCGACATAAAAGTCGCCTGTATCAAAGATTTGCCCAAGCTCTTTGTAAACCGTCCGCAAAATCTCATCCTGGTCGAGACGCGAGCTGATGGCCTGTCCAATCTGGGTAAGCAGTTCGTATTCCTTAGTTCGGCGTTGCGCATTGTGCATCACCACGTAGTTTTCCAGGGTCAGCCCAATCTGCAATGCCAAGCCAATCAGCAGGCGCAGGTTCGACGATCCAAACACGCGACGTTCCGCGTGCGGAAAAATGATCACGCCAAAATTATGTTCCCGCGTCTGCAAGCTTACGGCAGTAATGTTCCGGATATTCTGTTCCGCCATCACCTGGCGAAACTGCTCAAAGCGCGCGCCCGGAAACGCCGGCAGTGGTTCCGACATGTCTGCCACATTGTGGAAGGTCACGAATCCGCCGCGCCGGTATGCGAGTTCGGCAATGTATTCCCCCGCGCCGCCCTTCTCCATCTTGGTGACCAACTCCTGCGAAAATCCCCGCTGCACCGAAGGAAGAATCGTCCGCCACCGCTCGGAAACGTAGATCATCGCCCGCCCGGTTGGCAAAGGCGCTACCAGCCGGTCCAGAATGTTTTGCAGGCTCGGCACCAGATCTCCCGCCGAAAGCAGCCGCATCGGGTCCACGCCCAAAGTGGAAAAAGCCAGCGCGTTTTCTTGCACCGCGTTACGCTCGTTCTCAAACAGCACCATCACCATGGCGATGCCCAGCAGCATTTGCGAGATCGGTCCCAGGGAATTCTCCGCCGTCCCGACCACGGAAAGATATGAATTCTGCAACCCGAAAATCATCAACACTGCCCACAGCGCGAGAGAAATCGCCAAAAACTTAAAGGCCAGCGAATTCACACTGGAGCGATGCGCGTAACGATAGAAATAAAAAGAGCAATACAGCAGCACCACGCCTAAACCGATGTCTTGCGCCTTCAAATTCCACAACGCCACTGCAACGCCCGCCAGGCCTACGGCCACGTCGTACCAACGCCACTTGAATTTTTGCCGCATGAGCCGCGTGGAAATGAAGATGCAAAGCGCCATCGTCATCAGCAGCAAAGAACTCAGAAACGAAATCAGTGCGGGCGGCTGACGGAATTTAATCCATACATCCAGAGCATAGTGCAGCGTGTATGCGGCCCAGCCCAACTGCCACGCGCGGAAATATTGATGCCGGCTCTGCTCGTACAGGTAGGTGAACAACAGGAAAAGCAGCAGAGCGACGAGGCCCGGCAGGATAACGACGGCGATGGTGGGGGTATTAGTATCCATACTCTTGGGAACAGTTCTCTGCCGCTCCCCTATTTCCGCTTAGAAATCTGCGACCCCAATATTTTCATACCCTACTAGACAAAACAATAGTCTTTAGATGAGAACCTGGGGACCTCAATCATCTGAAGGTAACCACCTCAGGTTACCGTCGATACTTGACCCAAAACCCCATGAACACTGCCTCCGCCCAGGCATTCCCTTAAATCGTTTCACCACGGTTCGCGGAGGATTACAGACGCGTTCGGAGTTTTGAAAGAGCAGGGCCTTCAGCCGTGCCGGAAGGTTTTAAAAATGATTTAAGGCGATTATAGCCGGGCAAAAGAACGGCCGCGGCCCCATCCCGCGCACCCGCCGCTCAGATGAGTTATATTGTTATTTCCACATAAGATTCTGACCCTCGACAGGGTCAGCTCGAACATCCGGGCGTCCAGGCGGCGAATATCAAACACCCAGTCTGCGCCCCTGGAAAAATCTATGACTACTTCGAATCCCGAGACCGAAACTGCCGTCACTCCCGCGTCTCGCCCTTCGAACTTCCTGCGCGACGCTATTCTTGAAGACCTCAAAACCAATAAATTCAGCGGTCGCGTGCAAACCCGTTTTCCACCCGAGCCCAACGGATACCTCCACATCGGCCACGCCAAAGCCATCTGCCTTGACTTCGGCTTGGCCAACGAATTCGGCGGCCACACCAATCTCCGCTTCGACGACACCAACCCGGAAAAAGAAGATACCGAATACGTCGACTCCATCATGGAGGACGTCAAATGGCTCGGCTTCCAATGGAGCGGTCTTTTTTACGCCTCGGATTATTTCGATCAGCTCTATGCTTGGGCCGTGCAACTCATCAAAGCCGGCAAGGCCTACGTCGACGATCTCAGCGCCGACCAAATCCGCAAATACCGCGGCACCTTGACCGAGCCCGGAAAGGATAGCCCATTCCGCAATCGCTCCATCGAAGAAAATCTCGACCTCTTCGAACGCATGCGCGCCGGCGAATTTCCCGACGGCACCCGCGTGCTCCGCGCCAAAATCGACATGGCCTCGCCCAACTTCAATTTGCGCGATCCCGTCATGTATCGCATCCTCCACGCCGATCACCATCGCACCGGAAGCAAGTGGCCCATCTATCCAATGTATGATTTTGCTCACGGCCAGTCGGATTCCATCGAGCAAGTCACGCACTCCATCTGCACCCTGGAATTCGAAGACCATCGCCCTTTGTACAATTGGTTTATCAAAGAGTTGGGGATTTTCCCTTCTCACCAGTACGAATTCGATCGGCTGAACCTCACTTACACGCTGTTGAGCAAACGCAAGCTGCTGCAGCTCGTGCGCGAAGGCCGCGTCAGTGGTTGGGACGATCCCCGCATGCCCACGCTTTCCGGCATCCGCCGCCGCGGATATACGCCTGAGGCCATTCGAAATTTTTGCGGAGCGATCGGCGTTTCAAAGACTACGGGATCGATCGAGCTTGCCATGCTCGAGCACTTCGTTCGCGAGGATTTGAACAAACGTGCCGCGCGCGCCATGGCTGTGCTGCGCCCGCTGAAGGTCGTAATCGACAACTATCCCGAGAATCAAACCGAAGAAATGGAAGCCGTCAACAACCCCGAAGATCCCAGCGCGGGCACGCGCAAAGTGCCGTTCTCCCGCGTGCTCTACATCGAGCAGGATGACTTCCGCGAAATCCCCCCGCCGAAATATTTTCGTCTGTCGCCGGGACGCGAAGTCCGCTTGCGCTACGGCTATTTCGTCACTTGCACCAGTGTTGCAAAAAACGACAAGGGTGAAGTGATCGAAGTGCATTGCACCTACGACCCCGCAACCCGCGGCGGAAACAATCCGCCCGACGGCCGCAAAGTGAAATCGACCATTCACTGGGTCTCAGCCGCCCACGCCGTGGATGCCGAAGTGCGCATTTACGAAAACCTTTTCACCAAAGAAGACCCCAACCAAACCGAGGAGGGCCAGGATTTCACCGCCAATCTCAATCCAAATTCCCTCGAGGTGTTGACCGACTGCAAGGTCGAACCGTCCCTCGCAAGCCCCACACCCGGCTCTCGCTATCAGTTCGAGCGCCTGGGATACTTCTGCGTCGACCAAGATTCCGCTCCCGGCAAGCCGGTGTTTAACCGCACGGTAGCGCTAAAAGACACTTGGGCCAAAATCGAAAAGAAGAAATAAGTGCAGGCCAGGCACCACCCCAAAACCCTGTCATCCTGATCGCAGTAACCGGTTCGCGAAA
>Ga0070761_10002411_pt1 | contig 11471 bp, 9 predicted proteins | sample HubBroMetageREF1_FD_66724 | JGI IMG/M metagenome (GOLD analysis project Ga0070761, IMG submission 66724) | Reference soil microbial communities from the Hubbard Brook experimental Forest, New Hampshire, USA - Hubbard Brook CCASE Soil... | ecosystem: Environmental > Terrestrial > Soil > Temperate...
ATCCCGCGCGACCGTGCCTGCATTTTCATGTCGAATCACATCTCCAACCTTGACCCACCTGTGCTCATTTCGCTCATCCCCGGCCGCACGTCGGCGTTCCTGAAGCGCTCGCTGATGAAGATTCCCATTCTCGGCATCGGCTTCCGTATGGGCGAATTTATTGCAGTCGATCGCGCGGGCAGCCGCGACGAAGCGCAGCGCAGCGTGGAGGATGCGCGGCGCGTTCTTTCGAAGGGCGTCCACATCACGACATTCGTTGAGGGCACGCGCTCGGCTGACGGCCGCTTGCAGCCCTTCAAGAAGGGCCCGTTCTTTCTCGCCATGGAGTCCGGCGCGCCGTGCATTCCCGTATCGATTCACGGGACGGAAAAACTGCTTCCCAAAGGCAGCCTGCGCATGCACTCCGGACCCGCGCACGTCGTTTTTCATCCGCTGATTGATCCGCGCGATTTTGCCTCGCGCGAGGAACTCTCCGAAGCTGTTCGCGCAGCGATTGCCTCGGGCCTTCCCGAGTGGATGCGAAGTTAGTGTTGGCTTCTGATTACGAATCGCTGGCCGACTCGCCGACCTGCTAACTGGCTAACCGGCCGCCCTTCACGGCTGCACGATCGCGTTGTACCCGTCATTCAGCAGCTTCATGCGCCACTGGTTCGCCTCTTCGCGCGTAGGGAACGGGCCGATGCGCACATGAATCAATCCATCAGCCGGATCGCGATGCGAAATTACCGGGTAGCCGCGACGCCGCAACGCATTGGTCAGCACGCCGGCGTCTTCTTCGTTCTTCACCGCTGCCACCTGCACCATGAGCGAATTCGGCGAGGGCAGTGCAGCCTGCACATTTGGCCCGGTCGCGTTGGCCCGCGAAGGCTCTGGCGCGTTCGCGCCGAGTGCCGGTCGCACCTGCGGGGACACTGGAGGCGCGCCGGTTGGCGCGCTTTCCAATGTGCTGCTCGGTGCGCCGGAACCTGAACCAGGCGCTGCAGCTTCGGGGCTCGCGCCACCTTCGGTTGAGGACGCCGCGATATTTTTCGGCGGCGCCAGAGGCGGGACCGCAGCCTGTGCATTGGCAGAAGGCTTGGGAACGGATCCGCTGCCCTGGAGCGGCTCCTGGTCAGGCGCATTCGACTGCGAAGAGGGCGCGGTTGCATGTGCAGGCGTCGCGCTGCGATGCCCCACTGAGTATCCCAACCCGAAACACACCGCGCAAATTGCCAGCAGGCCCAGAGCCATTGCCAGCAGCGCGCCCCAACTAAGCGTTACCTCGGTATCGCGCCGCGGCTCGCCTCGTCCACGATCGTCAAGTCCATGATCGTTGAGCTCCGCATCATCATCGTCTTCTTCGAAGTATCTCGGCATTCCCTGCCTACATAAGGATCACTACCAGCTTCAGGCAGTCAGCCTCGGTGTGCAAGCTTCCTCCCCCAAGGCGATGAAAGATCGCAATGAAATTCCGAAAGCGGAAGATGATTCTTTACTTCTTGACCCCATCGCTCAGCTTGTTGAGCAGCGAGAGCAGCTCCATGGGCAGCGGAAACACGATAGTCGTGTTCTTTTCAACGCCGATCTCCGTCAACGTTTGCAGGTAGCGCAACTGCAGCGTAAGGGGTTGCGTGGCCAGCAGCGCTGCCGCATCCACCAGCTTTTGCGCGGCGTTGAACTCGCCCTCCGCATGAATGATCTTCGAACGGCGTTCGCGTTCCGCCTCGGCCTGCTTGGCCATGGCGCGCGTCATGGTCTCCGGCAGATCCACCTGCTTCACTTCCACTGAAGTTACCTTCACGCCAAACGGTTCCGTGCGCTGGTCGATGATCGATTGAATCCTGAGATTGAGTTGGTCGCGATGACTGAGCAGTGTGTCCAGCTCCACCTCGCCCAGCACTGAGCGCAGCGTGGTCTGCGCAAACTGCGAAGTCTGATAGACATAGTTGGCCACTTTGATGGCCGCATCATTCGGGGCGACGACATAGAGCGTCACCACCGCATTCACTTTGATGGTCACGTTGTCGCGGGTGATCACATCCTGCGGTGGAACTTCAAGCACTTCCTGACGCAAGCTGATGCGCACCATCTGATCGATGGGACGAAATACGAGAATAATGCCCGGGCCCTTTGGCTGCGGCAGCGCGCGGCCCAGCCTGAAGATCACGCCGCGCTCGTATTCGCGCAGAATTTTGATGGAATTCAGCAGGTAGAGAACCACGATGGCAATGATCACCAGCAACGGAATAGAAATCGAATCGAACATAAAACTGTCCTTTCCTCACTCAGCAGGGATTCTACTCCTGCGTAGCTAAGCGGCAGGCTCAGCCGCGTGCGGCGCGGTTGCGGGCTCCACGCGCAACAGGAACTGATCGTGGCCCACCACGCGCAAATTCGTCCCCGCTGCAACGGGAGCGCTGGCCACGGCCCGCCAAATCTCGCCTTCGACAAGCACGTGTCCTTCCGGCGCCAGCGCCTCCATCGCGGTTGCTGCGCTGCCAATCATGGCGTCCGCGCCAAGACGCGCCTTGCGCTGCCGCGCTCGCACCGCAAGCCTCAACAGAAACACCGTGATCGCACCAAACGCCACGCTGACGCAGATGGCCATGAGCGCACTCACATTCATCTCCGGTATTGGCGCGGCCACCAGCGTGAGCATGCCGAATGCCAGGCACACAATGCCGGCAACCGCTAGCGCGCCGTGGCCGCCGACCTTGGCCTCCAGCACAAGCAGAATCATCGCTGCGAGCAGCAGCAGCACGGCAGTGTAGCGGATGGGCAGCAGGTTAAGCGCAAACACCGCGAGCAGCACCATCAGCGCTCCCAGCGCGCCGGGGACGATCGTGCCGGGGCTGTTGAACTCGAGATAGATCAGCAGCGCACCGCCGACGAGGAACAGCAGCGCGACATTGGGATCGACCAGCCAGCCGAGGAGTCGTTCGCGCAGCGTGGGCTTGATGGTCCGGATCTGCGCGCCGGCCAGGTGAAGCGTGGTTTTTTCGCCGTCCATGCGCGTAATCTGTTTGCCGTCGAGAGCGGCCATGAGGTCGTTCTCATTGTTGGCGATGGCGTCGATCAGATGCTGGCTGAGCGCTTCCTCAGCTGTGTAGCTGTGCGAAGATTGCACCGCCGCGACCGCTGCATCCGTGTTGCGGCCGCGACGCGTCACATACGAACGCAGAAACGCCTCGGCGTCATTCTCGATTTTCTGGTTCATGGTGGCGTCGGGCTGTCCGCCGAATTCCAGCACCGGGTGCGCCGCGCCGGCATTTGTTCCCGGCGCCATGGCGGCCACATCCGCCGACTCCAACAGAAAGAATCCCGCCGATCCAGCGCGCGCACCGGCTGGAGCGACATACATGATCACCGGGACCTTCGAGCTAAGAATTGCGCCCGCCATCTCCCGCGTCGAGTCGAGCAATCCGCCCGGCGTATCGAGCACGATGAGCAAAGCGTGTGCGCCGTCGGAATTCGCCTGCGCGAGCGCGCGTGTGAGCTCATCGGCGCTTACCGGCTGGATGGTGTCGGCGAGAACCAGCTTGTCGACAAAGGGCTGTGCGGGCACAGGCTGCTCGGCATGAGCCGGGAGCCCGCCAGTCACGCCGGCGCCAGCCAGCAGAGCCGCCGCGACGAGCCAACGCGCAGCATTTCTCACCTCCGCGTGTTGTCTCATGGTTGACTCCCTTCCCGCGACCTTTTGTCGAGTCCCTCGCCGCATTCATCTAACATTTGGGGTCTAGCGTCTCCCGTTCTTCGCCGCGATGTTGTGCAGGATCTCTTGCGCGCCGCGATTCTGCGGGTCGAGCTTGATCGCGTCTTCGGCTTCCGTGTTGGCGTCGCTCAACGATCCCGCCGCAAAATCGACTTTCGCCAGAACCACATACGCATCGGCAGAAGGAGCCAGTTCGAGCGCTTCGTGCGCCTCCTTGCGCGCCGCCTCGGCATCGCCGCTGCGCTCGCGAACTTCGGCCAATCCGGCGTGCGCCTGCGCACTTCGCGCGTCGGCCCCTGCCGCGTTCTGGTAGAGCCGCTCGGCCTCGAGCAGAAGTCCGCGATCGAGATACCCGCGCGCCTGCGAACAGAGCACCTGCGCGCGCTCGCGGGCGGGAAGCGCCGCCAGCCTTCCCGCATTCATCTGGTCCAGCATAGCTGCGGCCTGCTTGAACGCCGCCGCATTGAAGCTGCGCTCAATCCGCTCCAGGGGATCGACACCCGCCTGCGCGCTCGCTCCGTTTTTCCATGCATCTTCCAGCGTCTGCGCCTCGCTGTCGCCGGGCCGGAGCCTGAGGCACTGCGCCAGTTCGTTCTGTGCGCCGGCGGTGTTTCCATGGCGCTTCAGACTTATCGCCAAATTGAAGTGGTAATCGGCCGCGCCCGGATCAGCCGCGGCCGCCTGAATAAACTCTGAAGTGCCGTCCTTTCCCTGACGGCTCAGCGCCACTCCCTCGTTGTTCTCCACTTCAGCAAGGGGCAGTACGCGCGCCACGTCGGCAAATGCCTCCTGGGCGTGCGCGTAGTCGCCCTGGAACATGAGGGAAAGACCTCGATAGAAACCAGCCTCAAGTCCGTCGGGTCCATTGTGGTCCACCTTGGCAAACGCCGCAGCCGCCTCCTGATACTGCTGGCTGTTGAAGTCCTCGCGCCCAAGCGCCAACCACGCTTCGCCGAATCCCGGACTCAGCTTGACGGCCTCCTGCAGATGGCCCAGCCGCTCAGCCTGGTCCGGCTCCGTAATGCCGCGAATGTATTGCTCAAATGCGGTTAACGGTACGCCATTGCCTTCCGCAGCAAATGTTTCCTCAGACCCGTTGAACGTGCGATCGAGCTGCCGCGTCAGCTTCCACGCGAGGTCGCCGAAGACTGCAACCAGGCTGCGCATCTCGCCGCGCGCGCTTACAGGCGGCAGCATCCGCAGCTCGGGCACGTCGACCAGCGTGGCCTCGGCCACAATGCCTGTTCCATCGGTGGTGTAGCTGCCCACCACGATCGAGTCGGCATCGAGCGTCTGCGCAAGCTTGATCGCGCTTGCCCGCGATGGTTGAAATCCCTGCGGCAATCCCAGGTGATCCAGCGCGTACATGCGATCGGCCCGGCTTGTCGGCTCGAATCCCGCCGCAGCAAAACGCGTGCTCAGCACTTCCGCAGCCGCTTCGCGAATCCACTCGAGGCTCGGCTGCCCGGTGCGATTGTCGAAGGGCAAAACCAGCAGGACGCGCCCGTGTCCACCTTCGGCGCCAATTGCGTCTTGCGCGCTTGCCTGCGCTTGCGTGCAGGTCCCAGACAAAAGAAAAAGAAAGCACGCGACAGCCACGCCGGCCACGCTCGCCTGCACTGCCCTTCGCCACCGTGAGAATCTTCGAGGCACGACAGGAAAATTATAGGCTTTGATCCCATCGCCCAGCGCGGCGGGCAATCACCTTCGTCACTATGTCCGAATTCGCTTTGGTCCTTCCACTTGCGCCGGTATCATCGCCTCATGACGCCGCTCACGCCGCCACCCCGGCTCAAGCCGCTCTGGCGAGCGCTCATTGAGGTCGCGTTCATTGTCTTCCTTTTTTATTCGAATCTGCTCATGGGTGAGTTCACGGGCGTGAATGGGCAAGGGAAGACGCTGGCATTCGCTCTTCACGACATCATTACGCCGGCGAATTTCCTCATCGCGCTTTTGAGCGCATTCATTGGCTACGTGATCTTCGAATTTTTCCGGAAAAAGCTATAGAGCCTGTCAGGAATCTCCACTTCTACGAGAATTCCCAGCAGGCTCCAGTTGTTGCTTTCTACTCCCTGATCCCTATTCCCTGTCTTTTTCAGTCGGCGTACGCTTCTTCTTCCACCTTCGCCGTCTCAGTCAATCGCTCGGGATAGTAAGCGCTGCGCGCGTATTGCTTGACCATGCGATTGGTGTTGAAGTAGGAGCCATTGAAGGCAAGCGTGGTGCGCATCAGCCGCGCCCATTTCTCCTGCGAGTCGCGATAGAGAGGCACCACGGCATTCTCGAGTTTGGTGTAAAGCGAGTTGGCTTCTTCCTGGTCGTTGGCTCCATCCTCAATCGCCCAGCCCGTGAAGCCTTCAATGCAGCCTTCGATCCACCATCCGTCGAGAATCGACAAGCTCGGTACGCCGTTCAGCGCAGCCTTCATCCCGCTCGTGCCCGACGCTTCATACGGCCGTTTCGGCGTATTCACCCACACATCCACGCCCGCGGTGAGCAGCGCGCCCAGGTCCCAGGCATAGTTTTCAAGGTAAACAATCTTCAGATCGTCAATGGAGAGCTTTGCCGCTTCCGCGACCACCTGCTGGATCAGCGCCTTACCCGGCGCGTCCTGCGGATGAGCCTTGCCGGCGTAGAGAATCTGCAAGCCGCCCGCCTCGGAGGCAATCTTCTTCAGCCGTTCCGGATCAGTGAACAGGAGCGTCGCACGCTTGTAAGTGGCCGCGCGGCGCGCAAACCCCAGCGTGAGCACCTTGGGGCTCAGCACCAGTCCGGTTCGCGAACCCACTTCGGCCAGCAGTTCTTCCTTGGCGCGCGCGTGAGCCTTCAGCATGGCTGCTTCCGGCAGGTCGATCGCCGAGCGGAGCGTTAAATTGTCGCGCCGCCATGCGGGAATGTGCTCGTCGAGCATCTGCTGCACCGGCTCGCTGACCCACGTGGGCGCGTGTACGCCGTTGGTGATGGTGTCGATCGCGAACTCCGGAAACATCTGCCGCGAAACCTTGCCGTGCTGCATGGCGACGCCATTTGCGTACCGCGAGAACCTGAGCGCCAGCAGAGTCATGTTCAGGAGCCCTTCGCGGAAACATCCCGCCCGCTCCAGTCGCGCAGTCCTGTCGCTGCCGAGGATGCGGATGGCCTGCTCGGTTGAGAAGCGGTCGTGCCCCGCAGGCACCGGCGTATGCGTGGTGAACACGCATTGTTTTCGCACCAGCTCGATGTCGCTCTCCGCGGCGTCACCCAACGGACCGCCGGCCATCTGCTCCTCAAGGAGCGCGAGCGTCAACAGCGCGGCGTGGCCTTCGTTCATGTGGTAAACATTCAGGCGTAGGCCCAAAGCCTTGGCCATGCGCACTCCGCCCATGCCGAGCACGATCTCCTGCTGCAGGCGGTAGTTGGTGTCTCCGCCATAGAGATGGTCCGTCAGGCCGCGATCCCAGCCCGAATTTTCGTCGAGATCGGTATCGAGCAGATAGATCGGCACCACATGGCCGAAGCGGCCTTCCATGTCATAGCGCCACGCCCGCACCTTCACGGTTCGTCCTTCAATCGCCACTGTCACGCGCGCCGGCTCTTCCGTGCAGAAGTCGGCCGGATTCCACGGCTGCACTTCTTCGCTCTGCACGCCGGCGCCATCCAGGTGCTGCTGAAAATACCCCTTGCGGTGCACAAGAGTGAATGCCGACAACGGCAAACCCAGGTCTGCCGCCGAGCGCAGCGTGTCGCCTGCCAGCACTCCCAGGCCGCCCGAGTAGGTCGGCATCGATCGATGGATGGCGATCTCCATCGAGAAGTAGGCCACTTGTCCAGGGGTGCGCAGGCTTTCGTAAGAAGACGAATTATTGAATATCGGCCGCATCATCTTTTAGTCTCCGTGCGCCTCCGGCTCACGATGAGCAGGAAAACGGAAAAGCCTGCCGAAGAAACACGGCGCCCCGCTGGAAGTTCCTTTTTCATCATCAGGGCAAATACCCTCCAAGTTTAACAAGGAAAGCGTTCTCTACAATGTTGCAGACCGGTTGCGAATATGGTTCTTTTGGGTCAGGAATTTACGGTCGAAAATGACCAATCCGGGAAGGGTTTCCATTTCCTTAAGTTGCTCTAAAGCCTGGCTTGGTTGGTTGGCCTCGCTCCTATTCCGCATGGCAGACCCGAAAGCCGTCAATCGAAGCCGCACCGGTGGCCCGCCCTCGGCTGACGTAAGAAGGAAGCCCCGAGTCAACTCCGCTGTCTCAAGTCAACTTTCGGAGCTTCTAGTCGAGTTCCGAGGCCGCTAGTCAACTTTCGCTGCCCTTAGTCAAGCTTGTGAGCTCCGCCCGAGGCGTGACACACGTGAATCTGCGGAACAATGCCGATCTGCTCGGCGTATCGCGCGCCCAGCGCCTCGGCAAATGCCTCCGCTTTGCCTTGCTCCACCAGGTTGATGGTGCATCCGCCGAAGCCGCCGCCGGTGAGCCGCGCACCGATTAGTCCCGGTAGATCTGCGGCGAGCGCCACCATGGCATCGGCCTCCACGCAGCTGCCTTCAAAATCCTTGCTGTAGCTTGTGTGCGCTTCGCCCATCAATCGTCCCAGCGTCTTCATGTCGCCTTTGATAAGAGCGTCGGCCGCGGCAACTGTGCGCAGATTTTCGCTGATCACGTGCTTTGCGCGCAGATAGCTCTTCGACTCCATCTCGCCACGCCACTTTTCCAGGTCCTCGAGCGTGCAATCGCGCAAGAACTTCACGCCGGGCTTGTGCTTGGCGATCACCGCGCACGCCGCTTCAGACTCGCGCCGCCGCGTGGGATAGTCGCCGCCCGCCACAGAGTGCTTCACCATGGTGTTGGCAATCACCAGCGCCACGTGATCGGGAATCGGCGCCAACTTGTAGCTCAGGTCGCGGCAATCGAGCAGCAGGGCGTGGTTTTCTTTGGCGTTGATGCTGATGAACTGATCCATGATGCCGCAGTTGGCGCCGACAAATTCGTTTTCCGCGCGCTGGCAAAGCCGCGCCAGCTCAGGGCCGGGATAACTCTTCCCAATCAGGCCCAGCACCGCGAACGCAGTGGCGACTTCGAGCGCTGCCGAACTTGAGAGTCCAGACGCCAGCGGCACATCGCTCCAGATGCTCAGGTTGAAGCCGGGAATCTTGTGGCCCTCGCCGGCCAGAATCGCCACGACGCCCATTGGATAATCGGTCCACTCTTTCGTTCCTTTGGCCTGAACGCCGTCAAAGATTCTTTCCTCGCCCTGGTTTTCGGAGTAGACGGCGATCTTGCCGTCGTTGCGCGGAGAGATTCCCGCCAGCGTAGCGAAGTTGATCGCTGCCGGCATCACAAATCCTTCGGCGTAGTCGGTGTGCTCACCGATGAGATTCACGCGCCCCGGCGCCACGGAGATCATCGGATCGGCCTTGAAGCGATCCTTGTGCATCTGGCGAAAGACCTTCGGATCATGCATGATTCTCAACCTCTTCCTGAATTTGCTCGCCGCAGTCCAATTCCGCTAACTCTGTCGGTTCGGATAACCGCGCCGCCTAATTGACAACGTTTTCTTTATGGCGCGAGTCTGCCCATCAACCAACTTCGTCGCACGCCGCGCTCAGCCGCTCCCAGATGCGATCCATCCACGCCTCGTGCTCGGGCTTCATCAGCACGCTACGCAGGCAGGTGAGTGGGCCGCCGCCGGAGTCCGCACGGTCAAACCACGACCCCGGCAATTGTACAAGAGCGAGATGCAGGTCACGCCTCGCGCACGCGTCGAAGACTTGCTTCGCTTTCTCTGAAGCCTTCCGAGGGTCTGCCGCACGCAGTGCCAATGCCCAGACCACGATATCGAGATCCGGCTCGCCCGCTGCGAGCGGCACAAATCTCTCGTCGGCGCGCAACCTCCGATCCAACTCCATCGCCGCGCGCCGCCCCCGCGCCAGCCCGCGCGCAAACGCGCCGCGCGGTTCGAGCGGCAGCAGCTTCATCGTCGCCCAAAGCGCAACTGCCGCCGCGCCGGCACGCGAGCACTCCAGGCTGATCTCGCCTAAATGGAGCTCCTTTGACGTGAAGTACGTGTAGGGCGAATCGTGCTTGTAGAACCGGCCCACAGCCGGGTCACGAAACAGCACGCACCCGCATCCGTAGGGCTGCAGCCCGTGCTTGTGCGGATCGATCACGATAGACTCCGCGCGCCGGATGGCGGCATAAGCGCCTTGGGCCCGTTCCGCCAGCTCTTCGGCAATTAGCCCGAAGTATCCGCCATAGGCTGCGTCCACGTGCACTCGGCAGCCATATTTTTCCGTAAGCTCCAGAATCTCCACGAGGGGATCGACGGCGCCGATCGCCGTGGTTCCCATCGTCGTCACTACTGTGCCCACATCGCCCTTGCGCAGCTCGTCTTCGAGCGCTTCGAGGCTCATCCGGCCTCGCGCATCGGTCTCTACACTCGAAAATTCGAGCTTCAGCACTGCGGAGATCCGGTGATGCGTGTAATGCGCCTGCTGCGACGCCACGATCCGCTTCCCCGGTCGCAACTGGCCCGCCATCCACAGCGCCTCGAGATTGGCGAAGGTTCCGCTCGAGGTAAGATGGCCCAGATATTCCGTCCACCCGTACATGGCAGCGATCTGGCGCACGGCTTCGACCTCCATCGCCGAGCTGGCGCGGCCGCCATCGAGAGCATGGTTGTTGGGGTTGATCTTCATGGCCAGCGCATAGGCCGCCCGCGCCACGGGATGCGGCGGCTTGAGCATCTGCCCTGCGTAAAGTGGATGAAAATACGGGTAGTTATCGCCCAGCCGGTGAGCCGTTTCTTCTAGGACCGACACCATTGCGCGGTCGGCTCCGGCCGGTCCGTATTCAGCCGCGGGCAGGCTGTCAAACTCCCGCTCCAGCGCTTCCAGTGCGCGGGCAAGGAGATCGGGAACCGGATCCCTGGGCATGGCAACCTCACCATATCACAGGGGATTCTTGGCGTGTAAACTCATCTTGTTAAAGGGTTTATGGCGCAGATAACCAAAGGTGTAGGCAGGAACGCAATTTTCCCGGCTGCTTTATTTGACGGCAATGATACACTGTTGTCAGCGTTAGTAGAACCGGGCGTGAGCAGCAACTCGCCCAACCAAGCAAGATTCTGCCAGTGGTCGCTCCGATTCATCCAGCGCAATTCAAAACAGGAAACAAACACAAGTATGGAACAAGGTACCGTGAAGTGGTTCAATGACGCGAAAGGCTTTGGCTTTATTTCGCGCCAGAACGGCGAAGACGTTTTCGTGCACTACTCTGCAATCAACACCAGTGGATTCAAGAGTCTGCAAGAAGGTCAAGCCGTGCAGTTCAACGTGGTAAAGGGTCCCAAGGGCTGGCAAGCGGCTGACGTTCAGCCTCTCTAAGAGCTCGAAGCGCCGGATTCGGCAGAATCTAGCGAAAGATCCAGAAGGGCCGGGTGCACCTGACAAACTGTAGGTGTGCCCGGCCCTTTTGCGCTTTTTCCTGGGCCGGGAAAGCGTGTTGCCAACCCATTTCTGACCTGGACGGGGCAATTTGTAGAATGAATCCCTGCAGCTGAACTTGCCGCCTCCCTTTCCGCACAAGTCTCCTCGACTTCGACCTCGCCGCCAAACTATCCTCAAGTGAAGGCCCGCACGAATTCCCACGCGGTCCGCACGGAATTCAATCATCATGAGCTCGCCACAAATTGCCATCCATCTCCCCGACGGATCCATCCGCGAAGTCCCGACCGGCACAACGCCTCTCGAAATCGCCAACTCTATCTCGCCTCGCCTCGCCGCTGCTTCCGTCGTCGCCCG
>Ga0070761_10002412_pt1 | contig 11469 bp, 8 predicted proteins | sample HubBroMetageREF1_FD_66724 | JGI IMG/M metagenome (GOLD analysis project Ga0070761, IMG submission 66724) | Reference soil microbial communities from the Hubbard Brook experimental Forest, New Hampshire, USA - Hubbard Brook CCASE Soil... | ecosystem: Environmental > Terrestrial > Soil > Temperate...
GGCAGGCAAGTTTGTTCATTTTTTTGTTGATTCTATCCGGTTCCATATCGACATCCAATCGTGGAGAGAGGCCGTCCTGAAGTTCAGGAATGCGCGGGCCGCGGTTTCAAACGGCCGAGCGATACCTGGGATGCAGCACCGGAAGCGTGGTCGCTTTGGGCAGCCGCGTCGAGCGATTTCGTCCCGGCGAAGCCGTCTTTGGCGACCTGTCTGCGCTCCCGAATCGTCGTTGCTGCCGAAGCCGGCGCGCATGGCTTTCGAACAGGTGGCCGCGCTACCTCCGGCGGACGCACGACCGCGAATCACGAAGGGAAAGTGATCTTGACAATGGTTTAGCCGTCATCTGGTTTATCGCTTTGGCGGACGGTTCGCGACGATTGCTACCGGGTAACAGCCTGGCGTCTACTGGGAATTCAAACTGCTTCGAAAGGCAACTGGCTACGAAAAAAAGCCGCTCCCCCCGGCATCGGGTTCGCCGGCTACGCGAGCCGAGCTTCCCGGCACCATTCGACCGTATCAGTGACCCCACAGATTCCTCTGACGAGGCTGAGCATTGGATGGCTGGCCTTCGTGAGCGAGTAATACTTGACACGCCTGTTGTTCTCGGAATCGTCCCACTCCGATTTCAGCCACCCTTGCTCTTCCAGGCGATGCAAAGCTGGATAAAGGGCGTTCTGATTGAGTTTCATAACGTCTTTGGAGACCTGCTTGATCCGCTGTGCGATGGCCCAACCGTGTAACGGCCCCGGCGTGATCGTCTTCAAGATCAGCAAGTCTACGGTACCCTGGACAAGATCTCTTGGCTTGTTCATGCTCCCCTCATCTAATGACATGAGTGTACTTTATTCTTGATCTGCCGTCAACAGGAATTGTCAGCAATTCTGGAGGAACCAGCTCGGGGACGTGCTCGACAAGCAGCTTGGGCTGAAACTTCGGCCAGCGGCCCCAGTGACGAATTCCTCGTCATGGATCAACATTGAATGGCATCCACCGGAGAATTTGACGAAGCGTTACGTGCGCAATGCAGGCCCGAGCCGACATCCAGGCTCGCGAGAAGCGCCGTGGCGCTTAGGTTTCGAATCGTATCGTCCGCCGCTCTTTAGACAGTTCAATTAGTTGGCTTGTCATGTCGCTGAAGTGCCACCCCATCCGAAGGCCCGGCCACTGGTGCCCACCGTCACTGGTTCAGCGGATCGTCTCACGTTTCCGGGGAAATGGTCAAACCCGCATCTCCGCCAGCAGCCAGCCTAGTTCGAGCGCGCTTTCCTGCGGACTGAACCGCAGCGACCTCGACAGGCAGCAGAGCTTCGGCTTCGCTCATCGCCCACACCGTGGCGCCGGTAGCCCAGGGAGTCAGCTGCGTGCCGGCGCCCCTCATAACGCCAAAGCCCACCGTCATCTCACCCGTGGCGCAAAGCCGTCATCGGCTCCACGGCGCAGGCCCGCCAGGCGGGCCAAACACTCGCGATCAGAGATGTACACAGAAGCACGAACGAGGCGCGCCCCAACGGCTTCACATCCTCGGAACTGGCGGATCAAGTCACACAGTCCGGCCCGGTAGCCAGTGGCGACTACAGTCCCCGACAAGCCGCATACGATCTCAAGAAGCTGCGCGGAAAGAAGATGGTAGAAAGGGTCGGGAAAAGCCGCGCCTACCGAGCGACTCAGGCAGGGCTGAAGGCCATCGCCGCATTAGTGGTTTTGCGGGAGAAAGCCATCCGCCTCTTGCTTGCCGCCGCGCAAGAAATCCGGGCTTCCCGCGGGTCACAGAACCCGACGGCGCTGGACCGTCACTACGAGGCTGTCCGCGTCAGCATGGCGGGCATCTTGCGGGAACTCGGAGTGGCTGCTTGATCGACAAAGAATTTGTCGGGCTTCGCCCCTAAGTGCCTAATTGAACTGTCTAAAGCGCGGCGGACGATACGATTCGAAGCCTTAGCGCCACGGCGTTTCTCGCGAGCCAGGATGTCGGCTCGGGCCTGCATTGCGCACGTAACGCTTCGTCAAATTCTCCGGTGGGTGCCATTCAATGTTGATCCATGACGAGGAATTCTTCACTGGGACCGCTGGCCGAAGTTTCAGCCCAAGCTGCTTGTCGAGCACGTCCCCGAGCTGGTTCCTCCAGAATTGCTGACAATTCCTCTTGACGGCAGATCAAGAAGAAAGTACACTCATGCCATTAGATGAGGGGAGCATGAGCAAGCCGCCGCCAGACCTTGGAGAAGATTCAGCCCGGCTGTACGAGTCCCCGGGCCAGAAAACGGAAGAAATGGCTGTCCAGTTATTTCGCGTACACTACACTAGCGGGGAAAGGGCGCGTGTAAAGCAACGCTTGTCCCCGCCTCGGTTCGCGGTGGCCCGCCCGGAGCGCGAACGCCGGTCCGCATCGAAAACCAACTTCCAGTTAAGCCGACCTTCTGGGCGGTGGTTCGTCGGTCTACGCTACGCCGTCAGGGAGGATCTATCCGCCGTGGCTGGCATGGCATCTGTCAGCAATGGGGCGTTAGACAGCCAAGTGGATTTTCTGGGTAGGCGATGCCTCAAGAAGGGTCCTCTATTGAACACGGGCCAAGCCATTGAATCTGTTCAGCTACATCGTTGCCGAGTCAAAGCTCTGGCTGAGCCCGCGGCCTCTACGCCTAGATCAATCAGTCCCTGCGCGCTTAAGAGATCGATCAATCTCTGCGCGCTTAGGAAGGGAAGCGAATGCCGAGGCAATCTCCGCCATTGCGCCATAAATTCCGTCGCCTCCGGCGCAATAAGCTGCTCGAAATGAAATCGGTTCAATATTGACGTCCGAATCATGGAACTTCTACCCGCAGGCGGTGTCCAAAGTGCAAATGCTCGAAATCTGCCATTTGACCAAGCGTTTTCAGGGAGTAACAGCCGTAAGCGACGTTAATTTCACCATTCGTCCCGGCGAGATTCTCGGCTATATCGGCCCCAACGGGGCCGGAAAGAGCACAACGGTGAAAATGATCGTCGGCCTGCTGGAACCGAGCGATGGTCAGATCTTGTTCGATGGCCGCAGCGTTGTAGACGACCTCCCGGCGTTCCAGCGCCGTCTTGGGTACGTTCCCGAGGAGCCGAATCTTTACCCGCATCTTTCGGGGATCGAGTACTTGCAACTGGTCGGGCGCCTCCGCGGATTGCCGCTCAAAATGCTGGAGCCCAAGATCGAGGAGTTCCTGCACATCTTCTCGCTCTGGGACGACCGCCATTGCGCACTCTCCTCTTATTCCAAAGGCATGCGCCAGAAAGTATTGCTCTCCGCGGGCCTGCTCCACAATCCCGACCTCCTGATCTGGGACGAACCGCTCTCCGGCCTGGATGTGACCACAGCGTTGGTACTGCGCGAGTTGCTGGAGTCGCTCGCCCGTCAAGGCAAAATGATCTTCTACTGCTCGCACGTCCTGGAAGTGCTCGAAAAGGTCTGCTCGAGCGTCCTGATTCTCTCCAAAGGCCGCGTAGTGGCGCACGACACCATAGACCGATTGCGCGAGCAGATGCAGGAGCGCTCGCTCGAAGGCATCTTCGCGCAGCTGACGCGCGATGAAAATCACCCGGCTGTGGCGAACCGTATCGTGGAGGCGATGCGCGCATGAAAGCCTGGGCGGAGACTCACGGTGTCAAATTCGAGCTTGTGCGGCATTTCGTAGCCCGCATGCTGGACGGTGAATGGTCGTCCACCCCAGGACAATGGCGCAATGTGGCGATTGGCGCCTTCGCGATGCTCGTGCCCGCGGGTCTGCTGATTCTGCGCGAGGGTTCGACCAACGCAATAGACTCCAGCAAGTACCGGAGGCTGGCCGAACTCGCCGATAAAGCCCCTCTGCATGCCGCCATGACCGCGGACACCCTTTCGTTGATCACCGTGGTGCTCGCGGTGACCGGACTACTCGGGCTCATACAGTGGCAATCGCTATTTCCCGGTCGGCGCGACTATCTTTCCCTGGCTGGATTGCCGATTCGTTCGCGGCAGATCTTTCTGGCTCGCTTCGCGGCGGTGATGCTGTTCTCCGCTGGGTTGGTAACCGTGATGAATATCCTGCCGGCAGTGCTAGCGCCGCTGGAGTTCGGTGGACAGTGGCAGCCAGACTCGACATATTGGCCCAAGGCCGGGGCGATGGCGCTGGCGACGGGGCTGGGCTGCTTTTTCCTGCTGTTTTCCATGGTGGCGTTGCAGGGCGTGTTGTGGAGTCTGCTGCCAGCGCGCTGGTTCACGCGCGTCTCTGTCTACTTGCAGGGATTGCTGGTGGGAGTACTCTTTTTCATCGCGCTTTACGCTTGGAACATCCGCGATTGGACCATGCGCGACGTTGCCCATTTGCCCGAGTTCGCCTGGGCGCCGCCAGTCTGGTTCCTGGGACTGCACGAGCGCGTACTGGGCGATCAGGGGGCGTTTTACGCTGTGATGGCGGACCGGGCGTGGATGGCGCTTGCGGTGGCGGCGGCGCTCATGGTGCTCTCTTACCTGCTGAGCTACCAGCGCTATCGACAGCTCCTAATCGAAGCGCCGGTGCACATCGAAGCGCCGCGTAGCGGCAAGTGGAGTCTGCTTCGCCTGCTGGCGCGGAATCCGCAGCAGGAAGCCATTTTGGCGTTCCTGTCAAAGACACTAGCGCGCAGCCGCACCAATCGCACTATCTGGCTGGCCTACATCGGCGCCGCTGTCGCGCTCATGGTCAATAGTTCGCTCATCGACGGATCGCACCTCACTGGGCGGGGGGTGGGGCTCGGCAAAGGGGTCAAGTTCGCCATCCTGTATTGGCCTCTGGGACTTTCGGTAGTGCTGCTGGCGGGCATCCGCCACGTCTTCCGATTACCCGCCGAACTGGCCGCCAACTGGATCTTCCGGCTAACCGAAACCCAGGGCCGCAAGCAATGGATGCAGGCCGTCGAGCGCTTCACGTTGTGTTACGCCGTGCTGCCGATCTACGCGCTGGTGTTTCCGGCCGCTGTCGGAGCGGTTGGATGGAGCATGGCCTTGCGAGTCACCTCGCTGCAAGCGCTGGTTTCACTCACGCTCTTCGACTGCCTGTTTTACGGCTGGCAGCAACTGCCGTTCACCTGCTCGTACGTGCCGGGCAAGCGTCCGATGGTGCAGATCGTTGCCATCTATATAGTCACGCTATGCGCGCTCGTGCCTATTCTGGCTGTGCTGCTCGCGGCGGCAGCAGACTTCGTTCCGCTCTTCCCGTTTGTTTTAGCGTTGTTCGGTGGCATCTGGATTTGGGTGCGCCGCAGTCGGAAAGATGGCTGGGGCGAGGCTCTCCTGCTCTACCGGGAATTGCCGGACGCTTTGCCCGATTTAGGAATCGCCGAGATGGTCTGGAATCGACCGGCCGAGGCCACGTTCGCGCCGCACATCGTGCGGCCGGCGATCGAACTGGCGGGTTTCGGCGCCGCGCCCCCGGCGCCGCCACCGGTCGGTCGAGCCGGTTGGTTCGCCGGGCTTTGGCAAGATGTGCGTTTCGCGGTTCGACAGTTGCGGCGAAGCCCGGGTTTCACCGCCATGGCTTGTCTGACGATGGCGTTAGGGATTGGCGCCACCACCGCCATCTACAGCATGATCGACACGGTGCTTTGGCGTCCGTTACCGCTGCCCCAACTGAGTAAGCTCGCGATGCTTGTGCAGACTGTGCCCGGGCAGCCGCACCTCTGGACGCCGGCCTCGCCCGCCGACATCGAGAGCATACGCCGGCAGGATACCTTGCTCGAAAGTTTGGCAACCTGGCAGACTACCGCCGTGAATGTGGTGGACTCGGGCGGGGAAGGTCTTCGCCTGGACGCCACGCGTGTGAGCCCCAACTTCCTCAGCGTGGCAGGTGTGCGGCCTGCCATCGGCCGAAGCTTTCTGGGGCATTCCGATCAACCGGGGCTCGATCGCGAGGCAATCCTCAGCGACACCCTCTGGCGCACGCATTTTGGCGGCGATCCCAACATTGTGGGCAAGACTATCCGGGTGGACGGGCGTGACTATTCGGTGGTAGGAATCATGCCTGCGGGCTTCTATTTTCCACAGCCGCTGGGCCAGTTGTGGATCCCGCTGGCGATGACGGCCGAAGAACGAAATTCCCGCGACCTTCTGATGCTCGAATCGGGCGGCCGGCTATCGCCGGGCCACACTCTGGCGCAACTCGATGCCGAACTGGGAGGCATATCGGCGCGGCTGCGGCGCGAGTATCCGGACACCGATTCCCATCGCGCCTTTCGTGCGTGGAGTGCGCAGCGCTTCTTCACGGGCGACTTGGCGGCCGTTTATGCCGCTCTGGTGCTCGGCGCGGCACTGTTCGTCCTCCTCATCGCTTGCGTGAATGTGGCCAACATGCAACTGGCGCGTGCCGCGGGCCGCTGGAAGGAAATCGCCATGCGTATAGCGTTGGGCGCGCGCCGCGGCAGGCTGATGCGGCAACTTGTCACCGAGAGCATCGCGTTGTCGTTGTTTGCGGCGGGCTTGGGGCTACTCTTTGCGAAATGGGGACTGGCGGTATTGGCAGCGCACATCCCGGCCGAAATGGTGCGCTTCAGGCCTGGACTGGCCGACATCGGACTGAACTGGCATGCGCTGCTGTTCACGTTGGCGGCAGCCGTTGGCAGCGGCATTCTCGCCGGACTGATGCCGGCGTGGCGGGGATCGCGCGCCAGCCTCGTGACGGGACCGGAGGGGCCCGGCCGGCACCGTCTCCGTTCTCTGCTGGTGGCCGCACAAGTCGCACTGGCGGTAGTGCTGCTGACAGGCGCCGGCCTGATGGTGCGGGGATTCCAAATGCTGACAGCTTCGAACCCCGCGCTTGATCCGTCGCACGTGCTCACACTGCAGATTGCGCTCACCACCAATCGCGATCCAGCGCCCTATTATCGCCAGGTGCTCGATGCCGTCGCATCGCTTCCGGGCGTGCGGTCGGTGGCGGCGGTCACGGCGCTCCCGTACAGCCGCCACGGAGGCGCGTCGCCGGTTACCCTGGATGACCAGCCGACGGGACTCGGCCGGCATCCCTCAGCGTGGATTCAGCGTGCCACTCCCGAAGTCTTCGCGAGCCTGCATATCCCCCTTCGCGCCGGCCGTCTGCTGTCTGCGAACGATTCCGCTACCGCACCGCGAGTCGCTGTGGTGAGCGAGAGCGCCGCTCGCCGCTGGTGGCCCGACGGCACGGCGGTCGGCCGCCGCGTGCGGATCGGCGGGGCCTGGATGGAGGTAGTAGGAGTCAGCGGCGACATCGAGCACAGCGTGATCGATCGCCATCCCGTGCCCACGGTGTATCTGGCGTTCGTGCAATCGCCCGAGAGGCAAATGGACCTCGCGATACGTACGGCCGGTGACGCTGTTCTGTTTGCTCCTGCCATACGCGCGGCGATCCGTGCGGTCGACCCCGAGCAGCCTGTCGCCAACCTGAACTCGCTGACGAATCTTATCCAGCAGGAAGCCTTCGTGGTCGTCTACATGGCGGCTCTGATGGGCGTTTTTGGCGTGCTCGCGCTGGTGCTTTCATCGGCCGGGGTGTACGGGGTGATGGCCTACGTCGTGGCGGGGCAGACGCAGGAAATCGGGATTCGCATGGCGCTGGGCGCGCCTCGTGCAGCGGTGTTTTGGAGGCTATTCCAACGTGGCATGCGTACCGCAATTGCTGGTCTGATAACCGGGCTGATTCCAGCCTACGCCCTGGCGCGCCTGCTACGCTCCGTTGTCTTTGGTGTCAGCGCTGTGAGTCCGGCCGCATTCCTGGGAGTTCCGCTATTGTTGGTTTTAGCAGCGGCGGTGGCAATCTATATTCCCGCGTGGCGGGCGCTGAAGGTCGATCCTATGGCGGCGCTGCGAGTGGAGTAATCATGGTCGCCGCGCGGTTTCGTTGAGTTTCAAAGATCGCGATTGCGCGTCGCATTCAGCAAAAGGGCGGTGCGCGACTATCGCTCAACCACGGGCGGTCCGCCTCCGTTGAAGCTGAGCGGGAGGTAAATTTCCGGACGGACCGGAAGGCGCTGAGATCAAGGCTGCAAGCGCCTCAAAAGCCAGTTCGAAAATGAAAGACAAATGGCGATGTTCAGAGCGGCGGTTCGCTGTGGAGACAGTCGCCGGAACGGTGGTGACAGTATATCCACGAGAAGCTTGTGTCCCGTGGGAGTTGCGCCTCGGTTTCTATCAGTCTTCATCCTGCTATTCCTCCCGTAGGGCCGCCGTCGGGTCGAGACCTGCAGCGCGGCGCGCCGGTACCCAGCAGGCGACCGCTGCCACAAGGATGAACAACAGAATCATGGCCGCGAACGTTCCCGGGTCGGTTGCTTTGATGCCAACGAGCATGCTTGCCATAACGCGCGTGAGCCCACCGGCAGCCACCAAGCCGATGGCAATGCCCGCCAAGCTCAGAGTGAGCCCTTGCCCAATTACAAGCCTGAAAATGCCTCCCGGCGCAGCACCGAGTGCTATCCGGAGGCCAATCTCCGCCGTACGCTGCCGAACCGCACTCGACACCACCCCGTAGAGCCCGATAGCCGCTAGCAATGCGGCAACCACCGCAAAGGTGCCAATGAGCAGCAGATGAAATCGCGTAGTGGACTGCGCCGTATCAATAGCGGTGTCCATGGTCTGCATTTCTGTAATGGCCAAGCGTCCAGGGGCGAACTTCGCAATCTCGGCGCGTACTGCGGCCGCGTACCTTGTGGGATCTCCGGCAGTGCGGAGCGCCCAGTGCCGCGATATACCGATCCCCAAAAAACCATCCGTCATAAAGATCTGCTCCCGCCCGGGATCGGCGAGAGTTTGCAGCCGTTGGTGCTCGACCACTCCGATGACTTCGAGCCACGTCGGATTCGGGATATAAACGCAAATGCGCTTGCCGAGTGCGGACTGACTGGGGAACGCCTTCTCGGCGAGTGACTGGTCAATAACTGCGAGGTTACGCCCGCTGGCGTTGTCCGCTTCTGTGAACGCACGGCCCTCCAATATGCGCGTATGGAGGGTCTCAAAATATCCCGGCAGCACGGTGGGAAGATCGACCGTATGGGTTGGCACTTCCGGAATTTGTTCGGTGCGCCATTGGATTCCATGGGTTGACCCGACGGCGTGTAGTGGAAGGCCTGTGGCAGCACCGACGTTCTGGATTCCGGGGATCGCCCGCAGCCGATCCTCCAATTCGCGCAGAAAAGCGAGGCGCCGCTGGGGTTGCTGAAAGCCTTTTGCGTCGCCGACGGTCAGGAACGTGAGGAGGCCGTGAGGATCATAACCGGGGTCGACGTGGAGCAATTCGAGAAAGCTGCGAAACATCAGGCCCGAGCCTACGAGCAGTACAAAGGCCAGCGCTACCTCAGCGATCACGATGCCAGATCGAAGCAAGCCGCCGATTCCCAAGTGCGCAGACCGTCCGGCGCTGCGCAGCATCTGCATGACATCGGGCCGTGCGACGCGCCAGCCAGGCAACACGCCTAGGATGGCAGATTCCACGACGCCGGCTAAGGTGGAGAACGCAAGCACGCGCCAGTCGATGGAAGCGGATTCCAAGCGCGGCAAACTGGGAGGCGCGAGCGTGAGCAACTCACGAATCCCGAGCCAAGCGAGTCCCACGCCGAGCAGCGTGCCCAGACCGCACAGCAGTAGGGCTTCGGTGACCATCTGGCGAGTGATCCGCCCGGTTCGAGCACCAAGCGCAGCACGCACGGCAAGTTCGCGCTCGCGTAGGCTGGTGCGGACGAGCAGGAGGTTTGTCGCGTTTGCACACGCGATCAGGAGGAGAAAGGTGACGGCGCCCATGAGGGCGAGGAGCGCTGACCGGACTTCGGCCACAAGGCTTTTGTGCCACGATTCCAGACGGACTTGCCAATGTTCAGGGCGCCAGGTTGCTGCGACACGATCGATCTGCGACTGTGCGCGATCCAGAGTTACACCTGGCTTGAGATCACCGATAACTTGCAGCATCAAGTCGCTGCGGTTAGATTCGTCGTAGCCGCGGTCGTTGGCAATCCAGACATCCGGACTGGGTTGGGGGCCGACCAGCTTGAAACCGGGCTCCAAAACCCCAACGATTTGCGGGCCGGGCCCCTCCATACCAAGCATCTGGTGGCCAAGGACGGTCGGATCAGCACCATAGCGCCTTTGAAAGTAGTCATGGCTGAGGATGGCCACGGTTCCCTGCGGCGGTGGAAATGGCGGCGGCGGCACACCGTTTGGTTTGCCATCCGCCTCGGTGAAATCACGACCGAACATGATGTGGGCGCCAAGCATCTGGAAGAAGTCAGTCGTGATCAGGCCCTTGCTGATGCGCTCGGCAGTACCGTCTTCGCGGGGAACGACGGCACGGAAGACCATAACCGCTGCCATGTTCTCGAACGCAGCGGAGGCCCCATTACGCAAATCGAAGAAGTAGGCGTTGGAAAGGAGGTCGTTCGCCAGAACCAGCCGATCGGGATTCTTATACGGAAGAGGGCGAAAGAGCACGGCGTTGGTCACACTGAAAATGGCCGTGCTGGCGCCGATGCCGAGGGCGATAGTCAAGACAGCGGTAATGGCGAACGTGGGTGTCTTTCGTAGAATGCGTGCAGCATAGGCGAGGTCTTTCACGAGGTCATCTACAAGGTTGAGATGGCGCATATCACGGCATTCCTCTTTGCATTGCTCCGAGCCATTGAGCGCGAGAAGAGCCTGTCGGAGAGTCTCGCGCGCATCCATGGCCATTGGCGATGTGCTGCTCGATTCGCCGTTCCAAATGGAATCGGAGCTCTTCATCCAATTCCTGCTCAACACGGTTACGACGGAAGATCGACCGCATGCGTAACGGAATGGTGTAGAGCCACCGCCTGGGGGACATGATTCAGGCCTCCTCCAGGCGGACGACATCGGTGATGGCACTCGACAGGCGTGCCCAGTCTCCTGCTTGCTTCTCCAGTTGCCTCCGGCCTAGGCGGGTTAGCGAGTAGAATTTCGCGCGGCGGCCGAGTTCGCTGGTCTTCCATTCGGCCGTGATCCAGCCCCCTTTTTCAAGCTTGTGGAGCGCGGGATAGAGCGAGCCATCGCTGACCTGAAGCATATTGGCAGACACTTGTTTCAGACGCTGGCTGATGGCCCAGCCATGAAGCGGTTCCAGTGCCAGGATCTTGAGAATCAGCAGATCCAAGGTGCCCTGGACCAAATCAGACGGTTTGCTCATGCCGATGGACTATCCTCGGTTACCGAGAACATGGTAGAGCAACACGTTTGGCAATGCAAGGGGGGCTGTAATGTAATCGCTTTACGGGGTGGCCTGGTCTCACGAATGCATCGGCTCAAGCGGCGGTGGATTGCCCGCGGGTAGTCGCTAAATACCCGCCTTATGCCGAGTACCGGACTATGCCGAGTGGCTCCGGGCGATCGACAGCGGGGCGGGCATTGGGCGGAACGGGTACTCGGCATAATTAGAGGGTGGACAGGAATGCCAGAAGTGCATCGTCCGGCTTGAAGCGGGACAAGGTGCCGCCGGCTGGGGCCAATTTCCCAAGTGC
>Ga0070761_10002414_pt1 | contig 11464 bp, 7 predicted proteins | sample HubBroMetageREF1_FD_66724 | JGI IMG/M metagenome (GOLD analysis project Ga0070761, IMG submission 66724) | Reference soil microbial communities from the Hubbard Brook experimental Forest, New Hampshire, USA - Hubbard Brook CCASE Soil... | ecosystem: Environmental > Terrestrial > Soil > Temperate...
TGTGCGCGCTTTCCTGGCGGCACGATGGCTTCGACGGCTGCGGGACCGCGAGGGTTCTGTACGAGCTCAGCTGAACCGCTTGTTCACAGAGACTTATCGCTACCGGCTCGTGAGGCCGTCTCTCCGGCTAACCAGCGCTTGGCTCGCGCTCTGGGATCCAGACGTTGCAAGCGATGTTATCGCGCGCGAGCCCGACCTTTTGCTGACGGAGGGCGATCCAGGAAGCCTGTCCGCGGCGGTGCGTTCGGCCGTCCTAAGGCGGGTCATCGAAGAGATCGTTCGTACCGGCGATCGTATCGGGCCGGTAAATGAGGAGAGCCTACGCCGCGTGGCGGCCCCCGATTTGAGCCCGACGGTTCGCGCGCTGTGGCGCACCCACAAAGATGATCGAGGCTGCCGACATCTCTTGCTGCGGCTCATCGCGCTTGGGGCTCTCTCTGACTGTGCTGATATCGCATCCGAGGGCATCTCGGGCACATATAGCGACGAGGTCACATTGGTGCTCGCAGGCCGCGCCTTGATGGCTTCCGCCAACGCCGCTACCGTCGAGGTGTACGCCAATCGGATCCGCACCAACGGAACGTCGCTTCCCGCACAAGTGCTTTGGGAGGCGATGGATCAGCTCGCACCCCGATGTCTTTCGGTCGAGGACTTCCTGTCGATTGTCGAGGGGATGGACGAAGCGGCACGCACCGGGTGGCCGGGGCTTGATTACTTCGTGCCTCGCTATGCAGATCGCCTCCAGTCTCGCGCGGATCTGGAGCGACTCTTTCACGGACTCGCGACCCTCCTTGATAGCGGAAGCGCGCCGGATGATGATCTCGATACAGAGCCAGATCAAGATCACTTGAAGCTTTTGGCGAAGATCGCCTTGCGGCTGATGCACTTCGTGCCACCTTCGCAGGCGCCGATCCCGGTGATCGACATCGCCATGCGGATCCGGTCGGTCCACCGCCATCGCACGTCCGATGAAACCTCGAAGGCCCTGATCGAGACCCTCAGTCAGACACGCGAGCGCCGGCGGGAGGTGTTTTGGCATATCGCGCACGCCTGGGCGGAACATCGGCTGCTGCATGGCCGCCCATTGGACTCCGTCTGGGCGATGAGTATTCTGGGATGGCCGAAGCGCCTGCTGCTTGACGATCTGGATTGGATACTCGCGGACACCATGGCCGCATCGACGGCAAGGGAGTCGCAGTTGGGTCTCGATGCAGCGCTCGATTTGTACATGCATAACGGGCGACGAGAAGACATCCTGCAGCGCATACGTTCGGCAGTGGCGTCTCGTTCAGACCTGCTGCAAGCGATGGATAGCTGGCTGACGCCGAGACAACCCTCGGCCGAGGAAGTCGCCACGAACTCGGAGTTGGCGAGGATTCAGGCCGAGCACAAGGAGCACGAACGAGAGCGCGACAACTCGTGGAAGACCTTTATTGCCGAGCTCCAGGCCGATCCCGATCAGCTCCGACGGATCCCGCCGCCTGCGCTGGACAGCGTAGATGCGCGTCTCTTCCACCTCTGGCTGTTACTGTCCAGTATGGACGGTCGCCAGTCGCGGTACGCAATCGACGACGTGCGGCCGGTCGAGGCGGTATTGGGCTGCGATCTCACGCTTGCCTTCCGGGACGCTTTGGTGAAGTTCTGGCGGCAGTGGAAACCGACTCTCGAGAGCAGCCGCGCGCCCAATCAGCGCAACACCATCAGCCAGGTCGACTGCATGGGCATCTGTGGCGTGTCCGTGGAAGCGAAGCTGAACACCGGCTGGCCCCGGTATCTCACGTCGGGTGAGGCCACGCGAGCCGCCGAGTATGCGACGCTCGAGCTCAATGGCTTTCCGTCATGGACGGCCCCCTTGGCTGCTGCGTGGCCCGCCGAAGTAGGATGGGTGGTGCTCGGCGAGGTTATCGCGGAGCTCGATGACTCGCCGAGCGACGCTCATGTGGGACCGCTCCAGGATCTTGAGACGGCACCGCTAGAGCTATGTCGTACTGTCGCAGCTGGTCTATTCGAGGCACTGCGGGAACGAGAGCTGCTTCCGGAAAGGAAGCTCTCTCAGGTGTTGACAATTCTCAGTCGAGGCCTACCGGCAGACGAAAATGCCTTCTTCACGATGGTGCTGGACCGTGCCGCCCGGGCTACCGACCTGGATGTCAAGGCGAGCTATCTGGCGGCCGCGTTTCATCGCGACCCAACCGCGGCAGTTGGCGCGCTGCGAACGATACTAGAGGCTACGGATGCAACCGGGCGCCAGTCGATCATCGAGCGATTGTTGCCGCGACTGTCGGGCGATCTCTTCCGTGGCCGCGATCAGGTGCTACCTACACTGCCTCTCGAGGTGCTCGAGCAGCTCGTGACTATCGCCTTCGCTGTCGTTCGCGTCGCCGATGACGTGGAACACGAAAACGGCGTCGTGTTCTCTCCAGGGTTGCGCGAAAGGGCAGAGCGCGCACGGGATGGGCTCTTCCGTCAGCTCTCCAATGTACCGGGTCCGGCTACGATTGAGGCGATCCGACGCATCGGATCGATTCCAGAAATTCCCATCAGGCCCGACACGATCGAAGCACTGTGTCGCGAGCGGGCGGCCGCAGATTCGGAAGAGACTCGTTGGTCCCCGGGGGCGGCTTATATGCTAGAACACGCTGCCGAGACGCCGCCACATACCGCCGAAGAGTTGCAGGCCATGGGAGTATCGCGACTTGCGGACCTCGCGCACGATCTGCGCCATGGTGACTTCACTCTCGGCACACTTTTCAAGCGCCTGGAAAGCGAGAACGAAGTGCAGCGCTGGGTGGCGAGCGAGCTGCGAAATGGTCAGGGACAAGCATACTCGCTCGAGCGCGAGCCCCACGTAGCGGATGAAAAGGAACCAGATATCCGCCTGCGGTCTCGCGCGACGGATGTTAGCGTGCCCATCGAAATCAAAGACACCGGGAGTGACTGGAGCCTGAAGGACCTGGAAAAGGGCCTCACGGAGCAGCTGGCTGGTCGGTACCTGCGCGCGCGTGATGGGCGATATGGGATCTACCTCATCGTTCACCGCCATCCCCGGCCCGTCGGCTGGATGGACACCGCCGGCAATCCCATACAGTTCGACGCCGTAGTTGCTCGGTTGCAAGCTCTAGCCGACTCGATCGCGATTCAGAGTGCTGACGCTCCCCGGGTCCGCGTATCCTCGATCGATGTCTCTGATATGTGATTGCCACAAGAATTCTGGGCCCGTACAGACGGTGATGAATGCCGGGAGCCCGATTGGGGGACAACCGCACTGGAGTGAGCAGGTGAGCTCGTAGCGGGAGCAGTCAGCGATGTCTGCGAATGTAAGAATTTCTGATGTCTATCAAAATCGAATTACGTGCTTTATCGACATTCTCGGATTCAGTCGCGACGTTGCAGCCATTGATGCGAATCCAGCGCTTTTCCTGAGCGTCGATGCGGTTCTTCGTCACGTCGGCATGTGCAAGTCGGACATAGATCGCGCACGAGCGCGAGGCGGCACCTCCTATGACGCCCGCATGAGTTGCTTCTCCGATTGTCTAGTTGTCTCGTATAAGTGCGAACCGGGAGCGACGCTTCGCGCGTTGCAAGATGCGGCTATCCTCGGCCAGGTGATCATCCGACCGGGATACCTCCCACGAGGCGCTATGACCGTCGGGAAGCTGTATCACGACGATGTCGTTGTCTATGGTGGCGCGCTTGTTGAGGCAGCGGAGCTCGAGAGCTCTGTTGTCTCGACTCCTCGGATCGCTATCACTGAGCGATGCATGGAGCTTGTCCGTGCGGACTTGGCGCACGTCGGTGCCTCGGCTCTGCAGGAAGACTTCATCCGGGACTACGGCTCGGGCCCGTTTGTCCACATCTTGGGTCGCGAGTGGCCCTTTCTCGAGAAGGAACGACAACAGGAGCAGGCCGGCGAACTACACGGAGAGGGAGTCGCGGATATGTTCCGAGAGGTAAGAAGTGCGCTCCCAGTCCGATACGCTCATGCTCCGCACGAAGGGGCGAAGCGAAAGCTGGAGTGGATGCGGGACTACGTCAACCGCTCCGTGGATGAGCATAGATTGTCTAAGGATTTCAAGGTATCGCTACCAGCGCCCGGCCGCCCCTGGCAACTATGGGAGAGGCTTAAGCGCCTCAGTGGCAGGGTTTGGAGTTGGTGCTCAAGACGCTCGGGATCTTGAATAGCACCAGCACTACTAATACTGGCGCTTCGGCTCATCGTGAGCGAGCTTCGATTGCAAAATGCTCGCTATCAGGAGACCGAGACCAAGGCCGACAAGTGCACCCGCCCGATCGCGAGTGATAGCCGAGCCGACAGCTGCCCCTAGTAACGCGCTACCGACAAAAATGGCTGCGTTCGGATTGGCTTCAACAAGGCGCAGGATCTGCTGTGTCAACTGCACACCCGCCACGAATGCTTCGTACCGGTCCTCGAATTCGCGAATGAGCAAGGGCGCCACCCCGACCTCAAGCTGGAGGATAAAGTCTGCGAGCTGGCCAACGGGCCACGTCGTTGTTATCAGCGCGCCAGCGTCGCGTGGATGCGGAAATGGTAGGTCTTTCGGAATCCGAAGGGTTCGCTTGGTTGCATGGACCGTGGAGTGAACAGCCCGCCAAGCTTCGAGACTCTGCAATTGAGTGTACATCGCTAACTGCCGTCAACGTCAAGGAGGAGATCAATGAATCGATGCGTGCTAGGCGAGGGGCCGCCCGCGTTGCCAGTGACCTTTGCGCGCATTCGCGTGCGTCGTTGTTCCATCGCGGCCACTGACGCGTAGTGGTGCGGAAATCGATCGACAATCTGCTGAGAGCCCGCAGCACCGCTAAAGCGGCCGGGGTGAAAGAGCGCCGCATCTCGGGCTTCGAGTCGGCGGATAAACTGCAACGCGTCGACATTACCAACTTCGATCGCAGACATGGCTCCCATGAGCAGAGGTTGCGCGGCGGCATACGCATCGACCAACATGGCGGCTACCAGGGCGTGCAACGGGCGGCAGTCCGTCTCTTCGATCTCTTCGACTGTCAGGAGTTCTCGAAGGACGTCCTCGGCTCGTTCCTCTATGCTGTCCAGTACGCCGATAGCTTCGACCTGGGGTTCGTTCCACGTGAGAATGAGAAGGTTGATCCGCACTGCGCACCAGAGCAGGAATCGGCATAGCGCAGCTTCTGGGTCGTCTTCTCGCCGCGCGATGAGAAATAGTAACCTGCGTGTCGATTCGAACTGCCCGGAAAGAGCCTGAGTCAAGAGGGTGGACATCGCCTTACGCACGTTCTGTGGCATTTGGCATTGCAGGAGGTTCAGAGCGCCGAAATACACTCGCCCCATCAGTGGGAACTCGGCGCTCCGTTCCACGGCTGAGGAGAAGCGGATGGCTCGCCGTTCAGCGTCCAATACCTCGAGCCCAAGGCGTGCGGCCGATACCGATATCGTCGGGACTGCTTGTTCCACTTGAGGTCGTAGCGAAGCCGGCAGGACGGTAGCGATGTGGCGAAGAAGCGTGGCTATGGCACCAGGTTGGGCGTCGCTCAGTGTGTGCATGCTGGTAGCATGCCGCAGGTTCGGCAGGGGCTGACATCGAGAACTGAAATATTGCGGCGGCGGGCCCGTCGGGGAGCGGCCAATCGTCCGCGGCGTGCTGGCTGTCGTCCAAGCGAATCGCTAGGATGATCGTGCTCGATCCGTCAACCGGACCCTGTTCTTTGTGCTATTGCACTCTTCTGGTAGCAGCGGATTCAAAGCCTTACTTGAGCACGGTGATACATAAGTTATTGTTTAATAAGGATGAAACAGGCGTCAAAGTAGGTTCGTTCAGACGGCTGACACTCAATCGACACGGCCCCCACTGCCTTCATTCGACTCCCCTGGAAGCAGCCCGTGCCCATTACCCAGACCGAACAGAAGCTCGCTGACATCACCGATGAGGGCTACTTTGAAAAGTTGGCCACGGCGGTCTTGCGCGAGGCGAATCCGGCTTACGCCGCGGTTATTCATACTGGCGTTAATGCAGCGGGGAGAACTGTTAGAAGCCCCGTGGACGGAATCGTCATTCGAACCGATACAAATCCGCCGCGCCTGTATGGCTTCCAGCACACAACGACGAGGTCACAGAAAAATCTCGCATCTAAGTGGCTTGAAGCTGAGAAGGGGGATATAGCGAAAGTAGCAAAAATTTATGCGGAGGCTCGAGAAGAAGCGCCTGAGATGACTGCGGAATTGGTTCTGACGAGCAATCAGGAACCTGACAGCGACACGGGTGTGGCCGTTGGTGTCGCGTGTGTGGCGGCGGGCATGCACCTGGAGATCTGGGGGAGGGGGAGGCTGGCGCATTTTCTCGACTTCAATCCAACGGGCCAGTATCTACGCCGAAAGTTCCTCGACATAGACGCCGAGTTGATCTCGAAGCCTCTGTTGCGAGAGCTGTCGAGCAAAAGCCTTGAAATTCACGCGCCGAAAGATGATGCAGCACTTCGAGTGTCGCGGCGATTGGATGTGGATCTAAGCACGAGCGCGCGGATGACATTTCTGATCGGGCGATCGGGCAATGGCAAGAGCGTCGCGTGTCATAAAAAGCTTAAAGGACGAGTTGAGGCGGGTGGCTTTGCGCTGGTGCTTACGCACGAGCACATCGCCCAGTCGGCGACCTTGCCCGATGCGGTGGGTTCTGCTTTGCACCAGCTGCACCCGGAGTTACTGCCCAATGCAGGACTCGAGGCGTTAAATTTATGTTCGCCGGCTGAGCCGTTGTATCTGACGGTCGAGGACATCAATCAGTCTGGGCAAGCGAGCGCGCTTGTGGAAAAGATATACGGCTGGCTGAAGAGCGAGGAAAAGAATGTGAGCTTCCCGGTGCAATTGATTTGCCCGGTTTGGCCTGATGTCTGGCGGGCGGTTGATCGGCGAGTGCAGGAGGCGGCGGCAGCGAACGTGATCCAGGCGGATCCCTTCTCGCCGCAAGAGGGTCGAACGGCCGTTCAACGTCGAGCGAAAGCGGTTGGACGGGGCTTGAGCGACATGGCAGCGGAGAAGATTTCGGCCGAGCTCGGCCACGATCCGCTGCTGATCGCCCTCTTTAGGGACCCGTCGAAACCACCCGTCGCTGGGCGCGTGATTGAGGAGTTTGTTGACGACAACCTGCAGCGCGTGGCGAAGGAACGCGGAGACTGTGTGGCTGCGGACTACCGGATGGCGTTACGCGCTCTCGCGACGCAGATGTTGCTACGGCGTGAGCTCACTCCTCGCTGGAGCGAGCTGAGAAGATGGTCGGGGCTGAGCGAAACGGATCGAAAGTGTATCGGACATCTTGTACATCATGAGATTGTACTGTATTTGGGCGACGCTTCGGATCGGCAACGCATCGCATATAGGCATGACCGCATTCGTGATTGGATTTTGTCGGATGCCGTGGCCGACATGGCCGAATCCAAAAACTTGAGCGCGGAGATCTTGCAGGATCCGTACTACGCACAAGTGTTGGGTGGCGCGATCGCCCTAAGACCTAGCGACAGCGTGTTTGTCGATTCTGTACGCACCGATAATCCGCTCTCGCTCTTCTACGCATATCGACAGCTGCCCGAGGATCCAAAGGAGGGGCGGGGTGTCGTTGCGGCTGCGACTACCGCCTGGCTTGAGGGCGGTGCCTCGAAGAATCGTGGTCTCGGATTTCTGCGGTGGGAGGCATTGAGGCTCCTTGCGGACACGGATGGGTGTGAGGTGATCGCGCTGTCCGATCTTTTGGAAAAGAACAACTGGGCGCTTTGGCAAGCTCGGTTCCGAAACGGCAATCTAAGTGGACTGATGCTATTTCACGCAAGCAGTCCTGCGACGACTGATCCGATTCGCGATGCGCTCGTGGCACATGCGAAGCAGCGGTTCGGTCGCAATCTCATTACTGAGCTGGAAAAGCTCCTCAAGCGTCAAGATCTTGATGTGTCCTCAAGACAATTGACCTTAAGGTTGGCGGGGCATCTGGCCGACCCAGCGCTTGCCGCAGCGATTGCCGTCTGCTGGGAAAACGATGCGGACCGTGAAAAACTGGCAAGCGACTACCTATGGGCAGCGGCGCAGTGCTGCGGGAACGATGCTCAGACTCTCATAAAGCCAATACTGGATCTGTGGGAAACGTTAGCTGCTCGAGACCGACTGGCTCATGATGAGATGTGCGGCGCGTTCGGCAGGCAGGTTCCGGTGAACGCGCTGGCGTACCTCGTAACACGTGCGAGCGGTGATCTGCGTTGGCCGATCGCTCTCATGCTCTCGTATGTCGATGACCCTGTATCGCTTCGTTTGATCGTCGAGGAAATGGCATTCTCGCTCAAGTCGGCGGAGGAGAGCAAAGGTATTGCGTTGTTTTATGACCAAGCCCCCTCTCCCTGGGAGCGACCTTGGGATAGGCCTCGAACGATGTCTGCCGTGTCGCGTGCGTCGCTTCTGGTCTTGTGGCAAGCCGCGGACGCAGACATACATTTTCGCAAGGCGGCCTTTCGGCTCTGGGCTGCTAACGAATTGGAGGGGGATCTTGCGATCCTCCAAGCGTCGACGCCCTCATCTGGCTTGGATGAAATGATTTTTCGCGAACGCCTGACCCGAGGCGATACGACCGCGATACCGTTCCTGCGCGAGAAAATTCTTAGCTCAAAGCAGCAATGGGCGTGGTGGTGGTGCGCCAAATATGCCTGGTCGGACGAACTGATTGAGTTCTTGGATGAAGAGCTGACTCGCAGACCCGAGACACTGGTGGGTTCCGATGAGCTTGCGCCACTGCTCTTGAAAATGCCGCCAGAGGCTGCCCAAGCCCTGCTCGTGAAACACTGGTCAGTGCTGCGCGATGATCCAGCCTCCGTCCGCGCGGCGCTCCTACTGGGCACGCCGAAGCTACAGCAGCTGGTTAGAGAGGCCGTGGAAGCCCATGAGTCACCCGCCACGCTTTTAAAGCACTTCGGCATGTATGCCTGCGGGGGCGTACAAGATTACCCGAGCATTTCTCGAGAAGACCAAATTGCTGCTTTTGCACCGTATTTTCCTCTTTTGAACGAGCATGAAGTGCGCCGCCTTTGGGACACTTGCAACAAGTTGGGCTTTTTCGAGGCACGAAAGCGGTTTGTCGATCCGATCATGCGTCAAAAGGGCGGTGTGCCATTCGTTGATGAGGATGCGACGGATATCGCTTTGGATCGCATGGCGAAGTCCGATCGGCTGAACTGGGTGGACCGATGGCTTGAAGACTACAGAAAGACCGGGGCCGACACCGACATGATCTTCGGGCAGGTATCAGGATGGCTGTCTCGCCGTCAGACAATCGAAGCTTTTCGGCTGGCCTGTGAGATTCTGATGACCATTGGGGAGCGAAAGCATCTCGCGGTGCTTGATGTCCATTCCGGGACAGATGAGGAGACCGCATCGCTCAGAGAGAATGCCCGGTACGCAGTGATGCGTCGTTCACTGACCTGAGCTAGAAGGATCTGACGCAGCATGAACTACCTACATTGGGGGAAGCTACTCTTCTGGCGTTGGGACCCGGATTGGGGCCCGACCAAATTTTGCAGGTATAAATGCCAGTTATATCAGCGAGTCAGATGGAGAATTCGGTGGGTACACGGCACAACAAACCAGGGAAGCCAACATGAGAAATGAGCTTCAGAATCAGGAAGCTCTAGAGGCGTATGTATGTGCTCTGACGCTGGAACGTAAGCGGCGTCTCATCAACAATATCGACACGGAGCTGAACCGACTTAAAGGGATATCAACACAGGTCTTCCGAAAGTTTGAGGGAAGGCTTCAGCTGGTCGGATCTGCATTCTACTTGACCTATCAAGGCCGGCTATTCTTAATCTCCGCCGCTCACGTCTTTGACGATGAGCCGGTCAACCGACGGTTGATTTTCGACGAGAAGGGGGATCTTCGAACTGTCGAGGGTCGAATGTATAAACACGTTGCGCCCGGTAGACGTGATGATGATCTCAAAGATCTGATAGCTATAGAATTACGAAACATCGATACACGCAGAGAACTCAACACAAGTATCAATATTGCCAATCCAGACGAGGACGGTATCTACGCGTTCATGGGGTATCCCGGAACCAAGAACGGGTTTATCTATAGAAGCCGAGCGCTAAAAAATAGGCCGTACGCCTATTACGACAGAAGTTTGCGTGCAAGAGACGTAACTTCGTTCGCTTACGATGATGCGCTGAATATACTTATCAGATATCAGCGTAAAAAGTCGGTTCTGAAGGGGCTCGGGCCCCAGCATGGGCCAAAGATGAAAGGAATCAGCGGCGGACCGGTATTTTGGATCACGCCCATGCAAGATCTCGCAGACTGGACACCTGATAGCATCAAGCTGGCCGGCGTGGTTATTCATACGGTCGACGCACAAAAATACATGGCTGCGGCGAAGATCGGAATTCTCAGCGAAGTTATCGATGGCGTTTCCAAGTTTCAGCCCGAGTTCGAATGTATCGAAATAGTGAACGCGGACGACACTTGAGCTATGACTCGATTTGTCCGTCGTCCTCCGACCCGGATCGCATTAGATTCATCGTCGGAAGTCCGATCACCGTGTCACTTTTCGTGCGCACATATAAGAAATCATCGGGAAAAATACGGACAAAAACGGTCGCACGGTCGGGCGCATCTGTGCTAAGTTATTGAATAAGAATAGGTTCCTGCACGAAGGCCTAACTCATAATGCCGAGGTCGAGGGTTCGAGTCCCTCTCTCACCACCAATCAATTCAAGCGTGGCATCTTGCGGGAATTTGTGGGACTGCGGTGCACAAACCTGAGCGCTCTGGCGTGCCGGGCTGCGTGACCTTGTTCGCACCAATGGTATGATTTAGTCACACTATTGGTGCACATTGCGAGGATCCCATGGCGACTGTCCGCAAGGCCATTACGTTGACGGACCAGCAAGATGACTGGATCAAGGCGCAGGTCGAAGGCGGCCACTACACGAACGATAGCGAATACATTCGTGATCTCATTCGGCGAGAGCAAGAGCGCGGTGCGGAGATCAAGGCGGTTCGCGCGGCATTGATCGAAGGTGAAACGAGCGGGAAGCCAAAGCGCTTAGATGCAAACGCCTTCAAGCGTAAGATCCGCCGCGCACATGGCTGAGTACCGGCTTTCCCCGGCCGCCGAGCGCGACCTGGAAGATATCTGTCGATACACGCGCAAAGAGTGGGGACTTGAACATCATGCGCTCCGACGCAGCGATTTGAGCAAATAGGCCATGAAATCAAGCGCTTCCGCTTGGCGCGCGGATTGACGCAAGCACAGCTTGCGGCCGCCGCCCACCTCAGCCGTACCACCCTCAATCAACTCGAGAACGGGCTGGTCAAAGATCTCGGCATCCGCAAAGTTCGTAACCGTCCGGTTTAGGCCGCATGGCCGGCGGAGCGTGGAGTACCCATGATGGGCTAAGTGGGCACATCGTAGGTGTCCACTTAGGGGTCCGGTGGGCATTTTCG
>Ga0070761_10002415_pt1 | contig 11454 bp, 4 predicted proteins | sample HubBroMetageREF1_FD_66724 | JGI IMG/M metagenome (GOLD analysis project Ga0070761, IMG submission 66724) | Reference soil microbial communities from the Hubbard Brook experimental Forest, New Hampshire, USA - Hubbard Brook CCASE Soil... | ecosystem: Environmental > Terrestrial > Soil > Temperate...
CCCAGCAGCGCCTTGTACATTTTCACGCGCTGCCGCACCTGCACGGAGCCCACAGGATCGGCCGTCACCGCCTGATCGAGATAACGCAGCCACGCGATGCTCGGCGGCGTGCCGCACGGGCAGCTCTGCGTCACGCTATCGGGTTTCAGCGCGCGAGTGGTTTCGAATATCGTTTTGTAAATGTCGCCCATCGCATAAACCGAATCGTACGGCGATTTGTGGTGGTGCTTTGGGTTGTAGCAGGCGGGCACACTATAAATGTTGTCGAGCTTGTGGCCGTCAAAATCCCAGTCCTTTATGAATTTTTCGGTCAGTTGCTTGTAGTACGCGCGCACTTCCGGGACGGCCGGGCATAGCGTCGCCAGATTTCGCGTCATGCGCGCCGGCTTGCCGTTCTTATCCAACACGAGCCAGTCCGGATGCTCTTTCACAACTTCCGAGACGCCGTAAGAATGTGATTCATATCCGGGCCCGCCATCTTCCACGGCCAGCGGCAGCCACCACAGTTGCACCTTCACGCCCTGTTGGTGAAATTGCTGCACCATCTTTTGAATTTCACCGTCCGGAAATGTGTCGCTGCGCGGCTGCCAGTCGCCGTAATTGTTGAACCAGCGGTCGTCCAGAGTCGCCCAGTGAATTCCAAATTCCTTGAGTTTGGGAATTGTGCCCAGCATCTGCGCGGGAGTCACGTCGGCGAGATAGCCCCATCCGCACCAGCTCACCGCGTAGTCTTCGTTATTGTTTGCCGGCTTTTTCAGGCCTTCGCCGTCAATCACGTCGGAATAAATTCGCAGCGGCTCATAATAATCGCCCGAGTACACCGCGATGAACGTTTCCGGAGTGGAATACACTTCGCCCGGCTGCAACGCGTTTTCCGGCGTGAGCTGAACACTCGCATCCACGTGGCCGTCCGATTCCGTTTTCACCGGAATCGCCAGCACCAGCGGCAGCGTTTCCACGTGGCCGATCGCTTCGCCCACCGTTTTCGTCCAGAACGCGACAACCGGTATTCCTCCGCCCACGCGCCCCAGATCGCCTTTCACTTCCACCATCGAGCCCATCTGATTTTGTTGCGAAAACTTCCGCGGAACTTCGAATATGTTGTCTTTGCCCCACTGGATGCTCGCTCCGTGGAAGGACCACATATCGTTCGGCGCCACGGCGGGATCCGCGAGCGAAGCGTTGAACCGGTGACGGTCCACATCAACCGCGTCCAATTTCATTTCACTCTTGCCGGAATTGCGAAGCGAAACGGAGAGGAGCGCGACGCTCGGATATTCATCGTACACTTCCACCACCAGCGTCTCTTCCAGATCCGCCGTGGAATTTTTGCCGGTTAGCTCGATACGCTTTCCTTTTGTTCCGAGACGTCCATGAGCTGCTGATATCTGCGGATGCGCAATGTCAAAAACCGCACCCGGCAAATCCTTCCCGCCAGTCGTCACCTGGATGCCGGAATCACTTGCGGCGTCATCGAGTGAAAGTGTTCGCCCGCTGGTCAGCAGGCTCGCCACGACGTACCCATTCGGGGCGATGGCGAATTCCGCAGCGGGAGTATCCACCAGCACCGCGTTCGCAGTTGCGCTCACTTGCACCTGCGATTCCGGCGCTTTGGCGGGCGGAGCGCTGACCGGTGCTTCTTTCCCGCATCCGTTCGCAAATAGCAGGAGACCTGCCGCGCCGAGCAACACACTTGCGGAGCGTAAGGTAGACCGCGACTGTTCTCGCTTGGCGAAGGGCGCTGGCATCATGGTTCCCCCGGATTAAAAAAAGAAGTAAAAAGCTATATTTCGTAACATAACGATACCTGCGCAATATCTCACATCAAGGACGCACAAGCCACTGAAAATCCCCCCGGCGCAAAGGAGCGCGTCCGCGAGTCAGCGAATTTCGCCCACACGATTATAGCGGCGACGGATCGTAAACATTCTGTTTCCTGCAAGATGCACCACCTCCGCCGCCCATCCAAACATTTAGCCCTGCCCTTCAATCCGGCGCTTTTGTATTATCCAAGCTGCGTACATCGCATCGAGGATATGAATCTTTGAAGAATCCCGTCCGCGCCGGCAAATCCCACAAGCTCGTTCTAGGTGTTGATATCGGCGGCTCGAAAGTAGCTGTTGGCCTGGTGAATTCGCGAGGCCAGATTCGCCACGCCGCTCGCGCTCCGATGGTTGCGCGCGGCAGCGAGGAAGAGGGATTCCGCGCCGTGCTGCAAGCGATCGATCGCCTGAGGCCGCAAGCGCGCGCCGCAGGAGTGCGAGCAATTGGCAGCTGCGCGCCTGGGTGGGTGGAAAGCGAAAAAGGAGTTCTTCTCAGCGCCACGAATTTGCCCTGCTGGCGCAATTTTCCCCTGGCGCGAAAGATCGAAAAACATTACGGGCTCCCCACGCGGCTCACCAATGACGCAAGCGCGGCAGCTCTGGCCGAAGCAAAATGGGGCGCAGGCGCAGGCCACGAAAGCATCTTTTACGTCAGTTTGGGAACTGGCATTGGCACCGCGATCGTCCGAGACGGAAAGATTTATCACGGACGAGCCGGCGGCGGCTGTGAAGGCGGCCACATGACCGTGAATTTCAGCGGCCCGCTTTGCGGTTGCGGCAAACGCGGATGCATAGAGATGTACGCCTCAGGTACCGCAATTTCCCGGCGAGCCCGCAGCTTGCTCGGCAGCACCCGGAACAAACATTCGCGAATGCTGAAAATGGCCGGTGGAAAAATCTCCGGCCTGACCGCGGAGATCGTCAGCAAAGCCGCAGGCAGCGGCGATAAACTGGCCATCCAAGTTCTGGAAGAGGCCTCCGATCATCTGGCCATCTGGCTGGGCAATATAATTGATCTGCTGGAGCCCGAAGTGATCATCGTCGGAGGCGGAATGGGGCGCGTTATGACGTCTTTTCGCGCGCGCATGCGGAGAACCCTGGAAACCTGGGCAATCAATCCGGGGGCGCGCCGGGTTCCGATTCTGAACGCCCGCTACGGTTCGCAATCAGCCCTGGCCGGCGCCGCGGCGCTGTGGCTAGCACCGAAGCAACGCTAAACCTCGCGTTCCACTCCGGCACAGCGCCAGAAAAGCCGTAAATCCCTGGCGCGCCACGGGTTCCACCGACACGAACAAGCATCTGGGAATGGCAAACGCGGCGTATCCGCGAAACACTTTGAAACCAAACTTGCCGCTCTCTCGTCGGAACATAATGCGTGTTAAATTAATGTTAGGTGGGTCCGCTTCTGGGGGCTGTCCACGCGTGTCTGAATTAACCGCTGGTTAACAACAGCTTTCCGTTTAGCCGATATCGTAAACGTAAGAAAGCAAGTCGCGCGCAAGGTGGAATCATCGAATGAGGGAACAAAGTGCCGGATAATATCTCCAAGATCAGAAGCTCTAATAGCGAGACGACGACCAACACCGCTGCGCCCTCGACTGGGTCCGCGGCGAAAACGCATACGCCAGCGCCTGAATACATCCCTAAGCGCCGCAGTTATCTGTGGATCTGGATCATAGTGATCCTGGTTCTGGGAATCGGCGGGCTGGTTTACTACCGCAATCAGCAAGCAGCGGCTGCCGCTGCGAAGGCCAAAGCGGCCGCGGCCAATCGCAGCATCCCGATCACCACCGCTACGGTAACCACCGGTCCCATCGGCATTTACATCAACGCGCTCGGCACCGTCACCTCCGTTTACACCGCCACCATTACCACGCGCGTGGATGGACAGATCATCAGCGTCAATTACGTCGAAGGACAATTGGTTCACAAGGGCGATTTGCTCGTCCAGATCGATCCGCGTCCCTACCAAGCGGCGTTGACCCAGGCCGAAGGAACGCTGGCGCACGACGAAGCCTTGCTCGGCGAAGCGCGCATTGACCTTGACCGTTACCAGCTGGCCTTCAATCGCAACGCCATTGCCAAACAGCAACTCGATGATCAGATCCAGACCGTGAAGCAGTACGAGGGCTCCGTAAAGAACGATCAGGGCACGGTCGCCAGCGCGGCCACCAATCTGGACTACGCCACGATTAAAGCGCCCATTGAAGGCCGCGTCGGCCTGCGCCTGGTGGATCCCGGAAATATCGTCACCGCCGCCAGCGGCACGCCTCTGGTGGTGATCACGCAGCTGCAGCCGATCACTGTGATTTTCAGCGTGGCCGAAGATTATCTGCCGCAAATTCAAAAACAGATGCACCAGGGCGCCAAAATGTCGGTGGAAGCGTTCGATCGCAACCAGCAATCCAAGCTGGCTTCCGGCACGCTGCTGACCTTAGACAATCAGATTGATACCACCACGGGCACCGTGAAGCTGAAAGCCATCTTCGCGAACTCCGATATCGCCCTGTTCCCCAACCAGTTCGTGAACGCACGGCTTCTGGTGGATACGCAGCAGAACGCCACGCTCGTTCCCACCGCGGCAATTCAACGCAATGCCCAGGGCGCGTTCGTTTATGTGGTGAAGTCCAATCAGACCGCCTCGATACAGACTGTAACGATCGGCACCAGCGATGGCGGCGTCGCTGCCGTTCAAGGTCTGAATCCCGGCGACGCGATTGCCATCACCGGATTCGACAAACTTCAGGATGGCGCCAAGGTGTCCATCCAAAAGTCGCCGGCCGACAACAATAGTCCCGCGAACGCCACTTCCGGCGGCACAACTGGCAAGAGTTCGGGAAGCAATAGTGCAACCGCCGAGGCGACGAGCAACGGGGGAAATCGTCCGTGAATCCGTCTCGCCCATTTATCATCCGGCCGGTCGCCACTTCGCTACTGATGGCCGCGATTCTTCTGGCCGGATTCGTGGGATTCACGCAGTTGCCTGTCTCGGCGTTACCCGAAGTGGATTACCCCACCATTCAGGTAGTGACGTTCTACCCCGGCGCCAATCCTGACGTTGTGGCGTCCGCGGTCACGGCGCCCCTCGAGCGGCAATTCGGGCAGGTTCCCGGCCTCAGCCAGATGACCTCCACCAGCTCCGACGGAAGCTCAGTGATCGTCCTGCAGTTTTCGCTGGAGCTCAATATTGACGTCGCCGAGCAGGAAGTGCAGGCGGCCATTAATGCCGCGCAGACCTACCTCCCCGCGGATTTGCCCACGCCGCCGATTTACAGCAAGACCAACCCCGCGGACACGCCGATTTTGACGCTGGCGCTCACCTCCAAAACGATTCCGCTGTCGCAAGTAGAAGACCTCGCGGATACGCGCCTGGCGCAGAAAATCGCGCAGCTGCCCGGTGTGGGCCTGGTGAGCATCAGCGGCGGTCAAAAGCCCGCGGTTCGCGTGCAAGTGAACCCCACTGCTCTTTCTTCCTACGGGATCAACCTGGAAGACGTGCGCACTGCGCTGCAATCCACCAGCTTGAACTCCGCCCTGGGAAATTTCGACGGGCCGCATCAGGATTATCAAATCAACGCCAACGATCAATTGTTGACGAGCAAGGAATTCTCCAACGTCGTCGTTGCTTACCATAACGGCTCGCCCGTGCGGCTTTCCGACGTCGCGCACGTGGTGGACGACGTGGAGAACGTCAGGCAAGCCGCCTGGATGAATGAAACCCCGGCGGTGATCGTCAACATACAGCGGCAACCCGGCGCCAACATTATTCAGGTGGTGGATCGCGTCAAGGCGCTGCTGCCGCTGCTGCAAAGCAATTTGCCCGCCGCCGTGCACGTCACCGTGCTCACGGACCGTACCATCACCATTCGCGCATCGGTGAAGGACGTTGAGTTTGAATTGCTGCTCACCGTGGCGCTGGTGGTCATGGTCATCTTTCTGTTCCTGCGCAACGTGCGGGCCACCATTATTCCCAGCGTTGCTGTTCCGCTTTCGCTGGTGGGCACCTTCGGGGTGATGTATCTCGCTGGCTATAGCTTGAACAACCTCACGCTCATGGCCCTGACGATTTCCACTGGCTTCGTCGTGGACGACGCCATCGTCATGATCGAGAACATCGTCCGCTATATCGAAGAGGGCGATGATCCGCTGCGCGCCTCCCTGCTCGGCTCCGAGCAAATCGGATTCACCATCGTCTCCCTCACCATCTCCTTGATCGCCGTGTTGATTCCGCTGCTCTTCATGGGCGACATTGTCGGCCGGCTGTTCCGCGAATTTGCCATCACTCTAAGCGTGACGATTCTCGTCTCTGCCGTGGTCTCGCTCACTCTTACGCCGATGATGTGCTCTCGCCTGCTTAAGCACGACCCCGAAGCGCAGAACAAGCCTTTCTACAAAATGTCCGAGCGTGCCTTTCAGAGCGTGATTGAGTTTTACGGGCGCACGCTGAAGTGGGTTTTGAAGCACCAGGTGGCCACGCTGGTCGTGGCGGTCGCCACTCTCGCTCTCACCATCATCCTCTATGTCATCGTGCCCAAGGGCTTCTTCCCCGTGCAGGATACGGGCATCATTCAGGGCATCTCGGAGGCCACCGAGTCCATTTCATTCCCCCTGATGGCCCAAAAGCAGCAGCAGCTCAGCGCCATCATCTTGAAAGATCCCGCCGTGGACAGCCTTTCATCCTTCATTGGCATCGACGGCACCAATACGACGCTCAATAGCGGACGTATTCTGATAAATCTGAAGCCGCTCGAAGAGCGCCACATCAATGCTTCCGAAGTAATTCGCCGCCTGCAGCCGGAACTTGAGAAAGTGGACGGCATCACGCTGTACATGCAGCCGGTGCAGGATTTGACGGTGGAAGACCGCGTGAGCCGCACGCAATATCAATACACGCTGGAAGATCCGGACTTGAACGAGCTGAACGATTGGACCGCGAAGCTGATCGACAAACTGAAACAAATTCCCGAACTGCGCGACGTGGCCACCGACCAGCAGAACGGCGGGCTGGCAGCCGCGCTCGTGATTGATCGCGTGACGGCTTCGCGCATGGGCATCACGCCTTCGGTAATCGATCAAACTCTCTACGACGGATTCGGCCAGCGCCAGGTGACCACTCTGTACACGCAGCTGAATCAGTATCACGTGATTCTGGAAACCATGCCGGACTTCCAGAAAAATCCCGCGAAGCTGCAGGACATCTACGTGCGTTCGGCGCTCGCTTCTAACTCATTGACCACCGGTTCGACTCCTGCCAGCACCGTGGTCACTTCCAGCACCGCTAGCGGCAACTCCAACGCAGCACCGAGCCCCTCAACCCTCAAGTCCACACCGAGTTCCGGCTCCGCCACTCCCGCGGCGGTGTCCAACGCGAACGGAGCAGCCGTGCCGCTCAGCGCGTTCACTCATTTCGAAAATCGAACCGCGCCGCTATCGGTAAATCACCAGGGACAATTCCCGGTCGTCACCATCTCCTTCAACCTCGCTCCCAATGCTTCGCTCGGCGAAGCCACGAAAGCGATTGATAAAGCGCAGCAGGATATCGGAATGCCACTCAGCGTTCAGGCGGCCTTTCAGGGCACGGCCGCATCATTCCAACTTTCGCTGAGCAACGAGCCAATCTTGATTCTGGCTGCGCTCGTCACCGTTTACATCGTGCTCGGCGTTCTCTACGAGAGTTACATCCATCCAATCACGATTCTTTCCACGCTGCCGTCCGCCGGCGTCGGAGCAATCCTGGCGTTGCTGATCTGCGGCCAGGAACTCAGCGTCGTTGCGCTCATAGGAATTATCTTGCTCATCGGCATCGTGAAAAAGAACGGCATCATGATGATTGACTTCGCCCTGGAAGCCGAACGAAAGCACGGCATGAGCTCCGAGGACGCGATCTACGAAGCCTGCCTGCTCCGTTTTCGTCCCATCATGATGACCACCATGGCGGCGCTTCTCGGCGGTCTGCCGCTCGCACTCGGGACCGGCATAGGCTCGGAACTGCGCAAACCTCTGGGCATTGCCATGGTGGGCGGCCTGCTGCTCAGCCAGGTCCTCACCCTCTACACTACGCCGGTGATTTACATCTTCTTCGATGACCTGGCCAAGAGAGTTGCCGCGTCGCGCGCCGGCCACGGAACGACGGAGTCGGTCCCGGCGGATTAGCCATGAGCATCTCCTCGCCATTCATTCATCGGCCCGTCGCCACCACACTTTTGACGGTGGCCATTGCGCTCGCCGGCGCCGTCGCTTTCCAGGTGCTGCCGGTGTCCGCGCTTCCGCAGATTGATTTCCCCACGATTTCTGTCGCGGCCAGCTTGCCGGGAGCTAGTCCCGAAATCATGGCTTCTTCGGTGGCCACGCCGCTCGAGCGCCAGTTCGGACGCATCGCCGGCGTCACCGAAATGACGTCTTCCAGTTTTCTCGGCACCACCAGCATCACGCTGCAATTCGATCTGAACCGCAATATTGACGGCGCGGCGCGCGATGTGGAAGCTTCCATCAACGCCGCGCGAAGTTACTTGCCCGTGAATCTCCCCAGCAATCCCACCTATCGCAAGGTCAATCCCGCCGACTCCCCCATCATGCTTCTGGGATTGACGTCCAAAGTTTACGATCGCGGCCCCATGTACGACGCGGCTTCCACCATCGTTCAGCAAAGGCTTTCGCAGATTCAAGGCGTCGGGCAAGTAAGCGTCGGCGGCAGCTCGCTGCCCGGCGTGCGCGTAGAACTCAATCCCACGCAGCTCAATAGCTACGGGCTGGGCTTGCAAGACATCAACTCCATGCTCAGCACCCAAAACGCCAACGTCGCGAAGGGGCAAATCACCGACGGTCAAACCACCGCCGATATCGTCGCGAATGATCAGCTGCTGAAAGCCAGTTATTACAAGAATCTGGTGGTCGGCTATCACAATGGCGCGGCCGTAAAACTTTCCGATGTCGCGGACGTTCAGGACTCCGTTGAAAACATACGCGCGGCAGGATTCTTGAATGGTAAACCCTGCGTGCTGCTGATCGTCTTCCGCCAGCCCGGCGCCAATATCATTGATACGGTTGACCGCATTCGCGACGCCATTCCGGCGCTCAAAGCATCCGTCCCCGCGGCGATTGATTTCACCGTCGTGCTGGATCGCACCACCACCATCCGCGCTTCGGTGGCCGACGTCGAACGAACGCTGGCTGTCTCCATCGCGCTGGTGATTCTGGTCGTCTTCCTCTTTCTCCGGAATGTGCGCGCCACCCTGATCCCCAGCGTCGCCGTTCCCGTTTCACTGATCGGCACCTTCGGCGTCATGTACCTGTGCCACTACAGCATAGACAACCTGTCCTTGATGGCGTTGACCATCGCCACCGGCTTCGTGGTGGACGATGCCATCGTGGTGATCGAAAATATTTCCCGCTATCTCGAGCAGGGCATGAGCCCCATGGAATCCGCGCTGAAGGGAGCGCAGGAAATCGGATTCACGGTGCTCTCCATCAGCATCTCCCTGGTCGCCGTGTTCATTCCCATTCTATTGATGGGCGGGATTGTCGGCCGTTTGTTCCGCGAATTCGCCGTCACTTTGTCCGTCGCGATTCTGGTTTCGCTCGCGATTTCGTTGACCACCACTCCCATGATGTGTTCCCGACTTCTCAAAAATCCCCACGAAGAAAAACACGGGCGAGTCTTTCAGGCCAGCGAAAGGGCTTTTTCCTGGTTGCTGGGGTTTTACGAGCGCACTCTGCAATGGGTGCTGCAGCATTCGGCCATCACACTCTTCGTCCTTTTTGTCACTATCGCGCTCAACTTCTTCCTCTTTTGGATCGTGCCCAAGGGCTTCTTTCCGCAGCAGGATAACGGCGTCGTTTTCGGCGGCATCCAGGGCGCTCAGGACATTTCCTTCCAGGCGATGCAAAATCTAACACTGCGTTTTGTGGATATCATCAAGTCCGATCCCGCCGTGGATAACGTCGCGGCATTTACGGGCGGCACTGGCGCCGTCAATACCGGCGCGGTGTATCTCGCGCTGAAGCCCCTCGACCAACGCAAGATCAGTTCCAGCCAGGTGATCGATCGTCTCCGTCCCAAGCTGATTTCCTTGCCGGGCGCGACGGTCTTCCTGCAAGCGGGACAGGATTTGCGCATCGGCGGCCGGCAGAGCAACGCGCAGTATCAATACACGCTGCAGAGCGACAGCATCGATGAGCTAGTCACCTGGGGCCCGCGCCTGCTCACCGAAATGCGCAAACAGCGCATACTCACCGACGTCAATACCGATCAGCAGAATAGCGGCCTGCAGGCTTCCCTGGTTTACGATCGCGACACCGCTTCGCGCCTGGGCATCACTCCGCAAATGATCGACAACACTTTGTACGAGGCCTTCGGCCAGGCGCAGGTCTCCACCATGTACACGCCTCTGAATCAATATCACGTGGTGATGGAGGTCGCTCCGCAATTCTGGCAGGATCCCCAGTCATTAAATGACATTTATATCCGCCCGAACGTGGGGATGGAAGTTCCTCTGGCTGCCGTCACCCATTTCGCTCCGACGGTAGCTCCGCTCGCAGTCAATCACCAGGGCCAGTTTCCCTCCGTCACCGTGTCTTTCAATCTCGCGCCGGGTGTGGCCCTCAGCGACGCCGCTACCGCCATCATCCAAATGCAGCAGAAAATGGGTGTGCCTTCCTCCATCCATGGAATGTTTTCCGGAACGCTGCAGGCTTTTCAGTCGTCGCTTTCCACCCAGCCGTTTCTGATTATCACCGCGCTGCTGGCGGTTTACATCGTGCTGGGAATTCTTTATGAAAGTTACATCCATCCCATTACCATTATTTCCACGCTGCCCTCCGCGGGAGTCGGCGCGGTGCTGGCGCTTTTACTTTTTCACGTGGAACTCAGCGTCATCGCCCTCATCGGCGTGATCCTGCTGATCGGCATCGTCAAGAAAAACGCCATCATGATGATTGACTTTGCCCTGGCCGCCGAACGCCAGGAAAACAAAACGTCCGAAGAAGCGATTTACCAAGCTTGCTTACTGCGATTTCGTCCCATTTTAATGACCACCATGGCCGCACTGTTCGGCGCGCTGCCGCTGGCCTTGGGCACGGGCACTGGCTCGGAATTGCGCAGGCCGCTGGGCATCACCATTATCGGCGGCTTGATCGTCAGCCAGATGCTCACTCTCTACACCACGCCTGTCGTCTATCTGTATTTGGATCGCCTGCGAGTTCGCTGGGCTCGCACGCACCATCACACCCTGGGTGCTACGGCAGAGGAGCCAGCAGACTGATGAAACGCTTTTCGCATTTACTCGGAAATGCCTGCAAATCGGCAGGACAATGCAATAATGAGATTTCGACGATGCCAAGAACTCACTCCCGATCGCAAATCCTGATTGCTTCCGTGGTGCTCGCCGCGTTCGCGTTTGAAGGCTGCACTGTCGGCCCCAAATATCAGCGGCCTTCCGCGCCGGCTCCCGCGGCTTACAAGGAATTGACTCCCGCGGATTTCAGCAAGACCGACGGATGGAAGGTGGCTCAACCGCAAGACAACGTCCTCCACGGCAAATGGTGGACGATGTTCAACGACCCGCAACTGAATGCTCTGGAAGAGCAGGTGGATATTTCCAACCAGAACATTCAATCCGCCATGGCCAGCTAT